>Ga0307374_10003320_pt1 | contig 27579 bp, 31 predicted proteins | sample OX3MG_FD_202532 | JGI IMG/M metagenome (GOLD analysis project Ga0307374, IMG submission 202532) | Soil microbial communities from Risofladan, Vaasa, Finland - OX-3 | ecosystem: Environmental > Terrestrial > Soil > Coastal area > Acid sulfate soil | place: Finland: Risofladan, Vaasa | collected...
AGAAGAGGTCGACTCCCAGATAACCCCCCGTGGCCCACCCGAGATGGAGGTGGTAGGCCAGGACCCCCAGGACGGCCACTGCCCGCAGCCCGTTGAGGGAAGGCAGGTGGCGGCCGGTGACGGAGTGGATTGCGGCCGGGCTCACTTGCGCTCAATCCGGCACACGCCGGGCTCTGCCGTCGGCCGGAGCACGAGGTCGGCGAGCTGGTGGAGAGGGCCCGGGTCGCCCGCCGCTTCCGGACCCGATTCGCTCTTCGCTCCTCCGGTCAGGTCCAGGGCCAGCTGGGGGCTGCGGCCACTGGCCGGGAGGGGACGGTTGACGGCACCGGGCACCGGATAGTGGGGTCCTGAGCTGAATGCCGTGCCATTCCGCCACATGTCTCGACACAGGGTCATGGCCTCGGCCACCTCATCGGTGAAGGGAGCCGAGAAGCAGAGCACGGCCCGTCCCCCGCTGAGGAGGTCCAGGGTGGTGAGCTCACGAGCCAGCACGGACGGGTGACGGTGGGTGCCGGTCCCGAACCCGGCCGGCACGCCCAGGAGGAGGCGGGAGGTCACCGTGCTCAGGCCGGCCGCCAGCACGATGGCATCGCCAAGAGGCCCATCGCTGAGGAACACTGCGCCGGCGCCTTCCCCCTCGGCCCGGATGGCGGCCTCCCGGAGCGCCAAGACGTCAGGCGCCGCCAGGTACCGTCCTTCCACGGCGTCGCACACTAGGTCCGTTCCCACCATACGCCCACATCGCGAGCCACACCGGCCTGGGCCAGTCGTTCCAGGCCACCGCAGAGAGCGGGGAGATCGAGACCGGTGGTGCGGGCCAGCTGGTCCAGCGAGACCGGGTCGGGCGAGAGGGCGTCGAATAGAGCCCGATCGGCTTGTGGACACGGATGTTCGGAATCCTGGCCCGAGACGGGCGGACCGGGTCCGGGGAGGGCCACGCCCTTGAGAGAGAGGGCAGCCAGGATGTCGGACGGTCCGCAGACCGGGAAGGCCCCATCGGCCAGGAGGGCATTGGTCCCTTCCGACGTCGGGCTGCGGATGGATCCCGGGACGGCGCCGACCGGGATGCCGCGGTCCATGGCGGCGTTGACCGTGTGCAGACTCCCCCCGTGGTGTCGGCTCTCGACGACCACGACCACGTCGCTCAGGGCGGCCAGGAGCCGGTTGCGCACCGGAAAGCGCCACTTCTCGGTGGGCATCCCCACCGGTGACTCGGAGAGCACGGCGCCCTGACCGGCCACTCGCTCCCAGAGACGGGCATGCCGGCTCGGGTAGGGCTCGTCCAGGCCTCCGGCCACCACCGCGACGGGCGGTGCCCCGGCTCCGCACGCCCCCTCGTGGGCCGCACCGTCGATGCCCAGCGCCAGCCCCGAGACGACGCTGATCCCCACCGCGGCCAGGTCGGCGCCGAACTGGGCGGCCACCCCAATGCCGTAGCGGGTCGGGCTGCGGGTGCCCACCAGGGCCACGGTGGCGCACTGGTTGACCACGGACGGGTTGCCCCGGCAGAAGAGGACCGCCGGTGCCTCAGGGTCTCCCAGAAGGCGCTGAGGGTACTCCGGGTGATCGACCGTCAACACCGCGATGTCCAGCTCCTCGTGACTCTGCCAAATCCGGGCCACGTCGCTCTCCCGGCCGAGGGATGCGCCGGACCAGGCCACTGACGGCGGGTCGGTGGCCAGCAGGCGGCGCAGGGCAGCCGGTCCCACCCGGGGAACAGACGCCAGGGCGGCGGCGTAGGCCTCCTCGGGAAGGCGACGACCCGCCGTCACGTCATCACCGTGGACCTGGCCGCCCGTAGGGACAGGGCATCGCAGACATGCTCGTATCCGACCTGGTCGTCCCCGGCCAGATCGGCCACGGTCCGGGCCACTCCCGAGATCTTCTGCAGGCCACGGGCACTGAGACGCCCTTCTCTGAGCTTGGACGCCAGGAGACGGGCGCCATCGGCACCCAGCGGAGGATCCGTGTCTCCGGAGTCGGCGCGGCAGGCGGACCGGGCTCGGGCAGCGGCGACCCGAGCGGCGCAGACGGCGGTCGTCTCGCCCGCCACGGCCGACAGCAACTCGTCGGCATCGGGTCGGACCAGGGGAACGACGAGATCGAAGCGATCGAGCAGGGGGGCCGAGAGTCGGCGGGTGTACCGGGCCCGTCCGGCCGCGGTGCAGGTGCAGGCACCGGGATAGACCCCCTCACCGCAGGGGCAGGGGTTCATGGCAGCCACCAGGAGGAACCGGGCCGGAAAGGTGACGGTCCCCCCGGCCCGGCTAACCCGGATGATCCCCTCCTCCAGCGGTTGGCGCAGCGCCTCGAGCGCGGCGACGGGGAACTCCCCCATTTCGTCGAGGAAGAGGACCCCGTGGGTGGCGAGCGAGATCTCCCCGGGTCGCAGCGACCAGCTCCCGCCGCCGACCAGGGCCACGATGGAGGCCCGGTGGTGCGGGGCCCGGAACGGGGGGCGGCTGACCAGGACGCCGTCGGGCAGGGAGCACCCGGCAGCCGAGTGGATCCGGGTCACGGTCATGGCCTCGTCGTGGCCCAGCGGCGGGAGCAGGCCGGGCAGGCGCTCGGCCAGCATGGTCTTGCCCGATCCCGGTGGGCCGACCATGAGCAGGTGGTGGTTCCCGGCTGCCGCCACCTCGAGGGCGTGACGGCCGAAGGTCTGCCCGCGTACTTCGGCCAGGTCGGGGAGGTCGGTGGGAGGGGTGGCCACGGGGGCAGGCGGCGGGTCGGGCCAGGGCGCCTGGCCCTTCAGGATTCCGGACAGTTCGGCCAGCGTCAAGACGCCGTGGGTGGCCTCGCCGCGCACCAGGGCGGCCTCACGCAGGTCGGCCAGCGGCACCACCAGCCGCAGGGGTGCGGTGGCATCGGCCAAGGCGATCATGCCGGGTACGTGGCGCAGCGCGCCGTTGAGACCCAGCTCGCCGCAGAAGGCGAGGCCCTCGGTGCAGGGGGTCGGCAGCTCGCCGGTGGCCACCAGCAGGCCGACCGCGATGGCCAGGTCGAGGCCAGCCCCACCCTTGCGGACGCCAGACGGAGCCAGGTTGACGGTGACCCGGCGCAACGGCCAGGGCAGGCCGCTCGAGAGGAGGGCGGCCCGGACCCGGTCGCGCGACTCACGCACGGCGGCGTCGGGCAGGCCGACGATGGTGAACCCGGGCAACCCGTTGGAGACGTGGACTTCGACCGAGACGGGGCGCCCGACGGCGCCGGAGAGGGTGGCGGAGGCGACAGCGGCGAGCACGGGAAGTGAACGGTCGCTCGGGTGGGAACTTCAGACGTGCCGCGTTGAGTCTCCCCCGGAGAAGTGACGCACCAAACGTCGTCGGACGAACGACTGGGCAGTCCAGTGAGCGCTCGCAACAGACCGAGATCAGAATCGGTTCCGCCGGCAGGCACGGCGAGGTCGATGCCCCGATGCGGACGCTGCTGGTTGTAGTGGGCGACGTACTCTCGCCGGACCTGTTCGAGGTGGCTGCCGCCGAGGGTGGTCAGGGTCGCTCGGAGGTCACCGGCCGGCCGGCCCATGAGATCCGGTATATCAGTTAGGCAGATACATAGCGGGATGACGATGTGTCATGCAGATGGACCACCTAGCATCGGGGTACCGGGCGCGTCACGCCCGGGATGGAAGGAGCTCCACATGGAGACACCAGACCTCATCCGCATTGGCGACCTCAGTCTGTTCGCGGACTGCACCAAGTCCGAGTTGCGCAAGCTTGATTCGCTCATGACGTACGTTCGGGTGCCGAAGGATCGGATCCTCATGCGCCAGGGTCGCCCGGCCAACGAGTTCATCATCATCGGCCAGGGCTGCGCCCGGGTCTCCAGGGAGACCGGAGATGGCGTCACCAAGGTGGCCGATGTCGGAAGCGGTGAGTTCCTGGGCGAAATGGGATTGCTCACCGGGTCACCCCGGTCAGCCACCGCCACGGCGACGACGGACCTTGCGCTCTTTGCCAGTTCCGCCTGCGAGTTCAGGTCGATCCTCCGGGTCGCGCCATCGGTGGCGGACAAGGTCGTCCGGACGTCCGTCGCCCGCGCGGCCCACTTGGAGCTCGCCGCCTGACGATTCACGTTCAGGATGCCGGTTTGTCCTCCAGCTGGGCGGTGACGACGGCGTCCGCTCCGGAGCGCAACGTGGAGAGCAGAACCTCGGCCGCACCCATGAGGCTGGTCGCCTCGTAGGGCACCACGACCTTGGCGTTGTCGGACGACGCGATCTCTTGCAGCGCCTTGAGCTGCAGGACCGCCAGAGTACGGGGATTGATGACGGCAGTGTCGATGGAGGTCAGGCGGGCGGCCTCCCCCTCGCCGTGGAGGACGAGCGCCTTCTTCTGACCCTCGGCCTGAAGTTCCAGCACCTTCATCTCCGCCTCGGCCCGCAGGATGGCCGACTGCTTTGCGCCTTCGGCCTCGAGCACGGCCGCCTGCTTGCGCCCACCGGCGCTGTTGATGGCCGCCTGCTGCTCACCCTCGGACTTGAGGATGGCCGCTCGCTTGTGCTGCTCGGCTTCCTTCTGCTCGGACATGGCCTGCACGACGTTCATCGGTGGCGTGATGTCGAGGATCTCTATCCGGTTGAGCCGCACCCCCCACTTCGCCGTGGCGTCGGCCATGTGGTCCTGCATCCGGCTGTTGATGGTCTCCCGCTCGGACAGCGCCTGGTCGAGGGAAAGCTCGCCGAACACGGCGCGCAGCGCGGTGCGCGAGAGCTGGTCGACGGCGAGCTGGTAGTCGTTTATCTCGAAGAGGGCCGACTTCACGTCGATCACCTGGCAGAAGATGGTGGCACTGACCTGCAGGGACACGTTGTCCTTGGTGATGACCGCCTGCTGGTCACCGGTCATGGGGAACTCGCGCACGTCGACCTTCTCCATCCTGTCGACGAAGGGGACGAGGATGTGCAGGCCCGGCTGGTCCACGGTCTTGAACTCGCCCAGGCGCTTGACCACGCCGACGCTCCCCTGCTGGACGATCTTGATCCAGCGTGAGAGGAAGAGTCCTCCCAGAACGACGCCGGCCAGGACGGCGACGACGACGATCCCCAGCACTTCACCGGCTGCAGCGGTCACGATGTGCTCCTAACTGTCCTCTGCGTAAACGACGAGCAGGCCGCGCTCGACGTCGGCCACGACGACGCTCGTCCCGACCGCAATGGTCGCCTCGGGGTCCAGGGGGACGGCCAACCACTCCTCACCGCGTGCCCGAATCCGGCCTGGGTGGTGAGCGCCCTCAATCGCCTTGGTCACCAGAGCCGTGTCCCCGACCATGCCTTGCACTCCGCTGCGCACAACCCCACTCTATTCAGCGGCCGGTGAAGGTGGGTTGGCGCTTCTCGGCGAAGGCAGCCATGGCCTCGGCGGTGTCCTTGGTCGAGAAATTGAGGGCCTGGCAACGGGCTTCGTCCTCCACCGCCTGCTCCATGGTGGCCTGCCAGCTGGCGTGCAACAGCGTCTTGGTCATGGACAACGCCAGTGGGGGGCCGGCAGCCAGCGTGGTGGCCCAGTCGTCGACGAAGGCGTCGAGCTCGTTGAGGGGCAGCACCCGGTTGACCAGCCCGAGCGCCAGCGCCTCCTCCCCGCTCCACATCCCCCCGAAGAATGCGATTTCCTTGGCCCGGGCCAGGCCGATGAGACGGGGAAGCAGCCAGGAGGCGCCATTGTCGAGTGCGAGGCCGCGGCGCGCGAAGATCATCGACAACTTGGCCCGATCGCTGCAGACGATGAGGTCGCAGCCCAGCGCCAGCGAGAGCCCGGCCCCGACGGCGAACCCGTCAACCTTGGCGATGGTGGGCTTGGTGATGCGGTGCAGGGCCAACGCCACGTCGCCCAGCCGCCGCATGCGGGACAGGCCCGAGCGCGACGGGTCCGAGGCCGGCCCGTTGGGATCGGAAAGGTCGGCGCCCGAGCAGAAGGCGCCACCGGCGCCCGTCAGTACCATCACCCTGTCCTGCGGGCGATCTTCGACCTCCTCGAAGGTGGCCCGCAGCTCGGTCAGCATGGTCCCGGTCGCCGCGTTCTTGCGCTCGGGGCGGTTCATGGTGACGGTGACCACCCCGTCCTGACGATCGACAATGAGGGTTTCCATGAGCCTTGACCCTAGGCGGCCGGAGTTTCAGAACGCACCTTCCATCACCTGGAGGTTCTGACCGAGGAGGGAGGCCACGTCGAAGCGGACCACGTCGTAGTGGGCCTCCCCCTGGCGTAGGTAGGCCGACACCAGCCTCCGCAGCCGGAGCTGTTTGGCCCGGGACACCGCCTCGAACGGTGTGCCGTGCGCGTCGGTGCTGCGTGCCTTGACCTCGCAGGCCACCAGGACACCGCCGAGGGTGCACAAGAGGTCGATCTCACCCCGGGCACAGCGCCAGTTCCGCTCCAGCACCGTGTAGCCACGCTCGATGTACCAGTTTGCGGCCCGATCCTCGCCCTTCCGCCCCAGAACGATGTGGTGGCTCGGCATGCCGGAGAACGGTCGGGCCTGCAGTTTCCGGAGCCGCTCACAGCTCCTGTTCGGGCAGGCGCTCGATATTCACGTCACGGAAGGTGACCACCCGCACCGAGGGGACGAAGCGAGCCGGGCGGTACATGTCCCAGACCCAGGCGTCGCGCAGTTCGAGCTCAATGCACGCCGGTGTGGTATCAGAGCGGACGTTGAGAGAGACCTCGTTGGCCAAGTAGAAGCGTCTCTCGGTTTCGATCACGTAGGCGAAGACGGGCAGGACGGCCCGGTACTCCTGGACCAACCCCAGCTCGATCTCGGACTCGTATCGCTCGAGGTCTTCCTCGCTCATCGGTCGCTCACGGGTCCGGACCCTATGGCTTGGCCGTCCGCCGCTCCTTGATCTTCGCCGCCTTCCCATGGCGTTCGCGCAGGTAGTACAGCTTGGCCCGGCGCACGTCGCCCAGCGTGGCGACCTCAATTTTGGCCAGGGTCGGCGAGTGCACCGGGAAGGTGCGCTCCACGCCCACGCCGAAGCTGACCTTGCGCACGGTGAAGGTCTCCTGGACCCCGCCGCCCTGGCGCCGCATGACGGCCCCCTGGAAGACCTGGACCCGCTCCCGGCTGCCCTCGACCACCCGCACGTGGACCTTGACGTTGTCGCCGGGGCGGAAGTCAGGGATGTCGTCGCGCAGGCTGTCGCGGTCGATCGTCTCGGTGGGGTGCATGGGGCGCGTCCTTATCTCATCCCGAACTCATCACGGCTCGCTGCCGGACGGAACATCGTAGCCGTGCGCAGCCAGGGTCCGCACGTCCTGGTCGCTGAGCGCCGAAGCCCTGACCAGGTGCTCAAGCAGGTCTGGCCGCCGGAACGCCGTGCGCAGCAACGCCTGGGTCCGCCGCCAGGACGCCACGGCGGCGTGATCTCCGGAGCGCAGCACGGCCGGCACCTCCCAGCCCCGGAACTCGGCGGGGCGGGTGTACTGGGGGTACTCCAGGAGTCCGTCCGAGAAGCTCTCGTGAAGGGCAGAGTCGTCGTTGCCCAGCACCTCGGGGAGCAGCCGGGCCACCGTCTCCACCACGACCAGGGCGGCCAGCTCGCCCCCGGCCAGCACGAAGTCCCCCACCGAGAGCTCTCCGTCGACCAGATGGTCGCTCACCCGCTGGTCGACGCCCTCGTAGCGCCCGCACAGGAGCGAGAAACCGGTCGGAGCCGCGGCCAGCTCCTCGGCCGCCGCCTGGTCGAAACGCCGGCCGCCCGGGGCGAGGAGCAACAGCGGCCGCGGCAGGTCGCCGGCCGCCTCCACCGCTTCGACGGCCCGGAAGACCGGCTCGGGCATGAGCACCATGCCCGCCCCCCCGCCGAACGGGCTGTCGTCAACGGTGCGCCGGGTGTCCTCGGCACCGTCCCGCAGATCGTGCACGTCCACCGAGAGCGCGCCCGACTCCTGGGCCCTCCCGAGGATCGAGGTGGTGCAGTACGCGGAGACTGCCTCGGGGAAGAGGGTGAAGACACTGATCTTCATGGGTCCAACAGGCCGTCGGGAATGTCGACCACAATGGTCCCCGCCGTTGGGTCGCTCTCGGTCACGAAGCACAACGGGATCAATCCGCCGGTCTGGAGCACCAGCAGGTCGCTGGCCGGGTTGGCCTCCACCGCGCGCACCGTCCCCAGCTCGGTCCCTTCGACGTCACGGACGGTGGCACCGACCAACTCGTGCACCCACAGCTTCCCGGGGATCTCGACGGCCTCGGCTTCCAGCTCAATGCCCCGCATGCGCTCGGCCTGCGACCGGTCGACGATGCCTTCGAATTGCACGATCCATCGGTCCCCGAACGGCTTGGCCGACTCCACCGTGAGCGTGCCCCGCGGCGTGGTCAGGACGGAGCCCGGGTGGAGGCGCTCGGTCAGGTCGGTCCACAACTGGACGACGACCTCTCCCCGCAGGCCGTGGGCCTTGGTGACCCGCCCGATCTTGAGCAGGTCAGTCGTCCTAGTCGTCGACGATGTCCACGCTGGCCTGCACGCCGTCCTTGGCGCCGGCCACGTTGACCAGGGTGCGGATGGCCTGAGCGGTGCGGCCCCGGCGCCCGATCACCCGTCCCATGTCGTCAGGGGCGACATGCAGGCTCAACCGCAGCCCTCCCCGGCGCTCCTCGGTCTCGATCACCACCGAATCGGGGTCGTTGGACAGCGAGCGGGCCAGGTAGTCGAGGACGGCCAGCGACGTGCCACCATCGATCGCCGGGGCCTCGTCGACCTCGTCAACCTCGTCGTAGTCATTCACGTCCTGGTGACCGCCCTCGGACTGGTTGATGTCGCCGGCCTCGTAAAGATCGGTCACTTGGCCCTCGCCGCCGTGAACTCTTCCCAGGCGCCCGACGTCTTGAGAAGCTTCTCCACCCGCTCGGTCGGCTGGGCCCCGTTGACCAGCCACTTCACGGCCTTGTCGTTGTCGATCTTGATCACCGCGTCGGGCTCGGCGGTGGAGGCCCCCCGGGGGGCATAGGTGCCCACGATCTCGAGAAACCGGCCGTCACGCGGTGCCCGGCTGTCTGCGGCCACGACCCGGTAGGTCGGCTGCTTCTTCTTGCCCATCCGCACCAGGCGGAGTTTCACTGCCACAGACCCATTCCTCCATCATCTGCACGTCCATCCGTGCGTCGAGGGTCCATTCTGGCAGATGCCGGCCCTACCGGCCCTACCGGCCCTACCGGCCCTTCGGCGGGGTGACCCGGCCGCCCTTCTTCTTCTTCTTCTTGGTCCCCTTGTTGGCGCTGACCACCGCCCGGGCCGGCGCCGGTGCGGGCAGGCCGGGCAGCTCCCCCGAATCGCCCATGAGCTGGGAGAGCATGTCGAAGTCCGGCCCGCCGGCCCCGGCCGCCTGCGCAGCCAGCTTGCGCCCGGCCCGGCCCGGGAGGCCACCCAGGTTCGGCATGCCCGGGATGTTGGGCATGTTGCCCGAGACCATCCCCTTCATCATCTTCTGCATCTCCTTGAACTGCTTGAGCAGGGCGTTGACGTCGGCAACCGTGGTGCCCGAACCCCGGGCCACCCGACTGCGCCGGGAGCCGTCCAGCAGGGCGGTGTCCTCGCGTTCGGCCGGCGTCATGGAGCAGACGATGGCTTCAACCTTGGCCACCTCGCCGTCATCGATCTGCCCGGCGGCCTGGCGCATCTCCTTGGACATGCCCGGCATCAGCTTCATGAGCCCGCCCAGCGAGCCCATCTTCTTGACCTGGCGCAGCTGCCCCAGGAAGTCCGCCAGGGTGAAGTGCCCCGCCATGAGGCGGGCGGCGCCCTTGGCCACCTCATCGTGGTCCATGGTGCGGTCGGCCTGCTCAATGAGGCTGAGCATGTCGCCCATGCCGAGGATGCGGTCGGCCATGCGGTCGGGATGGAAGAGGTCGAAATCGCCCAGCCGTTCGCCTGTGCTGGCGAAGGCGATCGGCTTGCCCACCACCCCTTTGACCGACAGGGCGGCGCCGCCACGGGCGTCGCCGTCGAGCTTGGAGAGGACGACCGCGTCGAGGGCCAGCGCGTCGTGGAATGCCCGCGCCGTCGCCACGGCGTCCTGTCCGATCATGGCGTCGATCACCAGGAACGTGTAGTGCGGCTCCGTGGCGGCGGAGATGCCCCGGATCTCCTCCATGAGATCGGCGTCAATGGTGAGGCGCCCCGCCGTATCGATGATGCAGACGTCCTTGCCGAGGCGGCGGGCCTCCTCCAGACCGGCCCGGGCCGCGCTGACCGGATCGCTGGGCTCGCTGAAGACGGTGACGCCGGCCTGCTGGCCGAGGATGCGCAGCTGCTCCACCGCGGCGGGGCGCTGGAGGTCGGCCCCGACCAGCAGCGGGTTGCGCCCCTGCTGCTTCCACCACAGGGCCAGCTTGGCCGAGGCGGTGGTCTTGCCCGAGCCCTGTAGTCCGGCCATGAGCACCACGGTGGGGGGGCGCGAGGCGTAGGAGATCTTCAGGCTCTCGCCGCCCAGCACGCCAACCAGCTCCTCGTGCACCGCCCGGATGACCTGCTGACCCGGGGTCAGGCTCCTCGACAGCGCCTCGACACTGACCCGCAGCCGGATGCCGTCGCAGAAACGGCGGGCCACCGACAGCTCGACGTCGGCCTCTAGCAGCGCGGTGCGGATCTCCCCGAGCGCCCCGTCCAGGTCGGCGTCGCTGATGCGCCCCTTGCCGCGCAGGCGGGTCGAGATCCGCTCCAGGCGGTCCGAGAGGGCATCGAACATGGGGTCTCAGGTTAGCGGGGTGACCCGCGCCGGCTCAGTCCAGGCCGAGCAGGGCGTCGACGAACTCGTCGGGGTCGAACGCCACCAGGTCGTCGGGCCCCTCTCCCAGGCCGACCAGCTTCACCGGGAGGCCGAGCTCGCGCTGCACGGCGATCACGATGCCCCCCTTGGCCGTGCCGTCGAGCTTGGTCAGCACGATCCCGGTGACGGCGACCGCCTCGGTGAACTGACGGGCCTGGGCGAGGGCGTTCTGGCCGGTGGTGGCGTCGAGGACCAGGAGCACCTCGGAGACATGGCCCGGTGCGCGATCGGCCACCCGCCGGATCTTCTTGAGCTCCTCGACCAGGTTGACCTTGGTGTGCAGGCGCCCGGCCGTGTCGGCCAGCACCAGGTCGTTGCCGCGGGCGGCGGCGCGCTGGACGGCGTCGAAGACGATGGCACTGGGGTCTCCCCCTTCGGCGCCCCGGACGATCTCGGCCCCCGCGCGCTCGGCCCACAGCGCGAGCTGGTCGGCAGCGGCGGCACGGAAGGTATCGCCGGCGGCCAGCAGCACCGAATGTCCGGCGGCCGACTGCTGGCGGGCCAGCTTGCCGATGGTGGTGGTCTTGCCCACCCCGTTGACGCCGACCACCAGCCAGACGTCGGTGGCACCGGGAGCGCCGTCGAAGCGCAGGGCACGCGATCCCGACGTCTTGAGCAGGGTGCGCACGGCCGAGGCCAGGGCAGCCAGGAGATCGTCCCCGCCGCCGATCTCCTTGTCCGCCACCCGCTTCCTCAGATCGGTCAGCAGGGCGTCGGTGGTGGCCACCCCCACATCGGCCCGGATCAGGGCCTCTTCCAGGGATTCCCAGGTGGCGGCATCGATGCGCCCCGTGCGCAGGGCCGACACGGCGTCACTGAACAGCCCACGGACGTTGCCCAGGCGGCTGCGGTAGATCGGCTCGGGCGCCTCGGGCGCCTCGGGAGGTTCGGCGGCCCGCCGGGAACGGGCGACCAGGTAGAGCGCGGCGGCCAGGACCACAACGACCGCCACCACGAGGGCGATGAGCAGCGCGGTCACGCGATTTCCTGCTCCCTCTCCTTCTCGACCTTCTGGCTCACCACCTGCGAGGAGCCGCCCGGCGCCATCGTCACGCCGTAGAGGGCGTCGCCCGTCTCCATGGTGCGCTTCTGGTGGCTGACGATGAGCAGCTGCGCCTCGTCGCGGAACTCGCGGACCAGGCCGAGGAACCGGTGCAGGTTCACGTCGTCCAGCGCGGCCTCGACCTCGTCCATCATGTAGAAGGGCGAGGGCCGGCTGCGGAACACGGCGAAGAGGAAGGCCAGTGCGGCCATGGAGCGCTCGCCGCCGGAGAGCAGTGACACCCGCCGGACGTTGCGACCGGCCGGGCGCACCTCTATCTCGACGCCCGTGTTGAGGAGGTCGTCGGGCTCGGTCAGCACCAGGCGGCCGGTGCCACCGGGGAAGAGCATGGCGACGAGGGCCGAGAAGTGCTCGTTCACGTCGGCGGCGGCGGCGGCGAACGAGGTCAGGATCTCGTGGTCGAGGGTCCGCACCACCTCGTGCAGCTCGCGCCGCGCCCCGCGGACGTCGTCGACCTGGACCTCAAGCTCCTTGTGGCGCTCCTCCAAGGAGGAGAGCTCCTCGAGGGCCAGCGGGTTGACCGGGCCCAGCGCCGCCAGCTTGCGCTCCAGCTCGGCCGCATGGGCGGGCAGCGTGGTGCCCTCGGGCACCTCCGGTGCGGGCAGTCCCGCCAGCTCCTCGGGCACCGCCCCCAGGTCGCGGCCGATGTGCTCGTCCAGGGTCTCGACCCGCAGCGCCACCTCGTTCGACTCCAGGTCGAGGGCCCGGGTGCGGGCGCGCACCGCATCGAGCCGTTGCTCGGTCTCCTGCCGGTCCTGGCGGAGCCGCTCCAGCCGCTCCCCTCCGGCCCGCACGGCATCGATCTGGACCTGGTAGTCCCGGCGCAGGGCGTCGAAGATGCCGGCCAGGCGGGCTTGCTCGCCCTCGACGACCGCCTCCAGCCGGGACAGGGTCGACCCCTCCGCCTCAAGGCGCTGGCGCCGGGCGGCGGCCGTGGCCCGCTCCTCGGCATGACCGTGCAGACGGCGTTCGATCTCGGCCTGGCGCTCGGCCAGCACCCGGCGGCGCTCGGCCAGCCCCGCCTGGCGGTCGGCGAACTCCCGGCGGCGGGCGGCCAGCTCGTGCCCGGCCCCGACGGCCTCCTTGAGCACCGGCAGGCTCTGGGCCAGGCGCGCGCTCTCGGCCCGCTCGACATCCAGCCGGCGGGCCGCTTCGTCACGGTCGGACCGGGCTTGGTCCAGTTCCTCGGCCAGGCGGCGCTGCTCTTCGTCCAGCCGCTCGGCGTCGGCCGCCGCGGTGGAGCAGGTCGAGCCGTGGCGGTCGACCGCCCGTTCGGCCAGTGCCCGCGCGTCGCGGGCCCGGGCCAGGACGATCCGGGCCTCGGCCAGGTGCGCTCCGGCTGCGTCGGCCTCGTCGGCGGCTTCCCCGGCCCGCCGTTGGGCCTCCTCCACGGCCGAGGCGGTGACCACGCTGGTGGCCGAGCTCACCCGCCAGCCCGTGGCTGCGAACCGGTCCCCCTCGGGGGTGACGACGACCAGGTCGTCACGGGCCAGGGACAGATCGATGGCCTCCTCCCACCCGTCGACCCGGACAGCCCGGGCGAGCAGCGCATTGAGCACCGACTCAGCGATCGCCTCACCGTGGCGGGCCCGCACGTGCCGCCGCACGGACTGTGCACTGCTGCCCGCCGGCAGGTCGTCCGGGACCGAAGCCGCGGCCGACGTGGCCGCGCCGGCGCGGGGGGCGCGGGGGGCCAGGACGGCTCCCGTGACGCCCTGCGCGCGCAAGGTGGCCAGGGCGGCCTGCGCCGAGCGCCGCCCGTCGACCACCACCGCCGCCACGCCGGCTCCGGCCGCCGCCTCGAAGGCCGCCTCCCACCCCTCGTCGATGTCGACCAGCTCCACCAGCGACCCCACCACGCCGTCCACGTCGCGCAGGAGCTCGCGGCCCCCGGCGCCGTGGAGGTCCCGCAGGGCCCGCTCCAGTGCCTCCGCCCGGGCGGCAGTGCGGTGACGATCCTGTTCAGCCTGATCGGCCGTCCCTTGGGCCGCCTCAACCTGCCCCGCCGCGCCGTGCAGCTCGGCCGTGCGGGCCTGTAGCTCGGCGCCGAGATCAGCCGCCGTCTGCTCCAGGCCGGTGGCAGCGCGGCCCACCAGATCGGCCCGGACGGCGGCGGCGGCGGCGCGCCGCTCCAGCGCGGCCACCCGGTCGTCCAACCCGGCCAGGTCCAGGCGCTCGCGTTCGGCGGCCCGGGCCACCAGCTCACCCCGGGCCTCCGCCTTGGAGAGCGCCTCATCCGGCCCGTCGTCGCCCAGGACGGAGGCCCAGCGCCGGCGCAGCTCGGCCTCCTCGGCGTCCAGCGCGGCTCCGACCGGCGTGCCGGCGTCCTCCTCCGGAGAGGCGGAGGCGATCTCGGCGGCCAGGCGCGCCGCTTCGGCCTCCAGGGTGGAGACCACGTCGACGTCGGCCGCGGCATCCAGGGCGACCCCGACCGCCCGCCCCCGCTCCCGCAGCACGGCCGTGGTGCCACGGGCCCGCTCCACCAGGCCCTGCACCCGGCCCAGGGAGCGGGCCAGGTCCTCCTCCCGACGCGAGGACAGCTGGGCCGTGGTGGAGGACGCCTCGGCGTCGAGCGCCTCAAGCGCCTCGTGCAGGGCGCGCTCCTCCTCTTGGCAGACGGTCAGGCTCTGGGCCGCCGCCCGGTGCCGGGTCTGCAGCTCGGCCAGCTCGGCACCGGCCAGGTAGCGGCGGATGGCCAGGAGCTCGCCGGCGACGTTGTCGTGCGAGCGGGCGGCGGCGGCCTGGCGCTCGAGCGGGCGGATCTGCCGGCGTACCTCGCGCACCAGGTCGCCCAGGCGCTCCAGGTTCTCGGCCGTGGCGGCCAGGCGGCGCTCGGCCCGCTCCCGGCGGCGCCGGTGCTTGAGGACGCCGGCCGCCTCCTCAATGATGGCGCGGCGGTCCTCGGGCCGGGCGTTGAGCACGGTGTCGAGCTGGCCCTGGCCGATGATCATGTGCTGCTGGCGGCCGACACCGGAGTCGGAGAGGAGCTCGGAGATGTCGAGCAGGCGACAGGGCGCCCCGTTGATGGCGTACTCGCTGTCCCCGGAGCGGAACAGCGTCCGGGTGATGGTCACCTCGGCCAGGTCGATGGGAAGTTTGCCCGAGGCGTTGTCGATGGTCAGCGACACCTCGGCCCGTCCCAGAGCCGGGCGCGAGGAGGTCCCGGCGAATATGACGTCCTCCATTTTGGCCGAGCGCAACGACCTCGGGCCCTGGGCGCCCAGCACCCACGTGACGGCGTCGACCACGTTGGACTTGCCGCTCCCGTTGGGCCCGACGACTACCGTGATCCCCGGCTCGAACTCCAGCACGGTGGGGTCGGCGAACGACTTGAACCCCTTCATGCTGAGCGACTTCAGGAACACTCGGGCGACCCTAGCGGGAGAGAGTGGTCAGGCTGGGCGATTCAGACCTGGCAATGCTCGCAGAAGAAGGTGGACCGGCCGCCCGTCTTGACCCGGACGATGGTATTGCGGCAGCGCCGGCAGGCCTGGCCCTCGCGGTCGTAGACCTGGTGCGAGCCCTGGAAGTCACCGATCTCCCCGAACAGGTCGCGGTACTGCTCGTCGGCCAGCGACGAGCCCCGGTGCTTTATGGCGTCGGCCAGCGTCTCGACGATGGCCCGGTAGAGGCGCCGCACCTCGGTCGCCGTCAGGGAGTCCGAGGCGCGGTCGTAGCGCAGCCCGGCCTGGTAGAGCATCTCGTCGGAATAGAGGTTGCCGATGCCGGCGGTGAAGCTCTGGTCCATGAGCATGCTCTTGATCCCGGCCTTGTGCTGGTGCAGCAGGAGGCCGAAGCGGTCCCAGCTCATCATGTCCTCAATGGGGTCGAAACCCAGGTGGGCCAGCTCGGGAATGGCCTTGCGGATGGCCGTCCCGTCACCGCCCGCCGTGCCCGAAACCGGGCTGAGCGGCATGCCGTCGGCCTTGAGCGGCGGCGTGGAGACGAACATCTCGCCGAAGGTGCGGGGGTCGACGTAGCGCAGCTCACCGCCCTGGGTGAAGGTGATGGTCACGTGGGTGTGCTTGGGCTTGGTGTCCTTGACCGACTTGACCCGCAGGAGCTGCCCGCTCATCCCGAGGTGCACCACCAGGGTGTCGCCGCTGTCCAGGGTGAGCAGCAGGTACTTGCCCAGACGACCGATCGACTTGATGACACGGCCCTCCAGCGGGACACGGAAGTGCTTGGCCGAGGCGTGGCGGCGTACCGAGCGCCCGTTGGCCACCGCCACCGCCTTGATCTTCTTGCCCACCACCTCGCGGGCCAGATCCTGGCGCAGCGTCTCGACTTCGGGCAGTTCAGGCACTGTGGAGTCCCTCCCATGCTTTGCGGGCCGCCTCCTGCTCCGCCTCCTTTCTGGAGTGCCCCTCGCCGGTGCCGCACACGGTCCCGGCCAGCAGCACCTCGGCCACGTAGACGCGGTCGTGGTCGGGGCCCGAGCCGACGATCACGTAACGGGGCGTGCCGTCGCCGTCGCGCACGGCCTTCTCCTGCAGGCGGCTCTTGTGATCGAAGTCGTCGGGCTCGCGGGCCGCGTCGGCGATGGCCTCGCGCAGCTCGCGCAGGATGAGGAGCTCGGCGGCCTCCCAGCCGGCATCGAGGTAGATGGCGCCCAGAATGGCCTCAAGGGCGTCGGCCAGGAGGGAGACCTTGGACCGGCCTCCCGATGCCTCCTCGCCCCGACCGAGGAGGAGTTCGTCCCCCACCCCCAACCGCTCCGCCACCTGCGCCAGCACGCGGGCGTTCACCACGGCCGCCCGCACCTTGGCCAGCTTGCCTTCGGGGAAGTGCGGGTAGCACTCGAAGGTGTAGCGGGCCACGACCAGCCCGAGGACGGCGTCGCCCAGGAATTCGAGGCGCTCGTTGGAAGGTGCACCCCCCCCTTGCTCGCCGCACCAGCTCCGGTGCGCCAGCGCGTGCTCCAACAGGGTGGGGTCGCTGAAGGTGTGGCCCAACCGTTGGGCCAGGTCACCCCGCCTCAAGCTTGGCATACACATAGTCGACCGCGTCGCGCACGGTGCGGAGGTCTTCCAGGTCTTCGTCATCGATGCGGAACCCGACGGACCGCTCCCCCAGTTCTTCCTCAAGCGCCTCGACCAGCTCAATGAGGGCCAGGGAGTCGGCGTCCAGATCCTCTACGAACGACGCACCCTCGGTGATCGTCGCCGGGTCGGTCTCCAGAATGTCGGCCAGCTGGTCCCGGATCAATTCGAAGACCCCGTTGCGATCCAGAGGGCCCTGATTGGTGTGGGTTTCGGCAGGCATGGGTCGCAGTGTAGGGGTTTTTCCCCTCGAAGTGCCCGTTTATGCCTCTTGAACAGGGAGAACGGCTGCAGCCACGTGATCCACCAACCCTCGTGTGGCGCACTCGAAGGCCACCCGGACGGCGTTCACCACGGCCGTGGCGTTGGAAGATCCGTGGCTGATCACGCAGACCCCGTCCGTCCCGAGCAGCATGGCCCCGCCGGTGTTCTCCGGCTCGAACTGGGCCGCCATCGGCAGCAGGTACGGGAGCAGCACGTCGGCTGCCGCCTTGGTCTCCTCGTTGGTGCCGAAGATTCCGAGCATGGCGTCGAAGAGGAAGCGCAGCGAACCTTCCAGGGCCTTGAGGGCCACATTGCCGGTGAACCCGTCGGTCACAATGACGTCGGCCGGCGACGGCAGCAGGTCCCGCCCTTCCAGGTTGCCCACGAACGAGAAGCCGCGCTCCTGCACCAGCAGGCCGTGGGTCTCCTTGACCAGCGGCGTCCCCTTGGCCGACTCCTCACCGATGGACAGCAGGCCCACCGTGGGCGCCTCCGTGCCGAAGCGGGCCGAGGCGTAGGCGGCTCCCATCCGGGCGAACTGCACCAGCATGGCCGGGGTGCACTCCGAGTTGGCCCCGGCGTCCACCAGCACCGCAGGCGAGCGTCCCAACCGGGGCAGCGGAGTGGCGATGCAGGGCCGCACCACCCCCGGCAGCCGCCCCATGCGCAGCAACGCCGAGGCCATGGTGGCGCCGGTGTTGCCGGCCGAGACCATCGCCGATGCCTTGCCGTCGCGCACGAGCTCGGCCGCCCGCACCAGGGAGGAGTCCTTCTTGCGGCGCACACCGCCGGCCGGGTCCTCGTCCATGGAGATGACCTCGGTGCAGGCGACCAGGGGCAGCCCGAGCGTGTCCCCCACCTGGTCGGGTGGCCCGACCAGCACGACGGGGATGCCGTCTTCCGCGGCCACCCGCCGGGCGCCCTCAATGATCTCCCCCGGGGCCTTGTCGCCCCCCATGGCGTCGACGGCGACGGGCAGGGTGGCCAGCGTCCCCGGTGACGGACGCTCACCCCGTCGGCTCAAGTCAGTCGACCTCTACGGCTTGCCGACCCTTGTACCAACCACAGCTGGGGCAGACGACGTGGGGCGTCTTGGCCGCCTGGCAATGGGGGCACACGCTGCGCGGCGGGCGGCGCAGGACCCAGGCCGCAGCCTGATGGCTACGGCCCTTGGCCTTGGACTTCTTCTTCTTCGGAACAGCCATCGTGGGTCTCCAACGATCGAACGGGGGCGCGCCGGCCGCAGAGAGTCAGCTACCGGAGCACATCGAGGTTAGCCCAACGGGGATCGGCGGGGACAACGCATGCGCAGGCGCCCTCGTTGCGGTCGGCCCCGCACTGCGGGCACAGCCCGGCGCAGTCCTCCCGGCACAACGGGGCCATGGGCAGGTCGAGCACGACGGCGTCACGCACGAGGGGCCCCAGGTCGAGGGCGTCGTCCTCCACCGGGTACATCTCATCCCCCGGCACCGGACCCTCGCCGAACCGCTCGTGCACGGCGATCCGCAACTCGCCCGAGACGGCCACCGCGCAGCGCCGGCAGATCCCCACCCAGGGGGCGCTCACCGTGCCCTCCACGTCGATGCCCCCGTGGAACGGCTGCAGGTTGACGTCGCACTCGGCCTCGGCACCGGCCGGGACCACACTGCGCCCCGGATCGATACCAGCCACGTCGAGCGGGCCGGCCAGCTCCACCGGACCCCGCCGGACCTCGTGCCACGTCAGCCCCGGCGACCGCCTCAGGCGGGCGATGTGCACCACGAACGGGTCCCTCTCCACTAGGGAAGGTCCTGGTCGAAGAAGCCGTCCTCCTCTGCCGCCGCGTCCTCGTCCTCCGCCGCCGCCTCCACCGGGGCCGCCGCCAACTTGGCCCGGCCGGATTGCACCGTGCGGGTGAGACGGTCCAGCACGATCTCCATGCCGGCCAGCTTCTGATCACAGAAGTCCTCGGCTTCGTGGCGCATGGTGCGGGCCTCGTCGTTGGCGTCGTCGAGGATCCGCTGCGCCACCGAGTTGGCCTGGCGGACGATTTCGGTCCGCTGGACCATGCGCTCGGCCTGGGCCCGGACCTCTTCCATCAGCGCCTCGGCCTCCCGGGTCCGCTCGGCCAGGAACTCCTCGCGTTCCCGCAGCAGCCAGCGGGCCTGGCGGAGCTCGTCGGGCAGGCAGTCGAGCGCGGCGTGCAGCAACGAGGTCATCTCTTCGCGCGACACCATCACCGAAGAGGAGAGTGGCATCGACTTGGCTGTGGACAGTATCTCCAGCAGTTGCTCCAGAATCGATTCGGCGTTGACCTCGACCGCCGGTTCGTCAAGTTCCAGGAATTGATCGCTCACAGACTCCCTTTCGCACCCTCGTACTTGGCCACCATGCACTCCGCCACGATCTTGGGCACGAAGGCGGAGACATCGCCCCCGAAGCGGGCCACCTCACGCACGAGTTTGGAGGCCACGAACGAGTACTTCGAGCTGGTCGGGATGAAGATCGTCTCGACCCCCGAGAGGTGGTGGTTCATCTGCGCCATCTGCATTTCGGTCTCGAAGTCGGACACCGCCCGCAGGCCCCGCACGATGGCCGAGGCCCCCACGTCGCGCGCCACGTTCACCAGCAGCGTGCTGACCGACACGATCCGCGCCGAGGGGAGATGGGCCAGCACCTGCTCAAGCATCTCCTGGCGTTCCTCCAACCCGAAGAGGGGCTCGCTCTTCTGCGGGTTGCGCAGGGCGGCCACGACCACCTCATCGAAGAGGTGGCTGGCCCGCTCGACGATTTCAAGATGACCGTTGTGGAAGGGGTCGAAGGAGCCCGGGAAGAGCCCTACCTTCACGAGCCGGCACCGCTGCGATGAGCCACGGTGACGAGCGTACCGCTGTACCGGCGCTCCCTGGTGACCATCCAACCCTCGGCGGGAACGCTGACCGGGGCTCTCGACTCCATCACCACCACGTCGGCCCGCAACACCTCCAGCAGTGCGGCCCAGCCGTCGAAGTCATAGGGCGGGTCGCATAGGGCGAGATCGAAGACGGGAGCGTTCCCCAGCCATCCCGGAAGGGCGGCGCGCACCAACGTGGCGGGCTCGTCCCCCAATCCGACGGCTTCCAGATTGGCCTTCACCGCCGCCAGTGCCCCCGGGTCCTGGTCGACGAAGGTGGCTGCCGCGGCGCCCCGCGACAGCGCCTCCAGCCCCAGCGCACCGCTGCCGCAGTAGAGATCGACCACCCGGAGGCCGGCGACGCCCCCCTGTGAGCCCAGGATGTCGAAGATCGCCTCGCGCACCCGGTCCGACGTGGGGCGCACCGACTCCGGGAGCTTGGCGGCCAGCCGGCGCCCGCGGCTCCGGCCCCCAATGACTCGCACCGGTGCCACGGTAGACGCCCGTCAGCTCTTGAAGAGGTACTCCCCCTCGTCCTCGCTCAGGAACAGGCGGATCTCGTCGGCCATGTCAGGGTGCCCCTGAAGGTGAGGGTCGTCGTTGACGAGGGAGGCGGCCACCCGGCGCGCCTCGCCGAGCAGCGCCCGGTCGGCCGGATCCGACAGCGACGCCAGCCGCAGGTCCGTGTGTCCCTTCTGGCGGGCGCCCAGCAGGGTGCCCTCCCCGCGCAGGCGCAGGTCCTCTTCGGCCAGCACGAAACCGTCCGCCGAGCGCGCCACCGCGGCCAGACGCTCGGCGGCGACCGCATCGGCTCCCGACCCGCCCCCACCGAGCAGGAAGCACCAACTGGGCGACGAACCCCCACCCACCCCCCCCCGCAGCTGGTGCAGCTGGGCCATGCCGAACCGGTCGGCGTTCTCAACGACCATCACCGTCGCCTCGGGGACGTCCACCCCGACCTCAATGACGGTGGTGGCCACCAGCACCTCGACCTCTCCGGTGCGGAACCGCGCCATGACCTCCTCCCGGGCCGCCGGCGCCATCTGCCCGTGCAGGAGGCCCACCCGCAGGCCGGCCAGCTCCCCGGCCGACAGGCGCGCCCACTCCTCGCTGGCCGACCGCGCCTCGACCCGCGGCGAGTCCGAGACCAGCGGGCACACCACGAAGGCCCGGTGCCCCGCCGCCACCTCCTGGCGCACCTTCTCCCATGCCTCACCCTCCTGATCGGGCTCCGGCCCGGGTAACCACCTGGTGGTGACGGCCACCCGGCCCGGTGGCAGCTCGTCCAGCGTGGTCTCGTCCAGGTCGCCGAAGATCACCATGGCGGCCGTGCGTGGGATGGGGGTCGCCGTCATCACGAGCAGGTCGGGATCGCCCACCTCGCCCTTGGCCCGCAACATGGCCCGCTGCTCCACTCCGAAGCGGTGCTGCTCGTCGATCACCACGACACCCAACGATCCGAACGCCACCCCCTCGGTCAGCAGGGCGTGCGTCCCGACCACGATCGGCACGCTGCCATCGGCCAGGCCCGCCAGCATGGCCCGACGCGCCGCGCCCTTGACCCGGCTGGTCAGCAGCTCGACCCGCACGTCCAGCCCGCCCAACAGGGCGCGCACCGCCGACGCGTGCTGCTCGGCCAGCACCTCGGTCGGCACCATCAACGCCCCCTGGTGCCCACTCTGCACGGCACCCAACAGGGAGGCCAGCGCCACCACCGTCTTGCCCGACCCGACATCGCCCTGCAGCAGGCGGTGCATGGGGTAGGGCCCGGCCAGGTCGGCCACAATCACCGCCAACGCCCGCCGCTGCGCCGTGGTCAGCTCGAAGGGCAGCCCGGCCAGGAAGCGGGCCACCAGTGTCCCCGTCACCGCGCCCGTCACCTCCCGCGGCGACACGTCGTGGCGCAGCGCACGGGCGTTGTGCTCAAAAGCACGCCGGCGCAGCACCAGGGCCAGCTGCAGCCGGAAGAGCTCGTCGAAGACCAGGCGCCGGCGGGCCGGCCCGGTCACCTCCAGCGACTCCGGACCGTGGATGGCCCGGAACGCCGCTGTCCGGTCCCACAGGGCGAGCTCCTGGCGCCACTCCTCGGGCAGCGGGTCGACCAGCTCGCCTGCCCTCTCCAGGGCCTCCTCCACGAAGGTCCCGATCTCCCAACTGGTCAGCCCCGCCTTGGCCGACGCCGGGTAGACCGGCAGGATCCGCAACGTCCGGCGGGTCCGACCCACCGCCGCTTCGAACCCCGCCACCACGTCGACCACGGGATTCACCATCTGGCGCGCCCCTTTGTACTCCCCCACCTTCCCCCAGAAGATCGCCTCGGTCCCGGCACTCAGCTGCTTGGCCCGCCAGGGCTGGTTGAAGAAGACCACCCCGAGTTGCCCGGTACCGTCGCGCACCTTCAGCTCCACCATCGCCCGCCGGTTGCGGGCGGGCCGCGAGCGGACGCTCTCGACCTCGGCCAGCACCGCCGCCTCCGCGCCTACCTCCAGCCCCGAGACGTCCGCCTGCCCGGTGCGGTCGATGTAGCGGCGGGGAAAGGTGGTCAGGAGGTCCAGCACGGTCTCGACCCCCCAGTCCGCCAGCTGGGCCGCCTTGCGTGTGGACACCGCCTCCAGCACCGAGACCGGGCGCAGGCTCAGGCTCCGCAGTGACCGCCCGGAGGGCACTCCCCCCGGCCTATTCGATCCCGAGCAGGTAGGGGTACAGCGGCTGTCCCCCCTGGTGCACCTCGAGCGCCACCTCGGGGTACTCCTCACCCAACCACTCGCTGATCATGCGGGTGTCGGCCACCTTCGCACCCTCGCCCTCAATCAGGGTGATCAGCTCGTGGTGGTCTTCGAGCAGCCGGCTCAGGAGGAGGCGGGTGCACATCACAGCCGAGTCGGCGATCGACACCACACCATCGCGCGAGATTCCGATCCAATCCCCCTCGTGGACCTCCCCGGCGTCGGTAGTGGTGTCGCGTACCGCCCGGGTGATCTCGGCCGGCACCACCCGAGCCGCCGACTCGCCCATGGTGGCCACGTTCTCGGCCGCCCCGGCGGCCGGGTCGTAGGCCAGCAACGCGGCAAACCCCTCCACGATGCTCCCGCTGGCCACCACCCGCACCGTCTTGGCACTCAGGCTGTCGACCTGGTCGGCCACCGGACGGATGTTCTTGTTGTTGGGGAGGATCACCACTTCATCGGATCCCACCGCCTCGACGGCCTTGACCAGGTCGGCCGTGGAGGGATTCATCGACTGACCCCCGACCACCAGATGGTGCACCCCGAGGGAGCGGAAGATGCGGCCGACCCCGTCCCCGGTCACCACGGCCACCACGCTGGTGGTGGGTGGCGGCCCGATCGGCTCGGCGCTCGACCCCGCCCCCGGTGCCTGCGCGGCCTCCCGGACCCAGCGCTCCTCCTCGACCTGATCGTCCAGGTCGGTCACCCGGATCCGCTGCGGACGCCCGGCATCCACCCCGGCCTCCACCGCCGCCCCGATGTCGTTGGTGTGGATGTGGCAGTTCCACAGACCGTCCCCCCCGACCACCACGATGGAGTCGCCTATGCCGGCCCACACCTCCTTGAAGTCCTGCATGGTCTCGTCCGGCGCGTGCAGCAGGTACATGACCTCGTAGCGCAGGTCGCCCGGGCCCTCGCCGCCCCCGGCGAGTGCACCCTCGTCACCCCCCCCGCCGGCACCACGCAGCTCCTCGAAGTCCAGCACGGCCGGCAACCCCGAGGGCTCGGGCAGGGGCCGCCCGTCGAGCACCATCCAGAAGGCATCGAGCAACAACAGGAACCCGGCTCCCCCGGCGTCGACCACGCCGGCCTGGGCCAGCACGGGCAGCATCTCGGGGGTCCGGGCCAGCGCGTCGGCTGCCTTCTCATGGGCACTTTCAACCACCGCCAGCAGCGTCGCACCGCTCCCGGCCGCCGCCGCACCCTCGGCCGCCGCGGCGGCCACGGTCAGGATCGTCCCCTCGACCGGCCGCACGACGGCCCGGCGGGCCAGGTCCGAGGCATGGGCCAGCGCATCGGCCAGTTCCTCGGGACGCACCCCGCCCTCGTCCGTCGCCGCCATCCGCTCGCCCATCCCGCGCAACAATTGCGAGAGGATCACGCCCGAGTTCCCCCGGGCCCCCATGAGCGAGCCGTGCCCGATGGCCTTGCACACCTCGGCCAGCCCGGCTCCCGCCGCAACGCCCTTCAACTCGGTCACCACGGCCTCCACGGTGAGGGCCATGTTGGTGCCGGTGTCGCCGTCGGGCACCGGATAGACATTCATCCGGTTGATATCCCCCTGGTGCGCCCGGAGGGCATCTCGGTAGCCCCCCATGGTGGCGCGCAGGTCGTCAGCGCCCAAGGTCGCCCGGGAGGTCATGGCAGGGGATGCTAACCTTTGCGCCGTTCGCGAAGGCCTGGCCCAGGAAGGTTCACCCAATGGCAGCAGTGTGCGATATCTGTGGCAAGAAGCCGTCATTCGGGATGAATGTGAGCCACTCCCACCGGCGCACCAAGCGGCGCTGGGACCCCAACATCCAGCGGGTGCGCGCCGTCGTCAACGGCGCGCCGAAGCGCCTGCACGTCTGCACCTCGTGCATCCGGGCCGGCAAGGTCACCAAACCGCTGCGCCGCACGCACGCTCCCGCACGCACGAACTGAGGGCGCTCAGCCGATCGGGTGTTGCCACCCCAGCCGGCCCAGCTCCCGGCCTTCGGCCAGCCGCACCCCCGGGTCCGCGGTGATGGCGCCGATGCGCCACGGGGGCCGTAGCCCCGCCGCCGCGAATTGGTCGACCAGACCAGCGACGTCGGCCTCACCGACCGCTATTACCAGCTCGTAGTCCTCCCCCCCGCCCAGCGCCTCCTCCGGCGTGGCCCCGGCGGCCACCGGTACCGATCCAAGCACGAACCCCACTCCGGAGGCGTCCGCCAAGCGGTGCAGGTCCAGGGCCAGGCCGTCGGACACGTCGATCATGGCGTGCGCCCCGGCCAAACGCGCCACCGTGCCTTCCCTGAGACGGGCCACCGGCCGGCAGTACGCCTCTCCGCCCCCGCTCCGGAGATCGGCGGCCGACCCGCCGCAGGGGCCGGTCACCAGCAAAGTGTCGCCCTCCACGGCCCCCGCACGGGCCACCGGGACACCCCCGTCGACCGTGCCCATGACCGTCACGGCCACCACCAGCTCATCGGCCGACGAGACGTCCCCGCCCACCCCCGCCGCCTCCGCCACTCCCGCCATCACGCCCAGCGCCAGCTCCCCGTCGCCCCCGGCGCCGGGCACGCACAGCGCCACCAGGGCTCCGAGGGGACGGGCTCCCATCGCGGCCAGATCGCCCAGGGCTCCCATGAGGGCCTTCCAGCCCACATCGGCCGGGCTGCACAGCGCCAGGTCGAAGTGGACGCCGGCCACCACGCTGTCGACCGAGACCACCAACGAACCCCCACCGGGTACCTCCACCACCGCGGCATCGTCCGGCATCCCGGACGCCGGAATTCCACCTCCCAGGATGCCTCGGATACGCTCCACTACCTCGTCTTCGACGAGACCTCGCGTGTGCCCAGGTTTGGGGGAACCCACGGCACATGCCTAGCATTGGACGCCGCGGATACCGGCCGGAAGGAAGAAGGAGCAGACCCCCCACCATGCCCTCCATCACGCCCCCCACCACGAACGCCGCACTCCTCGCCTGGGTCGAGCAGGTCGCCGCGCTGACCACGCCGGACCGCGTGGAGTGGTGTGACGGCTCGGCGGACGAGTACGACCGCCTCTGCCAGGGCCTGGTCGACTCCGGCACGTTCACCAAGCTGGCCGACGCCAAGCGGCCCAACAGCTACTGGGCCCACTCGGACCCGGGTGACGTGGCCCGGGTCGAGGATCGGACCTTCATCTGCTCCGAGAGGGAGATTGACGCCGGCCCGACCAACAACTGGCGGGAGCCCTCCGAGATGCGCGCCTTCCTCGAATCCCTCTTCGTCGGCTGCATGCGGGGCCGCACCATGTACGTGGTCCCGTTCTCCATGGGCCCCCTGGGCTCGGACATCGCCCACATCGGTGTCCAGCTGACCGACTCGCCCTACGTCGTGGTCTCCATGCGCATCATGACCCGCATGGGAGCCGGCGCCCTGCAGGTGCTCGGCCCCGACGGGGAGTTCGTGCCGTGCCTGCACTCGGTGGGCGCCCCCCTCGCCCCGGGTGAGGCAGACGTCCCGTGGCCGTGCGACGCCGAGAACAAGTACATCGTCCACTTCCCCGAGACGCGCCAGATCACCTCGTACGGTTCCGGCTACGGCGGCAACGCGCTGCTCGGCAAGAAGTGCTTCGCGCTGCGCATCGCCTCGGTCATGGCCCGCGACGACGGATGGCTGGCCGAGCACATGCTCATCCTGAAGCTCACCTCGCCCGAGGGCGAGACCCGCTACGTCACCGGTGCCTTCCCCTCCGCCTGCGGCAAGACCAACCTGGCCATGCTCATCCCCTCCCTCGAGGGATGGAAGGTCGAGACCGTCGGGGACGACATCTGCTGGATGAAATTCGGCCCCGACGGCCGCCTCTATGCCATCAATCCCGAGGCCGGCTTCTTCGGTGTGGCCCCCGGGACCAACACGAAGACCAACCTCAACGCCATCCTCTCCCTCGACGGCAACTGCATCTTCACCAACACCGCGCTCACCGACGACGGTGACGTGTGGTGGGAGGGCATGTCCGACGAGCCCCCGGCGCACCTGACCGACTGGAAGGGCAACGACTGGACGCCGGCCTCCGGCACGCCGGCGGCCCACCCCAACGCCCGCTTCACCACTCCGGCCAGCCAGGACCCCGCGATCGCGCCCGAGTGGGAGGACCCGGGGGGTGTGCCGATCTCCGCCATCCTCCTCGGTGGCCGCCGCGCCTCGGTGGTGCCGCTGGTCTTCCAGTCCCATGATTGGGACCACGGGGTCTTTCTCGGCTCCATCATGGCCTCGGAGACCACGGCGGCGGCGGCCGGAGCCGTGGGCAACCTGCGCCGCGACCCCTTCGCCATGTTGCCCTTCTGCGGCTACAACATGGCCGATTACTTCGACCACTGGCTCCGGGTCGGCGCGGCAGCACCCGATCGCGAGCTCCTGCCCAAGATCTTCTACGTCAACTGGTTCCGTAAGGATGCTGACGGCAAGTGGTTGTGGCCCGGGTACGGCGAGAATTCCCGTGTCCTCGAGTGGGTCTTCCACCGGGTCACCGGAAAAGCCGACGCCACCGACACCCCTATCGGCTGGGTCCCCAGTGCCGGCGCCATCGACATTGACGGCCTCAGCGTCACCCAGGACGACATGAAGGAGCTTCTCCGCGTCGACGCCGGTGAGTGGAAGGCCGAAGTGCCCTCCATCCGTGAGCATTTCGCCCAATTCGGAGATCGCCTGCCCCAGTCGCTGGCTGATGCGGTCGACACGCTCGAGAAGCAACTGGGCCAGCTTCCCGCCTAAGTCGCCAGCCGCGGTCCTCTCGGCGCCCGCAAGGCACGCCGACCGGTCACGTACGTGAGGCCACCCAACCCGGCCAGGATGGCCATCACCGCGTCACCCTGGGGAAGACGGAAGTCCAC
>Ga0307374_10003321_pt1 | contig 27578 bp, 30 predicted proteins | sample OX3MG_FD_202532 | JGI IMG/M metagenome (GOLD analysis project Ga0307374, IMG submission 202532) | Soil microbial communities from Risofladan, Vaasa, Finland - OX-3 | ecosystem: Environmental > Terrestrial > Soil > Coastal area > Acid sulfate soil | place: Finland: Risofladan, Vaasa | collected...
CAAGCCGTGGCTGCCCGAGGGGACGGTGGCGGAGGTGGTGCGCTTGACACAGCAAGAACTGCCGGCTGATGGCTCCACCCACTGGACCACCAGGAGCTTGGCCCGACGAGTGTGGATCGGCAAGGACAGTGTGGGGCAGATCTGGAAGGACCACGACCTCAAGCCGTGGAAGGTGGAGGCCTTCAAGATCTCGAGTGATCCTGCCTTCGAAGAGAAGTTGGTGGACGTGGTGGGGCTGTACCTGAACCCGCCCGAGCGCGCTGTGGTGTTCAGCGTCGACGAGAAGACCCAGTGCCAAGCCCTGGACCGGACCCAGCCAGGACTACCCATGCGACCGGGCCGCGCGGGAACCATGACCCACGACTACAAGCGCAACGGCACCACCGACCTGTATGCGGCCCTCAACATCGCTACTGGGCAAATGCTGACCGACCGTCGGGATCGGCACACCGCCAAGGACTTCGTGCGCTTCCTGCGGATCATTGACCGCAATGTGCCGGCTCAGTTGGACGTGCACCTGGTCTTGGACAACCTCTCCGCGCACAAGGCCCCCGAGGTGCAGGCCTGGTTGGCACATCCGCAGCGACGTCGCTTTCACCTCCACTTCACGCCGACCAGCACCAGCTGGGTCAATCTAGTCGAGCGCTGGTTCAAAGAGCTGACCGACAAACGCCTGCGGCACGGCACCTTCAGCAACGTGCCCGCCCTCATCGACGCCATCAAGCTCTGGGTGTCCCACTGGAACGAGACCCCCCAGCCCTTCGTATGGCACACACCCGCGGACGAGATCATCGCCAAGGTCCGCAGGGGCTGGGCTGCATTGGCCCAGCTTAATTCACCGACGGACCACTAGCGACCTGCCTTGAGGTGCCGACTGAGGCGTGGCGCGCACTCCCCGAGTGGATCGACCGGCGCGACGAGCCGGCGATATCGTTCGAACGGGAGATCTACATTGACTGTGACGGACCTCGTCACCCCTGGGTGACCGAGTTACAGACAATCCTGGAACCGAGAGCGCAACCTTCCGCGCGAAGTCTTCGCCTCAGGGACCGGCCAGATTTTGACGGATCGACTCTGGGATCGAAGTACGCACGATCTGAGGGGGATCCCGTGGCCACCTTGACCTCCTCGGCGATCACGTCGCTCGACGGCTATGTCGCCAGCAGGCCCGGCAGCATTGAGTAGGGGATCCCGGATGAGGAGGCCCACCGCCGAGAGCCGCAGGCGGTGCAGGTTTCCGGGCGGGGCGGATTTCACGACCGTCACCGACGCCTCCACCGAGGTCGGACACACCTGCCGCGAGCACATCCTCCTCGGGTGGGTCGAGCGTGGCTCTGTCGCGATGAGCTTCGTGTCGCCGACGCACGGCTGGTGCTCGGTGCCGTCGCAGGAGCGACCTCCCAACCAGGGCGCCTGTTTGAGACCTCCGACGACGGACCAGCGTGGAAGGCGATCGGGAGCCCACCGCTTGCAGGATTGCTGCAGTTCAGCGATCAGAGCCACGGAGGGGGCGAGGCGGTGTCCCAGTTCGGCTTGAGCGGTAACGACGCGGCGCCGTGCACCTGCTCTACCAGAGCGCGGATGGCGTTCGGCAGTGGCAGCGGGTCGTGCTCTCCCGACCAGGCGGCGCCACCGGGGCTGCCGTCTACGGCACGCCGCTGCCCTTCTCAGCGTGGGAGGTCGTGATCGCGGTCATCTACGGCGACGCAGGGTACGCGCCGGAGCCGGTGTTCCTCTACTCGAGTACGGGCGGTGGCACCACGGGCGTGTGTCGTGCGCAACTGAACCGCCCCGAGCTTTATAGAGACTCTGGTTAGTGTGAAACAGCCCGCAGAGCAGGGGCCCCCTCATGGTAGTGGGCGGCCTCGACATCGGTCGGCGCGATCGTCCCGAGTTCGCCGTGCAGACGCTCATCCGTGAACCAGGCGATGTACAGGGAGGTAGCGTGCTCGCCTTCGTCGAGACCGCACCACGGGCCGTCCTTCCGGATCACCTCGGTCTTGTAGAGGCCGTTGACCGACTCGGGTGAAGCCTTGTCATGCGAGTCACCGCGCGAGCCCGCCGAGGTCACCGCCTCGGTCAGCGCCAGCCCCTTCGTGTAGCGAAGCGCAAGGTGCTGGACGCCCCCAATCCGAGCGATGGATCAGCGCACGGAGGTCATCGCCGCGGTGGGTCGGGATTGCCATTTCGAGGGCGCCCAGCGTGAGATCGGTGCGCAGCGAACGGGAGGCCGGCCACCTCACCACCGGTCGTGAGTAGACGTCGACCACGAACGCCACGAGGACCCAGCTGGAATGCGTGTTCACGTCCGTGGGATCGGCCACCCCGAGACGGTTGGGTGCCGCCGCATGGAACGTGCGGTTCACTGGGTCATGCGTCGGCTCCGCCGCCTCGTCAGCCACGGTGCAGCGGGCCACCGGGTGCCCCTCGCGGCGGAGCTGGGCCCAGACCGTGTCCGCCCCGTAGACGCCGCGGGTGCCCCGCCAGCTCCGAGCGATCGCGATCTTGGGCACGTCGTCTCGAAACCGACGCCGGGATGGTGGGCGGCGGCCGGCCGCGTAGTAGGTCAAGGGGGCAGCCTCCCGCACGCGGCAGATGGGCTCGACCCCGAACTCGCCCCAGCGGGCCTCGATGGAGCGGGTCATTGGGTGTGCCGGCCGTCGAGCTCGGCCCCGAAGAACCTCGTCGCCGACTTGGATATCGCGGTCGCCCGCCGCAGCTGGCCCAGCTGATCCCGCTCAGCGCTGGTCAGCCCCGGCCGCTCGCCGGCGTCCACCTGGCTACGCCGCAGCCAAGCCCCCAGCGTCTCCGGATGCACCCCCACCATGGGCGCGATCGACGCGATCCCCGGCGACTCCGACGTGTCGGGATTTCGATGGTCCATGACCATCCGGACGGCCCGCTTCCGGACCTTGTGCGGATACCGCAAGTCCTTGCCATGGCTCCATCCGCTCAAGGTTTGGAGCCTGTACCTTTCCCGGCGCGGTTCACTCCGAGCCATCGTGCGGCGGACCTACCCGGATCCCTCGCTCGCGGCGGGCCCGCTGGCCGAGGGCTCCGCTCGGTGCACGACCCGCTCCCGCGCGCACCAGCCGAGCGCTGCTGTCGGTGCGTGCGACCCCTGGTGGCGTCCGCTGCAGCGGGTTGAGTGCCGATCGCGGGCTCGGCGCCCGTCGTGGCGGACGCGGGAGCCGTCGCCGGCTGCGCCGGGGGGGCCGACGGTGTCGCCGGGCGGCGATACTGACCCCATGGGGGGCGGTCCACCAGCGAGCCCCCGGTCTCGGGTGGGGTCGTCCGACCACCGGAGCTGGTCGTCAGGTCGCCGGCAGCAGCCACCCGGGGCGGGGTCTCGGAGCGGGGTGAGCCTGACCGTCCCGGCCCTCGGTGGGGGGCCGGAGCAGGAGTAGAGTGCGCCGCGCGCGGCCAGCCGGCCACCGAGGGCGGGGGACCGCCACCACCCCGAAGGAGCCCGATGCCGCGATCACAGCCGAACCGGGCGCAGCCGGCGCTCCTCCGCTCCTCGGTCGACGCGTCGGCCGGGCCGGCGACCGCGGTGGTGGTCAACCCGGCCCGGACCGTGGATGTCGGCGGCCTGCGAGCGCTCGTGCTCGCGATCCTCTCCGAGGCGGGCTGGCCGGAGCCGCTCTGGTTGGAGACCACCCCATCCGATCCCGGGGGCGGCCAGGCCCGGGCGGCGGTCGAGGCAGGCGCGTCGGTGGTCTTTGTGTCGGGCGGCGACGGCACCGTGGGCCGGGTCGCCGCCGTGCTGGCGGACACCGAGTCGGCGCTCGCGGTCCTCCCGGCCGGTACCGGCAATTTGCTCGCGCGCAATCTCGGCCTGCCGCGGGACACGGCCGCGGCGGTGCGCCTGGGTACCCGCGGCGGCCGGCGGCGGATCGACATCGGAGAGGCCGACGGGCGCGTGTTCACGGTGGCCGCCGGGATCGGCTTCGACGCCCAGGTGCTGGCCCTCACCTCGCCGCGCGCCAAGCGGTGGCTGGGCTGGCCCGCCTACGTGCTGGCTGGGATCGCCCACCTCCACGAGCCGCGCTTCGCGGTGTCGGTGACGCTGGACGGGAGCCCAACGATTGTCCGCCAGGTCCGCTCGGTGCTGGTCGCCAACGTCGGCCGATTCCCCGGAGGGCTCGACCTCGTGCCCGGTGCGAGTCCGGACGACGGTCAGCTCGACGTGGCCCTGATCGCTCCGCGCGGGGTCGCTGAGTGGCTGTGGTTGGTGAACGGCCTGGCGCGGCGGCGGCCGCGTGCTCCCTCGGTGGTTCTGCTTCGCGCCCGCGAGGTCGTGGTCATCTCAGATCGGCCCCAACCCCGCGAGGTCGATGGCGATCCGGTTGAGCCGGGGAGCCGGCTGACGGTGTCCATCCGAGCCCGCGCGCTCACCGTCTGCGTCCCCGCGCGCGGCCCGGGCGGGCCGGGCCGGCCCAGAGATTCCTCGCATGCGAGCCGGGCGGAACCCCGATAGGGTGAGGGGTGGGTCGCGCCCGTGGCGCCGCCGGCGGGAGGCCTCGATCGGGAGGAGAGGATGTCCAACGTCACGGTCAGCCCGCCGACCACAGCGCGGGCGGCGAGGCCGCAGATGCTCGTCGTCGGGATCGATGGCTCGCTGGGGTCTCAATCCGCGCTCGAGTGGGCGCTGCGCGAGGCGCAGCTCCGCCGGGTGGGCGTGCGCGCGGTCGCGGTCTGGAGCGACCCCTTCACCCTGGTCGGGCCCCCGCCGCCGGTCGCGTACGGGGGCGAGGTGACCCAGTCTTTGCGGCGCATGCTGGACCAGGCGGTGGAGGGTGCGCTGCGGGTGCTGGGGCCTCCCCTGGTGGCGGTGCGGCGCGAGGTCCGCAGCGGTGAGGCGGCCCAGGTGCTCACCGCCCTCGCCCGGCCCGGCGACCTTCTCGTGGTCGGCTCGCGCGGGCTGGGTGGGGTGCGCCGGCTCCTGCTGGGGTCGGTGAGTCAGCGCTGCGCCCAGCTGGCGACCACGGCGGTGGTGATCGTCCCCCCGGTCAGCCCGGCGGCGCCGCCGCCTGACCAGGGCCGGTGACCAGCGCGCGTCAGCCTACCCGGGCCAGGTCCACTCCGCCACCAGGGGATGGTCGTCACCGTGGGCGCGGGTCCACGCCCGCATCCGCAGGCGGGTCTCGGCCATCTCCTGGCGGAGACGGCCGGAGCGGGCCGCCAGGCTGGGGACCCGGTCGAGCACGTCCATCACCAGGTGGAACCGATCGAGGTCGTTGAGCATGACCATGTCGAAGGGCGTGGTCGTGGTCCCCTCCTCCTTGTATCCGCGCACGTGCAGGTTGGCGTGCCCGTGGCGCCGGTAGGTGAGGCGGTGAATCAGCAGCGGGTAGCCGTGGAACGCAAAGATCACCGGCGCGTCGGTGGTGAAGAGGGCGTCGTACTCCGCGTCGCCCACCCCGTGAGGGTGCTCCTCGGATGGCAACAGGCGCATCAGGTCCACGACGTTGACGACCCGGACCCGCAGCGCGGGGAGGCGGTCGCGCAGGATCGCCGCCGCCGCCAGCGTCTCCAGGGTGGGGACGTCGCCACAGCACGCCAGCACCACGTCGGGCGGGGCGCCGCTGTCGCTCGAGGCAAACTCCCACATCCCCAGTCCCCGCTCGCAGTGGATCGCGGCCTCGTCGGCCGTGAGGTAGGTGAGGGCGGGCTGCTTGCCGGCCACCACCACGTTGATGTGGTGGCGACTGCGCAGGCAGTGGTCGGCCACCTGGAGCAGGCAGTTGGCATCCGGAGGTAGGTACACCCGCACCACGTCCGCTTTCTTGTTGACCACATGGTCGATGAACCCCGGGTCCTGGTGGGAGAAGCCGTTGTGGTCCTGACGCCAGACGTGCGAGCTCAGCAGGTAGGTGAGCGAGGCGATCGGGCGCCGCCAGGGGATGTCCCGGGTGACCTTGAGCCACTTGGCGTGCTGATTCATCATCGAGTCGATGATGTGGATGAACGCCTCGTAGCAATTGAAGAGGCCGTGGCGACCGGTGAGCAGGTATCCCTCCAGCCATCCCTCGCAGGCGTGCTCGGAGAGCACCTCCATCACCCGCCCGTCGGGGGTGAGGGTGAGATCCGTGTCGAGAACCTGCGCATCCCAGGCGCGGCCGCTCGCCTCGAAGACCGCGTCGAGGCGGTTGGAGGCCGTCTCATCGGGCCCGAATAAACGGAAGTTGTCTGGATTGGCGCGGATCACGTCGCGCAGGTAGGTGCCCAGCACCCGGGTCGCCTCCGCGGTGGCGGTGGCGGGAGCCGGGACCGGGACAGCGTAGTCGCGCCAGTCGGGGAGCACCAGCGGGCGCAGCAGGCTGCCGCCGTTCGCGCGGGGATTGGCGCTCATGCGGCGCTCTCGCCGCGGCACCAGCCCGGCCAGGTCGGCAGCCGGTGTGCCCCGCTCGTCGAACAGCTCCTCGGGTCGGTAGCTGTGCAGCCAGGTCTCCAGCTGGAGCAGATGCAAGGGGTTCTGGCGGGGATCGGCGATCGGGACCTGGTGCGCCCGCCAGGTGCCCTCGACCGGCAGGCCGTCGACCTCCCGCGGACCGGTCCAGCCCTTGGGGGTTCGCAGGATGATCATCGGCCAGCGGGGTGGCGCCTCCGATTCCCCGCCCGACCGGGCCGACCGCTGGATCCGTGCGATCGAGTCGGCGGCGCGGTCGAGCGCCGCTGCCAGGCGCCTGTGCACCGCACCGGTGGGCTCATCGCGCTCTCCGCCGCGGACCAGGATCGGGTCATAGCCGTAGCCCTGGAACAGAGCCAGCAGGTCCGCTTCGGGAATCCGCGCCAGCACCGTCGGATTGGCGATCTTGTAGCCGTTGAGGTGGAGCACCGGCAGCACCGCCCCGTCGTGGCGGGGGTTGAGGAACTTGTTGCTGTGCCAGCTGGTCGCCAGCGGGCCGGTCTCCGCCTCGCCGTCGCCGACCACGCACACCACCACCAGCTCGGGATTGTCGAACGCGGCCCCGTAGGCATGGAAGAGCGAGTAGCCCAGCTCTCCCCCCTCGTGGATCGACCCCGGCGTCTCGGCGGCCACATGGCTTGGGATCCCGCCCGGGAACGAGAACTGGCGGCACAGCCGCTGCAGCCCGACGGCGTCCCGACCCACCTCCGGGTACACCTCGCTGTAGGTTCCCTCCAGGTAGGCGTGGGCCAGAACCCCGGGCGCGCCGTGGCCGGGACCGGTGACGAAGAGGATGTCGAGGTCGCGGGCGCGGATCAGCCGGTTGCAGTGGGCGTAGAGGAGAGTGAGGCCCGGGGTGGTTCCCCAGTGGCCGAGCAGACGGGGCTTGATGTGCTCGGAGCGGAGCGGCTGGCGGAGCAGCACGTTGTCGGTCAGGTAGATCTGACCCACCGCGAGGAAGTTCGCCGCCCGCCAGTAGCGGTCGAGCAGTCGCACCTCCTCATCCCCGAGTCCGTCCTGGCGAGACCGTCCCGCCCCGGTGGCTGCCGACCCGGGCTGCGCGCGCCGCGCCGGTCCCCCCTGCCGGGGCGTTCGTCCCATCGCACTCTCTCCCAGGCGCGTGCTCCCGCGTGGCCGGGGGCCGCGCCCCTGCCCACCCATCGTCCTCTCCAGGCGGCCCGGCGTCCACCGCCGAAGCGCGGGAACTGCGACCGGACGGATGCCGCAGGGACCCGGCGGTTTCGGGCGCTCGGCCCGCGCGAATCCGCGGGCGGCTCCGTCCGCGAAGCGGGGCGACCCGCCCGCGGGACCGGGTCCAGGGGGTCCCGGACGGGTTCAGTCCGAGGGCGTCGGCGCGACCACCTGGGCCCGGGTGGTGCCGCGGTCTCGCTTGAGCTCGAAGAGGTACGGCCGGCGCAGGCAGCGCACGACGTCGTGGAAGAGCGCAACCGACTCGGCCTCGTCCGGCACCGGGCTTACCACCGGTCCGAACATCCCCGGACCGTCCCCGCCATCCAGGATGAGGGTCGGCACCCCGAAGGCGCCGCAGCGGGTGACCGACGCCTCGTGATCGGCCAGCACCGCGGCCCAGAGCCGGTCGGCCTCGTGGTCGGCGCGCGTCATGAGGTCGGTCGCCAGCCCCGCCTCGGCCAGCGCGGCGGTCAGGATCCGATCGTCGCTCAGCGATTCGCCCCGGGTGTGGCGGGCCTCGCCGAGAGCGGTGTACAGGCGGCCGATCGCGGGCTGGCCGCCGACCTCGCGGGCGAGGGCCAGCAGCTGCAGCGCCCGGCCGCTGGCGGCTCGCTGCCGCTGGGAGACGTCGGGATTCTCGCGGTTGATCTCGGAGAGGGCGAACAGGGCCCAGGAGACCCGAACCGGCTCGGCCGCGGCCACCCGCACCATCCACCGGGAGGTCACCCAGGCCCAGGGGCAGAGCGGGTCGAAGTGAAAGCGCACGTGTTCCGTCGACGCCAGCGGAGAAGGGATCATGCTGTCAGTGTAGGGAGCGGGCCGGCCGCCCCGCCGTTACCCGCCGTGCGCGACCGGAGTTCCACTGATCGTGAGCCATCGGCCCCTAGTCCGCGGGGGCGTCACCCTCGCCGTCGCGGCCACGATGCTGCTGCTGGCCGGCTGCGGCACCCCGCCCGCGCCCCGGGAGGCCCCGACTCCGCGCGCCACCGCGCAGCCCTCCCCGACGACGTCGCCGACGGCGCCCGCGACCCCCCGGCCGACCGCGGCGGCGCGAATCCCGGCCGGCACCCAGCTGACCGACATCAGCTTCGTGTCGCCAACCCTGGGGTTCGCCCTCGGTGAGAACTGCGTGGCGGCGCCGACCTGCCGGGCGGTGGTGGTCGCCACCACCGACGGCGGGACCAGCTGGACCGCCTCCTCGGCTCCCCCGGCCGCGGTCGGGTCCACCGCCGTCACGACCACTCCCAGCGAGCCGGTCGCCACCGTCGGCCGCCTCACCTTCGCCAATCCGCTGGACGGCTGGGCCTGGGGGCCCGGCCTCTACGCCACCAGCAATGGGGCCGTCAGCTGGGCGAAGGTGGCCGCCGCCGGGCCGGTTCTGGGCCTCACGGTGGTGGGCGGCGAGGTCTGGGCGGTGGAGGCCGACTGCGGCGGGGCCACCGGCGGGGCCTGCCCGCTGGTGCTGGAGACGGCGCCCATCAGCGGGGGGACCTGGAGTCCGTTGGCGGGGGTGCCCGCGGTGGATGCCATGTCCGCCTCGCTGGCCGCGACCGCGGGCGGGGATGCCTGGCTGGAGGCGGCGGTCCCCGCGGGCGCGGGCAGTGGCACCAGCCTGCTCCTGGACGCCACCGGCGATGGCGGAGCCACCTGGGCGGCGCGGACCGTTCCCTGCCCGCTGGCCCCTCCCGGAACCACCGATCCGCTGGCGGCGTACGGGTCGGCAACGCTCTGGATCGGATGCGTGAGCGAACCCGGGGCCGGCAGCCAGTCCAAGGCGATCTACACCTCGGCGGACGGCGGCGCCAGCTGGTCGCTCGCGGGCTCCAGCGGCCCCGCCGCGGCGGGCGTTCCCGCGGCCCTGGGACGGGTGCCGATCGCGGGGTATCTCGAGCAGCTGGTGCTGAACGGCCCGCAGGTGGGCTGGATGGCGCTTGCCCGCGGCACCCTCATGGTCAGCCGCGATGGGGGCCGAACCTGGTCGCCGGCGATCTCCGCCCAGGCGGTGGCGGCGGGGTCGGGAGTGGTGCGGCTGAGCCTCGCGGGCAGCAGTGCCTTCGCGATCGCGGACGGCGTGACCCTGCCCACTGGCTCCCCCGCGAGCGCGGCCGTCTACCGGTCGACGGACGCCGGAGCCAGCTGGAGCGCGGTCCCGCTCGGCTGAGCGCCGGGCCGGCTACTTCTTGGTGGCCCGGAAGATCGCGGCGAACTCATCGACCGCCTGCCGCAGCTCCGCCGCCTTGGCGGCGTCGATCGACTGCTTGCAGGCTGAGGCCAGCTTGAGCGTCCGCCAGACCAGGTCATGCACGCCGGGCGCCTGGGCCAGGTGCTCGGGCTTGAGGTAGTCGCCCCAGATGATGACCACCTCCCGCTTCACCCGCTCCGCGTGCTCCTCTTTAACCGCCACCATCCGCACGAAGTTGTTGTGAGTGGCGCCGGAGGCGTCGTTCTGGAGCGCGAGCAGCTTGGTCACCATCGTCTCCACCGTCTGCGCTGCCAGCTGGGCGGTGTGGGGGTCGTAGATCCCGCAGGGGATGTCGCAGTGGGCTTGGACGACGCGCCGAGGCGCCAGTCGCGAACGCAGCTCCGGCCACATGTGTGAGCCTCCTCCTGAGCGCCTGGCGGCAACCCCCGAACCGTACCATTCGCCGATGGGGAGCGGCAAACCCGTCCGCCCCAAGCGCGCGGGGCCCTGGCGCGTGTGGGCGGCGGCGTCCGCCGTGCTGGTGGGCTGGGTCTGGCGCTGGGGACCAAGCTGGGTCCGCGTCGAGGGCGAGAGCATGGCCCCCCTGCTGCCGCCCGGGTGCTGGGTGATGGTGACCCGGGTGCGAGGTCGCGGGTGCCCGCTGGGCGCCGTGGTGGTGGCGGGGCACCCGGCTCGCCCCGAGATCGAGATGATCAAGCGGGTGGTGGCCCGCACCCCCGATGGTATGCACTACTGGCTGGGCGGTGACGATCGCGTCCACAGCACCGACAGTGACGTCCTGGGACCGGTGGGCGCGGCCGCGCTGAGCGCCCGCGCCCGCCTCCGCCTGCTCCCGTGGCCCCCACGGTGGCTCGGGGTCGACCCGGGCGCGATCGGCGCCCGAACTGGGGGGGCGCCACCAGAGGTCGGGGGCCGTGCTCGCGGGGCCCGCGATCTGCGACCATGAGCGCGTGAGTCAGGATCCGACCGGTCCCGCGCCCGCGCCGCCGCCGCCCAGCCCCCCGCCCGCGCCGCCGGTGAGCCAGGTGCCGCCGACGCGCAAGGACAAAAAGCACAAGAAGAAGGTCTCGCGGGAGCCCCCCCGCGGCCGCGGCCGCTGACCCCGGACGCGTCCGGGGCCGCGGGGTGGCGCCGGATGGCCGCAATCGCTCGGTACGCCGCCCAGGCGGGGGCGGCGGTGGTCCGGGCGGCCGGGCTGGACGGGTCCGCCGCCGAGCGCAAGGCGCCGGGAGACTACGTCACCGCCACCGATCATGAGGCTCAGGCGGTGATCCTGCGGGTGCTCGCGGCCGCCACCCCCAACCTCCCGGTCCTGGCTGAAGAGGCGGCGGCGGTCGACTGGGAGCGGTGGGGCCCGACCGGGGCCGGCTGGGTCGTCGACCCCCTCGACGGGACCACGAACTTCACCCGCGGCTTCCCGCTGGTGGGGGTGTCGGTGGCGCTGCTGGAGTCGGGGGCGCCGGTCGCGGGGGCCATCAGCGCGCCCTTCCTGGGCCGGAGCTGGCACGGGTTCCGTGGCGGCGGTGCGTTCGATGAGGCGGGCCGGCGTCTGCGGGTGGGGTCTCGCCCCGGCCACCACGCGGTGGTCGCCACCGGCTTTCCCTTCAAGGCGCCGGGCCGCCGGGCCGGGTACCTGCGCATGCTGGCCGAGGTTCTCGAGCGGGTCGAGGACGTCCGTCGCCCCGGGGCCGCCTCGCTCGACCTCGCCTTCACCGCCGAGGGGGTCTTCGACGGGTTCTTCGAGCTGGGACTGCGCCCGTGGGACATCGCGGCGGGCGCCCTCCTGGTCCGGGAGGCGGGCGGAATGGTGACGGACTGGGGGGGAGGCGACGACCCCCTCGCCGAGGGCGACATCCTCGCCGCCAGCCCTGAGGTGCACGCGTCGCTGCGGGCCGCGGTGGTCGCCGCCGGTCCCACGACCGGGTCAGCCTGAGGCGCTCCGGATCGTTACGGTTCCGCCCGTCCCGCTGCCGACCCGCCGCTGGCCGACGGCCGGGTACAGGTGCACGGCGTAGCGGCCGGGGAACCGGGGCACCACCGTGATCACCACCGGGGCGGTCGCCTGTGCCTCGAGGATGCCAGCGCAGCTCTCCCCGTCCCGCCACGGCCGGGAGGCGCTGGCGAAGACCGTCACGCGCACGACCCGGAAGGCGGGGGTGAGGTTGCCGGCGACGCAGGCCGGGCTCATCGCTCCGCCCGCGGTCACCACCAGCGCCAGATCGAAGGTGGCCGGCTGACCCACCCGCAGCGGGGCCACCGGCAGCCGACCGTTGAGCTGCGCCCGGGGAGCTCCCCGCCCCGCGGACAAGCTCTTGGGCAAGCTGGTGAGGACGTCACCGACCACCGCCACCAGCACCAGGGCGACCACGGCGATCAGCGCCCACTGACCGGCGGAGACGGATCGGCGGGGCCCGGCCATCCGCCGAGCGTAGCGCTCGGGTCGCTCCTCCCGCGCCGGATAATGGCACGGTGCACGACCCCATGACGGAGATCACCGAGGTCCGCGGGCACGAGATCCTCGACTCCCGCGGCAATCCCACTTTGAGTGTCGAGGTCAGCCTCGGAGACGGGACCGTGGGGCGCGCGGCGGTGCCGAGCGGGGCGTCGACCGGAGTCCACGAGGCGGTCGAGCTGCGGGACCGGGATCCGCGCCGCTACGGCGGCTTGGGCGTGCTCCAGGCCGTCGGCCACGTCAACGACACGATCGGTCCCGAGCTGGTGGGGCTGGATGCCCTCGATCAGGCCGAGGTGGACCATCACCTGGTGGCGATCGACGGCACCCCGGACAAGCACCGACTCGGCGCCAATTCTGTCCTCGGGGTCAGCCTGGCGGTGGCCCGGGCCGCGGCCAACGCGCTCGGGCTGCCGCTCTACCGCTACCTGGGGGGAGTCGGCGCGCGCGAGCTGCCCGTCCCCTTCTTCAACGTCCTCAATGGGGGCGCCCACGCCCACACCAACGTGGACTTCCAGGAATTCATGGTCGCGCCGCTGGGGGTCGCGAGCTTTGCGGAGGCGGTGCGGGCGGGCTCCGAAGTGTTCCACGCCCTGCGAGCGGTGCTGCAGGAGCGCGGGCTGGCGACGGGACAGGGGGACGAGGGCGGGTTTGCCCCTGACCTCGATGGCAACGAGCTGGCGGTCCAGGTCGTGCTGGCCGCGATCGAGCGGGCTGGCTACCAGCCCGGGGAAGAGGTGGCGATCGCCCTCGACCCAGCCACCTCCGGTCTCTACCAGGCCGGGCGCTACGCGCTCGCCGGGGAGGGCCGCAGCCTCACCAGCCATGAGCTGATCGACCTCTGGGCCGACTGGTCCAGCCGGTACCCGATCGTGGTGATCGAGGACGGCCTGGCCGAGGACGACTGGGACGGGTGGGCGGAGATGACCCGGCGCCTCGGCGACCGTCTGGAGCTGGTCGGGGACGACATCTTCGTCACCAACTTCGAGCGGCTCCGGCGGGGGATCGGAGCGGGGGTCGGCAACGCCGTCCTGATCAAGCCCAACCAGATCGGGACCCTCACCGAGACCCTGGAGGTGGTCCGGTTGGCGACCCGGGCCGGCTACGGCACCTTCGTGAGCCACCGCTCCGGCGAGACCGAGGACACCACGATCGCCGACCTCGCGGTGGCGCTCGGGTGCGGCCAGATCAAGAGCGGAGCCCCCTCCCGCAGCGAGCGGGTCGCCAAGTACAACCGGCTGCTCGCCATCGAGGCGGAGCTCGGAGATACGGCGACCTACGCGGGCGGGGCCGCCCTTGGCCGCCGCCCCGCGCCGCCACCGCACAATTCCTGACTGCTACACTCGGAATTATGCTCTCCCCCTCGGTGTCGTCCCTGCGCGTGGTGGGCGTCGGCGCGGGACGCGGAATCGCCGACTGCGTGGGCAACACGCCGCTCCTGCGGGTGCGCCTCTTCGAAGCGGAAGCGCCTCGGCTCGCGGTCTTCGCCAAGGCCGAGTTCATGAACCCGGGCGGGTCGGTGAAGGACCGTCCCGCGCTGCGCATGATCCAGGAGGGCGAGCGGTCGGGTGCGCTGACGCCGGAGCGGACCATCCTCGACAGCACCAGCGGCAACACCGGGGTCGCCTACGCGATGCTGGGGGCGGCGTTCGGCTACCGCGTCCGGCTGGTGATGCCGGCGAACGTCAGCCTGGAGCGGCGTCTGCTGTGCCAGGCCTACGGGGCCGAGATCGTGTTCAGCGATCCCCAGGAGGGCAGCGACGGCGCCATCCTGCGCTGCCGCGAGCTGAGCGCCACCGACCCCGACGCCTACTTCGTCCCCGACCAGTACAACAATCCCGCCAACTGGCAGGCCCACTACGACACCACCGGCGCGGAGATCTGGGAGCAGACTCAGGGCACGGTGACCCATTTCCTTGCCGGCCTGGGCACCAGCGGCACCTTCATGGGCTGCACCCGCCGGCTGCGCGCCCAGAACGCCGGGGTGCAGTGCCTCAGCTTGGAGCCGGACGACGGCTTCCACGGGCTCGAGGGGTTGAAGCACATGGCGTCGGCGATCGTGCCGGGAATCTACGACGCCTCATTGGCGGACCGTCGTCTCTACGGCCCGACCGCCGCCGCCTATGCGCTCGGGCGCGAGTTGGCGCGCCGCGAGGGGATCCTGGTGGGGCACTCGTCCGGACTCGCGCTGTGGGGCGTGCGCGAACTGATCCGCGAGGGGCTCGACGAGGGCGTGGTCGTGCTGGTGTTCTGTGACCGGGGCGAGCGCTACCTCAGCTCCGGTCTCTTCGGCGGTGCGGTGCGATGAGGCTGGAGATCGCGCCCGCCGAGGCCGTCCGCCTCTGGACCGCCGCCGCGGCCGCCTACCCCGAGGAGGGCTGCGGCATCCTGGTCGGGAGCGTGGCCGACGGGACGACCCATGTCACCTTGGTGGTCGAGGGCCACAACCTCGTGCAGGAACGCCGCCTCGACCGCTACGAACTCGACCCCGCCGACATCCTGCGAGCCGACCGGCTCGCACGGGGGCGCGGCGAGGAGGTGGTGGGCTTCTACCACACCCACCCGGACCATCCGGCCCGGCCGAGCCAGTTCGACACCGATCGTGCCTGGCCCGGCTACCACTATGTGGTCATCGCGGTCGATGCCGGGCGGGTGGCGCGGGCGACCGCCTGGACCCTGGACGAGCCCGCCCGGCGCTTCGACCCGGTCGAGCTGGTGGCTCCCCCGGCGGAGCCTATACTGCGGCCCGGATGAAGACGATCTTTGGAAGTCTCGAGGTGGTGGTGGCGCTCCTCATCGTCGCCACCATCCTGCTCCAGACCCCCAAGGCGAGCGGGCTGGGCGGCACCATCGGCGGCGGGTCGGATGGCGGCGGCGGCGGGTACCGCACCCGTCGCGGGCTGGAGCGCTCGCTCTTCCGCACCTCGATCGCTCTCGGCTTCGCCTTCGCCATCATCGCGCTGGTCGAGATCCGGCTCGGCTGAGCCCTGCGAGGCCCGGGGCGCTGCGCTAGCATCACGGGAGCCGGCCGGGATGGTGGAACTGGTAGACACGCAGCGTTCAGGGCGCTGTGCACGTCAGTGCGTGCGGGTTCGAGTCCCGCTCCCGGCACCAACCGGCTCGGCCAGGCCCGCCGAGGGTGGAGCGTGATGACACAGCTCGCGGACCGCGAGGAGTCGGGGGAGGCGGCCCGGGTGTCTTTGGCGCCCGACCCGCCCCCGGAGGCGCCGCTGCCGTGGCGGGCCCCCGGGGGGCCCAAGCCGGCGGTCGGGGCCGATCCCCCGGAGCGACCCCGCGCCCGGGCCTGGCGTCGGGCCGGGGCCGCCGCGGCGCTGGTCGTGCTGGGCGCGGGCGGCGCCACCCTCGGCGCGGTCGCCTGGTCGCTTCGGGGCACCCACGTCGGGGGTGGCCCGGGGCCGGCGGCCCGGCGGGTGCTGGCTCAGGTCGCCTCGGGCGACCTCCCCGAGGTGGTCACGGTGGTGGCGCTGGGCAACACCACCGAGGAGCTGGGGACAGCCTGGCCGGTGGACCGCCGCGGCGACTTCATCACCAACGACCACGTCGTCCGCGCCGGGATCGCGGTCCATGTCCTCGCCGGGAACCGGCGCGAGTTCAACGCGGTCGTGCTCCACGCCGACCCTCGCCGCGACCTCGCCCTCCTCCATGTGTTCGGGCTCCACGAGGCCCCCTTCCCCCTGGCCCTGGGGGGCGCAGCCCTGGGCGAGCCGGTGGTGGTGCTCGCCGCCCGGGGCGCGACCGCGCGCCCGCCGGTCACCCAGTCGCGGGTCACCGGCCTCGACGAGGCGGCGACGGTGGTGGAGACGGCCCACGGCGGCAATCGTGACTACAGCGGGCTGATCCGAATCCCCTCGCGCATCTACCCCGGCAACAGTGGCGGGCCTGTTCTCACCGAGACCGGTCGGGTGGTCGGCATCCTCACCCTCGCGGCGCGGACCGGCCGAGGGGCGTTCGCGATCCCGATCACCAGCCTGCGGCGTGACATCGGCCGCTGGACGGATTGGCGGGCAGGTGATCCCGGGTAGCATGAGAGCAGGATGGACGAGCTCCACTACGACGTCGCCGTGATCGGGGCCGGGCCGGCCGGCATGACCGCCGCCATGTACGCGGCCCGCGCCCTCAAGCGAACGGCCCTGTTCGAGGCCAAGCTGCCGGGTGGGGAGCTCCTCAACACCGAGCTGATCGAGGACTACCCCGGATTCGAGAGCATCACCGGGGCGGAGCTGGCCCAGCGGATGGCGGATCACAGCCTGCGCTTCGGGGCCGAGCTGCTGCCCCGACGGGTGACCGCGATCGTGCCCCGGGCGGACGGCGGCCACCGGGTGGAGGTGGAGGACGGGCCGCCCTACACCGCGGACGCGGTCATCATCACGGCCGGCGGGGAGCCCCGCAAGCTGGGGGTGGTCGGGGAGCAGGAGTACGCCGGCCGGGGGGTGTCGTACTGCGCGATCTGTGACGGGGCCTTCTTCCGCGGCGAGCACCTCGCCGTGGTCGGCGGCGGCGACGCGGCGCTGGAGGAGGCTGCCTTCCTCACGCGCTACGCCCGTCAGGTCACGATCATCCACCGCCGCGACCAGTTCCGGGCGCAGCCCCTGCTCATCGAGCGCGCCCGCGCCAACCCGAAGATCGACTTCGTGATGAACCAGGTGGTGGAGTCGGTGGTCGGTGACGGCCAGCGCGTCAGCGGGGTGAGCTTGCGGCAGGTGCACACCCAGGTGAGCTCGGAGCTCAGCGTCGGGGGGGTCTTCGTGTTCGTGGGCTTCCTGCCGAACACCCAGCTGGTGGTGGGCCACGTCGACCACGACGCCCAGGGCTACTACCGCACCGACGAGCAGATGCGGACCAGCGTGCCCGGGATCTTCGCGGCCGGCGACGTGCGCGCGCAGCTCACCCGCCAGATCACCACCGCCGTCGGCGATGCCACCACCGCCGCGGTGGCCGCCACCAAGTACGTCGAGGAGGAGCAGGCGCCCCAGGCGGCCGCCGGGTGAGCATCGTCACCCGGGGGGGGGACGGAGGGGAGACCCAGCTGCTCTACGGCGGACGGGTTGCCAAGGATGACCGGCGCACCGAGGCGTACGGGGCCCTCGACGAGGCGATCTCGGCGATGGGGCTGGCCCGCGCTTTGACCGTCCGGGAGGAGTCGCGCGGACTGCTCCTCGAGCTCCAGCGCGAAGCCTTCACGGTCGGAGCCGAGCTCGCCACCGCCCGTGACGCCCGCGACCGACTGGCGGCCCACTTCCCCACCCTCAGCGCCGCCGCGGTGGATCGGCTGGAGGCTGAGGTCCACCGGCTGGAGGCGCTCCACCCCCTGCCCCCCCAGTTCGTTCTCCCCGGTGGCACCGCGGCCGCCGCGGCGCTCGATCTGGCCCGCAGCCTGGTGCGGCGCGCGGAGCGGCGGGCGGTCAGCGTGGAGCGCGCCGGTGAGCTCGGCAACCCCGAGGTCCTGCGCTACCTCAACCGGCTGTCCGATCTCCTGTTCATGCTGGCGCGGGTCGAGGAAGGGCCGGCGGTCATCCTCAAGTGAGGGTCGCTGGTGGCGCCACGGTGGCCGGGCCGTGCGGGTCGGTACGCTCCCACCATGGAGCAGGCGTCGGCCGGCGGTGGGATCGGTCGGGTGCGCCGCCACGTAGTCGTGCGCGGGCGGGTGCAGATGGTGGGCTTTCGCCTCTTCGTCGCCCGGGTGGCGGCCGAGCACGCGGTCAGCGGATGGGTGCGCAACACCCCCGACGGCGGGGTGGAGGCGGTGGTGGAGGGTGAGCTCGCCGCGGTTCAGCAGGTGGTCCAGCGGATTGCCGAGGGGCCGGCGGCGTCCCGGGTCACCGGGATCGAGCACCGAGAGCTCCCGATCGACGTGCCCCTCACCCGCTTTCGGGTGGAGGAGTGAGCCGGTGAGTCGACCATGAACCTCCGGCCGTCGCTGGAGGAGGTGCGGATCCTCGCCCGCGACCATGACCTGATCCCTGTGGTCGCCGAGGTTCTCGCCGACTGCGACACGCCGGTGTCGGCCCTGCTCCGGCTGGGAGCCGAGCCCCCGGCGTTCCTACTGGAGAGCGTCGAGGGCGGGGAGCGCTGGGCGCGCTACTCGTTTCTCGGGCGCGACTTCGTGGAGACGCTGTCCTTCCGCGACGGGATCTGCCACCACACGAGCCGGGGCCAGACCCGCGAGCTGCCCTACGACGATCCCCTCGAGGTGGTGGAGCGGCTGGTCGGCGACCGGGTGGTGGCGGCGGTCGAGGGGCTGCCCCAGCGCTTTCACGGCGGCGCGATCGGCTACCTCGGCTACGCGGCGGCCCGCTGCTACGAGCGTCTGCCCGCGCCCCGCCAGGACCGGCTTCAGCTCCCCGACGCCTGGTTCGGGATCGCCGAGACCCTGCTGATCTTCGATCACCTCGGGCAGCGCCTGCTGCTGGTCACCCACATCGACACCCGCCTGCACCGCAAGCTGGAGAACGGCTACCGGATGGCGGTGTCACGGCTGGAGCAGCTGCAGCGCCGCTTGGGGCGGGGGCCGACCCCCGCGTCGGCGCCGCCGGTGCCCCGTGGCGAGGCGCCCCTTCCCGCCACCCCCAACTGGTCGCGCGAGGAGTTCCGCCAGGCGGTTGCCACCGCCAAGGCTCACATCCTCGCCGGCGACATCTTCCAGGTGCAGATTGGCCGCCGCTTCTCGGTCCCGCTGCGCTGCCCTCCATTCGATCTGTACCGGGCGCTCCGCCACATCAATCCCAGTCCCTACATGTTCCACTTGGCCCTGCCCGATCTCCACGTCATCGGAGCCAGCCCGGAGCCGTTGGTGCGGGTCGAGGACCGGCTCGCGACCTATCGGCCCATCGCCGGCACGCGACGTCGCGGCGCCACGCTCGAGCGCGACCGTCAGCTGGAGGAGGAGCTGCTCGCCAGCGAGAAGGAGCGGGCCGAGCACGTCATGCTGGTCGATCTGGGTCGCAACGACCTGGGTCGAGTGGCCGTCGCCGGGAGCGTGCACGTCACCGAGCTGATGGCGGTCGAGCGGTACTCCCATGTGATGCACCTGGTCAGCCAGGTTCAGGCCCAGCTCCCGGCGGGGATCTCCGCCCTGCGCGTCCTGCGCGAGTGCTTCCCGGCGGGAACCGTCACCGGGGCACCGAAGATCCGGGCGATGGAGCTGATCGCGGAGCTGGAGCCGGAGGCGCGCGGCGTCTACGCCGGCGCCGTCGGCTACGTCGCCTTCGGCGGCCATTCCCTCGACTTCGCCATCGTGATCCGCACCTTGGTGGTCAAGGACGGGGTGGCCCATGCCCAGGCATCCGCGGGGATCGTGGCGGACAGCGACCCCGATCAGGAGGCGCTCGAGATCGACAACAAGGCGTCAGCCCAACTGCGGGCGGTGGCGATGGCCAACGCCGGTCTGCAGCCGGGGCCGTGACGCCGACACGAGCGCCAGCATGATCCTCGTCCTCGACAACTACGACTCCTTCACCTACAACCTGGTCCAGCTGCTGCAGGCGCTGGGAGAGACGACCGAGGTCGTCCGCAACGACCAGGTGACGGTGGAGCGGGTGCGCGACCGTCGTCCTGACGCGATCGTGATCTCGCCGGGGCCGGGGACTCCCGAGGATGCCGGCATCTCGGTCGCGCTGGTGGCCGGCCTGGGAGGCGTCGTCCCCATCCTCGGCGTCTGCCTCGGCCACCAGGCGATCGGGGTGGCCTACGGTGGCCGGGTCGTGCGCGCGAGCCAGGTGATGCACGGCAAGGTCAGCCCGATCCACCACGACGCGACCGGGCTGTTCAGCGGGCTGCCGCAGCCGTTCGTGGCCACCCGCTACCACTCCCTGGTGCTCGACCCCGGCGGCCTGCCCGCCGAGATGGTGGTGACCGCGACCACCGCCGACGCGGTGATCATGGCCGTGCGTCACCGCGTCCATCCCACCTTTGGGGTGCAGTTCCATCCGGAGTCCATCCTCACCGTCGAGGGGCCGGCGCTGGTGCGCAACTTCCTCGCCGCCGCCGATGCCTGGCGCGGCCAGACCGGTGCGACCGGGTGAGGAGTGCCGTTCCCGGGGCCTTGGGCCCCTTGCTCGACGGGTCGCGCCGGCGGGTGGAGGCGGCCCGCCGCGCACGGCCGCCGGCGGTGCTCTGGGGGCTGGCCCGCGCCCGCGCCGCTGTCGACCCGCCGCGTGCCTTGCTCCCAGGCCGCCTCGACCGCGCCCCGGCTGTGATCGCCGAGATCAAGCGACGCTCGCCGTCGGGCGGGATCCTGCGAGCCGACCTCGACCCCGAGGCCGTGGCGCGCGCCTACGCCGACGCGGGCGCGGCCGCCGTCTCCGTGCTCACCGAGCCGGACGCGTTCGGGGGCCGGCTGGAGGACCTAGCCCTGGCCCGGCGCGCCGGGCTGCCGTGCCTGCGCAAGGACTTCGTCGTCGATCCTTACCAGGTGGCCGAGGCGCTGGTCGCTGGCGCCGACGCGGTGCTCCTCATCGTCGCCGGGCTGACTGCCCCCGTCCTCCATGCCTGTCAGCGAGCCGCCCAGGATCTCGGGATGACGGCCCTGGTCGAGGTCCACGACGAGGCGGAGCTGGAGCGCGCGCTCGCCGCCGGCACCCTCTACCTCGGGATCAATAACCGCGACCTCGACCGTCTGACCACCGACCTCGGGGTCACCGAGCGACTGCGGCCGCGGGTGCCCCCCGAGATCCTGGTGGTGGCGGAGTCGGGGATCCACGGTCCCGACGATCTCGGCCGGATGGCGGATGCTGGGGTGGATGCGGTGCTGGTCGGCGAGCAGCTGATGCGGTCGCGGGACCCCGGCGCCGCCTGTCGCGAGCTGGTCGCGGCCGCCGCCAGCAGCCGGCCACCGGCGGGGGCGCGGTGACCCAGGTCGGGCGGGCGGGGCGGTTGGTGGTGAAGGTGTGCGGGGTGCGCGACCCGGCCACCGCGGAGGGGGCCGCCGATGCTGGCGCGAGCGCGGTGGGCCTGGTCTTCGACCCGCGCAGTCCGCGGGCGGTCGACCTCGTCCAGGCCCGCCGGGTGGTGGAGGCGGTGGGCTGCCGGATCGACTGCATCGGCGTCTTCGTTGATGCCGATGCCGACGAGCTCAACCGCACCGCCGACGCGGTCGGCCTCCAGGCGGTCCAGCTCCACCTCACCCAGGGGCGGCTGGAGCGAGACCTCGTGACCCGGGTGGAGCGCCCCCTACTGCCGGCCTTCAGCCTGCGCCCGCCGCTGCCCGACCTCGGCCCCGTGCTCGACTGGTGGCCGATCGAGCCGGTGCTGCTCGATGCCGGCACCCGCGAGCGGCCCGGCGGCACCGGCGCACGGGCCGACTGGGCCCTCGCCGCCATCGTCGCCCGCCACCGCCCGGTCTGGCTCGCGGGCGGGCTCGGGCCCGAGAGCGTGGTGGCCGCGATCCACGCGGTCGCGCCCGCTGGGGTGGATGCCTCCAGCGGTCTCGAGACTGCGCCCGGGGTCAAGGACTTGGAGCTGGTGCGCCGGTTCGTCACAGCGGCCCGGTCAGCCGACACCCACGGGGGGGACCGAGCCGGCCCCGGCGCCGCCGGGGCCACGCCGCTGTGCCCCGGGCCAGCCCCAGCGGGGTGCCGGGCCCGAACCGCACACTAGCGATCGTGTTCCCCGTCACGGCCGCGGGCGCCCCGCCCGCTCCCCGGCCCCGCCATGGCTGATGCGATCGGCCCGGCCGCCCCGGTGCTGATCCCACCCCCGCCGCTCGGGAGGTTCGGCGCCTATGGTGGCCAGTTCGTGCCCGAGACGGTGATGCCGGCCCTGGACGAGCTGGCGGACGCCGCCCCGGCCGCGCTCGCCGACCCCGCCTTCCAGGCGGAGCTGGGACGCCTGCTGCGCACCTACGCGGGCCGGCCGACCCCGACCTACTTCGCCGAGCGGCTCACCGCCCACCACCGCGGGGCACAGCTCTGGCTGAAGCGGGAGGACCTGCTCCACACCGGTGCGCACAAGCTCAACAACGCCCTGGGCCAGGTGCTGCTGGCCCGGCGGATGGGAAAGCGCCGCATCGTCGCCGAGACCGGAGCCGGTCAGCACGGCGTCGCCACCGCCACCGCGTGCGCGCGCTTCGACCTCCCCTGCGTCGTCTACATGGGGCGCGAGGACATGCGCCGGCAGGCGGTGAACGTGGCCCGGATGCACCTGCTGGGAGCCCGGGTGGAGCCGGTCGACTCCGGCGCCGGCACCCTCAAGGACGCAACCTCGGCTGCGATCCGCGACTGGGTCACCACTGTCACCGACACCCACTATGTGATCGGGTCGGTGGTCGGCCCGCACCCGTACCCGTGGCTGGTCCGCACCCTGCAATCGGTGATCGGGGTGGAGGCGCAGCGACAGATGCTCGAGGACGCCGGGGGCCCGCCCCACACCGTGGTCGCGTGCGTTGGCGGCGGCAGCAACGCGATCGGCATCTTCAGCGGTTTCCTCCAGGATCCGGGCGTGCTCCTGCTCGGGGTGGAGGCCGGCGGGCTGGGCCTGGGGGGCGATGCGCACGCCGCCTCGCTGACGGGGGGGCGCCCCGGGGTGCTCCACGGGTCCCTCTCCTACCTGCTCCAGGACGCCGAGGGCCAGGTGCGCGCCACCCACAGCATCTCCGCCGGGCTCGACTATCCCGGGGTGGGTCCGGAGCACAGCCAGCTGCACGAGACCGGGCGGGCCCGCTACCTTGCGGTCGAGGACCGGGAGGCGCTGGCGGCATTCCACCGCTGCGCCCGGCTGGAGGGAATTCTGCCGGCGCTCGAGACCGCCCACGCCCTGGCCGCCGCCGGGGACCTCGCCGCCACGCTCCCGGCGGCCGAGCGCGTCCTCGTCTGCTTCAGCGGGCGCGGGGACAAGGACCTGGACACGGTGCGGGATGCCGGCGGTCCCGGATCCGACAGCTGACCCGGGCATGACCGCGCAGCCGGCCCGGGGGGCCGAGCGGATCGTCTCCGCGCTGACCGCTAGCGCTGAGGTCGCGGTGATCCCGTATGTGATGGCGGGCTATCCCAGCCAGGCCGCCACCGCCGCCTGCCTGCGGGCGGCGCAGGAGGGGGGGGCCGCGGCGGTGGAGCTGGGCCTTCCCTTCTCGGACCCGCTCGCCGACGGGCCCACCATCCAGCACGCGGCCCAGGTGGCGCTGGCTGCGGGGATGACCGTTGCGCGCGGGCTCGCCGCGGTGGCGGACGCGCGCGCCCGCGGGCTGGTGATCCCGGTGGTGGTGATGACATACCTCAACCCGGTGCTCCAGCGGGGGCCGGCGCGCTTCTGCCAGGCGGCGGCCGCGGCCGGGGTTGACGGCCTGGTGGTCCCCGACCTGCCCGCCGATGAGGCGGACCCGCTGGCGGCGGCCGCCGCCGCGGCCGGCCTCGGGTACGTGGCCATGGTGGCGCCGACCTCCACTCCGCCCCGCGTTGCCGCGGCGGTGGCTCGGGCGACCGCCTTTGTCTACTGCGTCGCGCGGATCGGCGTCACCGGGGCCCGCGAGCAGGTTCCGGACGAGGCGCTCGCCCTCCTCGACCGGGTCGGCCGCGTGACCCGCCTCCCCCGCGCCCTCGGCTTCGGGCTCTCCCGGCGGGAGCACGTGCTCGCGCTCCGGGGCCACGCCGAGGCGGCGGTGGTGGCGTCGGCCCTGCTGGACCAGATGGCGGGGGCCGGGGACCCCGCCGCGGTGATGCGGGCGGGCGTGGCCGCGCTCTGCGGCGGCTGACTCCGTCGCCCCGGAGCGGCAGCAGCAGGCGGTTCGTGTACCCTCGGGACACGGGGGTCGAGGAGGGCCGACCGGGAGCGGGGATGCCGGACCCGGTCGGGTTCCAAGGAGGTGGGGTGATGGCCGTGCGCGGGATCCGCGGGGCGACCACCGTGGAAGCGGACCGGGCCGATCTCATCGCCCAGGCCACCGAGGAGTTGCTGCGGTCGCTGGTGGAGGCCAACGCCGTCGCGCCCGAGCAGGTGGCCGCTGCCTGGTTCACCACCACCTCGGACCTCCACGCGGAGTTCCCCGCGGTGGCGGCCCGGCGGATGGGGTGGGTCGATGTGCCGCTCCTGTGCGGGCACGAGATGGCGGTGTCGGCTGAGAACGAGCGGGCGCTGCCCCGCTGCATCCGTATCCTGCTCCTTGTCAACAGCGACCGGCCCGCGTCGGCGATGCAGCACCGCTATCTGCGCGGCGCAGTCGCGATCCGGCGCGATCTGGACCGGCATCGGGAGAGCCTTGTCGGATGATCGTCGTGATGGAGCCGGGCGCGACCCCGGAGCAGATTGCCGACGTGGTGACGTTCGTGGAGCACCACGGCCTCCATGCCCACCTCTCCCCGGGCGAGGACCGCACCGTGATCGGCGTCATCGGGCATGAGATCAGCGAGGACCTGCGAGCCGGATTTCAGAATCTGACCGGGGTCGAGGACGTGGTCCGGATCACCCGCCCCTACAAGCTCTCGGGACGCCAGTTCCGGCAGCAGGACACCGAGATCCCGGTGGGCGAGGTGGTGATCGGAGGCCCGGAGCTGGTGGTGATGGCCGGACCGTGCGCGGTCGAGAACCAGGCGATGCTGATGGAGACCGCACAGGCGGTCCGGGCCTCGGGGGCCTCGATCCTGCGCGGCGGTGCCTTCAAGCCCCGCACCTCCCCGTACACCTTCCAGGGCCTGGGGCTCGAGGGGCTTCGGATCCTGGAGCAGGCGCGCCTCGCCACCGGTCTGCCGGTGGTCACCGAGGTGATGACTCCCGGGGATGTCGAGACGGTCGCGGGCAGCGCCGACATCCTCCAGATCGGCGCGCGCAACATGCAGAACTTCAACCTTTTGGCCGCGGTCGGCGAGACCCGGGTGCCGGTCCTGCTGAAGCGCGGGGCCAGCAGCACCTTGGAGGAGTGGCTGCTCTCCGCCGAGTACATCCTCTCCCGCGGGAACTACGCGGTGATGCTCTGCGAGCGCGGGATCCGCACCTTCGAGACCGCCACCCGGAACACCCTGGACCTGTCCTGCGTTCCCCTGCTCAAGGAATGGTCCCACCTGCCGGTGGTGGTCGACCCCAGCCACGGGACCGGGCGCAGCCAGCTGGTCACCCCGATGGCGCTGGCCGCGGTGGCGGCCGGGGCCGACGCGCTCATCATCGAGGTCCACCCCCATCCCCAGGAGGCCTGGTCCGACGGACCCCAGTCGCTCGCCTTCCCCGCCTTCGAGGCGCTGATGCGGCAGGTGGCCACCGTCGCTGAGGTGGTCGGCCGTCCCCTGGCGCGCCCGACCCCGGGCGCAGCGGGGGGTCGGGCCCCGGACCCGGGCTCCCCCGGGCCGAGGTGACCCCGCCGGGGTCCCCCCCGACGGCGGTGGCGATCGTCGGGCTGGGGTGCATCGGCGGCTCGATCGCGCTGGGGCTCCGCCGAGCGCTGCCCGGGGTCGCTTTGCTCGGGGTCGACCGTGACCCCGCCACCCTGGCGTCCGCGGAGGAGCAGGGCGCGATCGACCGGGGCCTAGAGCTCGGGGAGGCCGCCGCCGTGGCTGACTGCGTGGTGCTGGCGGTGCCGGTGCTGGCGGTGGAGGAGTGCCTGCGGACCCTGGCGGCGGGGTCCGCTCGGGCCGGCAGGCGCTCACCGCTGCTGGTGACCGACACCGCCAGCACCAAGGGGGCGGTCTGCCGCTGGGGAGACCGCTGGCTGGGGCCACAGAGCTTTCTGGGAGGCCACCCGATGGCGGGCCGGGAGCGGAGTGGGTTCGCGGCGGCGACGCCGACGCTCTTCCACGGGTGCCGCTGGGCGCTCACCCCGACGGCCCCCGCCGACCTGGACCGGTTCGGCCCGTGGCTTGTCTGTCTGGAGGCGCTGGGGGCGCGCCCGTTGGTGCTGCCGGCCGACCGGCACGATGCGCTGGTGGCACGCACCAGTCATCTCCCGCTGGTGCTGGCCCACCTCTGCGCCGCCGTCGCGGCGGCGGCCAGCGACGACTCGCTGGCCGCCGCCCTGGTGGGGAGTGGATTCCGCGATGTGGCTCGGATGGCGGCCGGCGACCCCACCATGGCGGCCCACATCGCCGCCAGCAACGCCGCCGCCCTCGACGACGCCCTCGCCGCCGCCGAGGCGGAGCTGGGCCGCCTGCGCCGGATCCTTCAGGGGATCGGCGCCGGTCCCCCACCTCCCGCCGACGACCCCGCCGTGGACGCCCTGCGCTCCTGGTTCGCGGCCGCCCGCGCGGCGCGGGCGGCGCTGCTTCCCGCGGGGCCGCCCGATGCGAGTTGAGCCGGCGGCCCGGGTCCGGGGCCGCGTCACCGTCCCGGGGGACAAGTCGATCTCGCACCGGGCGCTGCTGCTGGCGGGGCTGGCGGCCGGCCGGAGCTACCTCGGCAACCTCAGCGACGCCGCCGACGTGGTGGCGACCTGCCGCCTGCTGGAGGCGGTGGGCGTGCTGGTGGTCGCCCGGGGAGCGGGCCAGGTGTCGGTGGTGGGGACCGGGAGGGGACGCTGGCACGCGCCGGCGGCGCCGGTCGACTGCGCCAACTCCGGGAGCACGATGCGGATGGGGGCGGGCGCGCTCGCGGGGCACCCGCTGGCCGCGCGGCTGGACGGGGACGACTCCCTGCGCCGTCGACCGATGGCGCGGGTGGCGCAGGTGCTGGAGCCGCTGGGAGCCGAGATCCGGTGCGCGGGGCCCGACGGGCGCCCGCCGCTGGAGGTTCGCGGCCGCCAGCCGCTGCACGGGGGGATCACGGTGCGCCCGCCGGTGGCCAGCGCCCAGCTCAAGACCGCGGTGCTGCTGGCGGGGATCAGCGCCGACGGCCCCGTGACGGTGGAGGAGCCGGTGCCCACCCGCGACCACACCGAGCGGCTCCTGCCCCTGGCCGGCATCGCCTGCACCCGGTCGCCCGGGCCGGTCGCGGGCGTGACCGTCGTCCCCGCCGAGCCGGAGCCGTTCGGGCTCACGATTCCCGGGGACCTGTCGTCCGCCGCTGCGCTGCTGGCGCTGGCGGTCGCCCACCCCAACGCCGAGCTGCGCTGCGAGGGGGTCGGGCTCAACCGCCTGCGGACCGGGATCCTCGACATCCTCCAGGCGATGGGCGCGCGGCTCACGATCGAGCCGGGTGAGGTCGCCGGCGGGGGCGAGCCGGTGGGCGCGGTCCGCGCGCGCTCGGCCTCGCTGCGGGCCACCCGTGTCGGCGGTGGACTCGTCCCCCGCGCCATCGACGAGCTCCCGCTGGTCGCGGTGGTGGCCACCCAGGCCGAGGGGCGCACGGAGATCCGGGATGCCGCCGAGCTGCGGGTGAAGGAGTCGGACCGGGTGGAGGCGATCGCCGCGGGGCTGCGGGCGATGGGCGCTGAGGTGGAGCCGGTGGCC
>Ga0307374_10003322_pt1 | contig 27577 bp, 15 predicted proteins | sample OX3MG_FD_202532 | JGI IMG/M metagenome (GOLD analysis project Ga0307374, IMG submission 202532) | Soil microbial communities from Risofladan, Vaasa, Finland - OX-3 | ecosystem: Environmental > Terrestrial > Soil > Coastal area > Acid sulfate soil | place: Finland: Risofladan, Vaasa | collected...
GCAACGGCGGTTACACCGATTTCGTGTACTACGCCTGGCTGTTCGGGCTCGACCCGACGTTGCCGATCACCGCGACCACCTTCCTCGAAGCGCTCGTCCGGCCCGGAGCGCTCCTCGTCCTTTCGGGAATCTTCGCCTCCCTGGCCGCGATGCCGCTGTTGGCGCCGCGGTGGCTGTTGCTCGTCATCCCGCCTTACCTGGCCGACGTCCTGAGCGGGCACACCCCCGAGAACACGCTCGGCGACCACTACGTCCTGCTGCTGCTGTTCCCTCTCGTCGTGGCGGGCGGCGTCGGGGCGCGACGATTCCTGCTCCAGCGCTCGATCCGGCCCGCCACGGCCCTCGTGGCGATCGCGCCGGGATTCGTGTTGGGCTGGGCGACGGGCAACTTTCCGCCTGCGCTCGGCGGGCACGAGGACCTCTATTCACGCCCCAACACCGCATCCGAGCTGCTGAACGCCACCTCGATGATTCCGGCCGACGCCCCCGTCAGCGCAGACGACGGGCTCGCGGTCTGGCTCGACAACCGCCACACCATCAACGACTTCCCGGACAAGCTCGACGCCAGCTGTTACGTGGTGCTCGACCATCAGCCGTACCTCAACGGACCGACCCATCCCGCCCAGCGCCTCGACACGATCAGCACGCTCGCGAGCAGCGGTCGCCGCCTGCTGTTCGACGACGGCAGGTTCCAGGTCTGGAGCCCGGTACTTCCCCGCTGAGCGGGGAAGGTGGCCCGGCGCGAAGCGCCCGGCCGGATGGGGACGCTCACGTACCCTTAGGTGTTCAAATGGCGGTCGCCCCTTCGGTCAAGCAGCGCCTGGATCGGCTGTTCCGGCAGCGGATCGTCATCCTCGACGGGTCGATGGGCGTGATGCTGCAGCGCCGCGGCCTCAGCGACGAAGACTTCCGCGGCGAGAGGTTCCGCGACCACCCCAAGCCGCTGCGCAACAACAGCGACGTCCTGTGCCTGACCCAGCCCGACCTGGTGACGCGGGTCCACCGCGAGTACCTGGAGGCCGGGGCGGACATCATCACCACCAACACGTTCACAGCGACGCGGGTTTCCCAGGCCGACTATGAGCTCCAGGACTTCGCCTACGAGATGAACCTTGCCGGCGCGCGCCTGGCACGCAAGGCCGCAGACGGGTTCGAAAACCGCTTCGTCGCCGGTTCGCTCGGGCCGACCAACGTGACCCTTTCGCTGTCACCGAAGGTCGACGACCCCTCATACCGCGACGTCACGTTCGATCAGCTTCGCGACGGTTACGCGGAGGCGACGCGCGCGCTGGTCGAGGGCGGTGTCGACATCCTGCTCATCGAGACCGTCTTCGACACCCTCAACGGCAAAGCGGCCATCGCCGCCGTCAAGGAGGTCGCACCTGAGCTTCCGCTGTTCATTTCGGTGACGATCGTCGACCGCAGCGGCCGCAACCTGTCCGGCCAGACCGTCGAGGCGTTCTGGACCTCGGTCGAGCACGCCCAGCCGTTCGCCGCCGGCATCAACTGCTCGCTGGGCGCGACGGAGATGCGGCCTTACATCGCCGCGCTCTCGCGCGTGGCTCCGGTGTACGTCACCTGCTATCCGAACGCCGGCCTGCCCAACGCCTTCGGCGGCTACGACGAGGAGCCGCCCATGACCAGCCGCCTGCTGAAGGAGTTCGCCGAGGCGGGCTACCTGAACGCGGCCGGCGGCTGCTGCGGGACGGGCCCGGAGCACATCCGCCAGATCCGCGAGGCGCTCAGGGACATCGCTCCGCGCCAGGTGCCTCAGCGTGTGCCGAGGCCGCGGTTCAGCGGCCTCGAGCCGTTCGAGATCGGCCCGGACTCGGGTTTCGTCGTCATCGGTGAACGCACCAACGTCACCGGTTCGATCCGGTTCCGCCGGCTCATCGAGTCGGGCGATTTCACCGGCGCCGTGCAGGTCGCGCTGGACCAGGTCCGAGGGGGCGCCAACCTGCTCGACGTGAACATGGATGCCGACCTCCTCGATTCGGAGGCCGCGATGGTCCGCTTCCTCAACCTCATCGCCACCGAGCCCGAGATCGCGCGGCTGCCGATCATGATCGACAGCTCCAAATGGTCGGTGCTCGAGGCGGGCCTGAAGTGCATCCAGGGCAAGGGCGTGGCCAACTCGATCAGCCTCAAAGCTGGCGAGGAGGTCTTTCTCGAGCAGGCTCGGAAGGTGCGCGAGTACGGCGCCGCCGCGGTGGTGATGGCCTTCGACGAGAAGGGCCAGGCGGACACCACCGAACGGAAGGTGGAGATCTGCTCGCGCGCCTACAAGCTGCTGGTCGAACGGGCCGCGTTTCCGCCCGAGGACATCATCTTCGACCCGAACATCCTTCCCATCGCCACGGGCATCGAGGAGCACTCGGCCTATGCCAAGGCATTCATCGAAGCCACCCGTCAGATCAAGGAAACTTGTCCCGGAGCACACATCTCGGGCGGCGTCTCCAACCTGTCCTTCTCGTTCCGCGGCAACGACCGCGTGCGGGAGGCCATCCATTCGGCGTTCCTCTATCACGCCATTCGCGCGGGCCTCGACATGGGCATCGTCAACGCCGGGCAGCTGGTCGTTTACGAAGACATCCCCAAAGACCTTCTCGAGATGGTCGAGGACATCATCTTCGACCGGCGACCGGACGCCACGGAGAGGCTGGTCGAGTTTGCCAAATCCATCTCCAGCGCAGGCTCGAAACGAGAGTTCGACCTTTCCTGGCGCGAGGGCTCGGTCGAAGATCGTCTCGCGCACGCGGTCCTGCATGGCGAGGTCGAGTACATCGAGCAGGATGCGGAGGAAGCTCGCGTCAAATACGGCAGGCCACTGCTGGTCATCGAAGGCCCCCTGATGGACGGCATGAAGGTCGTCGGCGACCTGTTCGGGGCCGGCAAGATGTTCTTGCCCCAGGTGGTGAAGAGCGCGCGCGCGATGAAGCGAGCGGTCGCGTATCTCGAGCCGTTCATGCAGGCCGAAAAGGAGGCGTCCGGCAGTCAGCGCATGCGCGGCAAGCTCGTGCTCGCGACGGTCAAGGGCGACGTGCACGACATCGGCAAGAACATCGTCGGCGTCGTCCTCGCCTGCAACAACTACGAGGTCGTCGACCTCGGGGTGATGGTTCCGGTCGACAAGATCCTCGACACCGCGATCGAGCTGGGCGCCGACGTGGTCGGGCTCTCGGGCCTCATCACGCCATCGCTCGACGAGATGGTCGTGGTGGCCAAAGAGATGACCCGTCGCGATTTCAAGATCCCGCTTCTGATCGGCGGCGCGACCACCTCCAAGCAGCACACCGCGGTGCGCATCGCTCCCGCGTACAGCGGGCCAACCGTGCACGTGCTCGATGCATCGCGGGTCATCGGGGTGGTGTCGGACTTGCTTGACGACGACCGGCGCCCTGTCTTCGACCAGGACAACCGCGCCCTGCAGGACAAGCTTCGCGCCCAGCACTCAACCGCGCGCCGCACCCTTCTTTCGATCGACGAGGCGCGCACCAGGCGCTCGAAGCTCGAGTTCCGCGACCTGCCCACTCCCCCGTTCACCGGGAGAAGGGTGGTCGAGCCGGAGATCGCGGTGTTGCGCCAGTACATCGACTGGACTTTCTTCTTCCACGCGTGGGAGCTGAAGGGCAAGTTCCCGGCCATCCTCGAGAGCCCCTCCCACGGTGCGGTCGCGCGCGAGCTGTTCAGCCATGCGGAAGAGATGCTCGACGAGATCCAATCCAAGGGCTGGCTCAAGGCGCGCGGCGTGTACGGGTACTGGCCCGCCCACGCCGAAGGGGACGACATCGTGCTCGAGAACGAGGTGCGATTCCCGATGCTGCGACAGCAGGTCGACCACGGCGACGACAAGCCATATCTCTCCCTGGCCGATTTCATAGCCCATAGAGATGACCACATCGGCGCGTTCGCCGTCACCGCCGGCCTCGGCGTGGACGAGCTCGCGGCGAGGTTCCAGTCCGAGCACGACGACTACCGGGCGATCATGGTCAAAGCCCTGGCCGATCGCCTGGCCGAGGCTTTCGCCGAGTACCTGCACGAGGTGAGCCGCCGCGAGTGGTACGAGACCGGGCCCAGGCTGTCGAGCGAGGAGCTGATCGGCGAGAGGTACCGCGGCATCCGGCCGGCTTTCGGTTACCCCGCCTGCCCCGACCACTCCGAAAAGCACAAGCTTTTCGACCTGCTCGAGGCGCGCGCGATCGGGATGGATCTCACCGAATCCGGCGCCATGACGCCGACCGCTGCGGTCGCCGGCCTCTACTTCGCCCACCCCCAATCGAAGTACTTCATGGTCGGCAAGATCGGCCGGGACCAGGTGGAGGATTACGCCCGGCGTCGCAGCATGCCGGTGTCGGAAGCCGAGCGCTGGCTCCGGCCCAACCTGGGTTACGAAGAGACCTGAAATACGCCAGCCAATCGGATCCGGGCCCGCCGGTACCTAGTCTTCCGCGGTATCCGGCGCGCGCGGCCGGGGACCGAACGTGACCGTCGGCGGGACGGTCAGCAGGCGTCCATCGCCGAGGCGGACGAGCTGCCAGCCGCCCTCATGCACCATCCGGTGATGCCTGTGGCACAGCAGCACCAGGTTATCGAGGTCGGTCGTGCCGCCACGGATCCAGTGAACGACGTGATGGGCCGCGCTCCACGACGCAGGGCGGTCGCATCCCGGCCACCGGCATGAGCCGTCGCGGGCGTTGAGGGCGCGCCGCGCCGGCCCCGAAACCACCCTCTTGGAGCGGCCGACATCGATCACCGTCGACTCGGAGTCGAGCAGCACGCGCGTAAGGCTGGAGTCGCACGCCAGCCGCTCGACCGTCGCAGACGAGATTGGCAAGGAGAACTCCATGTCCGCGGCCGGCGCCCCGGCCAGGCCGAGCAATGTCTCGACTGAGCTCGTCACCTGAAGCTGGGCGCGCTCAGCGCCGCCGCTAGCGAGCTCGACCAGCGCGTCGGCCAGCCGCCGCTCCCTGTCCCGGTTGTCGTGCTCGCCCGACCGGCGCGCCAGCGGCTCGAGCGCCGTTCGCAGTGCGGCGCCTCCGAAAGCGTCGAGCACTCCGCTCAACAGCATCGAGCCGTCCATCCATGTACTGAGCGACAGGCGCCGATTCTCCACCTGCTCCGATTCCTCAGCGGCGTAGCCCTTGGGGTCTGCGGCGTGCCGCGCGTGCCGGCAGAAGTAGTGGAACTTCCCGGGCGTGTGCTCGCGCGCGAACTCGATCAGGGGCGCTTCGTCGAACCGCTCCCTCAGGGTCTCGGCGGTCCGCGCCATCACAGAGAGGTGCGCGAAGCCGATCTCGCCATCACCCATGGCCTGGATGCTCCGCGGCGTCCGAGGCATCGCCTGGCCCACCGCCACACGGTCGGCGGCCGCGCCGGCCGTCATGTGGCAGTTGAAGCGGATCCAGTCGATCCCGCTCACGAAGCCCAGCTCGTCGTAATCGCCCACCTCGGCGAACCGGGCGGCGTCCTCGGCGAAGGAGAGCTCCATCAGGTCGATGGCGTGGCGCTTCCGGACCATACGGCCTCGCAGCTCCTCGTTCACCGCAACGTCGAGCGGCGCAGGCTCACCCATGTCCCGACTGTACGAACATCCGTACGGCAGCTCAACCCCGCCCGTTAAGGGCCGAGAAAGAAAACCTACAGGCGCGTTCCCCGCGGCATCGGCACCACCAGTTGATGCGCCTCCAGAAATGCGTTCGGGTCGACGAAGCGATAAGGAAACGCCGGGAAGCCCGAGCACGCGGACGGGGGAAGCGCACCCTGCCACGCATGGCTGTCGTAATCACCGATGAAGACCGCGAAATGCAGGTGCGTCTTGTCGCCCATGTCAGCGACGTCCGCGAACATCTCCCCACGCTTCACGGGCGTGCCCACCTTGAAGCCAGGGCGCAACCACACGTGCCAGTACTGCGTGAGCACGATGCCCGAGCTGGTGCGATGGCGGATGAGAACGCCGCCGCGAAAGGTCGGGTCGATGATGTACCCGGCGATCACGCCGTCGGCGGCCGCCCTGACCGGCTGAATGCCGGTCGTGATGTCCACGCCCGTGTGCAGCCACACCGCGCCGGCGCAGGACCTGAGCGGCGTGCCGTTGCAGTACCGCCACTGGCTCCCGAAACCTAGGCAGTGGGGAGTCCAGGTGGGCAGCGGGTACTGAAAGATGTCGGAGGAGGGGACCGCCGCGACCCGCGCCGAGGCAGGAGCGGAGACCTGCCCCGCCGATCCGCCCGGGCCACCGGGAATCAACATCAGGACCGCGCACGCGAGAGCCGCCAACCCGACTCGAGAGTCGATCACATCAGCTGCTCAGCGCCGCGCCGCCTGGATCGCCTCCCACACCCGCATCGGATGCATGGGCATGTCGATGTGCCGCACGCCGAGGTGCGACACGGCGTCGATGACCGCGTTCTGCACGGCTGCCGTCGACCCGATCGTCCCGGACTCGCCGACGCCTTTGGCGCCCAGCGGGTTGTGCGGGGTCGGGGTCTCCATGTGCAGCGTCTCGATGGCCGGAATCTCTCCGATGGTCGGCATTGCATAGTCGATCAGGCTGGTGGTGAGAGGATTGCCGTCCGCGTCGTAGACGAACTCCTCGTAGAGCGCCTGCGCCACACCCTGGGCCACGCCTCCATGAATCTGACCCTGGACCATCATCGGGTTCAGGACGGTCCCGCAATCGTCCACCGCGACCAGGCGCGTCAGCCGCGCCTCGCCGGTTTCGACGTCGACCTCGACCACCGCGACGTGGCAGCCGAACGGAAATGTCTGGTCGCCCTGGAAGAACTCTTCCTCGGCCACCAGCGCGCCTTCCGACGCCAGTTCGGCCCAGCTCAGCTCGGTCCCGGGAACGCCACGCACCCCGAACGCCCCGCCATCGCGACGCTCGATGTCGTCGACGCTCGCTTCGAGCCTGCGCGCGGTCTCTTCCTTCGCCTTGTCGACCAGCGCGAGGCACGCCCCGCGGACCGCGCTGCCGCCGAGCTGCAGCGAACGCGACCCGTACGTTCCGTCTCCGCTCGACACGAGCCCGGTGTCGGAGGTCTCGACCCGGATGACGTCCATCGGCACGTCGAGCAGCGCCGACGCGAGCTGCGCGTAAGCGGTTTCGTGGCCCTGGCCGCTCGACGTGGTGCCGCACTGCACGACCACCGAACCGTCCGTTTCGACCCGCGCCGCGCCGTACTCCATCGGCGTCAGCACGCCCGTCACCTCCACGTACAGGGACAGACCCACGCCGAGCTGCAGGCGGTCGCCTCGAGCCCGACGCTCCTTCTGCTCGCGGCGCAGCTCGTCGTACCCCGATGCTTCGAGCGCCATCTCCAGCGCGCGGCGGTAGTCGCCCGAGTCGTAGGTCATGCCGGTGGCCGTCGTGTGCGGAAACTCTCCCTCGATCAGGTTTCGTCGGCGCAGCTCCGCGGGGTCCATGCGCAGCTCGGCCGCGAGCAGGTCCATGGCCCTCTCGATCAGCGAGGTCGCCTCCGGGCGGCCCGCACCCCGGTATGCGGAGACGACGGTCGTGTTGGTGGCGGCGGTCCGTGCGAGGAAGTGGATCTTGGGGATGTCGTAGGCGCCGGACGACATCAGCCCCGTGTACACGGGCAGGCTCGTGCCCTGGCCGGGATACGCCCCCGCATCCCCGACCACGCTGACCTCGAGGCCCGTCAACGTGCCATCCCGCGTGGCGCCGAGCGCCACGTCCTGGACCTGCGCGCGGCCGTGGGTCATGGCCACCATGTTCTCGCCGCGGAACTCGAACCAGGCCACAGGCCGGCCCACCTTCAACGCGACGGCCGCGATCACGCTCTGCTCCGGATAGGTCGCGAGCTTGGCACCGAACGCGCCGCCGACGTCGCCGGTGATCACGCGGACCTTCGCCTCCGGAATGCCGGCCAGCTCGGACACCTCCGAGCGGACGCGGAACGGCACCTGCGTCGACACCCACATCCGCACGCCGCCATCCCCGTCGGGCTCCGCGACCACGGCGTTGCCTTCCAGCGGCACCGCCGCCAGGCGCTGGTTGACGAAGCGCCCGCGCACCACGACCTCGGCGCCGTCGAGCGCTCCCGGCTCACCGATCTCGCTCGTCGACGCGAGGTTGTCCCCCTTGGCGGCGTGCAGCACCGTGGCTCCGCTCTCGAGAGCGTCGAAAGGGTTCGCCAATACACTGAGCGGCTCGTAGTCGACCGCGACGGCAGACGCGGCGTCGACCGCCTGCCCCCGCTCCTCGGCGACCACCACCGCGATCGCGTCGCCGACGAAACGCACCACCTCCGACGCGAGAGGGGGCCTCGCGAACGCATCCAGGGTGGGGAACTCCTGGGGCTTCAAGTTCAGGTCGGAGGCGACAAAAATCCCGACCACCCCAGGCATCGAGGCCGCCGCGCCGGTGTCGATGCCCGCGATTCGCGCATGGGCCATGGTGGAACGCACGAACGCAGCGTGAAGACGGTTTTCAGGCTGCACATCGTCGGTGTAACGACCGCCTCCGGTGACGAGCCGGCGGTCCTCGCGCCTTCGCACCGAGCCGCCCAGGACAGCCTTGACCGCCATCAGTGGCCGGGCCCGCAGTGCAGCTTGCCCATCGCCGATGAAACGATAGACCCGACGATGTCCGAACGCTCGCGACGCTGGGGGATCCTGCCGTCCTATTTCGGTTGGCAGGGTGACCTCAAAGAAACGACCCCGGAGACGGACCAGGCGATCCTCGAGTCGATGGGCGCCACGCGCGACCGACCCCCACGGCTCCGGCGCCCGGGCCTCACCCCCGACCCCTGCTCGCCGGCGCCCGAGCGCGCCTGGGGCTGGGCACTTCAGCTGTACTCGCTTCGCTCAAGCCGTAGCTGGGGCATCGGCGACCTGGCCGACCTCCGACGGTTTGCTCGCTGGTCGAAGCGCGCCGGCGCATCGGTGGTCCTGCTCAACCCTCTCGGCGCGCAGACGCCGACCCAGCCCTACCAAGCCTCGCCCTACTACACGTCGACCCGCCTGTTTCGCAACATCGTGTATCTCGCGATCGAAGAGATCGACGGTGCGAAGGCCGCAGCCGATGACCTGGCGCCTCTGGCGGCCGCCGCCCGCGAGCTCAACCGGCAGCCGCTGATCGACTACGACGAGGTCTACCGCCTGAAATCCCAGGCCCTCGAGCTCGTCTTCCGGGCTGCTCCGCGACCGAGCGGCCTGGAGGCATTCGTCCGCCGGCAGGGCGTGGCGCTTCGCGACTTCGCCACCTTCAACGCTCTTTGCGAGGTGCACGGCCCGGCCTGGCGCGACTGGCCGCAGGAGCTGCGGCATCCCGCCGGCCCCGGCCTGGACAGCGTCCGGGAGCGGCTCGCGGACCGGGTCGCCTATCACCAATGGCTGCAGTTCCACCTCGACCGCCAGCTGGCGCGGGCGGGGCGCGAGATCGGCCTGATCACCGACGTGCCGGTCGGGTTCGCGTCGGACGGCTTCGACGCCTGGCGGTGGCAGGACTTCTTCGCGCCGCGCATGCGGGTTGGGGCGCCGCCCGACGAGTTCTTCAGGGACGGGCAGGACTGGGGTCTGCCACCTCTCGATCCATGGAAGCTTGCCGAGGCCCGCTGGGAGCCGTTCGTCGACGCGATCCGCTCGGCGTCGCGGCACGCCGCCGGCATCCGGCTCGACCACGTGATGGGCCTCTTCCGGCTGTTCTGGATCCCCGACGGCATGAGCGCGGCCCAGGGGGCGTACGTGAGGTATCCGGCGGCGATCCTGCTCGGCCTGCTCGCCCGCGAGAGCCGCCGGGCCGGCGCCTTCGTGGTGGGCGAGGACCTCGGCCTGGTGGAGCCGTCGGTGCGCCGGCACCTGAAGCAGCGGGGGTCGATGTCATACCGCCTCCTGTGGTTCGAGGGCTCGGACCCTTCCACCTGGCCACGCGACGCCGTGGCCGCCGTCGGCACCCACGACCTGCCCACGGTGGCGGGCATCTGGACCCTGAGCGAGCCCGACCAACGCCTGCACCACCTGCGCGAGAAGCTGGTGAACATGACCCATCTGCCTGACGGCACCCCGCCCGTCGACGTGGCGGTGGCCGCCTACGCGGCCCTGGCTCGCGGACGTCCCCGCATCGTCCTGGCCTCGCTCGAGGACGCGCTCGGCGTACATGAGCGCCCCAACGTGCCCGGGACGACCACGGAGTTTCCCAACTGGCGCCGTGCTCTGCCGCTCGCGCTCGAGGATGTCGAGGCGGCAGACGGCGTGCGCCGGATCGCCGAGGCGATGCGCGGCTCCGGGCGCTAGTACGATCTCAGAGTGACCTCCAGGGCCAGGCTGGCCGGCACCGAATACGACTTCTACCCGCTCGCCGCGCTTGCCGGGTCCGGAACCAAAGATCTTTCGCGACTTCCGATGACGGTCAAGGTGCTGCTCGAGGGCATCGTCCGCCTGGCGGAAGCCGGGACGACGGACCCGAAGAACGTGAGCGCGCTGGCGAGCTGGCCGGCCCCGCCGCCCAAGGACGCAGAGCTGCCCTTCCTGCCCGCTCGCGTGCTCATGCAGGACTTCACGGGAGTGCCCGCGGTCGTGGACCTCGCGGCCATGCGCTCCGCGATGAAGCGCGCCGGCAAGGATGCGGGCAAGGTCGACCCCCTCGTGCCGGTCGACCTCATCATCGACCACTCGGTGCAGGTCGACTCCTTCGGCTTCCGCGACTCCTACACGCGCAACATCGAAAAGGAGATCGAGCGCAACCGGGAGCGTTACGCGCTCCTGCGCTGGGCGCAGCAGGCGTTCCACAACTTCTCGCTCGTGCCGCCGGGCATGGGCATCTGCCACCAGGTGAACCTCGAACACGTGGCCCAGGTCGTCCAGGTCCGTGACTCGGGCGGCCGCAAGGTTGCCATCCCCGACACCCTGATGGGCACCGACTCGCACACCACGATGGTCAACGGGCTTGGCGTGCTGGGCTGGGGCGTCGGAGGGATCGAGGCGGAGGCCGCGATGCTGGGGCAGCCAGCGTACCTCGCCACCCCGACCGTGGTCGGCGTCCGATTCCACGGCGCGCTGCCGGCAGGCGCTACGGCCACGGACCTCGTGCTCACGCTCACCGAGATGCTGCGCAAGCACGGTGTCGTGGAGAAGTTCGTCGAGTTCTGCGGCGATGGGCTGTCGACCCTCTCCGTGCCCGACCGAGCGACCATGAGCAACATGTGCCCCGAGTACGGCGCGACCTCAGCCCTCTTCCCCGTCGACCACCAGACTCTTCGCTACCTCGAGATCACCGGTCGCAGCCGCGAGCAGATCGACCTCGTCGAGCGGTACACCAAGGAGCAAGGGCTCTACCGCAACGACGGAGACGAGACCCCCGAGTTCAGCGAGCTCCTGGAGCTCGACCTGGCCAAGGTGGAGCCCAGCCTCGCGGGACCAAAGCGCCCGCAGGACCGCGTTTCGCTGCCCAAGGTTTGGGACAGTTTCACGTCGGCGTTCGGCGACGGCCCCACGCCAAGCGGGGAGGCCCTCTCGCGGCTGACCGGTGAAGGCGGGCCCGTCAACGGCCGCGCGTCGATGGCGGTCGTCGCCGGGCCGGAGGCCAAGCTCGAAGACGGCTGCGTCGTGATCGCCGCGATCACGAGCTGCACCAACACTTCCAACCCGTCGGTGATGGTGGCGGCGGGCCTGCTGGCCAAGAAGGCGGTCGAGCTCGGCCTCACGGTCAACCCGTATGTCAAGACCAGCCTCGCGCCCGGGTCGCGCGTCGTCACCGACTACCTGGAGACGGCCGACCTCATGAAGCCGCTGGAGAAGCTCGGCTTCTTCCTGGTCGGGTATGGATGCACCACCTGCATCGGCAACTCTGGCCCGCTGGCCAGCCCCGAGGTCGAGGCGGCCGTCGTGGACGAGAACCTCAGCGTGGTCGCTGTCCTCTCCGGCAACCGCAACTTCGAGTCGCGCATCCACCCGCTGGTCAAGGCGAGCTACCTGGGTTCGCCGCCGCTGGTCGTCGCGTATGCGCTCGCCGGCACTGTGAACATCGACCTCACCAAGGATCCCATCGGCCAGACGCATGACGGAGCGCCGGTGATGCTTTCCGACCTCTGGCCTTCGCAGGAAGAGGTCAACGCCGTGGTGCAGAAGGTCGTCCAGAAGGACATGTTCAAGCGCGAGTACGCGCGCATCTATGAGGGTGACGAGCACTGGAAGAAGATGGCCGCGCCGACCGGTCCGATCTTCCAGTGGGACGACAAGTCGACCTACGTGAAGGAGCCGCCCTATTTCGAAGGCCTGCGAGCGGTGCCCGAGGCCCTGAGGGACATCGAGGGCGCGCGCGTGCTCGCCTTGCTGGGCGACTCGGTCACCACCGACCACATCTCCCCCGCCGGGTCGATCCCCGCCGACAGCCCCGCCGGCAGGTATCTGATCGAGCGCGGGGTCGAGAAGGCGGACTTCAACAGCTTCGGCTCTCGCCGCGGCAACCACGAGGTGATGGCCCGCGGCACGTTCGGCAACATCCGCCTTCGCAACAAGCTGGTCGAGCGTGAGGGCTTCTGGACCAGGCACATGCCCGGGGGCGACGAGACCACCATCTTCGATGCTTCGGAACGCTACCGGTCCGAAGGCGTTCCCCTGATCGTGCTCGCGGGCAAGGAGTACGGATCAGGCTCGTCGCGCGACTGGGCGGCCAAGGGCCCGCTGCTGCTCGGCGTGCGCGCCGTGATCGCCGAGAGCTTCGAGCGCATCCACCGTTCCAACCTGGTTGGGATGGGCGTGCTGCCGCTGGTCTACGCGGCGGGTCAGACCGCGCAGTCGCTCGGGTTGACCGGGCGGGAGCGCTACACCATCCGCGGGTTGGACTCGATCAAGCCCGGCCAGGCGGTCGAGGTGGAGGTGGTCGGTGACGACGGCAAGACCAAGAAGTTCACCACGCACAGCCGCATCGACAACGACACCGAGGCCGGCTACATGCACCACGGCGGCATCCTGCCGCTGGTGCTGAGAGAGCTGATCGCAAAGGACTAGCTGGAATCCTCACCGCAGGCTTCAATCAGGCCTTTGATCGTTAGCAGGACGGCCGCCTTCGTTCACGACCTGGAGAGCGGATGGCCACAGGTTGGCGCGCCGGTGGTGCCAGGATGCCGACAGGTCCTCCATCGCGCCTGCTAAGGTCGGGGTGAGATGGCAGCCGAGCCGCCTCCGAACTTTGCCCGCCGCCTGCTGGTGCTCGTGCTGGCGGTCGGGATCGTGTCCGCCCTGGCGGCCACCTTCGTGGTGGGCTTCCTCCTGCACCGGCCCCCTACGATGAACGCTGCCGCCAACACGACCACCGCCGGGGTGCGAATTCACCTCGAAGTCGTCGGATCGGTGGGTTCCGCGAGCAACGGGCGTCCCGGGGACCCGAATCCGACCTGGCCCGGCTACCTGCCCACGACCACTTTGCAGGTCCCTTCCAACTCCGTGGTCACGGTGCAAATCGACGAGGAGGACGCCGCCAGGGGACTGCGCAACCCATTTTGGAGCCTGGCACAGGGGATAGTCGGTGGCACCTTTCACATGACCTACTACGACAACAACGGCAATCCGGTGCAAGGTGATTTCCGCGCCCTCGACTCGGCGGACGCCACGGCCCACACCTTTGCCATCCCAGACCTCGGCGTCTTCGTCCCGCTCGAGGGTTTGAACGCCGCTGCTCCGCCGGGGAGCATGAACGTGATCACGTTTTCCTTTCGGACCGGCAAGCCGGGCGTATACCACTGGCAGTGCTTCGTGCCGTGCGGATCGGGCACCATCGACGGGAACGGAGGACCGATGCAGACCCTCGGCTACATGGTCGGACTCATCACCGTCCAGTAGCGGCGATTCCCAGCTCACGCCGACCGGGTGCGCGCCGGGCGGAGCCGGAAAACGGTTTCTTGGGCTAGGCCGCCTCTCCCGTCCGGATGGGCTGCCTGCGTTCGTGGCCGCATTCCGGGCACTCGAACAGGCCGACCACGACGTCGGGCCGTGACGAGTCGGAGTGCATCGTGCGCAGCCGCATCGGAACCTTTGATTCGTGCCGGTCGCAGGCCGGCGCCTCTTCATGACTCATGGACCGGATATTACGCAGTGCGTCGAAGATCCGATAGTGAGCGCCGCACAACGCTCATTGGACACGCATTGTCTTCGGGGCACACAGGAGCGCCCCACGGCTTAAGCTCTCAGCATGGCTGCCAAGAAGGTCCCCGAGCCTGACGTCGAGCCACGGCCCACGGTCCGAGACGCGGCCCGCTCGATCCTGGGCGCTGCGACCCTGATTGCGGGCGGCGAAGGCCTCGACCGCCCCGTGGAATGGGTGCGGCTGATGGAGACGCCTGAGGTTCAGCCGCGGGCGGGCGACCTCCTCTTCACGACCGGCTTCCCGATCAAAGACGACCCCGACGCCCAGATCCGGCTGGTCGCCCGGATCGCCGAATCCGGTGGCGCCGGCCTGGTGGTGAGGCCGATGCCGTATCTCCGCCGGCTGCCGCCCGAGATGGTCTCGGAGGCCGACCGGCTGCACGTCCCGCTCTTCACCGTCGGCGCCGACGTGCAGCTGATCGACCTCATGGCGCCGCTCCTGGAGCGGATCATCAACGCCGAGCACTGGCGCCTTAAGCGCTCGATCGAGATCCACCGCAGATTCACCGAGCTCGTGCTCGACGGCAAGGGCGTCAACGAGATCTGCCGCACGCTGGCCGACCTGCTGGAAAGCGCGGTCGTGGTCGAGGATGCGAGCTTCCACCTGCTCGCGCATGCCGGGGGCAGCGCCGACCCGCATCGCAAAGAGACGATCCTCCGCCAGGGCACCCCGCAACGGGTGCTGTTCGACCCCCAGATCCAGCGAGTGCTGCGCGAGGTCGAGGCCAAGCGCGGCCCGCTCAAGGTGCCGGCCTTCCCCCACCTCGGCATGTCTCGCGAGCGCCTGATCGCGCCGATCCTGGCTGCCAACCAGGTCCTGGGCTACATCTCGATCCTCGACCACCCGCCCCACAACGAAGAGCTGGCCTTCATGGCCATCGAGCAGGCCGCACTGGTCCTCGCTCTCTCAATCGCCAAAGAGCACGAGCTCTCTGAGGTCGAGGGCCGCGTCCGCGGAGAGTTCCTCGAGGACCTCCTCCACGGGACGTACGGCGAGGAGTCGGCGGCCCAGCGGAGAGCGCGCCACATCGGCTACCCGCTGCACGGCAGCCACCTCGTGATGCTGGTCGACATCGACGATTTCCGCGGGTTCAACCGCGCGCGCCAGATCACCGAGGACGCCATCCAGGCGCTGAAGCGCGAGTTCCTGCGACGCGTCGCCGGCGTGGTGCGGGCCAGCTACCCGCGAGCGCTCATGCAAGGCCGCTCGGACCAGGTCGTCTCACTGCTGCCCCTCGGGACCGAGGCCGGCGACCACCAGGCGCGAAGCCACGCGCTCGGGCTCCAGGTCCAGCAGGTGATCGCCGACTGGAAACCGGGCTTCACCGTGTCGGTCGGTTTCAGCGGTCCGGCCGAGGCGCCGCTGGGGATCGCCGGCGCGCTGCGGGAGGTCACCTCGGTCATGGAGTCGCTGGCGCGCTTCAAGCGCTGGAGCCAGGTGGTCGCCGTTCCGGAGCTGGGCCTCACGGGACTGCTCGCCGCCGTGACCGATGAGCGCCTTGTCGACTACAGCCGGCGCCACCTCGGCCCGCTGATCGAGCACGACAGCGCGCGCAAGGGAAGTCTCGTCCCGACCCTGAGGGCTTATCTCGAGACCGGCGAGCAGCAGCAGGCTGCGCGGCGGCTGCGCATCCATCCCAACACGCTGCGCTACCGGCTCGACCGAATTCGCGAGATCAGCGGCGTCGACCTGGAGGATCCCGAGACGCGCCTCAACCTGGCCGTGGCGCTCCGAGTCCAAGCCCTCTTGGGTATGTGAGGTGCGAATAAGGTTGGACCGGTTCTTTTGGTGACGATCAACTAGCTCCGGGTCCCGGCGGGCGGTAGCCTTCTGTTCAGTGCCCCCAGCGTCGACGAGATCACGCCAGGCCTGGCCGGGGGACCTTCCCGCGAGCCGGGCGGCCTGCGGGATGGGCTTCGTCTCCACGCCGCGCCCCGGCCACCAGGCGGTCCAGCTCGGCGTGGAGGCCCTGGCCCGCCTTTCCCATCGCGGCGGCCTCGACGCCGACGGCAAGAGCGGCGACGGAGCGGGCCTTCTAGTCCAGGTCCCCCATCGCCTGCTCGGCGGCCGCTTCGCCGTGGCCGCGCTGTTCGAATGGGAGGGCCGCGGCCGCCAGCTGGTGACCGAGGCGCTGGCGGCATCCGGTCTTGCGCTTTACGAGTGGCGGCAGGTGCCCGTCGACCCCGACAGCCTCGGCGAGAGCGCCCGTGCCACCATGCCGGCGATCTGGCACGGCCTCGTGACCAACCCGGACCTCGACCCCGACGAGTGGGAGCACCGCCTCTACGTCGCCCGGCGGCGAGCCGAACGCAGGGGCGCCGCGGAAGGGGTGAGGATGTACCTCCCGTCCTTTTCGAGCCGCACCCTCGTGTACAAGGGCTTGATGGCGGGCACACGCCTCGCCGACTTCTACCTCGACCTGCGCGACGAGCGCTGCGAGAGCATGCTAGCCGTCTTCCACCAGCGCTACTCGACCAACACGATGCCCGACTGGCGCCTGGCACAGCCATTTCGAATGGTCGCTCACAACGGCGAGATCAACACGATCACCGGCAACCGCGCCTGGATGCGCGCGCGCGAGGCGGAGCTGGAGCCTGAGCTCCAGGGCGCCGTGTGGCCGGAGGGATCCGACTCGGCCTCCCTCGACAACGTGCTCGAGCTCCTGGTGCACAGGGGATGGGAGGTCTCCGAGGCCTTGATGAGCCTCGTGCCCGATGCCTGGGAGGGCCGCGGCGACCTCTCGGCGCAGGTGCGCGACTTCTACCGCTATCAATCGATCCGGTTCGAGCCGTGGGACGGACCGGCGGCGCTGGCGTTCAGCGACGGAGTCGTGGTCGGCGCGGCGCTCGATCGCAACGGGCTTCGGCCTCTGCGCTGGCAGCGCACCGCTGACGGGCTGGTCGCCGCCGCGTCGGAGGCGGGCGTGGTCGCGATGGCGCCCGAGTCGGTAGTCGAGCGTGGGCGGCTTGGGCCGGGCCAGATGCTCCTGGTCGACACGCGGGACGGATCCGTGCTCCGGGACTCCGAGGCCAAGGCGCGCGCGGCTGCCCGCCACGATTACGGTATGCTCGCCGACCGCATCCTGATCCCGGTGGAGCGGCATCACCTCCAGGTCGAGCCGATCGAAGACCTCGCCGCCCAGCATGCGCTGCACGGTTGGGGCGCCGAGGACGTGAAGTTCGTCGTTTCGGCGATGGCCGAAACGGGCGCTGAGCCGGTCTATTCGATGGGCGACGACATCCCGATCGCAGCGCTCGGGCGCACGCCTCGCAGGATCTACGGCTACCTGCGCCAGCGGTTCGCGCAGGTGACCAATCCCGCCATCGACCCGCTGCGTGAGAAAGCGGTCATGTCGCTCCGGGTCCTGCTCGGCGCGCGGCACCGAACGCTAGAGCCGGAAGGGGGCGTGGACCGCGAGTTGCGCCGGCAGCATCACCCCGCGATGCCGGTCAACGGGGCGCTGCTCGAGCTGGACTCGCCCGTGCTCGGCGCATCAGAGCTGGCGCGCGTGCTCGAGGACGCCGTCGTGCTCGATGCAACCTGCGGGACCGATGAATCGCTGCGGGACGCGCTGCAGCGACTGTGCCGAGAAACCGATGAGGCGGAAGGGGTCATCGCCCTGAGCGACCGCCGCGCAGCTGCGAAGCCGGGTGGCGAGGTTCGTATACCCATCCCGATGGCCCTCGCGGTCGGCGCGGTCCACGAGCACCTGCTCGCGAGCGGCGCGCGCATGACGAAAGACCTGATCGCGATCGCCGGTGATGCGGTCGACGTGCACGACATCGCGTGCCTGATCACGGTGGGCGCCACCGCGGTCCACCCCTACCTCGGGCTGGCGACCGCAGGCGAGGCCGGGGCGGCGCACTACCGCAAAGCGCTCGAAGCCGGCCTGCTCAAGGTGATGGCGAAGATGGGCATCTCGTGCGTCACGAGCTATCGCGGCGCCGAGGTCGTGGAGGCGCTCGGCCTCGGCGCTGAGGTGATGGAGCTCTGTTTCCCGGCGGTGCCCTCGCGCATCGGCGGAGCCGACCTCGAAGACATCGAACGCTTGATACGCACGCGCCCCGATGCGCTGCTCGACCACGGCCGCGTCCGCTTCCGCAAAGCGGGCGAGCACCACGCCTACAACCCTCTTGCCGTGCGGGCGGCTCAGAAGGCGGCGCGGACGGGCGACCAGGACGCTTACCGCGAGTGGCGAAGGCTGGCGAGCATGGATGAGCCGCAATCGCTGCGGGAGCTGATGCGCATCAAGGAATCCGCAACGCCGATCCCGGTCGACCAGGTCGAGCCCGCGGCCGAGATCGTCAAGCGCTTCGTCAGCACCGCAATGTCGCTTGGCGCCCTGTCGCCGGAAGCGCACGAGGCGCTCGCGATCGCGATGAACCAGGTCGGCGCGCGCTCCAACTCGGGTGAGGGCGGCGAGGACCCGGGGATGTACGACGACGGCGATGGGGTGCGGCGCGACAACCGTGTCAAGCAGGTTGCGTCCGGGCGCTTCGGCGTCACTCCGCGCTACCTCAAGCGCGCCGAAGAGCTCGAGATCAAGATCGCGCAGGGCTCCAAGCCCGGCGAGGGCGGCCAGCTGCCAGGCGTCAAGGTCACCAGCCTCATCGCCCGCCTGCGTCACGCCCAGACGGGCATGCAGCTCATCTCGCCGCCGCCTCACCACGACATCTACTCCATCGAAGACCTGGCCCAGCTCATCCACGACCTGAAGACCGTGAATCCTCGCGCGCGCATCGGCGTCAAGCTCGTCTCCGAGGCGGGCGTCGGCACCATCGCGGCGGGGGTCGCGAAGGCGCGCGCGGACTACATCCTCATCTCCGGGCACGATGGAGGCACCGGCGCATCGCCGCTGTCGTCCATCAAGAACGCCGGCGCCCCGTGGGAGCTCGGCCTCGCCGAGGCTCAGCAGGTGCTGGTCGCGAACCGTCTGCGCGAGCGCGTGAGCCTGCGCACCGACGGCGGCTTGCGCAGCGGGCGGGACGTCGTCATCGCGGCCCTTCTGGGAGCAGAGGAGTTCGGGTTCGGCACCGGCCTGCTCGTCGCGCTCGGCTGCGACATGGCGAGGCAGTGCCACCTCAACACCTGCCCAACCGGGATCGCGACGCAGCGCGAAGACCTGCGCGCCAAGTTCGAGGGCCGGCCCGAGCACGTGATCAACTACCTCGTTCTGATCGCCGAGGAGGCGCGCGAGCACCTGGCGCGGCTCGGCGCCCGCTCGCTGGCCGACATCGTGGGACGGGTCGAGCTCCTCGAGCAGGGCGCTCAGACGCAACTCGACCTGACCTACGTCCTGTCTCGCACCGACCCGACCCTTCCGCGCGTGCGCGGGTGGGAGCGCAACGGCGACCGCCCCGCCCCCGCGCCCGATGCGGGCGCGATCGACAACTCCCACCGCACGGTCGGCGCCGCCCTCGGCCGAGGCGAGCACGTGGCGTACCGAGGAAGCGCCGGGCAGAGCTTCGGGGCCTTCCTCGACGAAGGGGTGGAGCTGTGCCTGGAGGGTCAGGCACAGGACTACGTCGGCAAGGGCATGGGCGGCGGCGTGATCGCCATCAAGCCGTTCGAAAGGGACGGCGCGAGCGACCCGGTGTTGGCGGGCAACACGATCTGCTACGGCGCCACGGGCGGCAGGCTCTTCGTCGCCGGCCGGGTCGGGGAGCGATTCTGCGTGCGCAATTCGGGCGCGGTTGCGGTCGTCGAGGGGGCCGGCGACCACTTCTGCGAGTACATGACGGGAGGCATCGCCGTCGCGCTAGGGCCCGTGGGCTGGAACGCCGGCGCCGGCATGACGGGCGGGGTCGCCTACGTGACTTCATGGAACCAGCTCAACGCCGACAGCGTGGCCGCGCGTGAGGTCCCGGACGAGGACAGAGATGAGCTGCGGGCGCTCATCGAAGAGCACCACCGCCGCACCGGAAGCGCCCGCGCGGCGGGGATGCTGGCGGACTGGGATCGCTCGCTGACGCTTTTCCGCCAGCTCACCCCGATCGCCGCTATCGCGGTGGCGGAGCGGAGGTCCGAACCGGTGCTGGAGAAGGAGCCGAAAACCGTCACCCAGGCCTAGGATGGTCGCCATGCGCCGACTGGCCCTGGTCGCGGTGTTCGCGCTCGCGTGCGGAGCGCTTCCCGCCCGCGCCCAGGCGCTTTCGCTCGCCTACAAGAGCGGCGACACGTACAAATACAAGTTCGACACCGCCAGCAAGCAGACGATGGTCGCCGGCGGCTTGAACGTTCCGACCGATGTCGAGATGACGGCGGACGAGACGGTGACGGTGAAATCCGTCGATTCCTCCGGGACGGCGGATCTCTCCATCACGCTCGGCAACCTGGTGATGAAGACCACCAGCGCTGGGATCACGACCACGATGACGGGAATCCCCGATTCCACGGTCGACGCCAGGGTGGCGGCCGATGGGCGATTGATCAGCTCGGACGGCAACCAGTTCGGCACCGCAAGTCCCTTCCTGGCGTTCACGGGCCTGAGCGGAGGATTCGTCTCCGCGGTCCTTCCTGCCAATGCGGTCAAGCCTGGCGACACGTGGTCGAAAAGCTACGACCAGGCAATCCCCGACGGCTCCGGCGGCATCCACATCTCGAGCACCAGCACCTACGTGCGAGATGAATCGGTGAGCGGCGTCGGCGCGGCCGTCGTCGAGACCAAGAGCACAGGCACGATGGACGTGGCCCTCGGAAGCTCCAGCTCGGCAGGCGCGCAGCCGAGCCCATCACCGCTGCCAGGGACGGCTACGATTCCCGGGCAAGGCATGGCGATCAAGGCGACGATCACATCGGACGTCACCACCTGGATCGAGCCAGGCGCTCATCGAATTCTCAAGTCGCATTCGACCGAGAAAGAGAGCGGGACCATGACCATCGACCTTCCCGGCGTGACGATCCCGGGCATGACCGGACCCATGACGATGAGCGGAGTGTTCACGACCGACATGAACTCCGCCTGACACGATGGGCGCGATAGTCGATGCGCTCGAGTCACAGCGGAAGGTCGAGCAGAATTTTGTCGCCGAGGCGCTGAAGTCGGAGACCGCGCCCAAGGGTTGGCCGGCGGCGCTGGTCATGTTCCACCTTGCGATGTGGCGCGAGCGCCTGCGCAACGCGCTGGCCGACCTCGCCGAACATCGACCTTTCGCGCCACCCCCGGAGAACATCGACGAGCTGAACGATGCCGAGCTTGTCGGCGGCATCGGAACGCCATTGGCGGACGCGGCCGGGCGAGCCGACCTCCTGCTGGGCGAGATGATCGACCTTTACGCACGTCTCGGTGACCAGCCGATGATTTGGTTCACGGCGAGCACGACCACCGAAGCGGTGCTTCGCAACAGCTACTTCCACCCTCGAGTTCACCTGTCCGCCTATCTCAGGGAAAACGGGTTCGCCGAGCGGGCGGCCGGGCTGTGGGTTGACGCTCTCACCGAGATGGAGAAGGTGGCGGCGCCACCGATGATCATCGGTGGAGTCCTGTACAACGCGTCCTCGACCAAAGCCTCGCGTGGCGACTTCGACGAGGCGCTCGACCTGCTGAGACGTGCGCTGGAGATGCGCCCTGACCTGAAGGGCGGCGCGGCCGGCGACCCCGACCTGGCACCCCTGCGCGAGGATCCGCGCTTTCAGGACCTGATCAAGAGCTAGCCGCGGCCGCTCGTATACGGTCGAGGGCTTTCATATTCGCGATCGACTCGCTCAACGGAATGGCTGCGGGAAGGCCGTCGATGACGCTCCTCGCGAACGACTCGACCATGAGCTGGTAAGGGTCTGCGCCGTCACGCGATGTGAATGGGCGCTCCAGGCGCTGAACGCCTTCACGCGTGACCACGGTCAGGCCCTGTTCCTCCGGTGACTCGAAGCTCGCCCACACGGATGCCGTCGCGCCGCCGTCGAACTGCAGCAGCGCGCTCGTGGTCATGTCGACGCCGCCAGAGAACGTCGAGCGGGCGAGCACGCGCGAAGGCTCGCCCAGGATCCAGCGCGCCACGCTGACGACATAGCAGCCGACGTCGAGCAGCGCCCCGCCGCCGAGCGCAGCCTTGAGGCGATAGTTGGACGCGTCATCCAGCTTGAATCCGAAGGTCGCCTGCACGTACATCGGATCGCGCAGGCTCGTCACCAGCGCCGCGACATTCGGATGGAAGCGGTACATGAAAGCCTCCATCAAAAGCTTGCCTGACGATTCCGCCGCGGCGGCCATCGCCTCGGCCTCCGGCGCGTTCATGGCCAGCGGCTTCTCGCACAGCACGTGCTTGCCGGCATCTAGCGCGCGCAACGTCCATTCTCGGTGCGCGCTGTTCACGAGCGGAACATATACGGCGTCGACGCTCGAGTCGGCCAGGACCGCCTCGTAGGAATCGACCACACCAAGGTCTGGGTAAGGTGATGCCATCCTTCGCGCGCGCTCCGCATCCCTGGCGGCGATGGCGACCAGCCTTCCGTTGGACGATGCCGCGATGGCGGGCAGCACCGCCGCGTCGGCGATCCAGGCGGCGCCGAGCACGCCCCAACCGATTCGCTCGGCTATATGTGAACCTCGACCAGGGCGCCACCACGCGCGATCGAGTGCGTGGCCGCCTCCATCACGGCGACCGTGCGGCGCGCCTCCTCGGGCGTCACCGCGAGCGGTTCGTCCCACGCGAGGTGGTCGGCGAGGTTGCGATAGAAGCCCTGGTCGTCACGCGGGGCAAGCACCAGCAACTCCTCGTGAGACCCGACGCCGGCCGGCCGCAGCACCTTGACGCGCGCAGGATGGTCCGCAGGCACGCTCTCGGGCTGCCACTCGCCGACCACCGCGCCCTCTGTGCCGAGCACATACCACTTGGGTTTCAGCGCAGCCGCGATGTCGGACTGCAGGAAGCTTGCCTGGGCGCCCGCAGCGAACGTGAGGTCGACCCTCACCTGGTCCGCGTTGGTGACGTCGTGCCACACGCGCTTGTGGGCGACCGCGGAGACGTAGCGGACCGTGTCGGGAAACATCTGCAGGATCCAGTCGAAGTAGTGCGAGCCCCAGTCGTAGATGGTCCCGCCCGAGATGGGCTCGTGACTGTGCCAGAAGTCGCACGGATGAGAATATCCGCCGATGAACGATTCCATGTAGAAGACGTCGCCGATTCGGCCGGAGCGCACCGCCTCTCGCATCGCAAGGTAATCGGGGTCCCAACGGCGGCTCTGGTAAACGGTAAGGACGAGGTCGCGGGCCGACGCTGATCCGATCATGCGGTCGACCTCTTCCACCCTGAGCGCAAACGGCTTTTCACAGACGACGTGCCTGCCGGCCGCGAGCGCCGTGAGGACCGACTCGGCATGAGCGCTGGGCGGGGTGCCGACCACCACCAGGCCGACCTCGGGGTCCTCGAGCATCTCCTCGCTGCGCGCATGCGTGTGGACTGACCATTCGCGGTGCGCCTGCTCCCTGCGTTCGGCGGACAGGTCGCAAACGCCGGCCAGCCGCAAGCCCGGAATGGCGGCGATCGCCGCCGCGTGGTCGCGCGCGATCGCGCCATAGCCGATGAGCCCGACACCAACTTCAGCCGCGGGTGAAACGCCGCACGCCATGAGCAGAGCGCGATGCACGAGCATCTGGAATCTCTCGTCCTCATAGGTTGAAAGGTCGTGGCCGAGCCCGAGGTAGACGAAACGCCCGTCGCCGTGGCGTCGCTCGTAAGCGACGACCTGGTCGGTGAAACGCCACCTTGCGCGGAGCAGAACGTTCGTGTCGCCGCTAGGAGGGCCTTCCGACAGGTAGAGCTCGTCACGCAACTTCCATTCGGAGCCGAGCCTGTGGGTCAGCGGATGGGATTCGTCCGGCCTGACCAGAAGCTCGGTCAGCCGTCCCGCGCCGCCGGGGGCCCAGCGAGCGAGGTCGGCGAGCTCGCCGCTCGACGACCAGGCTGCGAGGGTGCCATGAAGCAGGATCAGGCCCCCGCCGCGATGCACGAACTCGGAGATCTCCTCGGCCTGCCCGGGATGAAGTGGCTGGTCGCTCGCGGCGAGCAGGACCCTGTGTCCGGCCGGCCGGAGATCGTCCTGCTTCGTGACGGTGTCCACATGGAAGTGGCGCGTCGTCTCCAGTGAGCGGAGCAGCGGGCGGGCCATGCGCACGTAGTCGTGCTCGCCGCCCTCGAGAATCGCGAGCACCGGTATCCGCTCGCCAAAATGCCGTCCCACCTAAGCGACTTTACGCTCAGCCTTGGCGCCGATCCGTCGCAGTACCGCCAGCGTGCGCTCGGCGGCCTGGTTCCAGGTGTAGGTCGCGGCGAGGCGCTTGCCTTCGTCCCCGAGCTTCCTGCGAAGCGATTCGTCGGCGAGCAAGCGCTCCAGCGCGCCGGCGATGGCCCCGACGTCGTCCGGTTTGACGACGATCGCGGCGCCCAGCGCGAGCTCGGGAAGCGCGCCGGCCGCCCCGACGACCGCCGGCACCCCGTGCGCCATCGCTTCCAGCAGGGGGAGGCCAAAACCTTCATACAGGCTCGGGAACGCGAGCACCGACGCCGATTCGTACAGGGCGCTCAGCGTGGGTTCGTCGACATGGCCTAGATATCGAACCCCTGGCTCGGCCGCGATGCGCTGGAGCGTGTCGCCGTAGGCCCAACCGGGCCGCCCCGCGATGACGAGCTGCGGCACCCCCGGCCGCCCGTCGATGATGAAAGGCAGCGAGCCGTGGCGCCCGCGCAGCTGCCGGAATGCGGCGAGCAGGCGAGGGTAGTTCTTGCGAGGCTCGACAGTCCCGACCGCCAGGATGAACCCCGGCTGGACGCCTTCTGGCAGCGGACCCGCAGGCACGGCGGGAGGCAAGCCCTCGGGAATGACCTCGACCTTGGAGTCGACCCCCGGGATCCCGTACGCCTCGAGCAGGTCTCGACGCGTGGACTCGGATGGGACCAGGATGGCCGAGGCATTTCGGAGCGCCGGTGGAAGCACCATCCGGAAATAAGCGCGCTGCTGCCAGGGAACTTCGGCGGGAGTCATACGAAAAGCGAGGTCGTGCACGAACACCGCCGCAGGCGGGGCGTCATGACGGCGCATGGGCGGACTCGGCCAGTAGGGGTAGAGGATGGCGTCGCATTCGAGCTGAGTCTCGATGGCGGGCAGCCACCTGGATTTCAGCACCAGCTCGTGGCGGTAAGGCGACAGCACGGCTTCGCAATCGAGACCCAACAGGGCGGCGGGACGCTCACGGCTGCAGAGCAAGGTGATCTCGTCCTTTCCGCGCTGGGCGACCAGAGCCCTGGACAGCTCGATTGCGACCGTCAACATGCCCACCCGCCGGGGGCGCCAGCAGGCGGTGACGTCGATGGCGAAACGCACTAATGGACTGTATCCAAACGCGGTGTTAAGCCGCCCAGCGTAACGTCGGGGCAGGTCAGGGGCGCCGGGCCCCATCCGTGGCTTCGCGGGCTCCATCCGTGGCTTCGCGGGCTCCCCCGGAGGCAGTGGAATTTGAACGGCCATAGCATCTCAAACCGAGTCCTGGGTAAGTTCCATCTACAAAGGAGAAGGTCCTCCGCCGGGGGGCGAAGGACCTTCAGAAAGGAGGGAGGGGTTAAGGAATTGACTAATGTTAAGCCTGGAGGCATAACAACGGGCGCAACAATAGGTACGGGTCTTTTAACTCTCCACGGAGCGGATGGCGAAGACACAATCGAACGTCCCCGTCACACACCCGCACTCGACCTCTTCGACGTACCAGTCGTTGGCCAGGCCGGCCCAGCGCAGGATCGTTTCGACGGTCGAAGTCCATATGTGGCACGACTTGACCGTCTTGATCCGGCCGAGCGCGAACATGTTCGAGAAGTTGACCAGCCAGAACTGGTGCTCGTCGACCTGGAGCCACGCATGCGTGTGCTCACCGCGGACGTTGTCCATGGCCTCCGAGAAGTTCTTCACCACCCCAGCCAGCTTGCGCTGCCGACCAGGCACCAGCCGCCTCGGCCCGCCCATCCCGTGCCTGCCCTCTGCGAGCCAGCGCTCGGTGGCGCGCCGGCCCCACGCCCGGATCATGTCCTCGGCTTCAGGCCCGTAGATCGTCTCGAAGGCCTCGTTCAATCGACTCAGTGACTCGACCGGTGAGGAGAGCTGGTCGTCGTATGGCGGATCCTGCTCGACGTACTGCACCAAGCCCGCCGCATATGCGACCTCGGGCCACCGGTCGCCGGTGATGTCGCGGGCGACGTGGACGATGTTGCTGACGTGAGAGTTGAGGATGAACCGGCCCCTGGCGCGCGCCGGCTTGACGCCCATGAGCTCCAGGGTCCTGATCGCCGAACCTGCGGTCGTCGTCGGTGTGGGCGGAGGCGAACCGTGCAGGATCGCCGGCGCCGACACGGCACGCATCGAGGTGGTGTCCGGGCCCTGGGGCCCGGTCGACGGCTTCGGCAGGACAGCGGCTCCGCTGGCGGCTGCTGCGGTCCCTGCGGGCACGGAGGCGGCCGCCGCCACCGGTGCGATCCGCCGCTGCGGAAGCTTGGCCATCTGAGCCAGCAGGTCGCGCACAGTTTGCGGCCGCTGCGCCGGGTCCTTGGCCAGCACCTTGGCCAGGAGCTGATCGAGCTCGTCGGGTAAGGCGGCGTTCAGCTTCACGGCCGAGGGGATCGGTGAGTTGACGGTCGCGTACGCGACCTCCATGCGGTTGGCGCCGATGTACGGCAGGCGCCCCGTCAGCATCTCGAAGGTCAGCACGCCCATTGCGTAGATGTCGGCACGCTTGTCGACGTCGTGGCCCATCACCTGTTCGGGAGCCATGTAACCGGGCGTCCCGATGGCGAGGCCGATCGTGGTCAGGTGGGTCGGCTGCCCAGCGCCGCGCGCCAGGCCGAAGTCCGCGAGCATTGCTCGACCGTCCGCGTGGATGAGCACGTTGGTCGGTTTGAGGTCGCGGTGAACGATGCCGGCGTCATGCGCGTGCTGCAGGCCGTCGCCGATCTCGCGCAGATATCGCCAGGCCGTCAACGGGTCGAGCGGCCCCCGATTCAGGATGTCGCGCAGCGTCCCCCCACGGATCAGCGGCATGGTGAGGAACGCGACGCCCTCGGTGACCTCGAAGTCGTAGATCGGAAGGATGTTGGGATGGTCCAGCTTGGCGAGTGTCTTGGCCTCGGTCTCGAACCGCTTGACAAAACCCTCGTCCTGGAACAGCTCCGACGACAGCGCTTTCAACGCAACCTCGCGGCCAAGCGGCTGCTGTACGGCGCGGTAGACGACGGCCATGCCGCCGCCGCCGAGTCGCTCGACGATCTCGTATTGACCCAGCCTGGTCCCGGTGAGGTCTTTCACTTCGGCTGCGCGGCGAGCTTGGCCACGATGGCGATGAGGTCGGCCAGCCGGAACGGCTTGCTCAGCACGTCATCGGCACCGGCCGCGAGAAACCGCTCGCGGTCGCTCGCCATCGAGTGAGCGCTGGCGATGACGATCGGGAGGGCGGGCATCTCGAGCTTGATCCGGCGCATCGCCTCAAGGCCG
>Ga0307374_10003324_pt1 | contig 27574 bp, 23 predicted proteins | sample OX3MG_FD_202532 | JGI IMG/M metagenome (GOLD analysis project Ga0307374, IMG submission 202532) | Soil microbial communities from Risofladan, Vaasa, Finland - OX-3 | ecosystem: Environmental > Terrestrial > Soil > Coastal area > Acid sulfate soil | place: Finland: Risofladan, Vaasa | collected...
GAGGGTGATCTCCATCGTCTTTCCGTCATAGGCCGAGTCCACGTCGGCCAGGTAGAACGTCCCCGTGTTCGATCCGTTCTTGGCGTAGACGGAGAGGAAGTTGTGGCCCTGGATGACGGGGCAGTTGTTGGCGTCCGGGTTGCTCCATCCCGGGTTGGCGATGGTCGAACACCGTTGGAACGCTCCGAACGCACCGACGTTCACCTCCAGGCCGTAGCCGTTGGTGCCCTGGCTGTTGGCTTCGCCCGCTTGTGTCGCCACCTGGAGTTGGTAGGTCCCGTTGGCGGCGCCCGCCGGGATGGTGCCGATGGGTACCCACTTGCCGCACGAGGCCGCGTCGTTGGTGCCGAAAGTGGCCGTGCTCAGGAGGTCGGCGGCTGACGGCGGGTCGAGGGGTGTCGGGTTGTAGTAGAGGGCGAAGCTGGTGGTGATGCTGGTGTTGGCCTGACCAAGGCTGTTGTCCGGCGTCTCGCCGCCACCGGCAGCGCACGCAGCAGGGTTGTAGCTGGGGTCGTAAGCGGACACCGTCATCTCGGTGGTCAGGGTGCCCTCCGACTGGACCGGCGTCTCGATGTCGTAGAGATAGCCCGACGGGTCGTACTCGAAGTTGGTGGTGGCGTAGGGGGTCTGTGGCTCGGGGATCGCCGCGCACTCGTACGACTGGCCCGTGAAGGTGGCGTCGAAGCCGCTCAGGAGCTCGTCGCCGTTCTCCTTCGAGGTGCAGTAGCCGTTGACGGCCATCCAGATGTTGGTGGGAGAGCCCACACCCAGGGAAAGGTCACCGGTGCCGATGGAGTTCTCGGGACTGCCCAGGGCGATCGCCGCCGGGGGAGCGGCCTTGACGGTGACGCACTCGGCCGGGGGGGAATGGTCGTCGGAGACCGAGGCGTAGAAGGCGTCGCCCGAGTAGGTGGCGGAGAAGCAGTAGACGCCGGTGGTAGGCGGGGTGAACTCGACGCTGGTGGCCACCGTGGCCGTGTTCGAGAGGAGAGAGAGGACGACGGGCGATCCCACGGCAGCGGTGGAGGTGCAGACCGTCGAGGTCTCCGGCCCGCAGACGGCAAAGGAGATGGTGCCCGACGGAGCGACGGCCCCGTCCACTGCGGTCAGGGTGGCTGTGTCGGTGGTCGAGGTGCCGAGGACGATGGTGGGGTTCGGCACCGTGGTGGTGATCGTCGGGGTGGCGAGGACGGGGGTGACAGTGAAGCACTCGTCGGCCGGCGAGCCGTCGGAACCGGACGGGTAGGCGGTGTCGCCCGAGTAGGTGGCCACGAAGCAGTAGGTGCCGGTGGTCGGCGGGGTGATGGCCGGGCTCGGGGCTGTGGCCGACCAGACGCCCCCGGGGATCGCGGTGGCGCCGGCCAGGGCGACGGGGGCACCGAGGGACGTCCCCGTCGCCGCCGTGCAGGAGGTAGCGCCGGGGCCGCAGACGGAGAAGGAGACGGTGCCGGTGGGGGCGGGGCCGCGGCCGGTGACCGTGGCCGTGTCGGAGTCGGGGGCACCGAGGACGATGGAGGAGTGGATGGGGGCCGATCCGACGACCGAGCAGACGACGGTGGCGGCGGGGACGAGGAATGCCGGGGCGGCGCTGGCATCGCCCATGGAGACGCGACCTTGGTAGTCGGCCGCCCTCTTGTCGAAGCGGGCCTTGTAGACGTCCCCGGCGGCGGGGCCCGAGGTCCAGGTCATCTTGAGGGCGTTGCGGTTGTAGGTGCCGGCATCGCCCGAGGCGTCGGAGGAGGAGAAGGTGTGACCGGTGGAGAAGAGCTCGGGCTGACAGACGGCGCCGGGCAACTCGAGGGTCCAGCTGGTGCCGGAGTGGACCCGGGTCCGGCCCGAGGCCGCCCGGACCGACACCGACCGGACCGACGCTGAGCGGGGCGGGCGGTGGGCCCCGGGCGAGGTGGCGGCCGAGGCCGCCATGGGCGCGACGGCGGTCGTGCCCGTGAGTAGGGCAAGTACCGACGTCAGAACCGCCGTTCGACGCACTCTGGCCCCCCCGGACCTGACCGGGCCGCCGGCAATACTCCCCGGTTCTCGCCCCGAATCCCCACCGGAATCTTACAGAGAGTGTCGCCATTGCCACAAGGAAGGATCTGACCAACGCTCGGTCAACGGACGATCCACGAGATGACTGAGTAACGTGCGGCGGTTATGGGAGTTCCCGAGAAATTCGCCGCCATCGCCTCCAAGGTGAACAACTGGGGCCGCTGGGGTGACGACGATCAGCTGGGGACGCTCAACCTGATCACCGACGAGGTGCGCAAGCGGGCGGCGCGGTGCGTGACCACGGGCCAGGCCTTTCCTCTCGGGTTGGCCATGTCCGAGGCCGAGGGGGTCCAGAAGGGAATCGTGCCCGGGAGGTTCAACCCGATCCGGACGATGTCCTACCTGAACGTGGCGCTCTCCGGCGACCCGGAGTGGATCTGCTCCAACGAGGACGTCGTGACCATGCCCCTGCAGTGCGCCACCCACTGGGACGGGCTGGCCCACGTGAGCTACCGGGGGAAGATCTACAACGGCTTTCCCCAGTCGTCGGTGACCTCGGCCGGGGCCAGCAAGTGCGGGATCCACCTGGTGGACTCCCTGGTGGGCCGCGGCGTTCTGCTCGACGTGGCCCGGGCCAAAGGCAGCGACGTCCTCGACGGCGGCTACGCCATCCAGCCGGCCGACCTCGACGCCGCCTGTGAGCTCGGCGGGGTCAGGATCGAGCCGGGCGACATCGTGCTAGTGCGGACGGGGCAGATGGAGCGGCTGAAGCTGCCCGGCCGGTTTCCGGCCGGCGGGGCGACGGAGCCTCTGGCCAACATGCTCAACTTCAACGACGTGCTCACCTACATGGGCTTCGCGCCGGGGCTCTCCATGATGACGGCGGAGTGGTTCCACACCCGGGACGTGGCCGCCGTGGCCACCGACACCCTGGCGCTCGAGGTGCTGCCCTGTGAGGACCCCGAGATCTACCTGCCCGTGCATCTGCTGCACCTGGTGGAGATGGGGATGACCCAGGGCCAGAACTGGCTGCTCGACCCGCTAGCCGCCGACTGCGCCGAGGACGGCGTCTACAGCTTCTTGTTGGACGCCACCCCGTTGCCTTTGACCAACGCCCTCGGCTCGCCGGTCAATCCCGTCGCCATCAAGTAGCCATCAGGTCGTCAGGCAATGGACGACCTGCTCCCCCGTCAGGGTTGGAGCCGCTCCATCGTCCAGGAGTCCCCGGACCGCGTGTAGCGGACGCGGTCGTGCAAACGGTCGTCGCGGCTCTGCCAGAACTCGTAGCTCTCGGCCCGAAGCCGGAAACCGCCCCAGGACTCGGGCCGCGGCACGGGGCCGCCTTCGTAGGTGGCCGTCAGCGCGGCCACCTTCTCGTCGAGAGCGGCACGGCTCTCGATCGGTTGGCTCTGCTCCGAGGCGTGGGCGCCGATCTGGCCCCCCCGGGGCCGGGTGGCGAAGTACCGGTCCGACTCCTGCGCACTCACCTTCTCGACGGTCCCGACGATCCGGACCTGGCGACCGAGAGGGTCCCAGTGAAAGAGCAGCGCGGCCACCGGGTTGACGGTCAGGTCGCGGGCCTTCGGGCTCTGGTAATGGGTGTGGAAGACGAAGCCGTCTCCGTCCCATCGCTTCATCAGGACCATCCGCAGCGACGGACGGCCGTCGGGAGAGGCGGTGGCCAGGGCCATGGCCTCGGGTAGCCGGACCACCTCCGACGCCTTCTCGAACCAGGCGCCGAATTGGGCCAGCGGGTCACTCGCCATGGCGCTCTCCGTGAGCGGCTCGCAGTGGGACTCGTTCACCGGCCCCGCCGTCCGGTCGGCGGTCGGCTCACCCGGCGCCGGGCCCGGCCGGCCCGGGCCGGCCGGTGACGGCCCAGTGCAGGACCCGGGCCTGGGAGTCCACCATGGCCGTGGTCCGGATCCCCCAGAACTCGAAGCCGTACTGATGGGCGGCCACGTGGGCCAGCATCGAGATCAGGGTCCCGGCCACGGCCATGGGATCGGACCCGGCCGGGCTGGCGATGGCCCCGCCGGCGCCGATCACCCGGGCCAGGGTCACGGTCACGGCGTTCAGGGCCCGGACCCGGAGCCCCTGGAAGCGCAGGTCACCCTCTTCGGTGGCCAGCTCGACCACCCGGAAGACCGACCGGTTCGTCTCCCAGTAGTCCATGAAGCCCGTCACCACGGCGCAGGCGGTCGCCCAACTCTCATCCTCGCCCCAATGGCCATCGACCAGTTCGGCCAGGAGAGAGGCGCCCTCCATCAGCTCTTCGGCCAGCACCAAGATGGCCTGCTCGACGTTCTCGAAGTACTGGTAGAAGGTGGCGGGCGACGTCCCCGCCTGCCGGGCGATGTCGATCACCTTGATCGACCGCCACGGCGTCTGGGTGAGCAGTTCGGACGTGCACTCGAGAAGCCGCTGCCGGGTGGCGCGACCCCGCCGACCGGGGACCCGTCCGTCGGTGGTGGCGAGGGTGCCGGAGTCGCGTGGCATGCCCGCCGAAGGTTAGTGCCGGGCCTGACGGACGGTCAGTTCTGCCTTCCCCCGGCCGGGCTCCTGCGGGCTTCCGTCCCTGGCAGCGCCCCGAGTAGGGTGAACGGCCGTGCAAGAAAGCACCCTTCCGCGTTCCCTGACTCGCGCTCAGGAAGCGCGCAGGCAGCGCGTGGTGGACGCGGCCATGGAGCTCGGACTCGAAGGCGGCTATGAGGCGGTCCAGATGCGCGACGTGGCCGCCCGGGCCCACGTGGCCATGGGCACCGTCTACCGCTACTTCACCTCGAAGGACCATCTCCTGGCCGCCGCCCTCGTCCATTGGGTGGAGCAGCTCGACCAGCGCCTGGCCCAGATGCCCCCCCGGGGAAGAAACGCCTCCGAGAGGGTGCTCGACGTCCTCGAACGGGCCCTGCGGGCCATGGCCCGCCAACCCCAGCTCGTCTCCGCCGTCTTCATGTCCCTGGCCTCGCCCGACCGTGCCGCCATCGAGTGCCAGCAGCAGATGGGGGCGCTCATGGACGGGATCATCTCCCGGGCCATCGGTGAGCCCCAGCCTCCCGACCATGCCGAACGGACCCGGATCATCGGCCACGTCTGGTACTCGGCCCTGGTGGGCTGGGTGAACGGATGGTCGGACATGAACCGGGTCCGCGACGAGCTGGCCGTGGCCGTCCGGCTGCTTCTCCCCGAGGAGATCCTCCCCCTGGTGGCCAACGAGGCCTGAGTCCCGGTCGGTCGGGCCCGACCGGCTCCGAGGCTGGGCCGGCCTTGTGGCCGGGGTCCTCGTCTGGTCCAATGCTCGAGAAGGCGACGGCGCCGGCGGCGGCGTCGACGCCGAAGCAGAGGGCGTTGCTGGAGGGGAGCGATCATGCGCGCTGCGGTCTGGTATGAAGCCGGGTCCGAGGTCGTCGAGTACCACGACGACGTCGAGGTCGACGACCCGGGGCCGGGTGAGGTGTTGGTCCGGATCCACGCCGCCGGTGTCTGTCACTCGGACCTCTCGGCCATGAACGGCACCCTGCCCCAGCCGGCGCCGGCCGTCCTCGGTCACGAGGGCGCCGGCGAAGTGATCGCCGTGGGCGAGGGTGCGACCGACATCGCCGTCGGTGACCACGTCATCATCGCCTGGACTCCCCCCTGCGGGAGCTGCAAGGCCTGTCTTCGTGGGGAAGCCAACCTCTGCCTGACGATCATGTTCTCCATCGCCGGTTCCACCCACTTCTCGCGCGCCGGCCGGCCCCTCTTCGGCATGGTGGGCACCGGCACCTTCGCCGAAGAGCTGGTCGTCCCCCGCCAGGCCGTGGTGAAGATGGCCGAGGACGTCCCCTACGAGATCGGCGCCCTGATCGGCTGCGGGGTCACCACCGGGGTGGGCGCGGCGCTGAACACGGCCAAGGTGCAGCCGGGCTCGAACGTGGTCGTCTTCGGCGCCGGGGGTGTCGGCGTGGCCGCCATCCAGGGGGCCCGGATCGCCGGCGCCGCGGAGATCGTGGCCGTCGACACCATCGACTCCAAGCTCGAAGACGCCAAGCGCTTCGGCGCCACCCGCGGCGTCACGCCCGACCAGCTGGCCGACGCCTCGGCCGAGATCACCGGGGGCGAGGGATTCGACTACTCCTTCGAGTGCATCGGCATCCCCCTCACCGTCCGGGCCGCCTATGACGCCGTCCGACGCGGCGGCACGGCCGTCATCGTGGGCGCCGGCAAGATGGACGCCATGGTCGAGTTCAACTGTTTCGAGTTGTTCTTCCAGGAGAAGAAGCTGCTCGGCTCGTTCTGGGGATCGGCCGACGTCCGGGTCGAGTTCGACCGGCTCATCCGCCTCTGGAGAGCGGGACGGCTCGACCTCGAGGGCATGATCACCAACCGGATGGACATCTCGAAGGCCCAGGACGCCTTCGACGCCATGAAGCGCGGCGAGACCATCCGCCAGATCCTGACCTTCTGAGCGTGGCGGGGTCAGGTCACGTCTGACCGCAGCGTGGTCAGCGTTCCCACCACGGACAGCACCACCCCGTAGACCACGAGCATCACGGCCCCTCCCCACCAGGGAAGCAGTCGGGTCGTCTCGCCGAAGGTCGTCCGGCCGGCGTTCTCCAGAGCGGTGGCCGACTGGCCCGGCAGGTACTGGCCGATCGACGGCCAGATGGCACCGATGATGGTCTCCACCACCAGGGTGAAGCCCAGACCGACGACGATGCCGACGACCTGGTTCTTGAGCAAGGCCCCCAGTCCGAGCCCGTAGAGGGCGAAGAGCCCCGTCCCGAGGATCACGCCCGGGGCCATCCGCGACCAGTCGTGCCACAGGGTGTGGGTGGTGGCGACGAAGTACAGGCCGTGCTGGGCCCGGCACATGGCCTGCGACATCCCCTGCTGCACGCCGACCAGCGACAGCGAGGTCAGACACGACTGGACCTTCACGGCCACAAGGACGAAGCCGAGCACCAGGCCCATCAGCATCGTCAGCACCCCCAGCGCCACGCCGCCACCGAAGGCCGTGGTCAACTTGGCCACCACCACCCGGCCCCGACGGGGCTCGGCCAAGAAGGTCGGGGTCACCGTCTTGTGTCGGTACTCGCCGGTGATGATCAGGACCCCGAGCACGAGGGCCAGCAGCCGGGCGTTGTCGAGGACCGAGAAGACGTTCACGAACCACTGGGAGGAACCGTGGGGGACGATCCCGGCCGTCCCGCCGTGTCGTCCGCCGGGAGCGAAGGCGATGGCGAAACCGAAGCCGAGGTCGATCACCACCAGGACCCCGAAGAGCACGTACGTCGACCAGACCGTCCAGAGCTTTCGGATCTCGGCTCGCACCAACCGGCTCATCGCAGCTCACCGGTGTCGCCGCCCGCCGGTGCCGCCGGCGCGGGCGGAGAGGGAGGGGGAGCAGGGGGAGGGTCAACCGGAGCCGGGCGACCGGCCACCGGAGCGGGGCGAACGGCGGGGACGCGCCCGTCGCCGCCCATCAGGTCGGCACCATGAGCCAGATGCATCCCCTCGCCGCCGGTGAGCTCGAAGAACAAGGACTCGAGTGATTCGGTCGTCGACGTCATCTCGTGGACCTCGATCCGGTTCTCCACGAGGATCGGGCCGACGATCTCCGGCTGGGTTCCCTCGCACACGACGTAGCCGTCCTGGACAGTGCCGGGAAGGTGGGCGGCGTGGAGGGCCTCCACCAACCGGTCGGCGTCGGGCGTCTTCACCCGGACGGCCCGCTTGGTTCCCGACAGCAGATCGGTCAGCTTGCCCTGGGCGGCGAGGCGGCCCCCGGCCAGGACGACCACGTCGTCCACCGTCAGCTGGGCCTCGGAGAGCAGGTGCGACGAGACGATGACGATCCGCCCCTCGCCGTTGCCCGGGTCTTGCGCCGCGTAACCCTTCAGGAAGTCACGCAGCCAGGCGATCCCTTGCGGATCGAGGCCGTTGGCCGGTTCGTCGAGGACGAGGATGTCGGGCTGCCCGAGCAGGGCCCGGGCCAGTTCGAGGCGCTGGCGCATGCCCATCGAGAAGCCGCCCACCTTCCGGTTGGCCACACCGTCGAGGCCGACGAGCTCCAGACACTCGTCGACTCGGCGGAAGGGGATCCCGGCCACGGTGGCCACCAGCTTCAGGTGATTGGCCGCTGTCCGGGCCGGGTGGAAGCCGGACGCCTCCAGGACGGCACCGACCCGCGTCGTCGGGTTGGCCAGATGCCGGTAGTCCTGGCCGTCGACCAGGACCGATCCCGACGTCGGGCTGACGAGGCCCAGGAGCATCCGCAGGGTCGTGGTCTTCCCGGCCCCGTTCGGTCCGAGGAATCCAGTCACCCCACCGGGTAGGGCGTCGAAATCGAGGTGGTCGACGGCGAGGACGTCGCCGGCGAAGCGCTTGGTCAGACCCCTCGCCTGTATGGTCGGCATCTCCGGTACGGCCTCCGTGGGGTGGGTGGATGTCCGACTTGGGCCGGGCGCCGCGTGACCCTACTTCCCTGGCTTACCGGCTCATCGTCGGCCGGACGGACCAGGCCATGCCGGGAACGGTCATGAGCCGGGAACGGCCTGAGTCGGGAACGGCCTGAGTCGGGAACGGTCATGGAAGATCACCCTGCGTGCCGGTGGCTCCGTTACGCCTATAGGCGCAACGGCGGGGCGCCGATACCCTGACGATGGAGCGACCGGGCGAGCGGCGGGGGAGCGCCGTCGCCGTCGGGAGTCGGCTGATCGCCGTCGACGGCGCTGTCGAGGAAACGTCCGACGCCCCGTTCGAGGTGCCGGCCGGGGCCAGGAGCGAGGGTGACGGTCGGGGACCCTCGAGCGTCGACCCGTTTCCGGCCCCCTGGGTCCGTTCCGCCGGTTGGAGCCTGCTCGGAGTGCAGCTGCTGGCCATGCTCGCCTTCAGCACCTTCCAATACAGCCGCTTCGCTCTGAGCGAGGACTTCGCCAACTATTCCCAGGCGTGGTGGTCGATCGGCCACGGCAATCTCGATCCCTTCATCAGTGGTCTCGGAGTGCCGTTCTGGCGGGACAATGCTGAGTTCATCCTGTATCCGCTGGCGCTGCTGTCGCATGTCGACCCCCATCCCCTCACGCTGCTCTGGCTCCAGGACGCGGCGGTGGTGGCCACGGAATTGGTCACCTTCCGGTGGATCCTGTCCGCCGTTGAGCGCTCCCGGGGCCGGGTCCCGCGGCGCTGGGCCGCCGCCGTGGGCCTCGGCGCCGCCGTCGTCCTGGTGGCCAATCCCTGGGCCTACGAGACGATCGCCTTCGACTTCCACTTCGAACCCTTCGCCGCCCTGTTCTGCGTCCTGGTCGGCTACGACCTCTGGGCCGGACGGACCCGGCGTCTGTGGCTGTGGGTGCCGTTGGCCCTGGCCTGCCATGTCCTGGCCGGCACCTACCTGGTCGGGATCGGCCTCTCGGGGATGCTGGCCGGGCGGCGGACCCGTGTTCCGGGCGCGGTGATCGCCGCCGTGGGCCTCGGCTGGACCCTCGCCTTCAGCGCGCTCGGTGCCGCCGGGGTGAAAGGCAAGAACGTGGCCGGCGCCTACGGCTACCTGGTCGGCTCCCACCACGGACGGATCGGGCTCCCCACCATCGCCGTCGGCGCGCTCGGACACCTGGGAGCGGCCGTCTCCGTCGCCGCGTCGCACGCGCCGGTGGCCCTTCTCTTCCTCATCCCCGTGGGGGTGGTCGGAGTGGTGTCGCCGTGGGGATTCGGCATGGCCCTGGCCGTTCTGGTGCCGAACGTCCTCGACGCCGACGGGATCTTCATCCGGTTCGGGGCCGCCTTCCAGTCGTGGCCGGCGCTCGTCTTCGTCCTGGTGGGATCGGTGATGGTGCTGTTGCGGCTGATCGAACGGGGAGCGGGCACCGGCCGGCCAGCGCGGCGCGTCGCCGCCGTCCGGGAGGCGCGGCGCTTCGCCGCCGTCTGGGCCGCCTCTCTGGGCGCCGTCTCGGTGGTCGTCCTGGCCACCTTCCCCCACTACTGGCTGACCGTCGACGCGCCCGCCGCAAAGGCGTTGGCCCACGTCGACGCCGTGATCCCGGCCGGTGCCGAGGTGATCGCCTCGGTCGGGGTGATGGGTCGGTTCGCCCAGCGTGATTCGGTCTACGGCTTCACCACCGGCCACCAGCAGTTCCCCGTCGATCGCCGGCTCGTCGTCTTCGTGTTCACGACGCAGGGCGGCCCCGACGACGTCCTGCGACGTCACGAAGGCCGGGAGGCCGTCGACTTCGTCCGGAACCGGCTCCACGGGCGCGTGCTCGGCGCCGGTTCCGGTGTCAGTGCCTTCGCCTGGTCGGCACCGCCGGGCACGACCAGGGTCAGCCTGCCCTGATGGCCGCCGTCGCCGTCACCGCTGAGGTTCCGGCCCAGGCGCGCCGCGTCCCGGTCACCGCCGGCGAGGTCCTGCCCCGGTGGGTGCGGTTGGCCGGCCGGAGCGTGCTCGGCGTGCAACTGCTCGGGATGTTGGCGTTCAGCACCCTGCAGTATCAGCGCTTCGCCCTGACGAAGGACTTCGCCGCCTACAGCCAGGCCTGGTGGGCGATCGGCCATGGCCGGCTCGACCCGTACAGCACGGTCTTCGGTGTGTCGTTCTGGAGAAGTGACGCCGAGTTCGCCATGTGGCCGCTGTCGTTGCTGTCCCACGTCTATCCCCATGCCGTCACCCTTCTCTGGGTGCAGGACGTGGCGGTGGTGGTGACCGAGCTGGTCGCCTTCGCATGGATCGTCAAGGTCATCGAACGACGGCCCGGCGCAGTATCTCGTCGGACGGGGCCACTGCTGGCCTTCGGCGCCGTCGTCGTTCTCGTGATCGAACCGTGGGTGTACGACACCATTGCCTTCGACTTCCACTTCGAAGCCATTGCCGCGCTGTTCTGTGTGCTGGTCGGCTACGACCTCTGGTCGGGCCGGACGCGTCGGCTCTGGCTGTGGGTGCCCCTGGCTCTGATCTCGAACGCACTCGGAGGGGTCTATCTGGTCGGTGTGGGCATCTCCGGTGTGTTGGCCGGCCGGCGGACCCGACGGTGGGGACTGGCCGTGGCCGCTGTGGGCCTGACATGGGTCGTCGTCCTCTCCACCTTCGCCGGTGTCGGCCTCGGGGAGCATCTCGGTTCGTCCTACGGCTACCTGCTCGGGCCGCACCACGGCCGGGCGGGCCTCTTCGCCATCGTCGTGGGCGCCCTCGGCCATCCGGGGGCGGTCGCCCACATGGTCGTCTCGCACGGGCTCGTGATCTTCGACTTCCTGGTCGTCGTCGGCGCCATCGGGGTGGTCTCGCCGTGGGGATGCGGTATGGCCGTGGTGGTGCTGGTGCCCAATGCCCTGGACGCCAGCGGCCTCTTCGTGCGAACGGCCGCCTCGTTCCAGACCTGGCCGGCGCTGCCGTTCGTCCTCATCGGGTCGGTGATGGTGCTGGTGCGGCTGCTCGAGGGCGAGGCGAGGAGCCGTCGGGTGGCCCTCGACGTGGCGGTGGCGTGGGCCGCGCTTCTGGGGGTGCTGGCCGTCCTGGTGATGACCGCCTTCGGCGGGGATTGGCTGTCGGTCGACCCGGCTACGGCGGCGGCACTGTCGCATGTCGAGTCCGTCGTCCCGTCGAACGCCGAGGTGATCTGTTCCCAGGGTGTCGTCGGCCGATTCGGGCTCCGCGATTCCGTCTACGCCTTCACGGAGGGCCACCAGACCCTGCCCGTCGATCGCCGGGTTGTCGTCTTCGTCCTGGCCCCGGAGCAAGGCATCGACGACGTCCTGCCGGATCATGAAGCCACCGTCGCCGTCCGCTTCGTCGAGTCCCGTCACGCCACGCGGGTGCTCTACGCGCGGTCCCACGTCTACGCCGTCGAGTGGACCCCGCCCCCCGGCACGAGACAGGTCACCCTGCCGTGACGGCCGTCTCCGCTGACACGCTGCACCGGACCGGTGCCGTCGCCCCCGACGTCATCTCTGTCACCGACGACTCCGCGCGTCCCGGTGGTGAGAAGGTCTTTGCGTGGGTGGCGCCCGTCGGTTGGGCCATGCTCGGGTTGCAGCTGGTGGCCATGGTGGGCTTCAGCTCGGTGCAGTACAGCCGGTTCGGCCTGACCAACGACTTCGCCAATTACTCCCAGGCCTGGTGGGCCGTCGGTCACGGGCACCTCGATCCCTACAGCACGGGTTTCCAGATCTCGTTCTGGAGGGACAACGCCGAGTTCATCCTGTGGCCGTTGGCTCTGCTCTACCGGGTCGACCCGCATCCGGTGATGTTGCTGTGGGTGCAGGACGTGGCCGTCGTGCTCACCGAGTTGGTGGCCTTCCGCTGGATCCTGGCGGTCATCGGCGGTGCCCGGGACCGGATCGGCCAACGGTGGGCCGTGGCCTTGGGCCTCGGTGCCGCCGTCGTTCTGGTGGTGAACCCGTGGGCCTACGAGACGATCGCCTTCGACTTCCACTTCGAACCCATCGCCGCCCTCTTCTGCGTGCTGGTCGGCTACGAGCTCTGGGCTGGACGGATCCGGCGTCTGTGGCTGTGGGTGCCCCTGGCCCTCGTCTCGCACGTGCTGGCCGGCACCTATCTGGTCGGGATCGGACTCTCCGGCATGCTGGCCGGCCGCCGGACTCGGCGGCCCGGGGCGGTGGTGGCCGCCGTCGGGTTGGTCTGGGTGGTGGTGTTCAACGCCGTCGGCGCCGCCGGGGTGAAGGGCCGGTTCGTGGGGTTGTCCTACGGCTATCTGGTGGGACCGCACCATGGGCAGATCGGTCTCTTCGACGTGGTGGCCGGGGCGCTCGGCCATCCGGGCGCGGCCCTGGCCATGGCCGGTTCCCACTGGTCGGTGGTGGCCGGCTTCCTGCTCGTGGTGGGGGTGATGGGGCTGCTGTCGCCCTGGGGTCTCGGGATGGCCCTGGTGGTGCTGGTGCCGAACATTCTCGACGCCAGCGGCCTCTTCATCCGCTTCGGCGCCTCGTTCCAGTCCTGGCCGGCCCTGCCCTTCATCCTCGTCGGTTCGGTGATGGTCCTGGCCCGGTTGCTCGAGGGCGGGGCGCCGGCGCGAAAGACGGCCGTCGCGTCCGCCGCCGCCTGGGCTGCCGCCCTCGCCGTCTTCGCCCTGCTGGCCCTGCCCACCATTCCCCGGGCCTGGTTGTACGTGAGCCCGGCGGCGGCGGCGGAGTTGGCCCGGGTGGAGAGCCGGATCCCGGCCGGGGCCGAGGTGATCGCCTCGTATCCGGTGGTGGGCCGGTTCGGTCAACGCCGGTCCGTCTACTCGCTCACGAACCCTGGTCAGACCTTCCCGGTCGACCGGCCCCTGGTGGTCTTCGTGCTCGGGCCCGAGGTGCAGTTCGACCAACCGGCCACCCAGGCCGTGCTGACCGAGACGGCCGGCTTCGTCCGCCAGCGCCTGCACGCCGGCGTGGTCGGCTCCGGTTCCGGGGTCGAAGCCCTGGTCTGGGCCCCGCCGGCGGGAACCAGGCAGATCAGGCTGCCCTGATTCCGGCCGGCCGCGGCTGGCAGAAAACTGAAATGTGTTCTATTTTCCCGCCATGGCCGAGAGCGAGGTGCTGCGGGCGCCCCACGTGATCGAGTACACCTACACCCGCTCCACGGGCCCGGTGATCGGCGCCTTCCTGACGGGGTTGCGCGACGGGAAGATCCTGGGGGCCACGACGCCACAGGGCCGGGTGGTGGTGCCGCCCACGGAGTACGACCCGATCACCTCCGAAGAGGTCGGTGAATTGGTCGAGGTGGGGCCGTCGGGGGTGGTGACGACGTGGTCGTGGGCCCAGACGCCGCAGAAGGACCAGCCGCTCGAGCGGCCGTTCGCCTGGGCCCTCGTCCAGCTCGACGGGGCCGATACGGCGATGCTCCACGTGGTCGACGCCGCGGGGCCCGAGGCCATGAGCAGTGGTATGCGGGTGACGGCGCGCTGGCGGCCGGCCGCCGAACGGATCGGTCACATAAAGGACATCGAATGCTTCGTGGCCGAGGGGAGTGCGTGATGGTGGAGGAGGTGGGGTCGTGAGCGAGCCCGTCACCATGTTGGCCACGCCGATCCGGATCGAATACGAGTTCACCGCCGGGCTGGCCCAGTCGCGCTACCTGAAGGGGATCGCCGAGGGGCGGTTCCTCGGACAGCGGTGCCCGCAGTGTCAGAAGGTCTACGTGCCGCCGCGCGGGTCGTGCCCCACCGACGGGGTGCCCACCACCGACGAGGTCGTGCTCGGGAACACCGGGATCGTGACGACCTACTGCGTGGTGAACGTGCCCTTCCAGGGCCAGTCCATCGAGATCCCGTACATCTGCGCCCAGATCCTGCTCGACGGGGCCAACATCGCTTTCATGGGGCTGATCCAGGAGGTGCCGACGGCCGAGATCCGGATGGGGATGCGGGTGGAGGCGGTGTGGGTGGACAAGAAGGATCTGGGGCCGACCATGGCCTCGGTGAAGTACTTCCGGCCCTCGGGTGAGCCCGACGCCGCCTACGAGACATTCTCGGAGTACCTCTGATGGCGCGGTCGGTCCGTCCGGTGGCCGTCGTCTCCTTCGCCCAGTCGGCCATGGTGCGGCGGGAGGAGCGGCTGAACGACGTCGAGATGCTGCAGCCGGTGATCGCCGACGTGTTCGAGAAGGTGGGGCTGACGAAGGACGACATGGGCTTCGTCTGCTCGGGGAGCTGTGACTACCTGGTCGGGGCGCCCTTCAGCTTCGTGGGAGCCCTCGACGCCGTCGGCGCCTGGCCGCCCATGCGCGAGAGCCATGTGGAGATGGACGGGGCCTTTGCGATGTACGAGGCGTGGACGCAGTTGCAGGAGGATGACATCGAGACCGCACTCGTCTTCTCCTTCGGTCGGTCGTCGATGAGCGAGATCGGCCGGGTGCTGACCCTGCAGCTCGACCCGTACTACGTGGCGCCGTTGTGGCCCGACCCGGTCGCCCTGGCCGCTCTGCAGGCCCAGGCGCTGATCGACAGCGGGCGGTACGGCGAAGCCGACTTCGCCGCCGTGGCCGGCCGGAGCCGTCGTGATGCACGGAACAACCCGAACGCCCAGGTGTCGGGGGACCCGTCGACCGAGGAGCTGCTGGGCGACGACTACGTGGTGGCTCCCCTGCGGCGCCACGCCCTTCCCCCCATCACCGACGGGGCCACCGCCGTCATCCTGGCCGCCGGTGACCGGGCCCGCGAGTTGTGCGAGCGGCCGGCCTGGATCACGGGCATGGACCACCGGATCGAGACGCACGCCCTCGGGGCCCGCGACCTGACGAGCTCTCCGACCACCCGTCGGGCGGCCGTGGGGGCCGGTCTTCTCGAGGACGGCGGTGATGGCAGTGTGGCCGTGGACGTGGCCGAACTGCATGCGCCCTTCGCCCATCAGGAGCTGATCCTGCGCGACGCTCTCGGTCTCGGTGACGGGGTGGCCGTGAACCCGTCGGGGGGTGCTCTGGCCGCCAACGCGGTGATGGTGGCCGGGCTGGTACGGATCGGCGAGGCGGCCGGCCGGATCATGGACGGGACGGCGCGGACAGCGCTGGCCCACGCCACCTCGGGCCCGTGTCTGCAGCAGAACCTCGTCTGTGCGCTGGCGGCGGAGCCCGCCGGCGACGGGAGGCGATGACGATGGGGCAGCGGACGGCCGTGGTCGGTGTCGGACAGACGTACCACAAGGCCAAACGGGAGGACGTCTCCATCGCCGGGCTCGTCCGGGAGGCGGCGGTGCGGGCCCTCGAGGACGCCCAGATGGACTGGTCCGACATCGACGCCGTGGTGATCGGCAAGGCGCCCGACATGTTCGAGGGCGTGGTGATGCCGGAGCTCTACCTGGCCCCGGCCCTCGGTGCCGTGGGGAAGCCCATGATCCGGGTACACACGGCCGGATCGGTGGGAGGGTCGACGGCCCTGGTGGCTGCCCACCTGGTGGCGTCGGGTACCCACGAGCGGGTGCTGACGGTGGCCTTCGAGAAGCAGTCGGACTCCGACGCCATGTGGGCGCTGTCCATTCCGCAGCCCTTCTCGGCGCCGCTGCTGGCCGGCGCCGGCGGCTACTTCGCCCCGATCATCCGGGCCTACATGCGGCGGTCGGGCGCCCCCGACCACATCGGCATCCTGGTGGCGGTGAAAGACCGGTTGCAGGCGCTCAAGAACCCGTACGCCCACCTGCACATCGAGGACATCTCCTTCGAGATGGTGCGGGACTCGATCATGTTGTGGGATCCGGTGCGCTATCTCGAGACGTGCCCGTCGTCGGACGGGGCCGCCGCCATGGTGCTGGCCAGCGAACGGGTGGCCGACAGCGCGTCGTCGTCGCATCCGCCGGCGTGGATCCACGGCATGGCCATGCGGTCGGAGCCGACCATGTTCGCCGGCCGCGACCAGGTGAACCCCCTGGCCGCCAAGGATTGCGCGGCCGACGTGTACCGGCAGGCGGGGATCAGCGAGCCGCGCCGGGAGATCGACGTGGCCGAGGTCTACGTGCCCTTCAGCTGGTACGAGCCCATGTGGCTCGAATCCCTGGGTTTCGCGCCCGAGGGCGAGGGCTGGAAATTGACCGACTCGGGGGCCACCGCCCTCGACGGGGGGGACATACCCTGGAATTGCTCGGGTGGGGTGCTGTCGACCAATCCCATCGGCGCCTCGGGGATGCTGCGGTTCCTGGAGGCGGCCCTGCAGGTGCGGGGCCAGGCCGGCGAGCACCAGGTGCAGACGGTCCGGCGGTCGCTGGGCCAGGCCTACGGCGGGGGCTCCCAGTTCTTCGCCATGTGGGTGCTCGGCGCCGACAAGCCCTGAGCCGGGCCGCCGGTACACTTCGGCCAGGCTGAGGCCAGACATCCCGGTTCCCGGCTTCCGGCCCGGTTGTCCGGCCCAAACATCCAACCCGGTTCTCGGGCACAGAGAGTGGAGGTCCGACCCATGAAGGTGGTCGTGGATTACGACGCATGTGCATCGAACGCGGTGTGCATGGGCATCGCGCCCGAAGTCTTCGAAGTCCGTGACGACGGGTATCTCTACGTGCTGAACGAGAACCCGTCGGCGGAGTCGTGGGACAAGGTGCGGATGGCAGCCAACAACTGCCCCACCGGCGCCATCACGCTCATCGAGGACGAGTAACGACAGTGGTCGAGCAGGCCGGGGGCGGCCGGCCCCGGGTCCGCTTCGCGCCGTCTCCCACCGGATTCCTGCACGTCGGCGGGGCCCGCTCGGCGTTGTTCAACTGGCTTTACGCCCGGCAGCACTCCGGCACTTTCATCCTCCGGATCGAGGACACCGACACGGAGCGCAACCGCGAAGAGTGGGTCGACGGGATCATCGCCTCCCTGGCCTGGTTGGCCATGGAGCCCGACGAGGGGCCCTACCGGCAGTCGGAGCGAAACGATCTCACCAGTGCCGCCGTCGACATCCTGTGGGCAGCCGGTGCCCTCTACGCCTGCGACTGCCCTCGCGAGGTGATCGACGCCCGGACCAAGGAGAATGCCACCCCCGGCTACGACGGCTTCTGTCGTCGCCGGGGCCTCGAGCGCGGCGCCGGTGCTCTGCGGTTCCGGACGCCCGACGAGGGCAGCGTCGTCGTCCACGACCTGATCCGGGGCGACGTCACCTTCCAGTGCGCCACCATCGAGGACTTCGTGGTGGTGAAGTCCTCGGGAGCCCCGCTGTTCGTCCTGGCCAACGTGGTCGACGACATCGACATGGGGATCAGCCACGTCATCCGGGGGGAGGAGCACCTGCCCACCACGCCCAAGGCACTGCTGCTGTGGGCGGCGCTCAAGCCGGGGGCGCCGTTGCCGGTGTTCGCCCACCTGCCTCTGCTGGTGAACGCCAAGCGCCAGAAACTGTCCAAACGCCGCGACAGCGTGGCCGTCGAGGCCTACCGCGACGAGGGCTATCTGGCCGGGGCCATGCGGAACTACCTGGCCCTGCTCGGCTGGAGCTCTGCCGACGGGCGCGAGATCCTGAGTGCCGAGGAGCTGGTCGAGAGGTTTCGGCTGGAGGACGTCAACAACTCACCCGCTTTCTTCGACGTGGAGAAGTTGCGGTGGATGAACGGGGAGTACATCCGGGCCCTGTCGGTCGACGACTTCGTCGACGCCGTCCGGCCGTGGATGGAGCCCCCGCGGGCCCCGTGGGCCCCGGAGCGCTTCGACGAGGAGATCCTGCGCCGGATGGCGCCGCTCGTTCAGCAACGGATCACCGTGCTCGGTGAGGCCACGACCATGGTCGACTTTCTCTTCCTGGCCGAACCGGAGATCGACGAGAGCATGTGGGCGGTTCTCGCCGCCGACGACGACGCTCCCGGCATCCTCCAGGGCGCGGTCGACGCCTACCGGGAGTGCGTCTGGACGGCCGAGACCCTGCACCAGGTGACGCTGGCCGTGGCCGAAAAGGTGGGGCGGAAGCTGGGCAAGGCGCAGGCGCCCGTCCGGATCGCCGTCACCGGCCGGAAGGTGGGGCCGCCGCTGTTCGAGTCGATGGAAGTCCTCGGGCGCACCGCCGTGCTCGAGCGGGTGGGGCGGGTCGCCGAACAGCTCCGGCACCGGGCCGGCTGACCCACCCTCGCCGGCCGAACGCAGAAAGAGTCGAGACGTGGTCGTCGTCGTGGCGGTGGCGGCGCGACGCCTGGTGCGGCTGGTCGGGGCGATCCTGCGTCGGCTGTTGCTCCTCCTCGTCCTGGCCGTCGGCTACCTGGCCGTCACCGCCGTCCAGGTTTGGATGACCTCGCGTCACTCCGAGCCGCGTCCGGCCCAGGCCGTCGTGGTGATGGGCGCGGCCCAGTACAACGGAGTGCCGTCGCCCGATCTGGAAGCCCGGCTGCGCGGCGCCGACGACCTCTGGCGACGGGGGCTTGCCCCGGTGGTGGTGGTGACCGGTTCGAAGAAGCTCGGGGACCAGTTCACCGAGGCGCAGGCGTCAGGGAGCTGGTTGGTCGACCACGGTGTACCGGTGAGTGCCATCGTCGAAGTGGGGGGTGACGACTCCTGGGCCAACCTGGTTGACGCCGCCGGTGCCTTGCGGGCCAGGAAGCTGGACCGGGTCCTGATCGTGACCGACGGCTTCCACGAGGACAGGAGCCTGGCCATCGCCACCGACGTCGGGCTGCGGGCGTGGCCCGTGCCGGCGACGACGTCTCCCATCACGGGATGGTCGACGGTGCCCTATTTCGCCAAGGAGACCGCCGGCGTGGCCCTGGGCCGGATCGTCGGCTACCAACGGCTGCACCGGCTGGGTTGAACAACGCAGCGGACGACGCCCGTGCGCTGGGCTGATCCGGCCGAGACGACAGGGATCGCAGAGGCGAAGGGCAGAGACGCGCCAGGCCCGGTGGTCGATCGGCTAGGTTTGGGAACCGCTCATTCGGGGGTGGTGTAATCGGCAACACGGCAGGTTCTGGCCCTGTTATTGGGGGTTCGAGTCCTCCCCCCCGAGCGCAATCTGCGAGGCAAAGCCGCTGGTGACGGGCTTTGCCGCGCAGGGGAAAGACCACGAAGTGCAGTCCGTGGTCACCGGGATGGCTGGTGGAGGGCGCCGGGGCGTGGGAACACGCTCGACGCCATGTCGGCGCTTTTCACCAGCGTTCCTGAGAAGGACCTTTTGCGGCGGCGGAGACGATGTCTGTGCTTCGACGGCCCGTGGTCTTGCTCGTCGGAACGGGCACCGGCTCCTCGTTCACACCACAGCTACCAGGAGGACGGGGACCGGACTCCGGTCGACGATCTCTCGGGCCACGGCACCCCGGCCGGGATCGTCCGTCGGCGGCCATCCCACAGCGACCAAGTCGGCTTGCGTCGACTCGATGGCGCTGAGCACCTCGACAGCCGGAATGCCGATATGGAGTTCCAGACGCATCTTCGGTGCGCCGATCAGGTGTCGTGCGAAGAACTCCTGTGCGTACGCCTCGGTCTCGTATTGCATTTGGTCCGAGAAGCTCGGTACGGAGTCCTTGTCGTGGACGTGGACCACCACAATCTCGAGACCGGCACGAGCAGAAAGTTCGATACTCCGCTGAAGCACGCGAGCTTTGGCCGGGGTGCCCTCCATGGCCACCACCGCCGTGTGCAGCTGATCGGGAGGCTGGAAGCCGGTAGGGACCACCACCACCGGCTTGTCGGTCCGACCCGCCAGGCTCATGGCCAAGTCACCGGCCGGATGGAGTCGGTGGTGGCTGCCGCGGGCCCCGAGGACGATGGCCACCACGTCCTCGTCAGCCGCCGCCAGTGAGAGCAGGTCCAGCCGATCACCGGAGAGGATGCGCATCGGTGTGTCTCCACCTTGAACCTGGGTGCCCACCGTCTCGTCGCCGTCCTCGGCGATGTGCAGGACTTCCAGGGAGGCACCCAGCGGCGGCGGCGGCCCGGGCCATGGCCTGCACGGGCCGCGAGGCGGCCGAATTGTCGATGGCGGCGATGACTTTGCTCATGTGATCGGCACCCACTGTTGGCCGCAGCGACGAAAATCCAGTTTGCCGGGGCCGAAGCTGAACGGTGTACCGCTGACGACGACCGCGGTTGTGCGGTCGGCTTGGATGCAGAGGTGGGACTGTTCGGTGCGGACGTGGACCCGGCTGCCTCGGAAGCAGACGCGCAGCTCGAGGGCCGGCCACGCGGGAGGCAACACCGCGTCGACTTGGAGCATTCCGGACCGGGGGCGGAGACCGGCGAACCCGAAGGCAAGGGCCTGCCAGAGGCCGCCCATGGCGGCAAGGTGGAGACCGCCGGCGGTGGATCCGGTGAGGTCGTCGAGGTCCATGCGTGCGGCGAGATGGAGTGCGTCCAGGGCCTTGTCGAAGTGGCCCGCTCGAGCCAGCAGCGAGGCGTGCGTTGCCGGGGACAGCGAGCTGCCGTGGGCGGTGCGGGGCTCGTAGTAGCGGAGGTTGGGTTCGAGGCTTCCGGGCTCCACCTCGTCGGGAACGAGATGGTGGAGCATCAGGACGTCGGCCTGCTTGATGACCTGCGCACGGGCCACCCGCTCAGCTCCGAGCAGCAGATCGGCGGCGATGGGGCGGCGCGGCGCGACATCTTCGATGATGAGCGGCTCGAGCCGACTGAAGCCGGCAAATTGTTCATAGATGCCCGTGTCGGAGTCGTAGCCATCGACCAGGGCGTCGGCGAGTTCGAGCCAGCGTCGTCGTTCGTCGTCGGCCAAGTCGTCGGGCCCGTCGACCGCGGCGGCGCGTCGCAGGTTCCAGCGGGCCATCACGTTCGTGTACGCGTTGTCGTCGACCGCCTCGTGGTACTCGTCGGGTCCGATGACGCCTTCAATATGAGCGCTGCCGTCCGGATCGAGGTGGATCCGTGATGCCCAGTACCGAGCCGTCTCGACCAGGATCCGGCGTCCCGGGCCCCGGGCGAATTCCTCGTCGCCCGACCAGTCGACGTAACAGCACGCCGCCCAGGACACGTCGGCCACGATGTGCTCCTCGAGCCGGCCGGTGCGGATAGCGACGATCCGCCCGGCACGGTCCCGGGCGCTCGTCGGCGTGACGTCGCTACCCGTCCGGGCCGATTCCCACGGGAAGCGAGCCCCGGCGTGGCCGGCCGTGCGAGCGGCCTCCATGGCAGCAGGGAGCCGGCGCACTCGGTACTCGAGCATGGCCCGGGCCGACGCCGGATGGGTAGCAGCCAGGAAGGGGAGGACGAAGATATCGGCGTCCCAGAAGACGTGGCCCCGGTACCCCGTTCCCGTCAGGCCCCTGGCGCCCACGGCGGCCTCACCTTGGTCCGCCACCGACGCCATGAGCTGGAAGAGCGCGAGGCGGATGGCGAGCTGCAAATCGTCATCGCCCTCCACCACCACGTCGGCATCCTCCCATCGCCGCGCCCATGCCCGACGATGGCGTCCCAGCAGTCGATCGAAGCCGTCGCGGCCAGCCCGATCGAGCGCGTCGACGGCCGGGGCGGGGTCGGGAAGAGCGTGGGTGTCGGACTGGTAGACAGCCAGGCGGTCGAGGGTGCTGCGACCGGTGCTGCCGCGCCTGCAGGTCTGCGTGGCGGCGGTGGTGATCCCGCCGGTGGAGGCAGCGACCCGGATGCAGAGGGCGGCTCCAAGCCTGCCCTGGTCGTGGAAGGAGTCGTCCGCCGGCGGCAGCACCGGCGGCCCCTCTCGGAGTCCCTGCGGATAGCAGGCCCGCAAGACGGAGGTGGTCGGCGCTGCCAACGATGCGAACCGCACACTTTCGACGCGGCCCTCATCGGTGCCTGCCCGCTCGTAGAGGACTCCGGCGCGCAGATCGAGAATTCGTTGCAGGGGCCCGATGCGGCCACCGCTGTCGTCTAGTTGGAAGACCCGCGGTCCGGTGAGCAGATGAGTGTCGGGGCCCTCCCCGTCGAAGACACCTGCAGCCACCACCCACGGGTGTTGGCTCGGATGTGTCGCCAGGGAGGTACCGCTCGTGCCGATGTGGCCGTTGGCCAGGGTCAGCAGCGCCTCGTGGACGCGCTCGTGCTGGGCGTCGAAGCCGTTGATGACGACGGCCCACCCGGCGCGGGCCGGGGGTTCGGGAAGGCTCCCCTGGCGCCGGCGGCGCAGTTGGTCGGCCAGCAGTTGATGCAGGCGAGCCGACCCTGCGGTGAGGGAGACGGCGCCGCCCGGGCGTGATGCGCCGTCGTTGCTGAAGAGAATCGCCGTGGCGTCGGGAACGCGCGGAGACACCGATCCGTGGGTGACGCCTGGCAACCTGTCGATCAGGAGCAACACGTCTCGGGAGTCAACCCCGCGGCGCCGGAGCTCCTCCAGAGTTTCGATGGCGACATCGCCGGTGTCCTCGAGAGCGATTTCGAACGTTCCGGGGTGTACGGTCACCCGGGGATACTCCACGCCGGCCTGGCGGGCCGCCGCCCCCGGGCGGTCTATGGCAGGGAGATCGAGGGGTAGCGCGGTCTCGTCGATGACGGCGACCCCGCAACCGCGGCTGTCAGCGAGCAGAAGGTCAGCCGAACCGGCCGTTGGCCACTCCAATCGTCCGGCTAACTCCTCGACGGTGAGCGGCGCGATCACCCCCACGAGGGCGCCGACGCCGCCGAGCGCCCGCAGGGACTCGGCCGCCTTCGTGACCATCTCCGGGTCGATGCTCCACAGGACGATTGCCTCGAAGCGCCGATCGAGGCCCGGCGGGACCTCCGCGTTGTGATCTGACGCAGGGACCCCCGTGGCCGGCGATCCGGCCCCCGGTCGGTGACTCGGCGGGCTGCTGGTCACACGAGGGGGACGCCGTTCGAACGCAACGTTGCGCCCGAGCCGTCCCGGGCAATGAGGTGGAAACGGCGTCCGGTGATCACCTCCGCGCGAATGAAAAGCACCTCTTCGCCAGGTTCGGGGACCCACGGTTGCGGTATTGCTTGCGCGTCTGGAGGGAAGTCGCCCGGAGACAGCGCAGACGCCAACCCCCGGATGAGAACGCTCCAAGCTATGCCGTGGTCGGACTCCACTCGGTCCACCTCGAAAGCGACGAGCGAGCCCGGTGTCAACTCGGACAACCGACCCGGACCGATACGGATCAGTACTCCGCCGTCGTGCACCGTGAAGTTCAGGGGCACCACCAAAGGGGCCTCTGTATCGGTCACCGCCAACCGGCCGACGTGGTCCTCCTTGGCGGCCACCGCTAACAATCGCAAGCACTCAGGGACCGGGAGAATCTCCGACCCGCGCTGATCGATCCACATGACTCAACTATGACGGGCTCGGGACCGGGCGCCTAGGGCATTTCGTCCCCTGGACGCCTGAGGGATCTCAGGTGACTGGAGAGCTCAAGAGCTCGGACAGGTCTGACACGACAACGTCGGCCCCTGATCGAAGGAGCTCACTCGGCGTGGCGCCGCGGCTTACTCCGACGACGAGGGCGAAGTTCCCGGCCCGACCGGAAGCGACCCCTGCTGGAGCGTCCTCTACCACCGCGGCGCGGCCGGGCTCGACGCCCAATTGCCGGGCCGCGTAGAGATATGTGTCCGGGGAGGGTTTGCCGGCCAGTCCGTACTTGGAGGCGACTTGCCCGTCGACCTGCACGTCGAAGAGATCGGCAATTCCGGCCGCCTCGAGCACGGCCGAGCAGTTCTCACTGGCCGAGACCACGGCCAAACGTTTCCCTGCCGCGCGCAGCGCCCCGACCAGCGTTACGGATCCGGGAAACGCGGCAACACCGCCGCTCGAGAGCTTCTGCAGCACCAACTCGTTCTTCCTCCGCCCGACTCCGTTGACCGTTTCGCAGTCGGGCGCATCCCCCGGTTCGCCTTCGTCGAAATGCATATCTCGCGAGGCGAGGAAGGACCGCACACCGTCGAGGCGGGGCTTGCCATCCACGAATTGCTCGTAGTCGGCAACCGGATCGAAAGGGGTCCATGGCGCTCCCACGCCAGCCCGCCGAGTGAGTAACTCGTCAAATGTCTCCTTCCAGGCGGCTGCGTGAACCGAGGCCGTGTCGGTCAGCACCCCGTCGAGGTCGAAGAGCCAAGCCTCGAGGGTGGCAGCTTCCCCAATGGCAGCGGCTCGGGCCGTCACCCGGACTCCGGCCTCCGGTCTGCGCCATATCGTGGCGGCGTGGTCAACATGGCGCTCATCCTATGTGGGCGGATAAGAGTCCTGGTCAACCGGCTGAGAATGCGTGGATCGGACCGGCCGGAGGAAAGACGAATCCAAGACGACCGCGTCGGAAGCGCATCAACAACTCGCAATTTGGAGAAATGCGCACAGAAGAGAACTGCGATGTCCGTACACCACTCGCTGGGACGTGAACCTTCAGGGTGGTATGCGGCCTGCCGATGATCCCAGGAGACCCCTGAGAGGGGGACGCCTGGTTTGGACGAGGCCGTGAGGCCCGCCGCCGAGGCTCGACGTGACCTCTCCCGGCCCCGATCGGAAGAGGCGAGTTGTGCCCGAGATCCATGTCATCACGGCACCGCGAGGCGTAGACGCCCGCGGGCGGGCAGGGGCATCGCCGTCGAGTCGTGCCCGCACCCACTGCCTCGTCTTCTGTCGCCGGCAACGGGCGGGTCGGGGTACTGACGTGACGGACCCGAGTCTCTCGGCCACGAGCTCGCCACCGCCGTAGCCCAGTGCGAGTCGACCATGAGGGCCGACCCCCGGGTCGTGCGCCGGCTACGCCGGGCCAGTCGGATCGCCGGTGGCGCCGTGGCGATGGTGGGTGTTGTGGTCATCGTCGGTTGGATCGCCCACCTGACCATCCTGACCAGCCTGACTCCCGCACTGACCAGCATGAAGTTCAACACCGCCATGGGGCTGGTGCTCGTCGGTGTCTCCATCGTGTCGCTCGGCTATGCCACCCGACCGAAGTTCCTTGTCGCCGGCCGGGTGGCGGCCGCCGCCTCCGGGTCGCTGGGACTGGCCACACTGCTCGAGTACGTGAGCGGCCGGGACATCGGTTTCGACAACACTTTCGGATTCGACAAGATCCCTGCCCATCCGGGCCGGATGGCCTCCACCACGGCGCTCTGTTTCCTGGTCACGGCAATCGCCATAACGGCGCTGAGCGGGCGACGACCGCGATTGGGGCAGGCGATGGGCCTGTTTGTCGTCTCGGTGTCGTCCCTGGCTGTCATCGGCTACGCCTTCGGCGTCACGTCGTTGTACACGGTCGGCGCCTACACTCCCATGGCGCTCCACACAGCCACTGCGTTCGTGGTGGCCGGGTTGGCCGCTCTCTGGGCGCGCCCCGATAGGGGCCTTGTCGCCCTGGTCACCGACAAATCGGCCGGTGGTGTCACGGTGCGTCGAATGCTCGTTCCCGCCGTGGTCGGTCCCGCCGTCGTGGGCGGGCTCCTGGCCGAGGCGGCAAGGTCGGGAGCCCTTACTCCGGCGTTTCGGCTGGCGCTGTTCACCGTCGCCATGATCGTGCTGTCGACAGCTCTCATCGGAACCATCGGATTCAGCCTCCGCCACATCGATCTCCGCCGGGCAGGGGCCGAGGATGCACTCGAACAAGTGAATGGGGCGCTGGCCGAACGTAACCGGGCTTTCGAGATGCTCGACCATGCCCTGGCCGATCTCCAGTCGGGTGAGGAACGCTTCCGGGCATCGGTGGAACACCTGCACGAGGCCCTCTCTGTCTTCGAGTCGATACGCGACGACCAGGGCTCCATTGTCGATTTCCGCTGGGAGTTCGCCAACGCCGCTGCCAGCCTGATGACCGGGTATCCGTCGCAGGATCTCATCGGAAAGACCCTGATGTCCGTTCTTCCCGACCACGGACCGAGCGGGATGTTCGCCGTCTACCGCCAGGTAGTCGAGACCGGTGAGCCCTATGTCGATCCGTCTTTGTGGTACGAGGACGTCTGGGGGGACGGACGCCGGGTCCGTCGTGCTTTCGACGTGCGGGCCACCAAGATCGGCGACGGATTCGTGGTCGTCACCCGTGAGGTGACCCAGCAGCGTGAACAAGAGTTGGAGCTCGCCCGACAACGGTTCGAGCTCGAGCGGACCAACACGGAGATGCGGCTTCTGAACGGTCTGGCCGACATGCTGCAGAGCTGTGCCAGTGCTGACGAGGCCTACACCGTCGTGGTGCAGTCCTGCGCTGCGCTCTTCTCCGGCTTTTCCGGTTCCATTTCCGTCATGCTCCCGTCGCGCGATGTTCTGGACGTCGAGGGAAGTTGGGGTGAGCCGGTCGTAAAGGTCCGCTTCTCACCCGAGGATTGCTGGGCGCTGCGTCGCGGTCGGCCGTACGTGTCGGGTCCGGTCGGTCCCCGGTGCCCGCACCTCGGCGACTGGCCCAGGCCCTGGTGCCTCTGCGTCCCCATGACCGAGCGAGCTGATGGGAGTGGTCCATTTGATGTCTTCGGCGGCCGAGGGTGATCTCACCGAGGGCGAAGAGCTCACCAGTGGCCCGGCTCACCGGCTGGCCATCACGGTGGCCGGACAATTGTCCATGGCGTTCGCCAACCTCCGGTTGCGGGACTCCTTGCGAGAGATGTCGATCCGGGATCCGGTGACCGGCCTCTTCAACCGTCGCTACATGAAAGAGACTCTCGACCGGGAGCTGAGCCGGGCGACACGCGACAATTCCGAGCTCGGGATCCTTATGATCGACGTCGACCACTTCAAGGCCTTCAACGACGTCCACGGCCATGAAGCCGGCGATGTGGTCCTCGAAGCCGTCGGCGACATGCTTACGCGTTACTCACGGACCTCGGACATCGCCTGCCGATTCGGGGGCGAGGAGTTCGTCGTGATTCTGCCCGACTGTTCCGTCGACGATTCCCGGTTGCGGGCCGATGAACTGCGCCACCGGATCGCCGGCCTGCGTGTCCCGTTCCGAAAGATCGAGCTGTCGGGGCCGACCATCTCCTGCGGGGTGGCCGCCTTCCCCCTGCACGGCGCCACCGCCGAGGATCTTCTCCACTCGGCCGACGGGGCCCTCTACGCCGCCAAGAAGGCCGGCCGAGATCAAGTCGTGGTCGCTCCCCTCGACGAGGCCAAGATCGCCGCCGCCTTTGAACTGGCCAGCGGGGACGAGAGGGCAGGGAGCGACGACATCTCGGACTGAGGCGGAGACTCTCCGGGCGACCCGCTGTCGGGGCCCAGGCAGGTTCGGGATATCATGTCCCGGCTCTTCGGGGCACTTGGTCCCATCGTCTAGTGGCCTAGGACACCACCCTCTCAAGGTGGAGACACGGGTTCGAATCCCGTTGGGACTGCCA
>Ga0307374_10003325_pt1 | contig 27565 bp, 26 predicted proteins | sample OX3MG_FD_202532 | JGI IMG/M metagenome (GOLD analysis project Ga0307374, IMG submission 202532) | Soil microbial communities from Risofladan, Vaasa, Finland - OX-3 | ecosystem: Environmental > Terrestrial > Soil > Coastal area > Acid sulfate soil | place: Finland: Risofladan, Vaasa | collected...
TCCGTCCTCCCCCGAAACACCGGGTGCTGGGCCCGCGAGCTGGTCTTGTCGCGCCCTCATCACTGTCGGTCCGGCCCCACGCGCCAAGGGACACACCGAAATCGTCCTCCCCTTCGGGGAGGGCTCTCTTGACAACGAGCGCTGCTTCAGGAAAGCCGATCTGCGCGGATCTCGTCGGGGTGGCGGTCGTCGTTCTGTCGCGTCGTTCGGTGCTTGGCGCAGCGCGCGTGACCGACGAACCGAATCGCTGTCGGGTAGCCGGCAGCGACGGCCACCGGAGGTCGCGCTCGTACGCGCCTATCTGGCCCCCCGAGGAGCGCTCCGACGTGGCTCGATGCTCACGGTTCGGCGCCGCTCAGGACGCCTGGCTCAAGCAGTAGCGTGAGATGGGCCACCACGGAGGACAGCCATGACGCATTCCCTTCCCGCCTCAGACGTTCCTGAAGGCACGGTGACCCAAGCTGGCAAATACGCGGTTGGCAACAACGGCGCCTACTTCGCTGTTTCCCGGAGATGCCGGCATCTCGGTGCTGACCTGGCCGGCGGGAGCATCGACTCTGATGGCTGCCTGGTCTGCCCGTGGCATGGAGCCAAGTACGACGTGCGAACGGGACGAATGGTTCGCGGCCCCCAAGGCGTCTTCGCCAAGGTCCCAGGCCTCGGAGCGGGCTTCAAAGCGTTGACCCGGGTGCTGCCCTTGGCGCGCGGGAAGGTCACTGAGAAGGACTCGACCCTCCAGATCGACTGACCGATCGGCGGACCTGCGGACCTGCGGACCTGCGGACCAGAACAGGTTCCCCGTCCGCGGAGTCGGCAACCTCGGGCGCGCCCCGAGGTGACGTTCTGGCGCTGAGTGTGGGAACCCGACGGAGCCGCCAAACAGCTGGTGGATCTCCGCCGCAGTCAGCCTGATCTCATACTCTCTGCCGATTAGGAGCCTCCGAGTCCAGCAGCTTCATCGGCGGTCGCTGAGCGCAGAACCGCCATTCCGGCGTCCGCTGCGCCCCTTGACAGGTAACCATATGGTAACATAAATTGATCGGGTGTGGACGACAACCTCGTTTTCAAGGCGCTTGCCGACCCGACGCGCCGCTTCCTGCTCGATCTCCTCTTCGAGCGTGAAGGTCGCACGTTGACCGAGCTCGAATCCCAAGTGGACATGACGCGTATCGGGGTCATGAAGCATCTACGCCTGCTGGAAGAGGCAGGGCTTGTCCTTACGCGCCGGTCGGGCCGGGAGAAGCTGCATTTCCTCAATCCCGTCCCGATCCGGCTGATCCATGACCGGTGGATCGATAAGTTCACTGAGCACCGCGCTTCGGCGCTCGCCTACCTGAAGACCAACTTGGAGGCACGGAAATGACCACGGCGACCACGTCCGAGACGCTCCAGATCTACCGGGTGTACATCAAGGCGACGCCCGAAGCGATCTGGGAGGCGATCAGCAAGCCCGAGTGGACCGTGCAGTACGGCTATGCGCCTCTCGTGGAGTACGAGCTGCGCTCGGGGGGTGCCTTTCGGGCTCACGCGAACGAGGGCATGAAGGCGTTCGGCTGTCCGGACGTCATCAGCGATGGCGAGGTGATCGAGGCCGACCCGCCTCGCAAGCTGGTCCAGACGTGGCGGATGACGATGACGCCCGAGATGGCGTCCGAGGCGTTTACCCGACTCACCTATGACATCGAGCCCGCACGAGGCGGTGTCACCAAGCTCACCGTCACCCACGACGTGACGGGTGCGCCAATGTGGGCCGCTGTGCTGAGGGGCGAGAGCGAGTCGAGCGGGGCTGGCGGCGGCTGGAGCGAGATCCTCAGCGGGCTGAAGACGCTGCTCGAGACGGGCCAGCAACTCCCCTTCCAAAGTGGCCCGGCATAACATCAGGTCGGCGTCGGCAACTGCAGCGCTCACGTCTGAGCGGAGTCGCTCAGACGGATCGGGAACCTGTGGCGGCGCGTAGCAGTTGCGCGTCGGCACACCAGGACGCGGGCGCCGATCGGCTGCACGAGATGTCGGCCGCCGATAGCAGGCCCGCGCGCCCGATCGGCACCGACGGGCGCCGCTGCGCGCCCTCGCCCCGGAGGGCGCCGTTGCCCACGCTCAGTGTTGCGAACCATACTACTGTGGTAGTAGAGTATCGCCATGCCCCGCGGTAGACCATCACCCAAACTCGCAATTACCGTTGACGCAGACGTGCACGACCAGGTTCTCGCGGCGGCGGCGGAGGAAGGCGTCAGCGTCTCGGCGTGGATGACCACTGCAGCTCGGCGCGCCCTCCTTGTCCGCGACGGGTTGCGGGCCGTCGCCGAGTGGGAGCGGGAACACGGCGGGTTCAGCGACACTGAGCTCGATGCCGCCCGTCGCCGGATAGCAGACGAGGTTGCTCACGCACCGGGCAGCCGATCGGCATGAGCGTCGTCTATGACGCCGCGGTGCTCGTCGCTGCCGCACGGGACGATCGCGAGACCTGGGCCGATCATCGTGTCCGCTTGGAACTCGGGGAACTACCGACAACGACCGCACCCGTGGTCGCCCAGGTGAGCCGCTCAGGCCGCCAGGCGCAGCTGCGACGCTTCCTTCGGGGCTGTGAGTCCCTGGCGTTCTCGCCCGACCAGGCCCACGAGGTCGGAGCGCTCCTGGGTAGGGCGGGGACTTCCGATGTCGTTGACGCGCATCTCGTCGTCATCGCCGCCAAGATGGCTTCGACCGTGCTCACGTCCGACATCGATGACCTGCGATTGCTCTCGAGCCAGCTGCCCGCTCCGGTCTCGTTGCACGGCGTCTGATCCATCATCAACCAACGAGGGCGTAAACGCACAGAACGTTCGACCAGACCAGTCCACCCAAGAGCCGCACCGCACCGATCGGCACCTCTGCGAGCGCGGGTCCCGGCCTCGTTGACCATCACGAGACCCACTCGTTCGGTGGCCATCCGGGCCGGAGCGCCCGCGACCCGAGCCGTTCGGGCGCAGCAAAGCCTCCGTGGTCCGTGATGTTCTGCGCGCCTGTTCTGAACGTCTATAGCGGCGCTTTACGGATGCCAACTGACCAACGGAATGCGTCGACAGGGATCCCCCCGGAGCGCGTCCTCAAGCTTGCGCCGCGAGTGCTGCCAGGGCTTCTACCGCTCCAGTGGTGGGTGCGATCGCGACGAGCCCACGGTAGAGCTGGACGATGGTGGCGCGATCGAGGGTCCCGGTCCGGACCCGGTCGCAGTGCGCGGACTGGATCGCGCCCTCGAGCTGGAATCGTCCGAGGGGCGCGCCGAGTGCGTGCGCGCGCCGCAGGAGCGCCTCGCCCTCGGCGATGAGCGAGCGGTCCCACAGCGCGGTGTCCTGTTCGTCGAGCGGCGGCCACGGCGTACCCGTTCGTGCTGGTGCCCGTGACTGTGCGAGCGTGAGCAGCGCGGCGAGGCCCCATGCTTCGGGCTCGGTGTCGAGCAGGCTCGCGGTGAGCACGGCGAGCCACCGGGCCTCGTCGGCGATCGATTCGCGTATGCGCTCGTGCTGGTCGAGCCAGCCGATTGCATACGCGCCGTAGATGGCTTCGAGCACGGCGGGCAGCCGAGCAGGCAGCTCCGCGCGCGTCGGCACCTGGAACGGGATGCCGGCGTCGCGGATGCGGCGCTTTGCCCGGACCAGGCGCTGTGCCATCGCGGGGGGCTGCACCGCGAACACGCGAGCGATGCGATCCGCGTCGAAGCCGAGTACGACTTGGAGCATGAGCGGGGTACGCACCGCGGGGTCGATGGCCGGGTGCGCGCACGCGAACAGCAGCTCCAGCCGCTTGTCGGGGATCGCGTCTGGGTCGGGATCGGCGAGCGTGGCCTCGACGTGGTCGTCCAGTGGCGCCGCGGTGCGCACGGCCGCTGAGGCGAGCACGTCGCGGATGCGGTTGCGGGCCACGGTCATGAGCCACCCCTGCGGGTTTTCGGGGACGCCGGTCGTCGGCCACGTGCGCAGCGCCCGCTCGAAGGCGTCGGCGAGGGCGTCCTCGGCGCGCGCGATGTCTCGTGTCGACGCCGCGAGCAACGCCACGAGCCGGCCGTACGACTCCCGCGCGGCACGCGCCGCCGCCGCGCGGGAGTCGTGGGCGGTCACTTGACCGGCTGTGCGCCCTGCCACGAGCCGTCCACGAATCGGGTCGCGGTCGGTCGGATCTCGACATGACCCCACGACACCGATGGTGCCCGCCTCGCCCATTCGATCGCCGCGTCGAGGTCCGGGACGTCGATGACGAACGTGCCGCCGAGCTGCTCCTTCGTGTCGGCGAACGGGCCGTCCTGCACGACCAGCTCACCGGCAGCGAGCGTGACAGTGGTGGTCGCGTTCGACTGCTGGAGCACCTCGGCACTGGCGAGCACGCCTGCGTCGTCGAGCGCCTTCGCGTACGCCTGGAACGCGCGCATTCCCTCAGCGAGGGCCTCGGGGCCGAGCTCCTCGGCGGTCGGCTCGGGATAGTGAAGCAGGAGCGTGTATCGCATAACTGCCGTCCTTTCGGATCGCGTTTCGATTCTGACACCGAAGTGACGGACCAACAGCGGTGAAATCGACACGGATCTCGTCGCAGAGCCAAATGCCGACGCCGACCTTCCCGCCCGACCCGCCCGCAGGAACGCACGGCCACAGCGCGGCGGTCGAGCGCCCCCGCTGAACGCGTAGCTGATATGCGTGGCGTCTCCGATTCATGTCCTTGTGCAATGAGCCGCGCCCGAAGGAACGATCTGTCGTCTCCGGTATGAACCCACAGCGGGAGCCGATACCCCTTGGTGAACGACAGCTAGGCGGACTCTCGTCGAGGTCGGGAAGCCGGCGTCATTTCCAGGGGCGATTCAGCGAGTCAGAATGTCCCTTTGGGCGATTGACACGCGGCCTCCCACGCGAACCCATCCGGGTCGGTGAACGGGCCGGCATCGCTGCCAATGACGTGGCACATCGGACGACACAACGACCGCCGGCGTGCGCGCGAGCGCGATCCGCTCGGGCGACAGCGCCCCGAGACCTTCGCGCGCGAGCTCGACGCCGCGCGCCTGGTTCAGGCCATGACGCGCGTAGCGCCGCTCGGCCGCTCCGGCCCCGAGCGAGCCTGGGGGGCACTCCGGCCCAGGGCGCGCTGCGGAGCTGGCCGACCGGCGAGCAGAAAGCTATTCTGGGCCGGAGGAGCGAATCATGGGCCGCTACGACAGCGACGAGTTGATCGGACTGATTGTCCGGGCCAACCGGGCACTCGGGGCCGCGGGTCAAGGCGATCTCGTCTGGGGCCATGTCTCCCTGCGGGACCCGCTCGGACGCGGCTTTTGGATGAAGGCCTCGGGCCTCGGCTTCGAAGAGGTGGGCCCCGCTGAGGTGCTGCTCGTGGCCTTCGACGGCGAGGTCCTCGAAGGGCGCGGCCCGCGTCACATCGAGTTCCCGATCCACGGGGAGATCATGAGGATGCGCCCGGACGTCCAGTGCGTCGTCCACACGCACTCGCCGGCCGCGAACGCCCTCTCCTCACTCGGGGTACCCCTGCGTGCCCTGTCCCACGAAGGCGTGCTGTTCACCCACCCCGAGGTACCCCGCTTCCTGCGTACGGGCGGTCTCATCAAGACGAGAGACCTTGGAGTCTTCCTGGCAGAGGCGCTGGGCGAGGCTCCCGCCTGCCTCATGCCCCGGCACGGGCTGGTAGCGGTGGGTTCGAGCGTCGCCTCAGGGGTGATGACCGCGGTGCTGCTCGACAAGGCATGCCGAGTCCAGCTGGCGGCGATGGCCGCCGGGGAGCCGGTCCTATGGTCAGACGAGAACGAGGTCGCATCCAAACGGGACGAGATCTGGAACCCACCGCTGCTTGAAGCGGGGTGGAGGTACCTCTGCCGTCAGACGGCGCCGTCCGACGCCGAGTGGCCCCCGCGCCGCCCGGACGCCTTCGATGACTACCCCCTTGCGGCCCGGCTCACCACCGGCGATGACGGCGAGCCCGCGCTCGCGGCCGCGCCCGGTGAGTTCACCCCGTCGACTTCCGAGCTCGAGTGGATGGAGCGGAACTCGAGCCTGGTCAGGGCCAGCCTGCCCAACGGCTACTGCATCCGACCCACGACCGACGAATGCCCCAGCCCCGATGACTGCCTGTCGTGCTCGTTCTTCGTCACGGCGGGCAGGTTCCTCCCCGTTCATCGCCAGCACGAGCAAACCCTCGAACTTCTCATCGCGCGCGCAGAATCCGGGGGCTATCCCGCCACCGCCGAACGGCACCGTCGGATCGAGCACAGCGTCAGGGTGGTCATCCGTGCCCTCGAGACGTCTGGCGGGGTCATCACGGGTGGCCGGGGGCAGGCGGCCCGCCCCGACGACAGCCCCGCCCGCGCAACACCCAACTGAGGTCCCGCGTCAAGACTCCGCTGGCATGGGGGTACGCATCAGCGCGTGCGAGATTGGCGGCGTGAGGAGGTTCCGCCTCCGAGCTGGCGCGCACTACCGGGTGTCCTCCGAGGAGCTCGAGCCAGCGCTGACGACAACTGCCTCGACGACCTGGAGTGGCTCCGATCGCCCCAGGGCTTCGAGCACGAGCTGGAGGCCGCCCCAGGAAGCTCTCCCGAGTGGGCGGACCGGACTGTTCATCGCGCCCTTCGTCCGATGTGCGTCTTCGGCCACATGAACCGCACCGCGCGCACCGCAACAGCGAGCAGCAGCAGCAGGATGGCACCTTCGAGCACGAGATCCACGCCCGTCGAGTCCGGGGGGTAGGTCCCGACAAGCAGCGAGCGAACGCCCCACACGCCCAGGACCAGCGCCCCGACGGTCGGGATGATCTGCGTGAACGGTCGGAACAGCACCCCGTAGGCCGCGGCGAGCACGATGAGCAGGGTGAGCAGCACCGTGAGGATCCGGAGGTAGGCGGGGCGGTAGAGATGCAGCGCAGTGATGCTGTCGTAGACGACCCCCGCCGTGTCGTACCGTCCGGGATGCAAGAACGTCGGCACGGCCAAGGACACCCGAGGGATGTCGTTGTCGATGCTGTAGGCCAGGCCGGCACGGGCGGCCGAGGGATGGAAGGCAATAGCCGCGCCGGATCGCGTGATCCGCGAGAAGGTGGTCCCGAGAAGAAGGCTGTAGTGGTCAAAGGGGTAGTCGATGAGGTCGCCCGCGACCGGCAGGGTGATCTGCTGGTCGATCTCGCTCGAGTCAGCCGGAAGATCGACCGTGGCGGACGGCGGTGCACCGAGGGAGCCGCTCGGGTCGGCATGGACCGAGAAGAACTGGACGCGCTCCACCTGCGTGCATCCGCGCGGGCAGTTGTGGAATCCCGAGATGCGAAGTGTCACCATCTGGGCGGCTTCATTGAGGGAGACGGCGGCGACGTTGAGCTTGGTCCACTCGCCGTGCGGCGCCGGACCCATGAGGTCGTAGGCGCGAGTGCCGACGGGATGGCGCAGGGCTGCGAACAGGCTGGCGACGGCGAACGGCATCAGCACGATGGAGATCGTGACTGACGCCACGGCAACGAACAGACCGGCCCGGTAGACGTGCCTCGTCCGAGGCGATCGCTCATCGGCCACTGAACGCAGCTCGGACGGGTCAAGTTGGACGGCCACGATCACGAGTCTCCTCGCCCAGCGCGCGATTGTGGCGCATGGTCCCCACGGGACCCAGTCCGGACCCGGGTCTCGACAGGCGCGACAAGCCTCTGCCTGGAGCAGGTCCTCGCGCTCGTCGAGAGGGAAACCAATGGTCAGACCGCCGGTGCTCCATGACGCCGGCCGCCTGACGACCGCCGGCATCCCCGTCGTCCGCTGCGCGCGACGCTCGAGCACCCGATGAAGGCGGGCCCGGCGAACGCGAGTCGGCCGGAACGGGTGTCGAGCTTCCAGGGATCCGGCTCGCGATTACGGCACGCCGCCGATGACGAAACCGCTGTTCTGAAGCGGGCGCGCCTTGACTCCAACGCCACATGAGCGAGTCATCCACGTCGCTCGTACGTCGCCTGGCTGCACGAGTCTGCCGTCGACGCTCGGCTCCTCAGATGAGCTGTCCGCGAGCTTCGGATATGGGAGCAAGCCGGCTTCCTGACCAGGCACCCCATGCGCTATCGATCGTCGGCCGACCGGCCGGCTCGAGTCTCCGCCGCGGGTCCCGTGCCGGAGCGCCGACGGGGTGTCGGCCGCGACGTGCCCCCGAACAACGGCGGTCCTACGGCGCGATCACGATCCAGCCGCGCAGTCGAAGCTCCGCGGCGAGCTGTTCGGCAGGCATGCCGCGTATCACCTGCTGTACGGCGGACAACCTCGCCGATGGGCTGGCGGTGACGGCGGTGCGGTCACCGACCTCCTCGCCCTTCAGACGCTCGATGAACATCGCGGCCTCGTCCCTCGTGAATCTGCCGGCGGCTTGGCGCTGGGTGAACCCCATCGGGCCACGCGCGTCGCGGAAGTCGCTGTGGCCGGCGCCGTGTAGGAGCGTCAAGAGTTCCTGCACCTGTCTCGCACCGGCTGGTGGACCCGATTGCTGACCGAACGCCATGGGCACAGTCTCGCCGAAGCGGGGACGAGCTGCGCGCCAACCGGAGCCGACCGCTCGAAGGCGACGACCCCGAGACGTTGAGCCGCCCTCCCGCTGGCCGTGAGCTCGGGGGGCGCGGGCACGACGGCGACGGCGTTGCCCTCGGAGAGCTCCAGCACCTCTTGAGCAGCTTGGATGCCGCTTCCGGCACGGGACGCAAGGCGTGGGGGCCCTCAGGGCGCAGCGGACGACCCGCCCCCGAGGGTGCGAGATGACCTGAGGTGCGCTGCGAGCTGCTCCGAAGGTGCTCCCGGGCTCCGAATGGCTGGCGCGAGCCCGCCTGGCAGGCGCTCGCTCCGTCTCGAATGCCTACGCCGGTCGAAAACGGCGCGGCGACCGCGACATCGCGTGACCTTCACGTGGCCGTAAGGTCCGTCACGTAGCTTGCGCACCAGCGATGAGCTCTGTCACCTTCAATCCAGCACCTCCCGCGCCGCGAGGCAAGGGCCGCACGGCGGCGCCGCGGGCGCCGATGGGGCCCACGCCCCACCGGTGGTCGTTGGACGTCGCCACGATCGTCGCCTGGCTCGGCCTCGGGATCAGCGTCGGGCTGACCGTCGTGGACGAGACGAGGGGCGAGCTCCGCGCGCCGGGCGGCGTCCTCACCTTCATCGGGAGCGCGACGGGGATGGCCGGCACCTACCTGGCCCTCGTGATGGTGCTCCTTGCCAGCCGCATTCCGGTGATCGAGCGGGTCCTCGGCCAGGACGGCCTGCTTCGATGGCACCGCAAGCTCGCCCCCTGGCCGATCTCGCTGATCGCCGCCCACGCCCTGCTCTTGACCTTCGCCTACGCCGACGCGGCCAAGACGGGGCCGATCCACGAGTTCCGAACCCTGTTGAGCGCCTACCCGAACATGGTCACGGCGACGATCGGGCTCGTCATCATGGTCGCCATCGGCATCGTGTCGGTGCGCGCCATCCGGCGGCGGCTACGGCGGGAGGTGTGGTGGCTCCTCCACCTCTCTATGTACGTCGCGCTCGCCGTGGCCTTCGCGCACGAGATCGCGCTCGGACCGTCCTTCGTGGGCCACCCGATGACCCGGCTGTTCTGGTCGATCGCCTGGGCCTCGACCGCTGGCGTCGTGCTCTGCTACCGGGTCGCCCTGCCCGTCGTCAGGACACTGCGCCACCGGCTGCGCATCGTCGAGGTCAGGCAGGAGGCGCCCGGCGTCGTCTCCGTGGTGTGCAAGGGACGAAACCTCGAGCGCCTGGCGGTCTCGGGCGGCCAGTTCTTCGAGTGGCGCTTCCTCGTCCGCAACATGTGGTGGCAAGCCCATCCCTTCACGCTCTCGGCACGCCCGCAGCCGCCCTACCTGCGGCTCACCGTGAAGGACTCCGGTGACTACTCGGCAGCCGTCGCGAAGCTCCGGCCTGGCGTCAAGGTCATGATCGAAGGTCCCTACGGAGCGTTCACCGCGCACGCCCGCCAGAAGCCGAAGGTGGCGCTGATCGCGGGCGGGATCGGCGTCACCGCCGTACGGTCCCTGCTCGAGGATCTCCCTCCACGGAGCTACCCGGAGGTGATCCTGCGCGCCTCGAGCGCCGACCAGCTGGTCCTCGCCGACGAGGTCGCCGAGCTGGCCCGCCACCGCAAGGGCCGGGTGCACGAACTCCTCGGCCCGAGGGAGGGCGTGGATCTGGAAGCGGTCGTCGACCTCGTCCCCGACCTCGCGCAGCGGGACGTCTACGTCTGCGGCTCCGAAGGATTCGTCGCCGAGATGACTTCCGTCCTGACGCTCCTCGGCGTGCCCCGGGCGGCAATCCACTACGAGGCGTACAGCCTGTGACCGAGCCGGCCGCCGGCCACGAGAGAAGGGGGCGCGACATGCCCACCAGCGCAGCGGGCCGCCCCGGGCGACTGCCAGACGCCCGGGTCGCAGGGGGCCGGGAATGAGACGCGGCCCTGCAGCGGTGGCGGCGAGCGCCGCGGGACTGGTCGGCGTCGTGGCGCTGCACACCATGCGCCCCTCGGCGCCGCTGCGCACGGCGAGCGCGCCGCCGACGACCGCTCGGACGGCGTCGGGCCAGTCGGCCCCACCCACCACAGCCGCTCCGACGCCGGTCGGAGCCCACAGCGCCGTCGGCCAGGCGGAGCAGTACGGCTACGGCGTCCTCTCGGTGAAGGTCAGCGTCGACGGAAGCCGGATCACCGGCCTGACGACGGTCGGGCTGCAGACCGCCGAGCCCTACTCCCAGTCGCTCGCCCAGCAGGTCATCCCGATGCTCAAGTCCGAGATCCTCACGGCACAGAGCACGCACGTCAACGCCATCTCCGGCGCCACCTACACGAGCGAGGCATACGCCTACTCGGCGCAGTCCGCGCTCGACCGGCTGCACGTCAAGTGACCCCGGGCGCGCGCTGCTGAGCCCGAGGCATCGAACATCTCGCGAGGACGTCGAACAGGACAGGGCTCCTCGCGGCGTTCGGGCGCCCGCTCGGCTTGGAGATGCCGGCGTCACCGCGAAGCTGCCGCCGGACGCGGCCGAGTGCCGTTCGCTTTGCCGCCCGCGGGCGCGGTTCTCGATCTGGACCACCCCGAGCGAGGTGAGCAGCTTCTTCATGAGGTAGTTCTCCTCGTTGTCGAGGGTCGCTCCTCCGAGATGGGCGATGACGCGGTCGGCGATCATGTCCATGGCAGTGTCGAGGTCGAGGTGCTCCCACACGGTCCCGTAGGGTCGGCGGTAGCGCACCTCGTGCATACGGCTCGAGCCGGTCGTCACCTGCAGGCTCGCCGCACCCTTCGGGCAGAGTCTTCCCCGGCTGATGGCGGAGTCCGGGTCCCCGTCGATGTGGACGGCCTGCTCATCCTTCGCGTAGACGTTCTGGACGCATCCGACTCCGCAGTACGGACAGACCGACTTGACCACCCGGTCGGCGCTCGCCGTGCGGGCGACGAGATGCTCCGAGCGGCGCGACTTGACCGCCGCGCCCCGCCCAAGTCGGTCCGCGCCGTCCAACTGCCTCAGGACCGGCCATCTCACGCCCGCCAGCTCCACCTGGTACCTCCCTGCCACTTTGGCCCGCCTGTGGGCCTCGTCCGCTTCCTGGCCCTCACCGCTGAGCGCGTCTGGGTATCTCGTTTCGCGCGGACAGCGAGGAACGAACGCACCCCCGGGGGAGCGGTCCTCCAGCTCGATCGGAGGGATGGACAGGTGCTGGGCGCTTGGCAGCAACCCCGGTCCTGCCCTGTCCGACGCAGGCGCCACGCACGGTGACTCTGGCGTCGAGCTGCTTGAACAGTGAATGTATAGCCATCTTCCTAGGGATTCGTGGCCGCTCTGATCGGGCATAGCGGCTCTGACACGAGCGATCCGAGTTCGCGAGGCAACGCCGGCTCGAGAGCGACGAACGCTCCTGTGAGGAGGGAGGCAGCCGTGCTTACCAGGAAAGAGATCGAGCAGTTCCGCCAGCGACTCGGCATGACCTATGGCCAGCTGTGGATCGAATACCAGGACATGGGCGGATCGGCAACCGCCTCGAAGCTCGCGAACTATCTGCGCACCGGCGAAGGCTTGAGCGCCGCCGAGCACGGACGGGTGGTGGAAGCAATCAGGACGCGCCTCGGCGGCTGATGCGGACGCCACCTGGCCCGCACGACGGTGGCGTCGGGGCGAGAGCTGGGTGCGCGTCGTCACGAGATCGCAAGGAGCCGCACACGGCCGAGTGTCGAACACCGGCCTTCGGCCAGGTGCACCGGTTCCCGCACGCCCGGTCGGCGAGCGCTGACGACGTCGGCGTCGGCGCTCGCCGCCAAGGGCGGCACCACAGGTCCCACTGGACGGCGGCGCGGGATCAAGCGGCGTCCGGCACCACCCGCCGGACCCGGTAGCGCCCGTCCTAACGAAGCCTCGACCGTGTCGGTCGCGTTACCTGCACCGCCAAGCTCCAGCAGGGACCTCACCGTGCCCGCACCTCGTGGTCCCCGTTCAGCGCTCATTGACGCTCGTCTCACCGTCGTCATGAGCGCAACAACACGAGGGCTGCCCGGGGCCGGGCGCGTCCGACGCACCGCTCCGTCCGGCGCGATGACAGCCAGCGGCGCTGAAGCTGTTCGAGCTCGCCGCCGTCGAGCGGAGCGATCCCACGCTCCCGCACGACTAGGTCGCCACCGAGGTCCGCCTGGCATCAGGGCTTCCGCCGCGAGGAGCAGATCGCGATGATGCAGGGCTTGCCCTAGCTGCCACCCAGTCGACCCGACGCCCGCGGGCGACGAGGGCGCCCCGACGCCGTCCGGGCGGGCACCCATCTTCTCGAGGACCCTCGGCGGGGAGCGAGGCCGCTCAGCTGAGCGTCGACTACTTTCGTCACAACGACGCCAGCTGGTCGCCGTCTGTCAGCCGGACCCCGTCGATGGGCTCGTCACCGAGACATCGCCCCTGGCGGGTCACCGACGGTCGGTGGGCGCCCCGCAGCGGCGGGACGAGGGCGGCGGGCCGACACGCGTCGACGGGGGACGGAGGAGCGGTGACCGACGGCGGGCTCCGAGGGCTGCGTGCGGGCAACCTACCCGCAGCGCTGGCGACCCTGGTCGGCCGCCAGCGCGAGCTCGACACCCTGAGCGCCCTCTTGCCGTCGACCCGCCTGCTCTCGCTCGTCGGGACGGGTGGCTGCGGCAAGACACGCCTCGCACAAGCGGTCTCCGAGCTGGCCGCCGAGGACTTCGCCGACGGCGCGTGGTGGGTCGACCTCGCCGGCGCGTCAGGTCCGGGGCTCGTCGCCGCCGTCGTCGCCGGCTCGCTCGGTGTCCAGCAGACGCCGGGCGAGGACCCGATCGCGACGGTGCACCGGCACCTCCGCCAGCGCAGCGCGCTCCTCGTGCTCGACAACTGCGAGCACGTGGCCGACGAGTGCGCCGGCCTGATCGAGGAGTGGCTGCGGGCCAGCCCGGGCCTGAAGGTGCTCTCAACGTCGCGCGAGGTGCTCGCCATTCCGGGCGAGCGGGTCTTCAGGGTCCAAGGGCTCCTGCTCGCCGCGCCCGCGGGGGATGCCGCCGAGTCCGAGGCGGTCGCGCTGTTCGTCGAGCGGGCGCGGGCCATCGTCCCGGACTTCGAGCTGACGGCCGCCGCCGCCGTCGATGTGGCCCGGCTCTGCGAGCGCCTCGACGGCCTTCCGCTCGCCATCGAGCTGGCCGCGGCGCGGGTCAACGTCCTCGGCCTGCCGGAGATCATCGACCGCCTCGATGAGGACGTCCGGGTGATGCGCCACCCGAGCCGGACGGCGCCGGCGCGCCACCAGACGCTGCAGTCGACGCTCGAGTGGAGCCACCGCCTCCTTGCGCCACGCGAGCAGGCGCTCTTCCGTCGCCTCGCCGCTTTCCAGGCAAGCTTCTCGCTCCTCGCGGTCGAGTCCGTCTGCGTCGGCGGCGACGTCGAGCGCAAGCACGTCGTCGACCTGCTCGCCGCGCTCGTGGACAAGTCGCTGGTCCAGGTCGCCGACCGGGGCGCGGAGCACCGGTACCGGATGCTCGAGACGGTGCGCCAGTACGCGGCGGACAAGCTCGCCGAAAGCGGCGAGCAGGCGGAGACGTTCGCGGGCCACGCGGCCTTCTTCGCCCAGCTCGCCGGGCAGGCCCGCGGCGCGCTGGAGGGTGCGGACCAGGCCCGTTGGCTGGAGCGCCTCTCCCTCGAGCACGACAACCTGCGGACCGTCCTGCGCCGCAGCCTGCCCGACCGACCCGAGGTCGGTGCCCACCTCGCCGCACTGCTCTGGCCGTTCTGGTACCGGCGCGGCTACTACCAAGAGGCCCGGTCGTGGTTGGAGGAGGCCGTTGCGGCGCTCGACGCGACGACGCCGGCGGTGCGTGCCGAGACGCTGAAGGGGGCCGGTGTCCTCGCCTTCTTGCAGTGCGACTACGACGTGGCGATCGGGCGGCTCACCGCGGCGCGCGACCTGTTCCAGCGCGAAGGCGACCGGGTCGGGCTCGCCACCTCGCTCCAGCACCTCGGGTCGATCGCCCGGGAGCAGGGCCGCTACGGCGAAGCGCGCCGCCTCCACGAGCAGTCCCTCGCGATCTGGACCGAGCTCGGCGACGAGAGCGGCGTCGCTGCCTCCGAGGACTACCTCGGCTTCGCCGCCTGGCTCGAGGGGGACGCTCAACGCGCGATCGACCTGTGCTCTCGGGCGCTCGCGATCTTCGCCACGACCGGCCGGCGCCAGGAGACGGCCGCCGCGCGGATCAACCTCGGCATCGCGCACCACCTCGCCGGGGACGACCAGGCCGGGTCCGAGCTCCTGCGCGCCGCGCTCAACGAGTCGAGAGAGCTCGGCTATCAAGAGGGGGTCGCCTGGTCGTTGCACCTCCTCGCCGAGGTCGCCGGCAGGGACGACCCGGACGGCGCCGCCGCCATGCTGCGCGAGAGCCTCACCACCCACGTCGGCCTCGGCGACCGCTGGCGCGCGGCGAGCGTGCTCGAGACGATCGCCGAGACGATGCTCCTCCACGAGGACCCCGAGCAGGCGACGGTGCTGCTCGGTGCCTGCGGCGAGCTTCGCGACGCGCTCGGCACCCCGGTCCCGCCAGTCGAGCTCGACCGCCACCTCACGACCTGCCGGTCGCTCGAGGCCGCGCTCGGTCCGGCCGCGTTTGCCGAGGCGTGGGGCCGCGGCCAGGCACTCGGCCTGCGAGCGGCCGTTGAGGCGGCGCTGCGCGGCCTGTCCGTGGCGCGCGTGCCTCCGGCACGGCGCCCCGGGATCGACTACGACCTCACCGAACGCGAGGTCGACGTGCTCCGACTCGTCGGCCAGGGACTCACCAACCGACAGATCGGCCGGGAGCTGAGCATCAGCCCGGGCACGGCCGGGGTGCACGTCTCGAACATCCTGCGAAAGCTGGGGGTGTCCGGTCGTGTCCAGGCTGCCGGCATCGCCCACCAGCTGGGCCTCGGCTCCTGAGTGTGGCGGCGCCTGGCCGACGCGGGCGGCCGCGTGACGCACGGTGGACGTGTTTCAACAGGCTCCGAGGTGGGCAAACCCGCACCGCCGGGCTCTGGGGGGGATGCTCTAGGCCTGCACGAGATCAGAGGCCGGGGTTCTTTCGCGGCCCGGCGGTGGTTTGGGAGGTCCAGGCATGCTCAAGCGTTGGCCGCGTCGTTGACACCGGTGACCCGGGTTCGCGGCCGCCACGCCGCCGGCCCGGACCCTCAACCATCGCCGCGGGGCGCGCGTTGAGCGGCCGGAGCGCCGCCGCCTACGGACCGGAGCACCTGATGGAGGACGGCTTCCTGCACGAGGCGCTCCTCTACGCGGGAGCGGACGAGTTCGTCGACGCCGTGGCCGCGTACGTCCGAGCAGGTCTCGCCGCCGGAGAGCCGGTCCTCGTGTCCCTCGGGGCGGCGAAGACGGAGCTGCTGCGCCGAGCGCTCAGGCGCGAGGGCGACGGGGTCCGCTTCGCCGACATGGACGTGATCGGGGCCAACCCGGCGCGCCTCATCCCGCTCTGGCGCGCCTTCGCCGAGGACTGCGACGCCGCCGGCGGGCCTGGTCGGGGCGTCGCCGAGCCGGCGTTCGCCGGGCGCAGCCCGGCCGAGCTCGTCGAGTGCCAGCGCCACGAGTCGCTCCTCAACCTCGCCTTCGCCGGCGCGCCCGCCTGGCGGCTGCTGTGCACCTATGACGTCACAGCACTCGATCCCGACGTCGTCGCCGGGGCCAGGCGCAGGCACCCCTACCTCTCGGCGGGCGGCACGCACCAGGCCAACGACGAGTACCTGGGCATCGGAGCGGCCATCGGCCCCTTCGCCGAGCCGCTGGTCGAGCCGCTGGTCCCCGTCGTCTCCCTGACCTTCGGGCACGGCCCGCTCGGGTCGTTGCGCTCGCTCGTCGCCAGCTACGCCGAGCGCTGCGGCCTCGGCGCCTCACGGACGAAGGACCTCGTCCTCGCGGTCAACGAGGTCGCCACGAACAGCTTGCGCCACGGCGGCGGGCACGGCGCGTTGCGGCTGTGGAGCGACGGGGGCGCGGTCGTCTGCGAGATCCGAGACGCCGGGCAGATCGAGGAGCCGTTGGCGGGCAGAAGCTTCCCACCGAAGGACGGCGAGTCCGGACGCGGGCTGTGGCTCGCCAACCAGCTGTGCGATCTCGTGCAGGTGCGGACGTTCCCGAGCGGCAGCGTCGTGCGCCTCCACATGCGCTGCCCGTGAGGAGAGCGAGGTGCGTCGGATCGCGCTCGCGACCGCCGTCCGGCCACCCGGGCCGCTGACCGCCGTCGAGCCGAGCCGTTCCGCCGCCGGCACGGGTGCGGCCACGGCTGCTTCACGACTCCCGCCGCCGGGCCCCGCCACCAGGACCCGCGCCTCGGCTCCGGTCGGAGCGCTCGTGCTCAGGGCCCGTCGCGGCGCGCTTCGCTCGCACGGCCGCAGCGCGAGCACCACGCCACCGGGGTCTCGTCATGCGCCGGATGGACCAACGCGCCGCAGAGGGAGCAGCGCCAGATCGTCGGTGACTCGGGCAGGGCAGGCATGACCGGAGGGTAGCTGCGTGCGTCGCGGCCATGCGAACCGTGCTGCTCGCGGCCCCGGCGGGAGCGCCGCGGCGCCAGGACCCGCCGCGTGGCCGCCGCGCGGCGGCCCAGCTCAGTCGCGAGCGCGGAAGCCGAACCCCGGGGCTCGGCCGGCCCGCGGGAGGCGCACCAAGCGCGCGTCGGGCCTGCCCACCTCGTCGACGAGCCCGTAGCGGACGGCCTCCTCGGCGCTCAGGAACCTCCCGGCAGCGAAGTCGGCCGCGACCTCGTCGGGGCGGTGACGGCCCGTCGCCTCGGCGACCCGCCGGGCGAACGCGCCGAGGCGCGCCCGATGGTCGCGCACGAACGACTCAAGGTCGCCCGGGGCGCCGGCCAGCTCCACCGGCTCCTCGACCAGGCGGAACCGCGCGTGGGGTGCCGCAACCCGCCTCGCGCAGACGGCCAGGACCGCGACGGGCGGCCCCTCCAGCTGACCGAGGCAGGTCGCGTGGACCGGCACCCCGAGCAGGTCGATGACGTCGACCAGGGCGAGCGCCGCGTCGAGCGTCCCGCCGGCGCTCGAGATGGCGAGCTCGATCGGCTCGTCACCGAGGGCGTCAAGGGTCATCAGCTCCGCTGCGACGTCTCCCGCCACGAGATCGTCAAGGCGCCCCCAGACGACGACCGTCCTCCGCTGGTACAGCCTGGCGCGCACCGCCAGCTGCACGTCCTCGGGTCGCGCTGGCGGGCCCGGCGGCGGGCCCGGCGTGCGGGCGTCGCCCCTCATTCGGGCCTCTCCTCGAGCTTCCAGCCGAGCCGTTCGCCGAGCGCGGCGACATAGCGCTCGAGGGTGGAGAGCCGAATGTCGGCGTCGCCGGACTCCAGCCGGGCCACCGCGGACTGGGAGGTCCCCATCCGTGCGGCGACCTCGGTCTGGGACAGCCCGAGCGAGCGGCGCCGTGCGACGAGCGTTGCCGCGAGCTCACCTCGGCGCGCTGACATCTCCCGGAATCCGGGGAACACCGACTCGCGCTCGCTCACGATCGGCAGACCTCCTCGCCCACGGGCTGGGGCGCCGGCGCCGGCAAAATCGTACGGCGCGGCGCGCCTTCCGCCGCGAGACTATCTCGTATTCGCGATATCGTTGGTGCGATATCCGAGACACGGCGTCCGCGCCGGGAAGGGAGGAGCGGTGCCGCTCCGACAGTCGGTCATCCCAACGGTGCTCGAGTCGTCGGCCCGGGGCGAGCGGGCATTTGACATCTACTCGCTCCTCTTGCGGGAGCGGATCGTCTTCCTCGGCCAAGAGGTCGACGACGACATCGCGAACCTTCTCGTCGCGGAGATCCTCTACCTGGAGGCCCAAGATCCCGACCAGGACATCTCGCTCTACATCAACTCGCCCGGCGGCCTCGCCTACGCGGGGATGGCGATCTACGACGTGATGCAGCACGTCCGCTGCGAGGTCTCGACGATCTGCGTCGGGATGGCGATGTCCGCGGCGGCGATGGTGCTCTCCGGCGGCGCGACGGGCAAGCGCCTCGCGCTTCCCTCCTCGAAGATCATGATCCACCAGGGCTCGGCCGGCACCCGGGGGGCACCTCGCGACATGGAGATCCACCTTCGCGAGGTGCTCTCGATGACCCGGCGGATGGCCGAGATCATCGCCTTCCATTCCGGCCGGCCGGTCGAGCAGGTCGAGCGGGACATCGACCGCGACTACTACCTGACCGCAGCCGAGGCGAAGGAGTACGGGCTGATCGACGAGGTCATCGCAGCGCGCCGCGGGGTCGCGACGCTCCTCGACGAGCTGGCGGTCGCCAACTGAGCACCGAGGGCCGCTGAACGCCGGGGACGGCGGCGCGCCAGGGCGACCCGTGCCGCCGGCTACCCCTCCTCGTCGGACAGCCGCTCGGGGTCGTCGAGCAGCACCCCGACCTCGCGCGCCTCGAGCGTGTCGAGGGGGAGCTGATCGTCCTCGGTCTCGTCGTCGAAGTCGACCTCGCTGTCACGCGGCGCGACGTCGGCCACGTCTTCGGGCGGGAACGGCTCGGGCTCCTCGATGATCGGGAGATCGTCCACTGGGTCGCTCATCGCCTGCCTCCTCGGGGGCGCCGCACATCGCAGCCACCACCACCATCATCATCGCGGCAACGGGCGGACATCGTCGCGGCGAGGTGCGGGTCGCCGTCAGGGGGACGAGCCGGCCCTTCCCCGGCTGCGGCCTCAGGGGGCGAGGATCGAGACGAGCCCGGTCGACGAGGTGAGGTCGAGACGCGCGAGGTGGCCGACGATGCCGTAGAGGCCGGGGCTGATCCGCTCGGGCCAGAGGGTGGCGAGGGTGGCCGGCAGCCGCGCCGATCCGCCCGGCGGGATGACGACGAGATCGTCGGATCCGTCCCACTTCGGGGAGAACCCCACCCAGCGCGATGCAAGGAGCCGGCGGCCCGAGGGCAGGTCCGCCAGGTACGCGACGACGTGGAGCAGCTCGCCGGAATCGCCCCGCCATGTCCTGGTCGAGGTGTTGACGAGGGATGCGAACAGCTTCGGCGTGGTGCCCGCCGTGAACACGGTCGTCTCGGGCCAGACGAGGTCGACGTCCTTGCGCCTCGTCGCCCTGCCCGGGCGGACGACCACCTCGCGAACAGTCGCCGCGTAGCTCCAGATCCCACCCTGCACCACCAGGTGCACGAGGGACCAGGTCCCCGGCGGCTCGGCCTCGGGCGCGGCATAGACGCGCGCCGCGAGGTCCTCGTAGATGAGCCTCCATCCTCGCTCGGGGAGGAAGCGCCACGCCGAGCGCAGCCCGGCGTCGTCGATGAAGCCCATGGCGACCAGCAGCTCGTCGACCGTCTCCCCCTCGGAGGCGAGGACGTCTGGCTCCACCTCCCAGTGCGCGAGCTCGACGGGGGCTCGCGCGGGCTGCTCGTTTGCGGGCGGACCGGGGCGCACCGGCCAACACTCGCGGAGGTGCGGCGCGCCGTCAACGCAGGCGACGTCACAGATCACGACAGATGCGCTGGTGTGCACCAGCATGGGACGACGGCACCAATGCGCCGCTCCGACCGGCGCCCGACCGGCGAGGGCCACGGGTGCCTACGAGACGGTGAGCACCGCCTTGCCGCGGATCCTCCGCCCGAGCAGGAGCTCGACGGCCGCGCCGACGCTCGTCCAGTCGCCCCGCCAGTCGACCTGCGGGTCGAGCTCACCAGCCGAGGCGAGCCGGGCCAGGTACGACAGGTCCTGTCCGACGTCGGTGCCCATCGTGAACGCCGCGAGGTACTTCGCCGGCCCGATCGTCGCCCCGGGTGCGAAGAGTGCCGGCTCGTGCGAGGCGGCGCCGATCGACTGCAGGAACCCTCCCGCCTCGAGCAGCGCGAAGGCGGCGACGAGCGTCGCACCGCCGACCGTCTCCACGACGGCGTGGACCGGCGCGATGCCGTCCAGGGTCGTCACGATCTCCGTGGCCCCGAGCTCGGCGAGCCCCTCGCCCCGCTCGGGGCTGCCGACGAGCGCCACCACCTCGGCGCCGGCTCGGCGCGCCAGCTGGACCGCGAAGCGCCCGACACCCCCCGAAGCGCCGGTGACGAGGACCCGGCGCCCGAGGAGCGCGCCCGACGCCCGCAGGGCCCTCAGCGCGGTGACGCCGGCGACCGGCAGCGCCGAGGCGTCTTCGAGGGACAGGTCCGCGGGGAGCACCGCGACATTGCCGACGCGCACGGCGCGACGTTCGGCGAAGCCGCCGCGCGGGCCGTGGGTGGCCACGCGGTCGCCGGCCTTCGGGCCGCTGCCGTTCGCGGCGGCCTGCAGCACGCTCCCAGCGGCGTCCCAACCGGGCACGACGCCTTCGGGAGCGCCCTCGCGCGGGAGCTCCCCGTGGTTGAGCGAGAACGCCGCCACGGCGACGAGCACCTCGCCGGGTCCGGGGGCGGGCTCGGGGACCTCCGCGATCGCGAGGCGCCCCGGGGCGGCGTGGTCGACGACCAGTGCTCGCATGATGATCCTCCTGACCGGCGGGCTCCCGCCGTCGCGACCGGTTGCTCGCGCCCGGCCCGGCGACCCGCGCTGGCGAAGGGCCGCCCCGGGGTCGAGATGGGGCGCGCCGGCAGCGTATGCCCCTGCGCCGTGCGGCGCTCGGGGGCGGCGGTCAGCGGAAGTCCCGGGAGCGGCCCACGGCGACGGGGAGACCCAAGGGCTCGACGCGCTCGGCGGCGATGCTGAGCGCCCCGCCGCTCCGCTCCACCCTCCCCCGCACCAGCAGCGCAGGCGCCGAGGACGCCTCCCTGCGGTAGCGGGCCCACAGGCCCGCCGAGCAGATGACGTTCACGACCCCGGTCTCGTCCTCCAGGTTGAGGAAGATCGTCCCGCCGGCCGTCGACGGGCGCTGGCGGTGCGTCACGACGCCAGCAGCGAGGACCCTCCCGGTGTCCTCCCCGGCGAGCAGCGAGGCGGCCGAGCGCACCCCCATCTCGTCGAGGAGGCCGCGCAGGTGCACGAAGGGATGGGAGTCGGGGGTGATCCCCATCGCCCACAGGTCCGCAGCGGTCTCTTCCGTGGGGGTCATCGCGGGAAGCACCGGGGCGTCGGCCCCGACGACCATTCCCGGCAGACGGTCGGCGCCACCGGCCAGGGCCCCCGCCGCCCAGAGCGCCGCCCGGCGGTCACCAGTGGCGACGGAAGCGGGCGGCCCGGGGGCGACAGCCGCGCGACCGGCGCGAGCGACCGGCGCGAGCGTGCCGAGCGCCCCCGCCGTGGCGAGCGCCTCCAGCTGGGGTCTGGTCGGCTCGGCGCGTCTCGCCAGGTCCTCCATGCTCTCGTAGGGGGCGCCGGTGGCGATGCGGCGCGCGCACTCCTCCCCGACGTGGCGGACGGACGCCAGCCCGAGGCGGACCGCCGTCGCTCCGGCGCTCGCCGGGCACGCGGCGAGGGTGGCCTCGGTGGCGCTCTCGTTCACGTCGGGACGCAACACGACGACCCCGTGGCGGCGGGCGTCCGCGGCGAGGCTCTGCGGCGACCAGAACCCCATCGGTTGGGAGTTGAGCAGCCCGGCGAGGAACGCCGCCGGGTAGTGGAGCTTGAACCAGGCCGAGGCGTAGACGAGGTAGGCGAAGGAGACCGAGTGCGACTCGGGGAAGCCGAAGTTCGCGAAGGCGGCGAGCTGCTCGTAGATCGCGTCGGCCACCTCGTCGCTGATGCCCCGCTCGGCCATCCCCGCGTAGAGCCGGTCCTGCAGGCGGGCCATCCGCTCGGCGGAGCGCTTCGCACCCATCGCCTGGCGCAGCTGGTCGGCCTCGGCGGCCGAGAAGCCGGCGACGTCGATCGCGATCTGCATGAGCTGCTCTTGGAACAAAGGCACGCCGAGCGTCTTCTCGAGCGCCGGCTGGAGGAGCGGGTGCAGGTAGGCGACCTCCTCCTCGCCATTGCGGCGCCGGAGGTAGGGGTGGACCGAGCCGCCCTGGATCGGGCCGGGGCGGATGAGCGCCACCTCCACGACGAGGTCGTAGAAGTGGCGCGGGCGCAGCCTCGGCAACGTCGCCATCTGCGCCCGGCTCTCGACCTGGAACACCCCCATCGAGTCGGCCCGGCAGAGCATGTCGTAGACGGCGTCCTCCTGAGGGATCGTCGCCAGGTCGACGGTGACCTCGTGGTGCGAGGCGACGAGGTCGACCATGCGGTGGAGCGCCTCCAGCATCCCGAGACCGAGCAGGTCGAACTTCACGAGCCCGACCGCGGCACAGTCGTCCTTGTCCCATTGGAGGACGGAACGCCCCTCCCGTCTCGCCCACTCGACCGGGCAGACAGTGATGACGGGCCGGTCGCAGATCACCATCCCCCCCGAGTGGATCCCGAGGTGGCGGGGGAACCCCTCCAGCTCCGCGGCCAGCCGTAGCACCTCGTCCGGGATGTCGTGGTCGACCGGGGGTTCGGGCACCGGGCGCCCACCGGTGCCCGGCCGGCCCTTCCCCGCCTGCCCCCGGGGACGGGTCGGCAGCAGCGCGGCGAAAGCGCCGATCTGGCGCGACCAGGCGTCGAGCGCCCCGGGCGGGTACCCGAGCGCCCGGCCCACGTCCCGGACCGCCGAGCGCGGCCGGTAGGTGATGACGTTCGCCACCTGGGCCGCGTGCTCACGGCCGTAGCGCTCGTAGACGTAGGCGATGACCTCGTCGCGCCTGCCGGACTCGATGTCGAGGTCGATGTCGGGCGGCCCCTCCCGTGCCGGCGAGAGGAACCGCTCGAAGAGGAGCCCGAGCGCCACCGCGTCGACGTTCGTGATCCCGAGCGCGTAGCAGACCGCCGAGTTGGCGGCCGAGCCACGCCCCTGGCAGAAGATGCCGGAGCGCCTGCAGAACTCGACGATGTCCCACACGACGAGGAAGTAACCGGGGAAGCCGAGCCCCACGATGACGGCAAGCTCGCGCTCGACCTGCTCCCACGCGCCCGGCACGCGCGGCGAGCTGCGCGACCCGTACCTCCTCCTCCCACCCTCGGTGGCGAGGAAGCGCAGGAAGCTCGCCTCGTCCTCGCCGGGTGGCACGGGGAAGGGCGGCAGGCCCGGAGCGACGAGGCGCAGGTCGAACGCCAGCGTCCGCCCGAGCTCCGCCGTCTGCTCGATCGCGCCCGGGTAACGCTTGAAGCGCCGCGCCTGCTCCGCCCCCGAGCGCAGCGACGCCCCGGCCCACGGCGGGAGCCAGCCGTCGATCGCGTCCAGGCTGCTCTTCGCGCGGACGGCGGCGAGTGCCGTGGCAAGCGGGTAGCGCCCGGGCGTCGCATAGTGGGCGTTCGTCGTCGCGACGACGGGGAGGCCGGCACGGGCCGCGCACTCGGCGAGCGCGTCGTTGCGCGCTCCGTCCAAGGGGGCCCCGTGGTCGCAGAGCTCGACGGCGACATTCCCGCTTCCGAAGGCGTCCACGAGCCGGGCGAGCTCCCGGGCCGCCGCCGCGGGCCCCCGGCGCTCCAGGGCGGCCGGCACCGCCCCCCGCCTGCACCCGGTGAGCACGCACCAGTGCCCACCGTGGGCGCCGGCCAGCTCGGGGAGGGAGAAGAGTGGCCGACCCTTCGCCCCGCCGGCGAGCTGTGCCCGGCTGATCGCACCCGACAGCCTGGCGTAGCCCTCCGGGCCGCGGGCCAGCACGACGAGGTGTGTGGCGGCCGGGTCGATCGCGCCGGCCCGCTCGCCCGCCCTGCTGTCGCCAGGAGCGGGAAGGCTGAGCTCGGAGCCGAAGATCGTCGGCAGGCCGAACCCGCGCGCCGCCTCGGCGAAACGGACGACGCCGTAGCAGCCGTCGTGGTCGGTGAGGGCGAGCGCCTCCAGGCCCAGGCGCACGGCCTCCTCGACGAGCTCCTCGGGGCTCGACGCACCGTCGAGGAAGCTGAAGTTCGAGTGGGCGTGGAGCTCGGCGTACGCGACGGCGCCCGGGGGAGGGCGGATCCCCCCGGGCGGGGCGTAGGAGGGGCGGTGACGGGAGAAGCCCGGGGCGTCGCCGCCGTCACCGGCGGGGACGGCCCGCTCCCCCGGGCGCGCGGCCCGCCGGCCCGAGAGCCGCCGCTCGAGCTCGGACCACGGCACGATCGGGTTGAACGAGCCCACACGGCGACCCTACCGAACATACGTTCGCTTTTCCAGGGCGCGCTGGACGACCTCGCGCAGCGGCGACCGGTGGGCGGGAGGCGGCCAGCGGCCGGCGCCTCTCCCGTCACTAGGATGCGCTCGCCAACGTTCTCGATGACGAGAGGAACGCGGTGAAGACCCAGGCCGCTGTGCTCTTCCCCGGCAAGGGCGAGTGGGTGGTCGAGGAGATCGACCTCGACCCGCCGAAGGCGCAGGAGATCCTCGTGCGCATCCGAGCGTCGGGGATGTACCACTCCGAGGAGCACCACCTCACCGGCGACGTCCCGCTGAAGGCACCCACGATCGGCGGCCACGAGGGCGCCGGCGTGGTCGAGGAGGTCGGCCCAGGCGTCACCACCGTCCGGCCGGGCGACCACGTCGTCTTCTCCTCCATCCCGACGTGCGAACGCTGCCCGTCGTGCGCGACCGGCCACGGGAACCTCTGCGACCTCGCCATGTGGATCGGCGAGGGCCGCCAGCTGCGCGACCACACCGCCCGCCATCACCTCGGGGGCACCGACCTCAACCTCATCTGCCTGCTCGGCGCCTTCGCCCACCACACGGTCGTGAACGAGGCCTCGATCATCAAGATCGCCGACGAACTGCCCTTCGACAAGGCGTGCATCGTCGGCTGCGGCGTGCCGACCGGCTGGGGCGCCGCGGTCTACAGCGGGGGTGTTCGCGCCGGCGACGACGTCTGCGTCGTCGGGGTCGGAGGCATCGGCGCGAGCGCCATCCAGGGCGCCCGCTTCGCCGGCGCTCGGCGCATCTTCGCCGTCGATCCGGTGCCGTGGAAGCGCGAGCAGGCGCTCGCGCTCGGCGCGACCCACGTCGCCGCCAGCATCGAAGAGGCGTTCGAGCTCGTCCGCGAGGTGACCCGGGGCCGGTTCTGCAACGTCACGATCTGCTCGATGGGGGTCGGCCGCGGCGAGCTGATGGGCTCGATCATGCAGCTGGCCGCCAAGCAGGGCCGGGTCGTCGTCGTGAACATCCACCCGGTGCGCGACGTAGCGCCGACCATCGACATGCTCAACCTGACGGGCTACGAGAAGCAGGTGGTCGGCTCGATCTTCGGATCGGTGAACTCGCGGCGCGACGTGCCGATGCTGCTCGACCTCTACCAGGAGGAGAAGCTCGACCTCGACCGGATCGTCAGCCGCACCTATGGCTCCCTCGAGCAGGTGAACGAGGGTTACCAGGACATGCGTGACGGCAAGAACCTGCGCGGCGTCCTCGTCTTCTAAGAGCCGTCGCCGCCGAGGGGTGGGCGTCCGACTCACCGGAAGAGGAGGGCGAGGACGAGGAGGAGGCGGGTCCTCCGGCGCCCGGGCGACCGGCCGCTCGTGGCAAGCCCGCGTGGCGTGTGGTCAGCCGCCGTGCCCGCATGACCCGCAGGCCCGGGCGAAGCGCCAAGGCCAGCGTGCCGGGCCGTGTCCCGGTAGGCCCCTAACCTTGCGGGGTGGTCGCGCGATCCGAGCCCCCCGTCGCCGACCGCGTCGGCGCGGATCCGGCCGCCGTGGCCGCCGCCAACGAGGTCGCCGTGGCGCCACCCGGCCGCGCCCGGGGCTTCAGCTCCCTGCGCCCCCTCCACCACCGCAACTTCGCGCTGCTGTGGTCGGGCGGCCTGATCTCCATCGTCGGGTCCTGGATGCAAAGCGTCGCGGTCGGGGCCCTCGTGATCGCCCACACCGGCCAGGCCACGTGGGCGGTCGTGGTCGCCGCGGGCGCGTTCTTGCCGATCGGGGTGCTATCGCCGGTGGGCGGCGCCCTCGCGGACCGGCTGCCGCGCCGAGCGGCCCTCGTCGTCGGCAACCTGGCGGCCGGTGCCGTCGCGGCCGCGATCGCCGCGCTCGTTGCCGCGGGACAAGACGGTCCCGGGCTGCTCACGCTGCTCGTCACCGTGCAGGGCTGCGTCAGCGCGATCATCGGACCGTTCCAGCAGGCGATCCTCCCGGACCTGGTCCCGCGAGCGGAGTTCCTCGCGGCGGCCTCGCTGAACTCCGCGCAGTTCAACCTCGGGCGCGTCGGCGGCCCGGTGCTCGCCGGCGCGACGGTCGCCGCCTTCGGCTACCCGGTGGCCTTCGTCGCCAACGCGGTGTCGTTCCTCGTCGTCGTCGTGGCGCTCGCGTTCGTGCGCCTCGGCCCGCCGCCCGGTCGAGACGCGCGCGTCGGACTGTTCGAATCGCTCCGCGTCGGCGTGCGAGGGGCGCGCGCCGAGCCCGGCTGTCGGGCCGCGATCGGCATGATCGGCGTGGTCGCGCTGCTCGCGTCCCCCTTCATCGCCCTCGTCCCCGCGATGGCGCACCGGCTCACCGACGGCGGGGCGCGGGGGATCGCCTCGGCGACCGGCCTGCTCACGACCGCCCAGGGCGTCGGCGCCGTGCTGGGCGCGCTCGCCCTCCCCCCGCTCGCCAGCCGGTTCGGCCGCGGCCGGGTGCTCGATGCGAGCCTCGCGCTCTTGCCGCCGACGCTGGTGGCCTACGGGTTCGCGCCGACGCTCTCGCTGGCGGTCGCGGCGCTGTTCGTCGTGGGGCTCGTCTACATCGGCGTGCTCTCCGGACTCTCCACGGTCGTCCAGCTCCGGGCACCGACCGCGCTCAGGGGGCGCGTGCTCAGCCTCTATCTGGTCGCCCTCGGCGTGTCGTACCCGATCGGGTCCCTCGTCCAGGGACCGCTGGCCGACCGGCTCGGTCTCGACTGGACCACCGCCGGTTCGGCCGTCCTCCTCGCGGTGCTGCTCCTCGCCGTGCGGGTCGTGCGTCCGGGCGTGTTCGCAGCGCTCGGTGCTCCGATCGCCACCGAAGCCCCGGCTCCGGCCCGCTGACCTCATCGGCCACGCCACGCTCCGAGCGGGCGGCGAGGGGTACAGGCGGCGGTCGGACGGCGGGCGGGCTCCGAGCTCCGTCGGCCGTCGCTACGGCCGACGGGCCCGTCGCTCAGAAGCACATCTCAGAGGTACCTGCACTTCTTAGAAGTACTTGATCGTGT
>Ga0307374_10003326_pt1 | contig 27557 bp, 21 predicted proteins | sample OX3MG_FD_202532 | JGI IMG/M metagenome (GOLD analysis project Ga0307374, IMG submission 202532) | Soil microbial communities from Risofladan, Vaasa, Finland - OX-3 | ecosystem: Environmental > Terrestrial > Soil > Coastal area > Acid sulfate soil | place: Finland: Risofladan, Vaasa | collected...
GTGCACGTACGGCACCACATCGCGGTCGATTTCCCGTTCGAACAAGTTGTACGGAGGCTGATCCGTGTGCAAGGGAGCGAACCGGCGAAACTCTTCCATCTGCTGTGGTGAGAAATTGCTGACGCCGATCGCCCGGATTTTTCCCTGCTGGTAGAGCTCGCGCATTGCCGACGCGGTCTCCTCCATCGGCACGCGCGGGTCGGGCCAATGAACCTGATATAGGTCGATGTAGGTGGTTCTTAACCGGCGCAGCGAGTCCTCGATTTCACTCGTGATTCGCTTGCGCGAGGCATTGCGGAACACTTGCCCGTCCCGCCACTCGATCCCCACCTTTGTGGCGATGATCACCTTGTCTCGCGCGGCCGCTTCGGCGATTGCTTTTCCTACGATTTCCTCCGACCGCCCAAAGCCGTACACCGGAGCCGTGTCGATCGTATTGATGCCCTTGGCCATCGCCGCGTGGATGGTGCGGATCGACTGCTCCTCGTCACTGCCACCCCACATCCAGCCGCCCATCGCCCAAGTGCCGAGGGCGATGCGGGACGCTCTCATTCCTGTGCCGCTTATTGGCGCGTATTCCATCTTTGCGTTCCTTGTTCCGGCTCCGGTTCACTCAGCCGAGCTGGGCCCCCAGCCTGCCCCCCAGTCCACGTGGATTTCGATTCCTCAATTCGCGTTCAGAGGCATTGGATGTAACTGCGCGGCCAACGGACGCATCCATTGCATGCTGTTTTTGACGTTCGCGATTCGCCGGCGTGCGATACTATCGGTTCCCCGGAAACCGGCTTCCGCTGAGGAGTCGCTGCGCCGTTCCGTTGGGCGCATTCAGGAGCATTTGCATAGATGTGGATCGTTCGGCTCGCCCTACGCCGTCCCTATACCTTCGTCGTAGCAGCCATCCTGCTTTTAATCATCGGCGCCGTAGCCATCGTGCGCACTCCTGTCGATATTTTCCCGAATATCGATATCCCGGTCATCAGCGTGCTCTTCAATTACACTGGCCTCTCGCCGGAAGAGATCTCCGAGCGCATCGTCTACAACTACGAGCGCGCGCTCACCACTACAGTCAACGACATCGCGCATGTCGATTCGCAATCGCTCGATGGCCGTGCTGTAATCAAGGTATCCTTTCAGCCCGGCGTGAACCTCGGCAGCGCAGTGGCCCAGGTCACCGCCATCTCGCAAACCATCGTCCATTCCATGCCCGCTGGTACACAACCTCCTCTCGTAATTCAGTACGACGCATCCACGGTGCCCATCATCCAGCTGGGGGTTTCTGGGCAGGGGCTTTCGGAGCAACAGTTGGGCGATCTGACGCAGAACTTCATTCGCATTGGCCTGATTAATATTCCAGGTGCCTCCGTTCCTTTCCCCTACGGCGGCAAGCAGCGCCAGATTCAAGTGGACCTGAACACTCAGGCTCTGCAGGCCCATGGACTCTCGCCAGCAGACGTTGTAAATGCCATCGGCAATCAGAACCTGATCCTGCCGGCCGGAACCGCCAAAATCGGAGATTTTGAATACCAGGTCGATATGAATGGCGCGCCGCAGACCGTTCAGGAATTAAACGATCTGCCGGTGAAGCAAATCGGAAACTCCACCATTTACATACACGACGTTGCCAACGTTCGCGATGGCTATCCGCCGCAAACGAATATCGTGCGTGTCGATGGCCGGCGCGCCGCTCTGCTCCCCGTTTTGAAGGGCGGAGACGTTTCGACCCTCGATATCATCGCCAATGTTAAAAAGAAAATTCCTACCATTCTGGCGGGTCTGCCCCCGCAGCTGCGCGTGCAGTTCTTGTCCGACCAGTCTGTGTTTGTCCGTGCCTCCATCAACGGCGTCGTTCGCGAGGGCGTGATTGCCGCTTGTCTCACCGGGCTGATGATTCTGATTTTCCTGGGAAGTTGGCGGAGCACGCTGATTATCGCCGTCTCCATACCGCTTTCCATTTTGACTTCCATCATCGTGCTCAGCGCCTTGGGTCAGACTATCAATATCATGACCCTCGGAGGCCTGGCGCTCGCCGTGGGCATTTTGGTCGATGACGCCACCGTGGCCATCGAGAACATCAACCGGAATATTGATCAGGGCAAGGAATTAGTGCAGGCTATCTTAGACGGGTCCGCGGAAATCGCCACCCCGGCCCTGGTCTCCACGCTTTCCATCTGCATCGTGTTCGTTCCCATGTTTTTTCTCTCGGGCGTGGCGCGCTATCTGTTTGTTCCACTAGCCGAATCGGTGGTTTTCGCCATGCTGGCGTCCTACGTGCTCTCGCGAACGCTGGTGCCCACCATGGCGCGCTACATGCTTACCGAACAGACCGAGGAGCAGCGTCGCGAGCACACCGAATCGTCGCGCAATCCCTTCGTCCGGGTGCAAGCTGGATTCGAGAGGGGCTTCGACCGTTTTCGCAACGGCTACCATGGCATGCTCGCGGCGTGCATCGAGCATCGCACGCTTTTCGTGGCCGGATTTTTCGGCGTGTGCATTCTTTCCTTCGCGCTGCTGCCCCTGATTGGAGAAGATTTCTTCCCTTCCGTCGATAGCGGCGAATTTAATATTCATATGCGCGCTCCCACCGGCACGCGCATTGAAGACACTGCGGCGCTTTGCGACCGCGTGGAAAATGACATTCGCGCGCACATCCCGCCTTCCCAGCTCACCACCATCATCGACAACATCGGCCTGCCCTATAGCAGCATCAATCTTTCCTACAGCAATTCCGCTCCCATCGGAAGCGGAGACGCCGATATTCTGGTATCGCTCGCTCCCAATCATCGTCCCACTGCGCAGTACGTCCGCGAAATGCGGCGCGTGCTGAATCAGGACTTTCCAGGCGTCCAGTTCTACGACCTACCCACCGACATGGTCAGCAAAATTCTGGATTTCGGCTTGCCTGCGCCGATCGACGTGCAGGTCGTGGGCCGAAACCTGTTGGCCAACCGCCGCTTTGCCGACGCTCTTTTGAACAAACTGAAATTCGTTCCCGGCACCGTGGATCTCCGCATCCAGCAGGCTTTCAACCAGCCTCGTATCCACATACAGGTGAACCGTACCAAAGCCGAGGAGATCGGTTACACAGCGGACAACGTGGCCAAGAACCTGCTGGTTTCCCTGAGCGGTAGCTTTCAAACTTCGCCAACTTACTGGCTCGATCCGCAAAACGGCGTCAGCTACGACATCGCCGTGCAAACTCCCGAATACCGTAATGATTCGCTGCAGAAGATCGAGAACATTCCCATCAGCGGCGCGAGCGGCAGCCAGCCCGAAATTCTCAGCGACCTCGCATCCTTCAGCCGCGGATCGGAAATGGCGGTGGTGTCCCATTACGATGTGGAGCCGGTCATCGACATCTACGGCTCCGTCGACGGCCGCGATCTCGGCGGCGTCGCCAGCGATATCGAATCGATCGTCAACCGCAGCAAGAAGGATCTGCCCCGCGGCTCGCAAATCCACATTCTCGGCCAGATTCAAACCATGCGCTCCTCATTCACCGGGCTGCTTGGAGGCCTGGGATTTTCAATCATCCTGGTCTACTTGCTGATCGTCGTCAACTTCCAGTCGTGGCTCGATCCATTCGTGATCCTGATGGCCTTGCCAGCGGCCCTGGCGGGAATTGTCTGGTGCTTGTTTGTCACCCACACCACCATCAGCGTTCCGGCTCTTACCGGTGCAATTATGTGCATGGGCGTGGGCACGGCCAACAGCATTCTGGTGGTCAGCTTTTCGCGTGAACGCCTTTCCGCTGGCAAGACGGCTGCCGAAGCAGGACTGGAGGCGGGATTCACTCGTTTCCGCCCCGTGCTGATGACGGCCCTGGCCATGATTATTGGCATGTTGCCCATGGCGCTCGGGCTTGGCGAAGGCGGCGAGCAGAACGCTCCGCTCGGCCGTGCCGTCGTCGGCGGCCTGATCTTCGCCACCGTAGCCACGCTATTTTTCGTCCCGGTATTCTTCAGCATCGTTCACGGCGGCAAAAACGCCGAATCTTCGGTGCGGCGCCATGAGGCATGAAACCACGAGGCATGAAACTGGCGTGCCGTCTTTAACATCTATCTATTTAGCGTGATTGGGAAAGGGAATTCGTGATCAGCAGCCGTAGGGCTGTACCATATCGGCCGCAACGCGAGCCGTCTCGACCGAGGTGCCGCGAATCTGGCCGCGGCGTTTGGATTGCCATCGTGATTCTGCTCGTCGTAGCCGTCGTGGTCATCGCCGGAGTGGTTCCGCGATTCAAAGCCCGCGCCGCGCTGAAGACAGAAACCCGCGAACTCGCCATCCCCACGGTGGCTGTGATTCGCCCCAAGCTCGGTGACCCTCGCACCGAAATCGTGTTGCCCGGGAATATGCAGGCGTTCGCTGACTCGCCGATTTATGCCCGCACCAATGGATATTTGAAGGCTTGGTATCACGACATCGGATCGCGCGTGAAGCAGGGCGAGTTGCTCGCCGTCATCGAAAGTCCGGAAGTCGATCAGCAACTCGACCAGGCTCGCGCCGATTTGAATACCGCCAAGGCAAATTTCGCCCTGTCGCAAACAACTGCCGAGCGCTACCAAAACCTGTTGAACAGCGGCTCGGTGGCCAAGCAGGATGTGGACAACGCCGTCGGAGACTTCCAGGCCAAAAAGGCCACAGTGGCTTCGGCCGAAGCCAACGTCAAGCGCCTACAAGAACTGCAATCCTTCGAAAAAGTGTACGCGCCGTTCGATGGCGTGATTACCGCCCGCAATACCGATGTCGGTCACCTGATTAATTCCGGCGCCGGAAGCCCAGCCACCGAGCTGTTCCATATTTCCGCCATCAGCAAATTGCGCGTGTACGTCAACGTCCCGCAGCAGTATTCGGGCGCTACGCGCCCCGGCTTGCCGGCCACTATCACGCTGCCGGAGTTCCCCGGGCGCAGTTTCAAAGGCACGCTGGTGCGCACCTCGGATTCAATCGACGCCGCGTCACGCACTCTTCTTGTGGAAGTGGATGTTGATAACCGCGCGCGAGAACTCTTGCCCGGCGCCTATGCCGAAGTCCATTTCCAGCTTCCCAATGCCACTCGCGCTCTGATACTGCCGGTCAGTGCGCTGATCTTCCGTTCCCACGGAATGCAGGCTGGCGTGCTCGAGAACGGGCATGCGGTGCTGAAAACCATCACCATCGGCCGCGACTTTGGCAACGAAGTGGAGGTCGTAGCCGGACTCGATCCCACCGATTCCGTAATCATCAACCCGCCCGATTCGCTGGTTTCCGGTGAGCTGGTGCGCGTCGTCAGCGACAGCGATGAGGTCGGCGGCAATCCATCCGGTGGCGCGCAGTGAAAATGAAATGGAGCATTTTACTCGCGGGCCTCGGTTCGCACCGGTACTTCAGTCCCGTGTTTACACACGCATGAACGTACGCAAGAGGCTTCCCAAACATCTGGGTTTGCTATCGGCCGCTCTTTTGCTCGGCGGTTGCACGGTCGGACCCAAATACGTCCGGCCAACAGCCCAGACTCCCACCACGTACAAAGAAGCGAAAGGGTGGATGCTCGCCCAGCCCAGCGCCGCGGCTCCTAAAGGAAGCTGGTGGGAAGTTTATGGCGACTCGCAGCTAAATTCGCTTGAGCAACAAGTAACCGTTTCCGATCAAACTCTCAAGGCAGCGCAACAGCAGTTTTTGCAAGCGCGCGCCGCGGTCGGCGTTGTCCGCTCCAGCTATTTTCCTTACATCTCCGCAGGAATCTCCGGCTCGGAGAACCGCCAGTCCCAGAATCGCGCTCTTTTCGGGGCCAGTTCCGCAACTCAATACAGCGACGTTCAGCTGCCCGTCGATGTTTCCTACGAACCAGACGTATGGGGGCGCGTGCGGCGCAGCGTGGAAGCGGCCCGCTCGGAGGCGCAAGCAAGCGCCGCCGATTTAGCCAGCGTTGACTTGAGCCTCCACGCCGAACTGGCGCTCGATTATTTTGAATTGCGAGGCCTCGATTCTCAGGAGCACCTTCTGAATTCCACGGTGGTTTCCTACCAGAAAGCCCTGCAACTCACGCAAAACCGTTATCAAGGCGGACTGTCCTCGGAACTAGATGTGGCGCAGGCCCAAACGCAGCTGGAAACCACGCGCGCCGAGGCTGTCGATGTAGGCGTGCAGCGCGCGGCTTACGAACACGCCATCGCCGTGCTAGTGGGAAAGCCTTCGGCGGAATTCAGTTTGCAGCCGCTTCCGCTTGCCGTGGGACCTCCCACCGTTCCCGTCGGATTGCCCTCGCAGTTGCTCGAGCGCCGCCCGGATATTGCCGCCGCTGAAAGGCGCGTGGAAGAATCGAACGCACGGATCGGCGTCGCCCGCGCCGCTTACTTCCCAAACCTCTTGCTCAGTGGCGTTGGCGGATTCGAAAGCAGCACCATCACGAACCTTCTGTCAGGCCCCAGCGGTTTTTGGTCGCTGGCCGGTTCCGCCGCCCAAGTCGTTTTCGACGGCGGTCTGCGTCGCGGCATCAGCCAGCAAGCTCAAGCGGCGTACAACCAGTCCGTCGACGTATACAGGCAGACCACGCTGGTCGCCTTCCAGGAAGTGGAAGATAACTTGGCGGCTCTGCGCATCCTGCAGAACGAAGCGAAAATCGAGGGCGCAGCCGTCGCCGCCGCAAACCACTCCCTGCAAATTTCCACCACGCGTTACAAAGGTGGCGTCACCAATTATCTGGAAGTCACCACCGCCGAAAGTGCCGCGCTGTCTGACCAACGCACCGCCGTCGATATCGCCACGCGCCGCATGGCGGCCAGCGTGCTCCTGATCAAAGCCCTCGGCGGCGGCTGGAACGTTTCCATGATTCCGCCGATCTAAGCATCCGTTACGGCCCCCGCTCTAAAGCTTCTCAACCACTCAGTCGATTGTCCGTTACTAAGTCTATCGAATGATCGCACGCCCGAGAGTCTCTGCACTTTGCGTTACATGTTTCTAATAATTCGACTCGTCGCGTCCGGCAGCTCACGGCGCCAGCACGGAACATCGGGTGCAGCGCCATCGCTTGAACGAGCGGGTGGAATCCCGCCGCTCTGGAACGAATCGTGCTCTGCTGCATCCAGCGGCAGCATGCCGGGTTCTGCTGGCCGGAATCCGGAGCAAAACGAGGTGATCGCAACATGAAGCGGATACTCTTCGTGGATAACGACCCGAAAATGCGCGAAGGTCTGCAACGCTCCCTGCGCGCAACGCTACGAATGGGAAGTCGCCTTCGCCTCCGGCGGCGAAGCGGCGTTGACTATGCTCGCGGCTGCGCCATTCGACGTTGTTGTCTCAGACATGCGCATGCCCGGCATGGACGGCGCCTCCCTTCTCGAAACGATTCGTCAGCAGTACCCCAGCATTCTGCGAATCGTTCTCTCCGGCTTCACGGAAATGGAGGCCTCGCTGCGCGCCGTTCCCGTCGCCCATCAGTTTTTGCTGAAGCCCTGCGATCCAGACACGCTTCGCTCTGCTATTGACCGGGCCACCAGTCTGGTGGAAGTGCTCAACAGCAAAATGATGACGAGCCTGGTCGGCGCAATGCAGGACTTGCCCTCGATCCCCCGCACCTACATGGAACTCCGCAAGGCCCTCGCTGATCCAGAGACCTCCATCGAGCGCGTGGTCCGAATCGTCGAAAAGGACGTGGCAATTTCCGCAAAAATCCTTCAACTCGTCAATTCCGCGTTCTTCGGCCTCACCCGAGAGATCTCCTACATCAAAATGGCGGTCAGCTATCTGGGGATCAATATCCTCCAGAATTTGGTGGTTTCGGTCGAAGCCTTTCGAATGTTTCAGCCCAAACGTACGATTCCCGGATTTTCAATCGAAGAGCTTCATTCCCACTCGCAGCTAGTCGCTAGAGTCGCCGCCCATTTCCCGGCGAAAAAAAAGCTGCCCGGAGCCGTGGTGTCCGCTGCGCTGCTCCACGATGTCGGCAAGTTGGTCATGGCCGAAAGGGCGCCGGACCATTTCGCCCGTGCGGTAGCAGGCGCGCGCGAGGAAGGAAGGCCGCTTTTCGCAGTCGAGGAAGAATTGATCGGCGTTTCTCACGCCGAGGTGGGCGCTTATCTGCTCAGCCTTTGGGGGCTTCCGTATCCCGTCGTTGAAGCGGTGGCCCATCACCATCATCCGCAGCGCGTTCCGCAGCACAGGATGGACATGATCACCGTCGTCTACTTGTCCAACCTGCTGGCCCACGAGGTAAGCGGTGAAGTCGGCGACGCCCAATTGGTCCATCAGGAAATCGATCCCAAAGTTTTGGACGACATCGGCGCAGCCGGCCAGCTTATCGAGTGGCGTCAGATGGCCGAAGCAGCCGCCCACGAGCCACAAGGAGTCTGAAACCGCCGCACGCTGCCAGCTTCCCCCAGACAATTCTCAAATCCTTCGCTCGCATCACACATCTAATCGAATTGCGCTTGCGTGGTAGCTTTGTCCTGAAGTTTCTGGATGCCTGTGATCGACGGACGACATCGGGTGGTTATCATCGGCGGCGGCTTTGGCGGCCTGAGCGCGGCCTTGAGATTGGCGCGCGCTGGCGCGGATGTCACCCTCCTTGATCGCCACAACTATCACCTCTTTCAGCCGCTGCTGTATCAGGTAGCGACCGGCGCCCTTTCCCCGGCGAACATCGCCTCGCCGCTTCGCAATATTCTCAACCGCTACCCCAATGTGCGTGTTCTCCTGGCTGAAGCTGTCAGGATTGACGTGAAAAACCGCCTTGTCGTTCTAAACGACGGAGCAGTGGAATACGACACGCTCATCCTGGCCACTGGTTCGAGCCATCAGTACTTTGGACATAACGACTGGGCGCAATTCGCTCCCGGCCTAAAGACGATTGAGGACGCCACCGACATACGCCGCAGGATTCTGCTCGCCTTCGAAGCGGCTGAACGCGAAGCCGACCCCCAACAAAGATTCGCGTGGCTGACGTTCGTGATTGTCGGCGCGGGACCCACAGGCGTCGAGCTCGCTGGCGCGCTCGGCGAGATCGCCGGTGACACCCTGCGTCGCGATTTTCGGTCGATCGACACCTCCTGTGCACGGATCAACTTGGTGGAAGCCACAGACGCGATCCTGCCGTCCTATCCGCCAAAGCTCCAGCACGCCGCGCACAGGATGCTCGAGCGCCTCCGCGTTTCCGTTCGCACCGGTGCCATCGTAACTAAAATCGAAAAACAAGCCGTTACGATTCGCACCGGAGGTCGCGAGGAGGTGATCCCGACCCGCACCATACTCTGGGCCGCCGGCGTGCTCGCGTCCCCGCTGGCCCGCTCGGTCTCCGAAGCATCCGGAGCGCCGCTGGACAAAGACGGGCGGATCACTGTCGAGCGCGATCTAACCGTTCCGGGCCACCCGGAGATTTTTGCCATCGGCGACCTCGCGAATTTCAGCTACCAGGGCGGCAAGCCTCTGCCGGGCGTGGCGCAGACAGCCATCCAGCAGGGCGCCTATGCAGCGCGAATCATCGTTGACCGGGCCCGCGGCAAGAAAACTCCGATGTTTCACTATCACGACCACGGCAGCCTGGCGGCAGTTGGACATGCCAGCGCCGTGGCCGACTTAAACTGGATACGCCTTGCGGGCTGGCCCGCGTGGCTGATCTGGCTTTTCGTGCACCTGATGTACATCGTGGAATTTCAAAACAGGGTGCTCGTACTGATGCAGTGGGGTTGGATGTACTTCACGCACGATCGTTCCGCGCGCCTGATCACAGGTAAAGATCCGCTTCCGCTTGACCTCTGAACCGAACCTTTACATCACCGCAAAAATGTGAAAGCTCGCAAAGCCCAGCGCCACACCCAGCGCCATTCCTGCCAGCACATCGCTCAGGAAATGCATTCCCAGCGCGATTCGCGACGCGGCGATCAACAGCGCGGCAAGCAAGAGGCACGGCTGCAAGTATGGATAAAACAGTCCCACCGAAACGGCCACCGCGAATGCCGTAATGGCATGGCCAGAGGGGAACGAGTACTTGTCCGGAGGCAGAATCGAGGCCCAGCAGTGCGGTTCAATTTCGCACGGTCTTTGGCGGCGGCTGGTATGTTTGAGCGCGCGGAACATAAGAATCGCCACCACGGCGCTGGAACCGGCCGCCCCGATTGCGGCGAAGCGATGCTCTCCACCGGCGAGCAACAGAATCAGCCCGAACGCGTACCAAAGCCATCCGTCACCTCCGCGCGTTGCCACGATCATCACGATGCGAAACCACCGCGGCGCTCGCCACCGATGCACTCGCCGCATCAGCCGGTAATCGTTCGATTGAATCTGGTGCCAGACTGCCTTGGTTACAGTCATGCCCATTCCTCCACCGCAGGATTCGGTACGGAGGCCCAACGAACTCGATCGCGATTGCCCTGGTCCATCACCTCCGCCGACCAGCGGCGAAGGAACGCGCCCTCATCGCGGTAATTCAAATACGTCGCAACGGGCAGTGCCACTGCCAGCGGCGCCAACAGCATGGTCCACCACTTTTCGCGCATCATTTCCCCAGCGATTAGAAAAACATCGCGAGTCAGCTTAGCGACGCAGCCCGATTCGCCGTGCACGCGCCCGCGGCCTTCGCGAAGCCCGTCAAAAAACTGCTGTTTCGTCACTGCCCCGGCAACATGCGTGTACGTCTTGCCCACGGACGCCAGCGCGTGCCCATCGCTCCCGCCGATCCCGGTCTTGCGCCACCGCCGCGCCAGCCGCGCTGCTTGCGCGTTGGCCTTCGCCAACATCTGGCCGTTGCGCGTTTCCATCGCCGGAAAATATTCTTCGAACCAGCCGAAGTCTTCCAGCTCGCGCCGCCCCGTCAGACTCGAAAACACATGGTTGATGCTGAAAAAAAGCTGCCGCTCGGTCAGGTACATAAGCAATGCCGGCAAATCATTCCGCCTCTGCTGGAGCTGAACATGCTGCCGCTCATGGAAGTCGTAAACCCCAATATGGACTTCCGTACCACTGGGCATGCGGCACGTCAGCTCCTCGCTGAGGAAGAAATGTGGATGCCGGCGCAGCTTTTCCGAGCCTTCGATCGAATCGTGATCCGTCAACGTGAACAGGTTCATCTCGCGCCGCTGCAGTGTCTCGAGAACTTCTTCAGGATCGCTATAACTTTCGCGGCAAAATGCGCCCACAACGGGTGTCGTGCATGGCCCGGAAAAGTATGAGTGGACGTGCATATCACATTTCATGTTTTCCACAATAAATCCACAGCATTACTCACATGTGACAGCCCCGCGAACATTTGGTAAGTGCCTGCATATAAGCTATTTAACTTATTCAGCACATTCCCGGGCATTTTAACAGTGCTGTAGCAATTGTTTTTTCTCCTCATGGCAGAATCCCTCGGATGGGGGGCCACACCTCGCGGAAGATCGAATTTATATTTTTTGACGCTGGCGGCGGCCACCGCGCTGCCGCTACCGCCCTTCAACTGGCCATTCAGCGCCAAGGCCGCCCTTGGGACGTCCAACTTACCAACTTGCAAGAGCTTCTGGACAAGCTGGATATCCTCAAAAAATACGCCGGCATTCGCATCCAAGACATGTACAACACCATGCTGCGCAACGGCTGGACCTTGGGCAGTCCCGAGCTGATGCGTGTGCTCCAGTTCGTGATCCGTATGTATCACCGCCCAACCGTGCGAATGCTTGAGGCGCACTGGAAACAAACCCAGCCCGACATGGTGGTTTCCTTCGTGCCCCACTTCAATCGCGCGCTTTGCGAAAGCTACGGCCACGCCCGCTCCGGACGCCCTTTCGTAACGGTGCTAACCGACTTGGCCGATTACCCGCTGCACTTCTGGATCGAGCGCCAGCTCCAGTATTTGGTCTGCGGCAGTGATCGCGCCGTGGAACAAGCCAAGTCGCTGGGCCACGCAGATGACCGAATTTTCCGTGCCTCCGGGATGATTCTGAACCCGAAGTTCTACTCAGCCCCGGTCGAGAATGTCACCGCCGAGCGCAAAAAAATCGGTTTGGACGCGAAGATACCCACGGGGCTAGTCCTCTTCGGTGGCCACGGATCGCGCGCCATGCTCCAGATCGCCCAAAAAATCGAAGAATCAAACCTCGACGTGCAAATGATCTACGTTTGCGGCAAGAACGAGAAGCTCGCCGCCGCTCTGCGCGCCGGCAATTCGCGCGCCCCCCGCTACGTCGAAGGCTTTACCACCCGCGTCAACTACTACATGCAGTTGGCGGATTTCTTCATCGGCAAGCCGGGCCCTGGCAGCGTCAGCGAAGCGGTAGCCATGGGATTGCCGGTGATCGTCGAATGCAACGCTTGGACTCTTCCGCAGGAGCGCTACAACGCCAAATGGATCCTCGAAAAGCAGGTCGGCGTTGTGCTCCGTAATTTTCGCCACGTCGCCGCCGCCGTGGCCCAGCTGATCGACCCAATCGCTCTGGCGCGCTACAAGGCTAATGCCGCCGCCCTCCAAAACCGCGCCGTGTTCGAAATTCCTGACCTCCTGGAGCAAATCTTCACGTCATCGTCCGCTTAGGCGCGGTTCGGCCGCGAGCTCTTTGACCCCGCCTAAGCAAGCCGTATCGTTGCAACCAAATCGCGCTTTGCGTATCCAATCATTACGGGAGTGTTTCGCGGATTGAGGAACCCGTGGCACCATGCTATCTGCGGAATGGGGAAGGGAGTTCGAGGTATGGCGAGGGCGACATTCGCGGCAGGATGTTTCTGGGGCATAGAGGATGGCTTCCGGCAGATAAAGGGCGTCACATCCACCACGGTGGGCTATACCGGCGGCTCTAAGGTAAATCCTTCCTACAAAGAGGTTTGCACAGGCGATACTGGCCACGCAGAAGCCGTTGAAGTGGAATTCGATCCTGCACAGGTTTCCTATCGGGAACTCTTGGCGGCATTCTTCCAAGCCCACGATCCCACCCAGTTGAACCGCCAGGGGCCGGATTTTGGCACTCAATATCGGTCGGCTATCTTTTATCACGATGCTGAACAGGAGTCAGAAGCCCGTGCTGCGAAGGCAGCCCTCGATAAGGCCGGCATTTTCAATCGGCCGATCGTCACCCAAATTGCCCCGGCGCCGGAGTTTTATCGCGCCGAGGAGTATCACCAGAAGTACTTCGAAAAGCAGGGGATTCGGGCGTGCCATTTGCCTTAGGTTAACACCTCAGCCGCTGCAGGCCCGAAGCTGTCCGCGCTACGGCCGATAACGGAGTTATCACTTAGGGTGCTTCGTTGACGCTCCTATGGACTTCGGTGTAATATCGTAGGGTTTCGGAGGAAACGGGCGCCCGTACTACTGCATCTTATAGGTGTGAGTTTGGCGATGTGGGTCAGTTCGGGGCAGGCGGTACTTTTCGGGGCTGGGCTCAGGGATTCGTCTCTTTCATCCGTCCATATAGATAATTGGGAAGCAACGGGCCGGGGTGTCCACGCCCGGCCTAGTGGCATTGCGGAATTCCCACAGACGTGCCCGGACATACAGGGGGAACACGCGTGACGACTTTGGCGTTGGAAGAAAAATACGATCAGGTACGGCACCTCATCGCTATGGGCAAGGAGCGAGGCTACCTGCTCTATGATGAAGTGAACGATTTGCTGCCGCCGGAGGTCCATTCGTCGGAAGAAATCGACGATCTGCTCTCGACCTTCGAGCGCTATGGGATCGATGTATACGAAGATCTCGCCACCGCGAAGGCGGCGCTCGCGGCTGCCGATTCCGGCGACGCGGCTGAAACCACTAAAATTGAGGAAACTGCTTCGGAAGACGGCGAGCTGGATCTCACTCCGGGAACTCTGGAGAAGACCAATGATCCGGTGCGCATGTATTTGCGCGAAATGGGCACTGTCCCGCTTCTAACCCGCGAGGGCGAAGTGACCATCGCCAAGCGTATTGAGCGCGGCCAATTGCTGGTGCTCAAGACCATTTCGCGAGCTCCGCTCATACTCAAGGAGCTGATGCAGGTCGGCGAAGATCTTCGCAAGGGATCGCGCTCCATCAAGGAAATCGTTCAGTTCGACGATGAGGAGCTCACCGAAGAAAAGATCAAGGCCAAGACCGACGAGACTCTCAAGCGCATCGATAAAATCGCCAAGCTGTACCTGCAGGCGCTGAAGCTCGCCGCTAAGCTGGAGAACACTCCCAAAGCTAAGAAGCGGCCCCATCTGCACGCTCGTTACGCGGTGGCCCGCACGCGCATCGAGATGTCCGGGCTGGTTCGCGACCTCGAATTCAATCCGCTCGAAAAAAAGCGCCTCATCGACAAAATCCACCAGACCGTCGAGCGCATGCACGCCCTCGAACGCGAAGTGGGCAAGCTTGAGCGCCGCGTTGAAGCGTCCAAGGCGGACGTGCAGGCCGAAGCTCGCAAAGATCTGAAGGCTCGCCGCCAGGAGTTGGCCGAAATCGAAATCGCCAGCGAAGTCAGCCCCACCGAACTTAAGCGCGCGCTTCAGGTGATTCTTCGAGGCGAAGCCGAAGCCGAGCAGGCCAAAAAAGAGCTGATCGAAGCCAACCTTCGCTTGGTCGTCTCCATCGCCAAAAAATACACCAACCGCGGTTTGCAGTTCCTCGATCTGATTCAGGAAGGCAACATCGGCTTGATGAAGGCCGTGGACAAATTCGAATGGCGCCGCGGCTACAAGTTCTCAACCTACGCCACTTGGTGGATTCGCCAGGCCATCACCCGCGCGATCGCCGATCAGGCGCGCACCATCCGCATTCCCGTGCACATGATCGAAACGATCAACAAGCTGGTGCGCACGCAGCGCCAGTTGGTGCAGGAACTCGGACGCGAGCCTACTTCCGAAGAAATCGCCAAGCGCATGGACATCGCCGTGGCGAAGGTCCGCAAGATTCTGAAAATCGCGCAGGAGCCCATTTCGCTCGAAACTCCCATCGGCGAAGAGGAAGATTCGCATCTCGGCGATTTCATCGAAGACAAGGCCGTCGTGTCGCCTTCCGATGCGGTCATCAACTTGAGTCTCAAGGAGCAAACCTCCTCGGTGCTCAAGACGCTCACCCCGCGCGAAGAAAAAGTAATCAAGATGCGCTTCGGCCTGGACGACGGCAGCGAGCACACCCTCGAGGAAGTCGGCCAATCCTTCGCAGTGACTCGCGAGCGTATCCGCCAGATCGAGGCCAAAGCGCTGCGCAAGCTGCGGCACCCGTCGCGTTCGCGCAAACTCCGCGCCTTCCTCGAAAGCTCGGCCAACGACTACTGATCGCGTCCTCCGCGGACGTTGTGCATTTGCACTTCCGGGCGCAGTCGCCTTTCTGGGACCGCCGCACTCCAGTTCGGCGGCATTCGTTACTTATACTGTAATTTCTTAAGCCGCAGACAGCGCGAAGTGTTTTCGAACAACTAACAGGCTTGGCCGCCAAAATTGCCGGTGCGGACGTGGCCCTTTGCCGGCACGCGTAGCATAATTTCGGGACGGGATCGAGTCGTCAGGTATGATGCCCTTAAGTGAATCCCGAACCAATCGCAACCAATCGAGCGTGGAAACGCCTCGACGGAGTCGATCTTCTCCGCGGTTTGGCCATTTTTCTCGTGTTGATGAACCACGTCAACATGCGCCTGGTCATCGCGAAAATCCTCTACATGAGGGCCTTCCCGCTACATCTCGCGCACGCTCTGGTTTGGAACGGCCAATTCGGCGTGCAAATATTCTTCGTGATTTCGGGCTTTCTGATCGCCTCGATCACCATCCGCCGATGGGGTTCGCTTTCGGACGTTAACATTCTGGATTTTTACCGGCTGCGCTTCGCACGCATCGCGCCGCTGCTGCTCATCCTTCTCGCCGTTCTAACCGCGCTGCATTTTGCCAATCTAAAAGACTTCGTGGTGCATGCGAAAACCGGCGGCCTCGCCCGCGCTCTTTTCGCCGCGCTCACGTTTCATGTCAACGTGCTCGAAGCAACCCGCGGCTATCTCCCCGCGAATTGGGACGTGCTCTGGTCCCTGTCAGTCGAGGAGATGTTCTACCTCTTCTTCCCGCTGGTGGCGCGGTTCCTAGGGCGCGGCAAAATCCTCGTCGTTTTGCTTCTGACCTTCGTCGTGTTGGGTCCGTTCGCTCGCACCGTGCTCGCCCATGGCAATCCAGTGTGGCAAGAATATTCCTACTTGGGCGGCATGGACGCGATCGCTCTCGGCGTTCTGACGGCGCTGCTTGTGGCGCGCCTTCGCTTTTCGCGCGCAACTTTACGAGTTTTCGCCGCCAGCGGCATCGCGCTGCTGCTTCTCATACTCGGATTTTCTTCGGTCCAACTGATGTGGCCCTTGGGTCGAGCCGGATTGGACGAGACGATCCTAGCCATCGGAACCTGCCTGATCATCATCGCCGCGGCTCACACGCAATGGCGCAGCCCGCGCGCATTCGTCCCTGCGTTGCTGCTCGGGCAGCGCAGCTATGAGGTCTACCTCACCCACATGTTCGTCGTGTTCGCGTTTTTCAACTGGTTCGTCCGGCTCGGCAAACCGATGCCTCTGGTTCCTGTCCTGTTCGTCGTCTCGATTGTCGTCGCATCTTTGCTCGGCGACTTAGTGGCCAGGCTGTATTCCGAGCCGATGAACCGCCTGCTCCGCAAGAAAATGGGCGACGTATACGACCGGTTGGGTTCCGTGGTGACACCCGACGCGCCGCTCCCGGCCAAAGCCGAAGTTGCAGCCAACTGACTCGCGCGCGTAGCAGCGTAAGGTTCGAGTAGCGCCGGCGGCTCGCCGGCATACTTTCTTCACATCGCATAGCGCAAGCCATATGCTCACAGGCAGGCAGTGAAACTGAGGCGCGCTCCCATCCTAGTGCCCAAGGTCTCATTGATAGCAAGCCGCTGCAGGAAAGTTATGCCCGCCAAAAGCCGCAAGTCATATCATGGAAATATGGCGATGAGGTTGGACGTGCGCGGGCTCAGCGTGGAGCTGCCCACCCCGAATGGTTGGGTGCGGCCGGTGAACTCCGTTTCATTCGCGCTAGCCGAAGGCGAAACCCTCGGAATCGTCGGTGAGTCCGGCTCGGGCAAGACGATGCTCTCGCTCGCGCTCATGGGCTTGCTGCCGCCAGGCGCGCGAGCCCGTGGCGAGGCATGGCTGAACGCCGCCAGCAAATCAAACGGCAGCGGCGAAAATTTGCTGGCGGAAAGTTCGTCCGAAATGCGCGCGGCGCGCGGCCGGCGCATCGCCATGATTTTCCAGGAGCCCATGACAGCTCTCAATCCCGTGATGCGCGTGGGCGCCCAGATCGCCGAAGCGATTCGCGCGCACGAGCCCGGGCTCAGCGCAAAAGAAATCAATCGCCGCGTATTGGAAGCGCTCGAACGCGCCTCCGTCCCGGAACCCAAGCGCCGCGCGCGCCAATACGCGCACGAACTTTCAGGCGGTTTGCGCCAGCGCGTGACAATCGCCATGGCGCTGGCCGCCAGTCCCAGCGTACTGATCGCCGACGAGCCAACCACGGCGCTCGATGTCACCGTCCAGAAGCAAATATTAGACCTGCTCGAAAATCTTCGCCGCGAACTCCGCCTCTCGATGCTCTTCATCACCCACGATCTGGGCGTAGTCGCGCAAGTGGCCGATCGCGTGGCGGTCATGTACGCGGGCCGCATCGTCGAGGAAGGCCCCACTGAGGAAGTGCTGCGGCGTCCCGCGCATCCCTACACCATCGGCCTGCTCCGCGCTGCGCCGCGCCTGGTGCGCGAAAAAATCGTGGCGATTCCCGGCACGGTGCCGCCGTTGGGATCGCTTCCGCCGGGATGCTCATTTGGCCCGCGCTGCGACCGCCACATTCCCGAATGCGACGCATCCGCGCCGAAATTGGCAAACGCAATCGCAAGCAGCGAAACGCATCGCGCGCGCTGCATTCGCATAGGCGCCCACAGCGAATCATGAGCGCGGAAATCATTCTCGACGTGCGCGATCTGCGCAAATCGTACTCCGCGGCGACCGGCGCGTTCGAGCGCGGCGGCACCGACTCGAAGCGCCGCACCATGGCTGTCGATGGCGTCACCTTCTCCGTCGAACGCGGCGAAACCCTCGGAATCGTCGGTGAATCCGGCTGCGGCAAAACGACCCTCGCGCGCATTCTGCTGCGCCTGATCGAGCCCGATTCCGGCGAGATGCACTTTCGCGGGCAGGACTGGCGCCGCGTTCACGGAGCCGACCTGCGAGCGCTGCGCCGCCGCATGCAGATGGTTTTTCAGGATCCCGTCGCGTCATTGAATCCGCGCATGCGCGTCGGCGCAGTTGTAGGCGAGCCGCTGGCCATCCATGAGCCGCAACTTTCGCGCTCCCAGCGCCGCGAACGCGCCGCCGAAATGCTGGAAGACGTCGGCCTCGGTGCCGGCGTGCTCGACCGCTACCCGCACGAATTTTCCGGAGGCCAGCGCCAGCGCATCGGCATCGCCCGCGCCCTGATTTTGCGCCCGGACCTGCTGATGGCCGACGAGCCAGTCTCCGCCCTCGACGTTTCCGTGGGCGCGCAAATTTTAGAATTGCTCGACCGCCTCCGCAGGGAATTCTCGCTCACGCTCATCATCATTTCGCACAGCTTGCCGGTCGTCGCGCAGCTAGCCTCGCGCGTCGCGGTGATGCAGGCGGGACAGTTTGTCGAATGCGGCCCGGCGGAGCAGGTATTGTACGCGCCCCAGAATCCCTACACCCAAGCGTTAATTGCAGCGGTGCCGGAAATTCCATCCTAACCGGCTGCCTCGATCCTCAGATCCGCCGCTCGATATTCGGAAAATCCAGCCAGACTTTCACGCCGCAGAAATGCGATCCCTCGGTGCAAATGGGCGTGGAAATTCCCGCGCGCAGATAGCACGGCGGCCCGATATACCGCCCAAGCTCGGGCAGCGCTTTGCGAACCTGCTGCACCTCTTCAATCGACGCCTGATAAATTTCTTCCTGCGCGTTGAAGCATGTGCGCATGGTCCACTTGTGCAGCAAGTGCAGCAGCGATCCCGATTCCACCAGCCGGATCGATTTCGCATTGGGCAGCAGATACAGCGCGAATTCCGGCGCTACGCCGCGGTCAAGCAGTTCGTTCTTCGCCGCCCAAGCTTCTTCCATCGCGCGCTGATAGATTTCTAGTGCGCGCGGATTATCGCGCACCAGCATGGGCGTGACGTAATCGGGCGACCGCGTGTCCGCCAGCGTCAGCAGCGGACGCGCCGCCGGGACCATCCGGTGCCGCTGGTCCTGGCTATCGGCCGTGTGGCTGATTTTTTTCGCGAACGTGAAATGCGCGTGTTCCAGCGCCCGCATCATCGGCGCATGCACGCCCACATTCAAAGTTTCGCGGCGATACGGATTGCGCGCCGGATTCAGCACCCGGTCAATCGCCTCCGCGTCCGGACATTCCGCGGAGGTTAAGCTAACGACAGCGCGGTACGCATCAGCAATCGCGGGAACCGCCCCCGGCGAATAATCGATCAGCCGCGAAGTCAGCCCGCCAAGCCGCGCATCAAACTCACGAGCAAAAGGCTCGCCGTCGCGAACCGGCTGTTGCCATTCTGGAGGATCTTCCAGCGGTTCATTATCAAACCGATCGAAAAATTGCGCGTCGATTTCCCGCACCCGCGCAACCATCTCCCCAATCACCGCGCGCGCCTCCGTCGGCGTGTCGTTCACCGCGCTCATGCGCCACAAACGGTGCAGCACGATCCCCGAAATCGTGTGCACCATCGTAGTGAACGCCGCCACGGGCAGCACGTACCGCGCCACTTCAATCGCGCGCTTATCCGACTGCCTCTCCACTTTCTGAATTCGCTTCTCGTGCGACGCCGGCCCTACGTGCCAGATGTCTCCCAGAATCTCGCGCGCCGTCGGCTCCAGCACGGCAGCCAATTCGTGGTAGTAATCCCACGCGTGCGCCACCGCTTTCTCATAAATGGCGCGCTCGACAGCGCCGAAATGCGCGGCGCTCTCCGGCGGGACAAACGCCTGCGCGCGGTCCAGCCGCACGTATCGCTGGCTCTGCTGCTCGGAGTTGTAGAAAGGATGCGCGTGCAGAAACGACCACACGAATTGCCGGCTGATGTTTTCGAGCCCAAACTCGAAATGCGCGTGCTGGTAGACGGTGTGATGCCCGCCGAAATACGTCCCCGCGCCAATATTCACGCGCTGTTTTTCAGTCACCTCGCCCGGATCGATCAGCCGCGGCGAGTAGCACGTGCGCGCCGCCGCAATCGCCGAATCGAAAGGATGCGCAAAAGAATTGCGCAGCGTCACGCGCGGCACTGCGGTTTCCACCAGCTCGGTCGATGAGCTTGAATTGGGATCTGGCACGGAAGAAAATTGGGTCGCCATCTGCTCCGCCCCAACGCGCGCAAATCACCGCGTTAGGGCTCGGATACCCGGCATTGTACACCGAGCGGAGTTTCGATTCACTTTGCGGATAAGCGAGCTATGAAAGCCCGTGCGACGGTCGATGCGACGTAGCCTCGATTTGTGGGTCGCACCTTTAGGTGCGACATACCCGCTGCGAGCGCGAGGGGCTTTAGCCCCTGAAGTTCCCACAAGCCGTCTTTCCGCGAACCGCTCAGCCGTCAAGCTGGAGTTTGCAGTTCAGACACGTCTCGACGGACGCGCGGACAAAGCTACTTACTTTTCGCGATCGCAGCAGCTTTATTCGCGTATTTCTTCTGGAAGCGCTCCACGCGCCCCGCCGTATCCACCAGCTTCTGCTTGCCGGTGAAAAACGGGTGGCACTGCGAGCAAATTTCCACGCGGATCAGATTGCCCTTATGCGTGGATCGAGTCTCGAACGTGCTGCCGCAGGCGCAGTGCACCGTCACGGCATGATAATCTGGATGAATTCCTTCTTTCATGGGAAGCTCCTGTCCGCCGGCCGTTCTGCGCGACTCCCCAACCGAATGTTCGGCAGGGCGCACTGTCGCGTCGCTAGGCCAGCATGGAACGTTCAATTATACTCGAAATACACCGGAGCGGCCATAGATGCCGAAAACAACCCTTTCGATTCGGCCTGCGACACGTGAAGATGTTCGCTTCCTCGCTTGGGCGGTCGTGATCGCGACCCGGTCGCATTTGCCCAAAGGCTGGTTCGACGTTGCACTGGATCGCCCGGAACCATACTTGCTCGACTTCATCGGTCGGCTAACCCTCTCACAAGAGCGCTCTTTCTGGCATTACTCGTATTTTTTCGTCGCGGAGGCGGAGGGAAAGTCAGTCGCGGCACTGTCTGTCTTCCCGGCGCGCGAGGGCTATACGCGTTCGTCGGACGCGATGATTGAAACGATGACAAAAGTAGGTCTGAGCGACGCGGAACAGCAGGCAGTCTGGAAGCGCGCAGACTATCTCTGGAGTTGCGTGCTTCCGTCCGAAAACGATCCCGATCTCTGGGCGATTGAGAATGTGGCCATCCTACCAGAGTATCGAGGTGATGGCCTCGCCGGGCCGGTGCTGGAACACGCGATCGCGGAAGCACGGAGCAAGGGCGCGAGCCAAGTGCAGATTACATTTTATATTGGAAACGACGCGGCGGAACGGGCGTATGCGAAAGCCGGATTCAAATTCAAAGATGAAAAACGCCATTCGGATTTCGAAGCGGCGTGCGGTAGCGCCGGGTTGCGGCGATTCGCGCGCCTGGTTTGAGCGGTTCAGCTCTAATCTCGCCGGCAGCGTTCTGCATCATTGAGCTAGCTGGGTTGACTTTCGCCCCGAGCGAAAGCTCGCCAGAAATTCAAGCGAACACCCGCTCGCTAAGGATCACTCGACGAATGTTATAATCTGCAGCCTAGTCATGAGCCGAACCGCACAAGACACGTCGCCAGTAACTCCCGAAGTGATGGCCCGCTATGAAGCCGTCATCGGCCTCGAGGTCCACGCCCAGCTGGACACCGTCACCAAGGCGTTCTGCGGCTGCTCCACCAATTTCGGCGACGCGCCCAATTCCAACACCTGCCCCGTCTGCCTGGGGTTGCCCGGTGCGCTGCCGGTCCTAAATAGACGTGCGCTGGATCTGGCCATGAGCGCCTCGCTCGCCATTAACTGCAAAATTCAGCAGCGCTCGCGTTTTGCGCGCAAAAATTATTTCTATCCCGACCTGCCCAAGGGCTACCAAATTTCCATGTACGAGCTGCCGCTAGCCACCGAAGGCTGGCTCGACATCGAAGTCGAGGGTGAGAAGAAGCGCATCGGCATCACCCGTCTGCACATGGAAGACGATGCCGGCAAAAGTTTGCATGAAGGTTTTGCCGACTCCGACCGCTGGAGCTACATCGATTTCAACCGCTGCGGCGTGCCGCTCATCGAAATCGTCTCCGAGCCCGATTTGCGCGCGCCCGCCGAGGCGTACGCCTATCTCAACACGCTAAAGCAGATCCTCGAATACACCGAAGTGAGTGATTGCAACATGGAGGAAGGTTCGCTTCGCTGCGATGCCAACGTGAGCGTGCGTCTGCGCGGCGCGCCAAAATTCGGCACCAAAGCCGAAGTAAAAAACCTGAACTCGTTCCGCTATCTTTCGCACGCACTGGAATACGAAATCGAGCGGCAAATCGGCGTGATCGAGTCCGGCGGCACGATCGTGCAGGAAACGCGCCTGTGGAACGTGGCCGCGGGACGCACTGAGCCGATGCGCTCCAAAGAATTCGCCCACGATTACCGCTATTTCCCCGATCCGGATTTGTTGCCGGTGATGGTTTCTTCGGCGGAAATCGACCAAGTCCGGAAGTCGATGCCGGAGCTGCCAGCCGCCAAGACCGAGCGATTCCTGCGCGATTACGGCATCACCCCTTACGACGCGGGAGTGCTGACATCGAGCACCGCGCTGGCGGATTACTTCGAGGCCGTGGTTCACGCCGGCGCTCCCGCGAAGTCTGCCTCGAACTGGATTTCCGGAGAATTGCTTCGTCGTCTCAACGACGCCGGGAAAACCATTTCGGAAAGCCCGTTAAAGCCCGAGCCGCTCGCGGAACTGATCGCCAAAGTGGAAAAAGGCGAAATCACCGCTGCCAGCGGCAAAAAAGTTTTCGCCAAAATGTGCGACACGGGAAAATCTGCGGCGGAAGTGATCGCCGCCGAGGGCCTGTCGCAAATCTCCGACGCGGGCGCCATCGAGCGCGTCGCTCGCGAAGTCCTCAAGAAAAATCCGGACAACGTGGCCAAATACAAATCCGGCAACGAAGGCGTATTCAAGTTTTTTGTCGGCCAGGTCATGCGCGAAACGCGCGGACAAGCCAATCCGCAACTCGTAAACGAAATGGTGAAACGCATCCTGAGCGAATAACCCCGGCCAGAAAGTGGTCTCAGACGGAGAATTGGCTCCAGCCATGAAGGAGAGACGAACGTGCTGAAAGAAGGCGACGCAGCTCCCGGCTTCCGGGTGACGGCCGATGACGGCCGCACCATTTCGCTGGCCGACTACCGCGGCAAAAACCTCATCCTCTATTTCTACCCCAAAGCGAATACCTCCGGCTGCACCAACGAGTCCATTCAATTTCGCGACGCGCTTGAAAAATTCAAGGCCGTGAACGCGGAAATCGTGGGCTGCAGCGGAGACACCGTCGAAGCGCAAACCAAATTCAAGCAGAAGTACGGCCTGAATTTCCCCCTGCTGGCGGACACGGAATTCGCCGTCGTCGAAGCCTATGGCGCTCGCCGCATGAAAAGCTTCTACGGCAAATCGTTCCTGGGAATCGTCCGCAGCACATTCTGGGTCGGCCCCGACGGCAAAATTCGCAAAATCTGGCCCAAGGTCAAAGTCGAGGGCCATGCCGCCGAAGTCCTCGCCGCCATCAAAGCCGCCACCCAACCAGCCCGCGAAGCCGCCCACGGCTAGCCCCGCCTTCCGCCGGAGCCTCCCGCATCTGCGTCCTCCGCGTTGTGCGGCGCATTTCGCTTTGCTTCATGGCAACCTGACGCTATTTTCCGCAAGCTGTTGAGCACGCGCACTACAACGTGACCCTCACCAAGTCACCTTCTGGCTCGATCAGCGCATTATCAATCAATCGAGTGCTGCCCGCGCGCGCGGCGATTAGCGCATAGCACGGTATCCGCACGGCAGTCACAGGCTCGAATGAATCCGCGTCCACAATTTCCGCGTAGTCAAGCTGCACGCCCGGCTGAGCCTGAATCACGCCTCGGATTACGCCGAGCAATCGCGCCGCATCGCGTTCGCCCGCTTCAATTTCGAGCCGCGTCGCATCCAGCGCGCGATAAAGCGCCGTGGCCGCGCGACGGTCGTCTCCCTTCAGGTACGCGTTGCGCGACGAAAGCGCCAGCCCATCCGTCTCGCGCATAATGGGACAGATAACCAATTGTGTGTCCAGATTCAGATCGCTCGCCATCTGACGCAGGATGCGCGCCTGCTGCGCGTCTTTGCGCCCGAAAAACGCAAAATTCGGCTGCACGATCTCAAAAAGCTTCAGCACCACGGTGGCCACGCCGCGAAAATGCCCAGGACGCGATTTTCCTTCCAGCCGCTCGCTCAGCCCGTCAACATTCACAGCGGTGCGAAAAACCGCCGGATATATTTCCTCGGCCTCGGGCGCAAACAAATAATCGACTCCCAAATTTTCGAGCGCCTTGCGGTCGGCTTCGAACGTGCGCGGATATTTCGAAAGATCCTCGCCGGGGCCAAACTGCGTCGGGTTTACGAAAATCGAAACCACCACCGGCGCGCACTGCTTCTTCGCTTCGCGAATCAGCGAAAAATGTCCTTCGTGCAGCGCGCCCATCGTCGGAACCAGGCCCAGCACGCGCTCCTGCTGGCGGAGATTCCGCGCAGTCTGCTTCATCCACGAAATTGTGCGGATGATTTCCATTCGGCGCAGGGTCAGCAGCGGGACCAGCGGGATTGTTCGTGCGAAGCGCCACCCATCCAGTTCATGCCGTGGCCTTTGCCGTTCGTTCCCGATAAAAGCCGATCAGGTCCGTGCCGGTGGGTTTGAATCCGAGCTGGCGAAGCAGGGTGGCAACCTGTCCTCGATGATAACTTCCGTGATTGGCAAGGTGCTGCAGCATCTGCCACAGCGGCGAAGCGAAAACCCCACCCGAGCTCGTCTTCACCGAAATCACGCGCTGCAGATCGTCCGCATTCAGCGAAGCCGCATAGTCCACCAGATTGCGGTCGATCTCCGTGAACCGTCGCGACACCGTCTCGAAATCGGGAAAATCAGCAGCCGATGGAAGTCCGGACGGCGTGCGCCCATGCCAGCGTTCCAGCCAAATCCATTCCGCGCCATAGATGTGCGCCAGCGTATCCCGAACGGACTTGAAGCTCGAGCCCACGTCGCGCGTGAACTGCTCGGCCGAAAGCGCTGCGCAAGAATTCAGCGTGCGATCGTTCGCCCACGCGTTGAAGTCGTACAGTTGCCGCACATCATCAAGATTCATCGCTGCACTCCTTCGGCGAGAAAGTCTACCCGCGACGCGTCAGCACCGCAACGCGAGGATGACCGCTGTTCTCATAGTGGAAGCCCCCGACTTTCAGTCGGGGGAGGCAGGGCGATCTGAGCCCTGCCGCATAAACGCGCGCGACGCGCGTTTCCTTTCGCGCTGTTTCATCCGCGCGAAGTACTCGATTCCTCGACATAAGCTTCGCACATCCACCACGCGCCTGAGCGTCTGAAGCTCCCATCTGCTCGCATCAGCGCCGCCAACCTCTCCCCGCTTCTACGTTCGCGCCGGAGCCGGAATCTTTTCGCGCACTTCGGCGGTCGAATGATACGACTCCGCGTCCGACGGGAACCTCCCGTTGCGAACGTCGTTGCAAAACTCCGAAGCCGCCTTGGTAATCTCCGCCGAAAGTTGCGCGTATCGCCGCACGAACTTCGGCACGTGCCCATCGGTGAGCCCCACCAAATCGTGGAACACCAGCACCTGTCCGTCGCAATCGGGCCCGGCGCCGATGCCAATGGTGGGGATTCGCAGCTGCTGCGTCACATGCGCGGCAACTTCGCGCGGCACCGACTCCAGCACCACAGAAAACGCACCAGCAGCTTCCACCGCGCGCGCGTCGCGCTCCACTTGCCGCGCCGCATCACGCGTTTTGCCGCGAACGTGAAATCCGCCCAGAGCGTTGATCGATTGCGGCGTCAGTCCCACGTGGCCCATCACCGGAATTTCCGCTTCCACCAGACGCGCGATCAGCTCGATGCGCCGCTCGCCGCCTTCCACTTTCACGGCCTCGGCGCCGCCTTCCTTCACCAGCCGCACTGCGTTGCGCACCGATTCGTCGAGCGACACGTGAAAGCTGCCGTACGGCATATCCGCCACCAGCAGCGCCCGGCGCGTCCCGCGTCGAACGGCCCGGACGTGGTGCACCATTTCGTCCAGCGTCACCGGCAGCGTGCTGTCGTACCCAAGCACGACCATCCCCACCGAATCGCCCACCAGCAGGATGTCCACGCCGGCATCGTCCAGCAGCCGCGCCGTTGGATAGTCGTACGCCGTAATACAGGTAATCTTTTGCTTCGGCTGATTCGATTCGGAAAAAGTAGAACTGCTCAGGGGACTCGGCTTGCGGGAAAGAATGTCGGGCACGGTAATTTTGCCGCTGCCCGCACGAGGTGCAACGCTCATTTTTGCCTCCGGTGCCGCTCCCTACTTCGGGATACAGCCCTGCAATACGCCCATCCTAGCAGATTGTCCCTTTTCCCTGCAAAAGGATTACAATCCCCGGCGCGTTCAGGTCAACTGACAAGGAACGTCGATGAACATCCAAGCAGCCGTATCGCGCGAGGGCGCGCGCTTCCCGCAACTTGAATCTCTCGATATCGAAGACCCGCGCGCCGGCGAAATCCTCGTCCGCATCGTGGCCAGCGGCATTTGCCACACGGACATTGGCGTCCATGGCCGGCCGGGTCCGCGGCCGTTCGTGCTGGGCCACGAAGGCGCTGGAATCGTCGAGCGCGTCGGCGCGGGCGTGACGCAACTCGCGCCCGGCGACCGCGTGGTGCTCAGCGTCAACTTTTGCGGCGAATGCCCCAGCTGCCGGCGCAACGCCCACAGCTACTGCTACGAAGTTCTACCGCGCAATTTCGGCGGCCTGCGCCCGGACGGCTCGAGCCCTCTATCGCAAAATGGCGCTCGCGTCTTCGCGCGCTTCTTCGGCCAATCCTCGTTCGCCACCTATTCCCTTGCCGACGCGCGCTGCGCCATCAAAGTGCTCGACGACATCCCGCTGGAAATCCTCGCGCCGCTCGGCTGCGGCGTCCAAACCGGCGCGGGCGCGATCGTCCATTCGCTAAAAGTCGGCGCGGGCGATTCGGTCGCAATTTTCGGCACCGGCTCGGTGGGACTTAGCGCCGTGATGGCCGCGCGCATCGTGGGCGCGGAACGCATCATCGCCGTCGATCCAATCCCGTCGCGCCTCGCGATGGCCAAGGAACTCGGCGCCACCGATACCATCGACGCGTCCAGCGGCGACGCCGCCAAAACCATTCGCGAACTCACCCGCTACGGCGTTAGCCACTCCTTCAACACCGCCAACGCGCCCAGTTCGTACACGCAGTCGCTCCAGTGCCTCGCGCCGCGCGGAGTGGCCGCCTTCGTCGCGCCGCCTCGCGGCGAGTGGGCGCCCGACATGTTTCACCTGCTCAGCGGCGGCCGCGCCCTGCGCGGAATTCTCGGCGGCGATACCACGCC
>Ga0307374_10003327_pt1 | contig 27552 bp, 34 predicted proteins | sample OX3MG_FD_202532 | JGI IMG/M metagenome (GOLD analysis project Ga0307374, IMG submission 202532) | Soil microbial communities from Risofladan, Vaasa, Finland - OX-3 | ecosystem: Environmental > Terrestrial > Soil > Coastal area > Acid sulfate soil | place: Finland: Risofladan, Vaasa | collected...
GTCCCGCCTGATGGGGGAAAAAAAGGTCAAGATTTCAGACGTCGCCCGGGACACGGGGATAAACCGTGGAACGCTTACCCGGCTATATCAGGAAACTGCAGAAAGGGTCGACTTGGAGGCGATAGATAAATTGTGCACTTACTTCAAGTGTGAGACTGGACAGCTCTTTGAGCACATCAATAGAAAATAATGATAACCAGCCTCGGCTATAAGCAATACTGCCCACGTAACTCTATGAAATTAGATGGAATTCTTAAAAACGAATTCCCCTCTGACCCGCAATTTGACCCACTTTGTTCAGCGTAGCAATTTCGTAGTTAACACTGCCAAGCGCGAGAAATAAACTTCCTTCACGATGTGCTGTGATTGTGACCAACCGTTGGCCTAGACAGGTAGTTCGAGTTCTACCGACGTCATCCCTGTTTTGAGTAGCAGTTTCATTTAGAGTCCGGTGGTGACTGTACCTGCTTTCTCACTCAGTTGCTTCGCATATTGGACGGGGGTTAATCCGCCCAGGCCTTTCTTGGGACGCTCTTCGTTGTAGTTTCGCCGCCAGTCTTCAATAATGTCTTTGGCGTGAGTCAGGCTGATGAACCAGTGCTCGTTCAGGCATTCATCCCGCAAGCGGCCATTGAACGATTCAACATAGGCATTCTGATTCGGCTTTCCGGGTTCAATCAGCCGCAGTGTGATCTGATGCTGATGCGCCCACGTCAACATCGCACGACTGCAAAATTCTTTCCCATTATCGGTCCGAATCACGTGTGGCAAACCCCGTTCGAGATGGAGTTGATCCAGAATCCGGGTCAGGGCCCGGCCGCCGATGGCGCGGTCCGGCACCACCGCTACCGCTTCATGCGTGGCATCATCGACCACCGTCAAACACTTGACGGCGCGTCCCTCGGCCGTGCGGTCAAACACGAAATCCATCGACCAGACTTCATTGGCCGCCTGGGGGCGTAGGAGCGGTTGCCGTTCGCCCACCGGGACCTTCTTGCGCTTACGCCGCCGCACCTGCAGCTGCTCCAGGCGATACAGCCGCTCCACGCGCTTATGATTAACGCTCTGACCGCGTTGCCGGATCTTTAAATAGATCATCCCCCCCCATACCGTCGGTGGCGGTAGGCTAATGTCCGGATCTCCTCCCGCAGGGCGGTATTGCGATCTAGCGCCGGCTGATAACGCAAGGCACTGGCGCTCATCCCGACCACCCGCAGTGCGTGCCGTTCGCTTAATCCTCGGCTTTGCATCGTCTGTACCACGACCCGGCGCGCCGGCGCCGTCATAACTTTTTTCGCAGCACCTCGCGGGTCACCTCCTGTTCCAGCAGGGCGTCGGCCAGCAGCTTCTTCAGGCGCGTGTTCTCACTCTCCAGCACCTTCAGCCGCTTAGCATCCGGTACCGACATCCCCCCAAACTTGCTCCGCCACAGGTAGTTCTCCGGAGGCATTGCCGTTTGCGGTCTTGCTGGTTCATCTATGAGTGCCTCGGCCGCTTTTCTACCTTCGGGATGGTGAGGTCTTTCCGTCCATGCTCCAACCACCAAGCGAGCCTTCCACCAATCCGATCGAGTGTCGCCTCGTCCTTGCCTCGCAGCGCACATTCCCAGACCGTTGCGACCATCCAGCCATTCCTTGCATACCACTGCAGATGCCTCCGGTCTCTTGCGCGGTTTCCAAGAATCTTCCGCCGCCAGAAAGTTGAGTGGGTCTTTGGCCATCGGAAAAGCCCGCAGTCATGTCCGTGCCAGAAACAGCCATGAACCAGAATCAGTGCATAGTACTTGAGCACTACTATATCTGGGTGCCCAGATAGACGCCTGTCGTGCAAGCGGTAGCGGAACCCCTCACCATATAGCCTGCGGCGTATGGCAAGCTCAATTTTGGTGTCCTTGCCGCGAATTTTGGACATGATTCTGGTTCGGGTATCGCGGTCAACGATGTCAGACATGTTCTCAAATCAGCCCTTGGTTTGATTCTGGAACCTGGTATCCTACGCCTGCAAGCAGGAGCTCTCACACGATGTCAAAAAACGCGGAAGTGTTTGACCTTTTCGCTGGGCCCGGCGGCCTTGCGGAGGGTTTTTCGGCTTTCGAGGACCCGAAAGGAAACCGGCCGTTCAACATTGGAATCTCCGTTGAAAAGGAAGCCAGTGCGCATCGGACGCTGGAATTGCGTGCGTTTTACAGATCATTTGGCGAGGATGTGCCTGAAGCCTATTACGAGTATCTGCGGGGTTACATTGACAGAGACACGCTCTTCGAACGATTCCCATCGAATGCAGAAATCGCATGGGCAGAAACCCTTAACGGACAAAGGGAACTTGGAAAACGCAAGGATGACGAAATCATATTCAGGGCAATCAGGCAGAACCTGAAGACAACAAGGGATGTTACTGTAGTTATCGGCGGACCACCCTGCCAAGCATACTCAGTGGTTGGGCGTGCAAGATCGAGGGGAATCCGTGGCTATCGGCCCGAAGATGATCGCAGGCATTTCCTGTATCGCGACTATCTTCGTATATTGGCATTGGCGTCACCCGAAGTTTTTGTCATGGAGAATGTCAAGGGAATTCTGTCGTGCCAAGTAAATGGTACAAATATTTTTCCGCGAATTCTGGATGATCTTACCCATCCTGCAAAAGCACTTCGCCAGTCATCCGGTGCGCGGTACAGGATATATTCACTCGTAGAGCGCCAGCTAGAGCTGGGTGCTCTGGTTGATGGCAACTATCTGATTAAGAGCGAGCAATATGGCATCCCGCAAACCAGACATCGCGTTATCCTGCTGGGAGTCAGGGAAGATTTAAAAAGCACACCAGCCAGACTCTGCCCAAATGAGCAGCGCCTGATCGTTCAGGACGCCATAGCGGATCTCCCACGGATTCGAAGCACCCTTTCAAAGGAAAAAGATTCTGCATCTGCCTGGCAACGGGTTATTCATGACATTGCGCGAAACGTTTCGCGTGAATTGAGAAAATCAGGGTTCTCAGGACGTATGGCTCTGTCCGCCGCTGTGAATGCGAAACGGATTTCATCACCTGGTGGATCCTTTATTGCCACGGATCAGAAGACAATTCGGAACGCAAAGCTTAACCGGTGGTACCGTGACAGGCGGATCGGTGGTTACATTAACCATGAGGCACGTGGCCATATGGCGGCTGATCTTGAGCGTTACCTCTTTTGTGCATGCTATACAAGACAAAACCGGGGCATATCGCCACGTTCACATGAAATACCCAGGCAATTTGCACCAGAGCACAAAAACTGGAACACCGGGGACTTCACAGACAGATTCCGGGTCCAGGCAGCAAACCGCCCTTCCAGCACGATCACAAGTCACGTGGCGAAGGATGGGCATTACTTTATCCATTACGACCCTGTGCAATGCCGCAGTCTGACGGTTCGTGAATCTGCGCGATTGCAGACCTTTCCTGACAACTATTTTTTTGAAGGCAACCGAACTGAGCAGTTCACACAAGTCGGCAATGCGGTTCCTCCGCTATTGGCCCGTCAAATAGCCGAGGTTGTCTGGAATCTGATCGTATGACAGATTATCGGTTCCCTCGGAAGCGCCATTTGCTGGCCAATCCTGTATAAAGCGAGAACGCATCGTTCAAGGGGAAACACAATGTCCGGTATAGAACTCATTCCATCTGCGAAACGGATGATTATGTCCTTGCGTGACCTTGGATATGATTTCTCCCAAGCCGTTGCGGACATAATCGATAACTCAATCGCTGCTCATGCCTCAGAAATTGACATAAATGTTGAATTTGATGGAGATGATTCCTGGGTTTCGATCGCGGACAATGGCGATGGAATGACTGACAAGCGGCTTCGAGAAGCACTGCGTTATGGATCTGAACGGGAATATGAGAAGAGTGATTTGGGAAAATTTGGACTTGGGCTCAAAACTGCATCTCTGAGTCAGTGCCAGCGGCTGTCAGTTGCAAGCCGTAATAATGCAAATGGCGGATCAGTTTCGGCGTACACGTGGGATCTTGATCATATAACCAAAAACAATCGTTGGGAAATCTTGCCACTAACGGGGAAGCACCTGCTCCCACAGCTTCGTGACCCACTGCATGGGAAGACTGGCACCGTCGTCTTCTGGCAACGCCTCGACCGGATATTGGGGTACAGGCATCCATATGGTGCATTGGCAAAAAAACGCTTGCTGCAAATGTGCCGCGAGGTTGAACTACACCTGGCAATGGTATTCCATCAATTCCTTTCAGGAAACGTCCGCAGGAAACGTCTAAAAATCCGACTAAATGGAAATGTCATCCGGCCTTGGGACCCATTCTGCCAGAGCGAGAGGAAAACGCGGAGACTGTCCGTGGAAACCTTTCAGATTGAGCATGAAGGTAACAAGGGAATTGTCCGGTTTGAGCCCTTCATACTTCCCACCCAGAATGAATTCAGCACGCCAGATGCTTTCAGAAATGCAAGCGGACCCATGGGTTGGAATCAGCAACAGGGATTCTATTTCTATCGTGCTGAAAGAATGATCCAGAGCGGCGGCTGGTCCAAACTGCGTGCCCCGGATGAACATACAAAATACGCACGGATCGCAGTACATTTTCCTCCTGCCCTAGATGATGCATTCAAGATCAATGTCGCTAAAATGCGTGTACAGCTTCCTGCTGAAATACGGGACCTCATTGAAGAAAAGATTTCTGCAATTGCAAAGCAAGCGAGGGCTGCCTATGACCGAAAAGAATCTGGGAACGGCGCACACCCTCACACCGATGCATCCTCAGATACCCATGCAAAGAATTCAAAGCATCATTCAGCATCACAAAAGATGAGTCGTCTTCTGACGCTGCAAGAATGGGCTGATATCACCCTAGGTGTCGCTCGTGGATCCGAGAAAAAGGTAATCAAGGCAGTAATCAAGCGTATCATCTGATACGCAAAGAGGAGGCCAGTATTATGGAGGAAAAGGAAAAAGCTCTGCGCACCGCCAGGGTCATGCTCGATCTTGGTCACGAACTTAAAAAGATTCTAGAAAGTTCGTTCATTCCAACAGAATTCCGTGAATACGTAAAGACCGAAATTGAGCGGGATTCCAACTTCATACTTTCCCCACCTGCTGTAATTACAGCGGATGCCACACGCCAAGAATGGCTGGGGGGTCTCGACCGTTCGACCTGGGTGTACTGGCCTGAACTGCGGGAGTTCCTGATTACAAAAAAAGGATGGAATCAGACATCGATTCGTGCGCTTGATGATGCCTCCGACCAAATTCTCAAACAGCTCGCTGCGCCACAGCAAAAAGAATTCGATATCCGTGGATTGGTTCTTGGGTATGTACAAAGCGGAAAGACGGCCAACTATACCGCTTTGATCGCCAAGGCTGCAGATGCCGGCTACCGGCTGGTGATCGTGCTTTCAGGAATAGACAACGGCCTCAGAAAACAGACCAATGCCCGCCTGAAGCGTGAACTTGTTGGCTATCCGGAAGACTCCATAAATGCGGTACGCATGCCACCTGTAGGCCATCGTTGGCACGAATTCACGCGAGACGATCTGAATGGAGACTTCAACCCTGGATTGGTTACACATGCGGCCCTACAAGGGTCGCAACCCGTCTTAATGGTCGTCAAAAAGAATGGCACTGTCCTTCGTAGACTCCTTTCCTGGCTTGATGCGTGTCCTGGCGATGTACTCAGAACTATCCCTTTGCTGTTAATCGATGATGAAGCTGACCAGGCAAGTATTGATACTCGAGGCACATACCAGTCTGATAACGATATAGATGCAGAAGACTCGCAGTCCTACGAACAGCCTTCTGTAATCAATGGACTGATTCGTGACCTGTTACACCGGTTTTCGCGGCGATCGTATGTTGCATATACGGCAACACCATTCGCAAACATTCTGATACCACATGACATTGTGGATCCAACTGTTGGGAATGATCTCTATCCAAAAGATTTCATTGTGGATCTGCCTAAACCCCGCGGGTATTTTGGCGCTGAAGAGATATTTGGCTGGCCGGATACAACCACTGGTGAAGCTGCTGGTGGGCTGGACATAATCCGCATAGTGCCTGATACGGATCTGGCTGTGTTGAACGAAGGTGGTTTACCAGAGTCTCTCAGACTGGCGCTGATGGATTTTGTACTTGCTGGTGCCGCAAAAGGCCAACGTGGCAAGGGCGCTGAACCTGCAACTATGCTTATACATACAAGCCAGAAAATCGAAGAGCACTCAAAGCTTTTGCAGATCACACAAGACGGGTTTTCAGAAATCCGTGATTCGTGGCGATATCAGCGAAAACTCGGTATCCGCGATGAACTCAAGACAAGGTGGGAAACAGAATTTCGTTCACTTATCCAATACCGTTACCCTGCAAGCGATATTGCATTTGAATTACTGGAAGGACATATAGGCCCCTTCCTCGAAGCAGTTAAGGTTCAGGCGGTAAATAGTTCGACTGGAGATGTTCTCGACTACGACCTTGAACCCGGGCTCAAAGCTATCGCGGTCGGTGGAAATAAATTTTCACGGGGACTGACTCTCGAAGGCCTCATGGTCAGCTATTTTGTAAGGCCCAGCGCTACCTATGACACACTGATGCAGATGGGCCGATGGTTTGGATTCCGTGAAGGTTACGAGGATCTCACCAGAATTTACACCACGTTAGACCTTGCATCATGGTTTAGTGATCTCGCCATGGTCGAATATCGCTTGCGGGAAGATATAAAAATTTATGAAGATCATGGACTCACGCCAAAACAGGTTGGGATGAGAATCTGGCAGCACCCAACGATGCAAATTACTGCGCCACTCAAGAGGCGTTTTGCGCGTCCAACGACGATTTCACAGAGCTATGCTTTCCATCTTGAACAGACAGTCCGCTTTCCCCTAAGTAATCCAATGGAACTCGCCCGCCAAGCGGATGCAAATCTTGCAGCTGTGAAGAACTTTATTGGAAGGATTGGGGACCCCGATACGAGCCTGTCAGATAAAAAAGGTCCGGTATGGAACAGGATTGTTCCAGAACGTGTTATCGAATTTCTTGGGGATTTTCAGCTAGATGATCAGGCGCGCTCAATGTCGATTCCACTGATTCTCGCATATATTAAAAAGATGATTGGCGAAAATGAACTCACGGAATGGATCGTAGCAGTCCGCGGTCTAGAAACTGTCAATAAGGACTTGGGTACCGCTGATTGGGATTTGCCGACGGGACTGATCGCACAGATCAATCGCTCACGTCTTCGCAAGGTCGATTCAGTTGGTGTAATCATCGATCCACCAGATGAGGCCATCGGCCTGGACACCGACAAACATGGTAAGGATGCGCGTGCCATGCGTCCCAGTACCCAAGGACTTCTACTTCTATACCCTATCAGTCGCTTCTCTGGAAAAAACGCTAAGATTGGTGGAAGCCGTGGGCCGTTGTATGAGAATCTGAAAGACAGAATGGCACGCGATCTGATTGGACTCGCAATTTCATTCCCGAATTCAAAACAACCCCAAGTGGTTGAAGCATATCTTGAAGGAACAGTTGGATGGAAACCCGTCGAATAGAAGCTATTGCTCCCGATATTTGGCAGCGGCTTGCAGACTCTCCGGCCAAAGGGGATGTATTAGTCGCGCGACTTGCTGCACCTGATTTAACAGACAAGTTGATAGCTGCCTTCGACGCTGACGGTAAGCGGCATTTGCTTGTTACTCTAAGAGATGAAGATTCTGAACTAATTGATCGTGATAGCCGAGGAATTGATGTAGCGACTCGCATTCTTAGTGTTCAGGGGCACGATCCCGCCCGCTACATTGATATGATATGCAGCGATCCAGCAGGTCACGCAATTTTCGATCTGTTCGGTGGTGAGATTGCGGCAACACTTGCTGGCACGGACACAGATACCACCTACAGTATTGCGACATTACTCGGTAAATGGCGTCGATTCTGGGGGCAGGTACCCCTTCAGATACTTAGTGCTGAGGAACAAACGGGACTCTTCGCGGAACTGTGGTTCCTTACTCAATGGTTCGTACCAAAGATTGGGTTAAAACAGGCCCTAGACCGCTGGCGTGGTCCATTTGGCTCTCGCCATGATTTTGAATCCGCAGCAGAATCCATCGAAGTGAAAGCCACAACACATGTAACTGGAACTGTGCACAGAATTCATGGCATTGATCAGCTTGCACCACCTGAGAACGGAATGCTCTATTTCTTCAGCGTTAAGTTGCGCGAAGAGGCAGGCGGCAGTAAGAGCCTGGCAAGTGTTGTTTATGACGCCCGGGAACTTTGCCGTGATGATGGAGATGCAATGTCCAAATTGGAAAACGCACTTGCAAGTGCTGGCTATTCTGATGGTCACGCCGCGGAATACTCAAAAAAGAAATTCAGACTTGTTGCTGGTCGACTTTTTATAGTTAGAGACGACTTTCCACGGCTAACCAAGAATCATTTTACTGGTGGAATACCGGCTGGTGTAGATAGAATTGAGTACGACATCGATTTACAATCTGCGTCACATCTTGAAATAGCGGACAGTCCTGAGAAATATTTCCAGCTTTAGATATATCCAAGTTATGCAAACGAGGACCTAAATGAGAATTCAGGATATTATATATTGGTCGCCCGGCATACGATTTAACCAAGTCGATTTCGATGGTGAGTATCTTCCCCATTTGTTTCAGGCTCGAATTGCGGGGCTTTATCTACAACCTGCTCGCCTATGCATTGAACAAAGGGCCGCCTTTGCGGCTGGAGTACTACTGGTATCTTGCGGATGAAATTAACGTGTCTCTAGATGGTTACACCGGAGAGCTTGCAATCAACAATAAGGAACGAACCCGGGTTAGCGAGTTTCTTAAAGCAGACCATGACGCAGATTTTAGGTTTGCCCATCAATGATCCCAACGTGCTATCAGCGAATGCTAAGCTGTGCTTCGACTTATCTCATGCCTGGTTGTGCAGGTCACATCAGGACACGAACTAGAGGGATAAAACGTGCACATTCAACTCGTCGAGATTGGCAACTTTCGAAAGCTACAGTCCGTTCGTATCGATTTTGCCCCGCAGACAACGGTCTTCGTCGGTGCCAACAACAGCGGCAAAACGTCCGCCATGGTGGCACTCCGGAGGTTCCTCGTCGATCATTCGGACTTTTCGGTCTATGACTTCACGCTTTCGAATTGGGCACTGCTAGATGCGGCAGCAGCAGTCTGGGAAACGCAGACGGCGAGCGCAGAAGCAGAAGAGTTCGATTGGGGCACTGTCCTGCCGTATTTCGATGTTTGGCTCAACGTGCCGCCGGACGATCTGCACTATGTGCAGAAGATCATCCCGACTCTGGATTGGGCCGGTGCCTATATTGGCGTACGCCTTCGCTACGAACCTAAAGATGTGCAGGCCCTCAAGCAGGAGTATCTCGCTGAAAAGATTGCTAGCGCCGAGGTCATGAGCGCAGCGCAGTCCACGGGAAACGCCACCACGACTGTGCAGGCGACCGACGCCTTCGCCCTGTGGCCGAAGTGCATGATGGATTTCCTTTCGCGCCGCCTGCGATCTACCTTTGAAGTGCGTGCGTATCTTCTCGATCCCGCAAAGCTCACTGACCCTAAGGATGGGCTGGCTTCTCCGCAGCCACTTCCAGGCGAAAGCGGGCCGATCGACGGCGATCTCTTCAAAGGTCTTATCCGGATTGACGAGATTAGCGCGCAACGTGGATTCGGATTTGTTCCGGTGTCATCGCACGGAGATGATCAAGAGGGCGATGGCGGTGCGCGTAGCGGCAAGAAACTTTCCAGCCAGCTTCGCTCGTACTACACGCAGCATCTTGATCCGTTCGATCAGCCAGAACCGAAGGATCTTGAGGCACTTCAGGCACTTCATAAGGCGCAGGCCGCCTTCGGCAAACGCCTTGCAACTTCTTTCTCCCCGGCATTGAAGGAGCTTGAGGAGATCGGATATCCCGGCGTCACCGACCCAAAACTCACGATTTCCACCAACATCAAACCTATTGACGGTCTGAACCATGCGTCCGCGGTCCAGTACGACGTGCCCACGCGCCTAGCGGGTGCCGGGTTTGCAAACCGACTACCGGAGGACTCGAACGGCCTGGGATACCAAAATCTTGTCTCAATCGTCTTCGCATTAATGAGCTTCCGAGACAAGTGGATGAAGGTCGGCAAGGCGGCCAAATCGACGGAGGCTGCTGAGGCCATGATCCCACCTTTACATCTTGTGCTTATCGAAGAGCCAGAAGCACATCTTCACGCGCAGGTTCAACAGGTCTTTATCAAACAGGCCTATGACGTTCTCCGTAAGCATGACAAGTTGAAAAGTTCCAAGGATTTGCAAACGCAGCTTGTCGTCAGCACACATTCGAGCCACATCGCCCACGAAGTGGCCTTCGCGTCACTTCGGTACTTCCGAAGATTGCCTGTGAAAGCCGTGGCGGGGTCCGTGCCCGTCTCGTCCGTCATCAATCTCTCCGAGATTTTCGGAATCAGGAACCAAACCGACCGCTTCGTCAAACGTTATCTCAAGGCGACACACTGCGACTTGTTTTTCGCTGACGGGGTGGTCTTGGTTGAAGGCCCGGCAGAACGCATCCTTGTTCCGCATTTCGTGCGCAAGCGCGAGCAGTACGAGTATCTGCGGCGCTGCTACATAACTTGGTTGGAAATCGGCGGTAGTCATGCCCATCGCCTGAAGTCTCTGCTTATCCATCTCGGTTTGAACACGCTCATCATCACCGACATTGATGCAAAGAACTCGGAGAACAAATCAGTTCCGCCTATGCGGAATGCAGGACTCACAGCGCGCAATGAAACGCTGAAAGGGTGGATTCCCGCGGAAGAGTCACTCGATGCCCTGCTCGCTAAGACGCCCGAGGATCTCATCTCGACTGACGGGGGTGGATACGCAATACGCGTTGCCTACCAACAGCCGATCGAGGTGAAGTTCAAAACTGAGGAACCCAAAGAAGCGCTGGCGAATACATTTGAGGATGCGCTCGTTTACGAGAACATCGATTTTTTCAAATCGCTTGAGGGGGGTGGTCTCATCGCTAGGTTCCGCAAAGCACTGGAAGAGTCGAGCAATCTTGCAGCGCTCGCTGTGAAAGTTGCCGAAGCGCTCGCAAAAGGTGGCAAAGCCGAGTTCGCCATGGAACTTCTGTATGGAAACGAGATCGACACCTTGAAGGTTCCGACTTATATCGACAATGGCCTGCGTTGGCTCGCAGAAAGGCTACAGCGCAAAGAAGATGACATCACCGGCAAAGCAAGTCTTCCATTGACTGTTGCGACACCGGACCGACTGGATGTTGCCAACGCCGGCAGCGCGGAGGCTATATGAGCGTGGTATCGCAGACTGCTAGTACGGACGATATCGACAGTCACGTCGATACCGAAATTGCTACCTGTCTCGATTTCGCAGCACCCCGAAGTTTCTTTCTTTTTGCCGGAGCTGGCTCGGGTAAGACAAGATCGCTTGTGACAGCACTTCAGCACATACAGAAAACCCTCAGCGATCGCCTTCGGAGCAAGGGTCAACGCGTCGGTGTCATCACATTTACGAACGCTGCAAGTGATGAGATCAAGCGGCGGCTCCTGTTTGATCCTCTTATTGATGTCCGGACCATCCACAGTTTCGCGTGGTCCCTGATCGAAGGTTTGAATCATGACATTCGCGAGTGGCTGCGCCAAGACCTGACGAACGACATCGAACACCTCAAAGCCGATGAGAGCAAGGGCCGAAAAGGGACGAAGGCATCGACGATTCGCCTCAGCAAAATCGAGTCAAAGAGTCGCAGGTTACAGAACCTCCCCAGCATCAAACGCTTTGTCTACAGCCCGACGGGAGACAACCGGGACCGCGATGCTTTGAACCACTCGGAAGTGCTGCAACTAACGGCGCACTTTCTGAATGCTAAGCCAGCCATGCGGAGCATCCTTGCGGGCCGCTATCCTATCTTGCTGATCGACGAGAGCCAAGACACAAACAAGAACTTAGTTAATGCGCTCTTTGCAGTTCAAGCGTCCTTCAAAGGGAAGTTCGTTCTCGGTCTCGTTGGCGACATGATGCAGCGGATCTACAATGACGGTAAGGATGGCCTCGACCAGAATCTACCGGACGACTGGGCGATGCCCGGTAAAAAGCTCAACTACCGGTGCCCAAAACGTATTGTGTCCCTCATCAACAAGATCCGGAGCACGGCCGATAAACAGCAGCAGCAGCCTCGATCAGGTGCGATCGAGGGTTTTGTACGCCTCTTCATCTTGCCAAGTGACCACAGCGACAAGCCGGCAGCTGAGAAGATCATTGCAAAGCAAATGGCAAATATCACCGGCGATCAAAAGTGGAACGAGCCAAAGGCCATAAAGACCCTAACACTTGAGCATCGAATGGCAGCAGCAAGGATGGGGTTTCTCGACATTTTCTCTGCACTCTATGCCATGGATAGCTGGCGTACCAGTTTGTTAGAAGGGACGCTGCCAATAGCTCGTTTTTTCTTTGACCAAGTGCTTCAGCTTGTGAAAGCCAAGAGTAGCAATGACAGGTTTGCCGTAGCGCGGCTCGCGAGGACCTTCTCGCCGCTTCTCTCGCAGGCCGTTCTCCGCAGCGCTAACGACAAGCAAAGACAGTTGCAGACAGTTAGTGCGGCGATCGATGAGCTGATGGCATTGTGGTCGGATGATGCCGACCCGTCTCTCTTGCAGATTCTTAGCGTCATCAACAAGAGCAATCTACTCGAGATACCTGAGCCACTCCAGGCTCATGCATCCGGCGCGCTGGAGAAGGCTGACCGGAGTGTATCAGCGACAGATGAGCATGATGATCATCAAAGTGAACGAGAACTTGCCATTGAGAAGTATCTCGCCGCTCCGTTCTCGCAGGTTGAGCCGTTTAGCGACTATATATCAGGCAAAGCGCACTTCGATACGCACCAAGGCGTCAAGGGACTGGAGTTTGATCGGGTCATGATCATTATGGACGACGCCGATGCGAAGGGATTTATGTTCAGATATGAAGATCTGTTCGGTGGAAAACCCGCGGGCGACAAGACTGTAGAGGGGACCAAGCGCCTTTTTTATGTGACATGCAGTCGTGCAAAGGAAAGCTTGGCGCTGGTCGCATACACGTCGTCACCTGATCGAGTCCGGAACTTCGTGCTTAAGGACGGATGGTTTAACGAAGACGAGGTCCTCATTGGACTTCCGAAGAACTAGAGGCACGCGGCACCCGCTACCAGCGCAAAAGGAAGTCGGGTAACTAAACGCCTCGACTTAATGCATGAGATCTGAGGGGTGTTTCACAGCGTGCAAATGTATACCCCCGGGTATAGCCCAGAAATGCGAATGGGTTAGACAATTCCTAACCCATTGATTTAATGGCGCGCCTGGAGAGAGTCGAACTCCCGACCCCCTGGTTCGTAGTTAAGCATCGAATCGTTAAGTGTTTGTTTTGATTAACAACTGAATCGGGACGCCCGTTGCAAATTGCAGGACAGTGCACAACGATGCAGCACTGAACCCCGCAAAAGTCCCGCACAGCCTACCGCATTATCGTGCGATAGTCCGGGTCAATGCCCCCATACGTACTCCCCAGACGACTAATTCCGCCATTAATAGTTAATGTGCGTCTGTGGCAATGAGAAGAATCAATTTTGGCACTAATGTCAGTGGCGGTTATATTCCACACGTTGATGATAAAGATTCTCGATCTCAATATTAGGCTGTTCAATATGCTCGTCAGCGACATGTTCATCAAGAAGTACATATTCAGTACAACAGTATGGGCACAGCTCATGACCGGTTTCCTGGATAGGCAAATACACGCGCTGGTGAGAATTCCACAGACTCGTACCAGGCATCGGGCAGCACAGGGGTAGATCCTTCCAGCTGACATACTGGACTTTATCCGTATTAGCTGGTTTGAGACCGATAGTTTTAGGGTCACTATCCACGAGTTCTCCTCCAGATAAAACCTCAGCGCTCCAACAGTGGTAACTTATCCGGTACACCGTCCCAGCGCGTGGCATCTGGTGGTGCGGGAATCTTAGTGGCTAACACTGGCCATTTCGGTGCCAGATCCGCATTGATGGCAAGAAAATGTTCCTGCCCATTGGGCACGTCATCCTCTGCGAAAATCGCCTCGGCAGGGCATTCCGCCACGCACAGGGTGCAGTCTATGCACTCCTCCGGATCAATTACCAAGAAATTAGGACCTGCGTGAAAGCAATCCACAGGACAGACTTCCACACAGTCTGTGTACTTACACTTAATACAGTTGTCGGTAACCACGTGCGTCATGCCACTGCTCCTTGCGGCCCGGTTCCGGCCGCAGAAGCACAGCATGCGCTAGCGGCTGTAGGCGACGCCTTGATGCATATCAAGCTTGCGGGTACCGTGGCCAGCAATTAAGCTTACCGACAGATTTCAGAGGGGTACCCATGGATACGAATGGCGCCATAGCCCGCGGACTGCGCCATCATTACTTATTCGCGGCACTCGATGAACCGCTGCGGGCGCGGATATTGGGGCATACGCACTTGCGCACCTTTGCGGCGAATGAAATGTTGTTCAGCCAGGGCGACACGGCCCAGTGCTTCTTTCTGCTGCAATCGGGTGCCGTCAAGCTCTACCGCATGTCACCCGATGGTCAGGAAAAAATCATGCGCCTCATCCGCCCCGGTCAAAGCTTTGCTGAAAGTGTCATGTTTATGGATGAGCCGCGTTACCCTGTCCATGGTGCCGGCGTCGAGTCGGGCGCGCTCATGGCCATCGAGCGCGGCGCATTTCTCTCCATTTTGCGAGAATCTTTTGACACCTGCCGTGCGGTCATGGCGCAGATGACCCAGCGTATCCAGGCTCACTGGGATGAAATCGAAGCATTGACCCTGCAAAATAGTCGCTACCGTGTGGTGCATTACCTCATGGGGCTGGTGCCCGAGGGCGGTCACGGGACCACTACCGTCACGCTACCTGCTCGTAAAATAGTGATCGCCGCGCAACTCGCGGTCACGCCAGAAACCTTCTCGCGTGTGCTGCGTGCGCTCGCGAATGAAGGTCTTATCGACGTACACGATGAGGCGGTGCATATTCCCAATACTGGAGCGTTACGCAGGTCCATACATTGAGCAGGCTGCTACCCGCCGGGTTTGAGGACCTGAGGCGAAGTGACGCTGGCCTCAGCCGCATAGGTGGGTGTATTCGCGAATGCCGGTGGTACGCGCCACATGCTGGCCGCATACCACGCGGCCCAAGCAATTACGAAAATACACATCACCCAGACCCATGTGGGCACAGGAGCGTGTGATTCCGCACGCCAGGGCTCGAACGGTTCTTCCGACCCAAAGGCATTGACGCTGAATTTGAGTTGGCCATATACCATCGCATTGGGGCGCAACCCGCTCACGGTAATACCCGAGCCGTTACGGACTCGGAATGGCACTTCGCGCACCCCTACCTTGCCGCAACATAATAAGCAAGCCCTACAATACCAATGCTTGCCCAGCCGTAGAACGTGTCGTTTGTATGTATCGGCCGTAACCGCCCAAAGGTAAGCCATCCCGCACCCGAGAGGAAGTCCGGATGAGTGAATTTGTAACTCAAGACGACGCCTATGAAGGTTGCGAACAGCAGCCACAACACTGCGAAGCCAACATAAGCACTGAACACGTCAGCCAGCGCACGTTCATCCGATTCCAGCGGAGCAGTCGGATGGGAAACTGTCGTCGTTACCTGCATATCAATCACGCCTCGTTTTAATTATGCTGACTGTATTAAGATTGAGTTACTGGTATCTGGATTATAAGCAAGATTTGTGACGATAAAAAAAATGACGTACACCAGATGTTTCTTACGCACCATGAAATCAGTGTTATAACAAGAACCTGCATTCATCACACCAGCAAACGGTTTCACCACAATCGCTGATATTTTCGCGCGTGATACTGAAACTGCATGGCACAAGCATTCCACCATGATCATTAAGTCATTGCTAGACACTGATCTTTACAAATTCACAATGATGCAGGCAGTCCTGCATCAATTTCCTGGTGCTCAGGCCGAATACCACTTTCAATGCCGCAATTCGGAAGTAGACCTCAGGCCGTTCGTTCATGAAATCCGCGATGAGATAGCGCAACTTTGCACCGTTCGCTTGCATGAGGCGGAGCTTTCTTGGTTGGGTAACCTTCGGTACGTGAAAAGTGAGTTCGTTGAATTTCTACGCCTCTTTCATCTGCAGGAACGATTCATCGAAGTCGGCAATACTACGGGCCAGTTGGATATCACTATCCAGGGTCCCTGGCTGCATACGATCCTGTTCGAGGTTCCGGTGCTGGCCATCGTCAACGAAGTGTATTTCCGTAACACCGTGCCGCGACCGGACCTGGGCGAGGGTCGACACCGGCTGGCGCACAAGATTGTTACCATCCGCGCGCTGCCTGACGCTACTGAATTCGCGCTTACAGAATTTGGTACGCGCCGACGCTTCAGCCGCGATTGGCAACGAGAGGTAGTGGCAACGCTTGCACGGGAACTGCCAAACAGCCTGCGTGGCACCAGTAATCTGCTGTGGGCGCGCGAGTTCGGTCTGGTCCCTATCGGCACCATGGCTCATGAATGGATGCAGGCGGCCCAAGTATTGGGGCCGAGGCTCGCGTTGGCACAGCGGTTTGCATTTCAGTCCTGGGCGAATGAATATCGTGGGGACCTCGGTATCGTACTCAGCGATAACTACGGACTTGACGCCTTTCTGCACGATTTCGACCTGTACTTCTGCAAGCTGTTCGATGGTGTCCGCCAGGATTCTGGCGATCCCTTCATCTGGGCAGAACGTGTTATCGCCCATTACCGCGCCAACCGCATTGATCCATGCACTAAAACACTGGTTTTTAGCGACAGTCTTACCGTCAACCGAGCGATCGAAATCTTCAATCGCTTCAAGGACACGGTCCGCCTCGGTTTTGGTATCGGGACCCATCTCACCAACGATCTCGGTTACACGCCGCTCAATATCGTCATCAAGATGACCCGCTGCAACGGCCAGCCGGTTGCCAAGCTGAGCGACGACCCAGAGAAAACCCTGTGTGACGACCCCGTCTATCTCGCCTACCTGCGGCAAGTTTACGGACTTGATGCACGAGCCCGCGGTTAACCACCCGCTGCCTCTCTATCCAGCTCATCCAGAGCAAGTGCGGAGTGCGCGTAGGCGCCACCGGCACGCATCTCCGCCGCCACCCAGATGGCCTCCATGATTTCCTCGGGCGTGGCGCCGTTGCGGCGCGCAGCGCGCGTATGGCCGCGGATGCAGTATGGACACTGGGTAGTGTGCGCCACGGCAACAGCGATAAGATGCTTGGTTTTCTCGGGTAGCGCAGCGTCGGCAAATACCGCCTTGCTGAAGGCCTGAAAGGCCTCCAGTGGCTTGGGCGCCAGCGCCTTGCGGCGTGCCGAGAGGGCGGTGGATGATTCGGGATACATTGCATGGGTCATGGTGTTTCCTCCAATTATGTTTGCACGATGTCTCGATAGGCGGTTGTCAGTTCCGCAGACTGCGGCGCAGATAGGCGGCCAGTGCCACGGCTTGGTTATGTTCCTCGTCATGAGCGCCGAACAGCAGCGTCACCGTGGCGTGTGATTTGAGTACCTCCCGCAGAGCTTGTACCGGCGTCTTGTTGGCGCACAATTCGTCCGTATAACGGCGCCTGAACTCGGGCCATTTTTCCGTATCATGGCCAAACCACTGGCGTAACTTGGTACTGGGAGCCACGTCCTTCAACCAGTGGTCAACAGCGGCTTTCTTCTTGGTCAGGCCACGAGGCCACATGCGATCCACCAGCACCCGGTAACCGTCGCGACTCGCCGGGGGAAGATAAACACGTTTCAGTTTGAGTATCGTCATATCAAACCTCTATTTCTCTATGTGTTACGGTTGGTGCCGATACTTTGACGGGTTGGTGTAGATTCAGTACCGCATCCCGGTAACGGCAGCTTTGGGATGCAGGCTGGCAGGGGCGGACGGGCGGTTGTCCATGGCCGTGAACCACGCGTGTATGTTTCGCAGTCTACTGTCGTAGGGCTGACCGACGCGTGAACCGAAATCAAGTGCGGTATAAAGCACTATGTCCACAACCGTGAAACGATGCGGTACGATCACCGTACGTCCTGCTAGCAAGACATCCAGCCAGAGAAGCCCATCGTGCACGAGCTTTTCAAGCCCTGGAACACATTCTGGCAGGATGAGCATACGTTTCCTGTACATCGCTGCGGCCGGTCCGTAGTGAAAGGCGGCGTACAGCGGCTCGGTAATGCGTCGTTCGATGCGGCGTTGCCACATCCGCGTCTCAGCACGCTCTTCGGGTGTTGAGCCCAGGAGTGGCGGTATCGGATATTTTTCTTCAAGATATTGGAAAATTGCACCAGTTTCCGCCAGCCAGAAACCGTCATCGAGAATAAGCACCGGCACTTGACCGCCCGGGTTGTGTTGAATGAACTCTGGGCGACGGTTTTCCCCGGCATCCACATCAATCTCGCGTATCGGCAGTGTGAGACGCTTCTCCAGCAGATACATGCGGAGGGATCGGGGGTTTGGACGCGCTGCGTTACAATATATCATTGCAAGGTACTCGCTTTCCGCGAGTCTGCATTGTCACTGGTGACTATAATAATATCCAATCGCTTTCCCACGGTACCACTGCCCCCCGTGCTGATCTTTCCGGCATCCATCAGTGCTCGCGTTTCACCATCAGCTTTTTGATCTGTGCGATCGCCCGGCCGGGGTTCAGGCCTTTCGGACAGGTGTTCGTACAATTGAGGATAGTGTGGCAACGATATAGTTTGAAAGGGTCCTGCAAATTATCCAGCCGTTCGCCTGCAGCCTCATCGCGACTATCGGCTAGCCAGCGCCAAGCCTGCAACAGGGTTGCCGGTCCAAGAAATCGATTGCCGTTCCACCACCAGCTCGGACAACCGCTGGTGCAGCAGAAACACAGGATGCACTCATGATAGCCATCGATTTGTGCACGTTCTTTCGATGATTGCAGACGCTCGCGATCGGGTGATGGCGAAGCAGTCTTTAGCCACGGCTCGATCGAAGCATATTGAGCAAAGGCGTAAGTCTGGTCCGGTACCAGATCCTTGATGATCGGCATGCTGTTGAGGGGAAATATTTCCACGGTACCCGGGATATCCTTGATAAAACGGGTACAGGCAAGCCAGTTGGTGCCGTCTATGTTCATGGCGCAACTGCCGCATATCCCTTCTCGGCAGGAACGGCGGAATGTCAGGGTGCTGTCTATTTCGTTCTTGATCATGATCAGTGCATCCAGCACCATCGGGCCGCAGCGGTCCAAGTCAATAAAATAGATGTCTATCTGCGGTGACTTGCCACTATCGGGATCATAACGATATATATGGAATTCCTTGATCTGCGTTGTATTTTGAGGCAGTGGCCACTGTTTACCCTTACGGATACGTGAGTTATCAGATAGCCCAAATGACCGCGTGGGGAGATGCATGATGCGGGGCAGAATTCGATGTGGCGTATGCGTCATGACAGTCCTTCTTTTCGTTGCTCGCGGGTACACAGGAAATGATTTTGGTGCATTTACATGGCTCAGGAAAAATGGGTCGCATCCACGGGCACGCTGTCCGTGCCCATGAAGTGCTCATTCAGATATTTCTCACCTGCATCACAGAACAAGGTCACCACCGTACGCAATTCAGGATTATTCTCGCGGACCCGCTTCGCCGCCAGCAGGTGAGCGCCGGAGCTGGGGCCGCAGAATAGGCCGTGATACCGCGCCAGATCGCGCATGGCCTGCACTGCTTCCTGGCTCGACACAGTAAGTACCCGATCCACGAGGTCGGCGTGACGCGCGAAGATGCGCGGCACAAAACCGTCAGAAATACCCTCGATCTGGTGCTGCGCGATCTCGCCGCACAGGAGTGTGCAGGACTCCGAAGGCTCCATGGCAAACAGACGCACCTTAGGATTCACCGCGCGGAACGCTTGGCCCACGCCCACCAGCGTGCCGCCAGTGCCGACGCCCATCACCAGTGCGTCCGGGAGTGTACCCGAGGGTAACTGCACGAGGATTTCCGGACCCAGCAACAGTCGGTTTTCCTCCACGTTCCATTCCGATTCGAACTGGTGGGAACAGAAAAAGCCAGATTGCTGACCGAGTTCACGGGCCTTCTGCAAGGCATCGCTCACATGAAAGCGGCCACAGAACAGCACCTCGGCACCGTAGGCGCGCGAAATAGCCACGCGCTCGCTGGACATGCCCTCGGGCATCACCACCAGCATGCGGTAACGCTTGACCGCCGCCACCAGGGCCAGCGCATTGCCGGTGTTGCCACTGGTGGCTTCCACTATGGTATCGCCGGGATGCAGCAAGCCTTCGCGTTCAGCCTTCTCCACCATATATTTGGCAATGCGCGCCTTGATAGAGCCGGAGGGATTGAGAAATTCAAGCTTGGCGAAAATACCATCGACTTCCACCAACGGTGTATCACCGATAGCTTCAAGAATGTTGGTCGAAATGCAGGTGTAGCGCGTCGGCATGCAAGGCTCCGATTCTGTGCCTGTGATGTTTGCTCACCACAGAGCCACCCATGGTCCAGGATGGCGGATCGCTGGCAGGGAAGGTTCCTTCCAGCTCTGCGTCTATCATACGTTCACATTCATCTGTCGATCTACTCGTTGAATCTATCGTTGATGGCGAGTGGTCACCTGTCGATTGCGTATCAACTGTAGCCAGAGGAATCGCGTGTTTATGCAGGTAATGCTTGTAGAAAAGATATGACATGATGAAGGCCCTACGGTACGGCGGCGTCGAGGCGAAATGCTGTGGATTGAGAACCGCCTGACGGTACACCCGCAGGGTCTGGCACGCGTAAGCACGTGCGGCATCCTGGCCTCGGCGTCGCGCGAGCCCCGCGATGATACGTTGATCGGTGGTCATATATTGAGACCGACATTGTCGCGCTCCAATACTCGCTCGGCGCGATAGCTGGAACGCACCAAGGGACCAGCCACAGCCTCAAAGAACCCTTTGGCAAGTGCGAGATCACGATACGTTTTAAATTGTTGCGGCGTCACAAAGCGTGCAACTGGCAGGTGATTAAGTGTCGGTCGCAGATACTGGCCGAGTGTGACAATATCCACGCCCGCTGTGCGGATATCACTCAGCGTGCGGTCAATCTCATCGTCGGTTTCCCCGAGCCCCAGCATCAGGCTGGTCTTAGTGAGTACTTTAGGGTATTTTTCTTTTGCAAAGGCCAAAACCTCAAGTGTCTGGTGATAATCGGCACGTGGATCACGGGCATAATGGGTAAGCCGCTCCACAGTCTCGAGATTCTGCGCGTAAGTCACCACGTCCGCGGCGAGCACCGTAGCGACTGAGCGCCGGCTGCCTGTAAAATCCGGTGTCAGCGCCTCTACCGCCGTTTGTGGGACGCGCTCATGGATTGCACGGATGCAAGCTGCGTAATGGGCTGCACCTCCATCCGGCAGATCATCGCGGTCGACCGAGGTGAGCACCACATATTTGAGATTCATGAGGGCCACTGCTTCGGCTACATGCATAGGTTCGTCAATATCCAACCGGCCGCGAGGGTTGCCGGTATCCACGGCGCAAAACTTGCAGGCACGTGTACATACCGAACCCATAAGCATGAGCGTGGCAGTGCCGCAACCCCAGCATTCCGCGATGTTAGGACACAGAGATTCCGCGCATACCGTGTGCAATTTGTGACTGCGCACGATATCGCGTACTTCGTGGTAACGCTCGCCTGCAGGCGCGCGCACCCGCAACCACGGTGGCTTGTGTTCCACGTCAGGGTGTGCGGCGTTAGAATTCGGACGCAGGCCCCGCCGGACAGCGCACACACCCTCCTCCGTTTGAAATTTCTCGCCGCTCAACACAGGGTGTTTCTCAATGCTGGCCATGACTTGCGCGCACTTTGACACGTCGAAGTTACAGCTTAGCCTAGCCTCAACGTTTACACGCTGCCTTGATATTCATCAAGGCGTTACACGTGAGATGGGTGAAGTATTGCCAACACATTTAAGGCTGTCTGCAAACGAATTGCAATGATGCTCTATCCCGATTATTTTGACGCAGCACCGGTCATTACGCTGCACGATCCGCTGGCAGAGTTTCTGGGCGCCGCGGACGGCGGGGTGATGGAATATCGCTATCTCGATGTGGTCAGGCTTGCCGGGCATTCCTGTCCGACCGTGGCCTGCGCGTTTCTGATGACGCGCGCGGCACTCCGTGCCCTGTATGCAGACAGGTTGCCAGTGCGTGGCGATATCCAGGTCGATTTCCGGGATGATCAAATGGACGGAACCACGGGCGTGGTAGCCAATGTGCTGGGCCTGATTACGGGTGCAGCCGGGCCTGGTGGTTTCAAGGGCATTGGTGGACGCTATCACCGCGATGAATTGCTGCATTTCGGCGCCGACATTGATGGGGAAATCCTGCTCACGCGCACCGACACCGGCGCGGCGGTGGAGGCTACTGCGAATCCTAACGGCATCCCTTCCAATCCTCGTATACGGGAACTGCTGACGCTGTGTCTCGCCGGTACTGCGACTGAGGCACAGCAAGCAGATTTCCGCAATCTGTGGCAGTCACGGGTACGGATACTTCTGCTAAACCATGCCGATGATCCAGCGGTAATCACCATACGGACGCTTCCTGACGATCCGCATTTTGATTTCCATAAAGGCCACACAGCAGCAGGCGGCGCATCATGAGCAGCGACAATTTGAACAGGAAGCAGCCCATCGCGCACTGGTTCTCTGCCGGTCGAGCCGGTGAGATCGCCGACCGCGAATCCCGCGTGATTGACGTGAACGGTACTGAAGTAGCGGTCTACAACCTGGGTGGCCGCTATTACGCCATTGAGGATTGCTGCAACCACGACGGCGGCGATATCTCGGGCGGCTGGGTGGAAGATGACGTGGCGGTTTGTCCGCGGCATCTTGCGCGTTTTTCAATACGTACGGGCGCGGTGCTGGCGGGTCCCGCCTACGAAAACGTACATAGCTTCCCGACACGGATACACGACGGTGAAATCCAGGTCCGCGATGATCGCAATTGAGAACCCAAAGCCTGTAATCAGTGACCGCCTCTCACGTTGGACCTTGCTAATTTTTGCCTGTGCGCTGATCAATTTTCTGCTCGCACAGGTGATGATCGTGGCCGGTTTCACTTGGCCCAGTGTGACCTATGCCGATGGCACCACACTTGTTGCAGTTCATCTGATGACTATCGGCTGGTTGACCCTCTTGATGTTCGGCGCCTTGTTTCAATTCGTGCCCGTGATCACCGGTAGACCGCTATACCATCAATGGCTGTCAATGATGACCCTGATACTCGTGGAAGCGGGTCTCATGTGTATGCTCGCCGGGTTCATGGCATTGACTCACGGCTACCCGCGCCTCACCGACTGCCTCCCGGTCGGCGGTACCCTCGTGCTGGCGGGCTCCCTGTGCGCAATCGTGAATGTGGCAATACCCTTGCTGCACACGCAACCTCTGCCGCTGCCGGGACGTTTCGTGCTGGCCGGTCTTGCTTTCCTGCTGGTGACTGTACTGCTGGGCCTGACGTTTGCCCTGGCGCTCAGTGTCCCGGTTTTCACCCCGCATGTTCTGCCGCTACTGTCGGGTGGCCTTGGTTACCATGTGCTGGCCGGTCTCGGCGGTTGGTTCACACTCACCGCCATGGGCGTCACTTACAAACTATTGCCCATGTTCATGCTCGCACCGGAAGATCGCGGTTGGTGGGGTACTACCGTACTACAATTCGGCATATTCGGTCTTGTATTGTCGCTGGGTACGGGCTTGATGCAACTGTGGCGGCCGCACGCAGAGTTTCTGCGTCTCTTACTATATTTCGGCGGCCTCCTGATTGAGGTAGCCGTGACGGTATATCTGATCGATATCGTGCGCCTGTACCGAACGCGCAAACGCGTGCGCATTGAGCTCCACAACCGAGCCGCCTTTGGTGCCTTTTTAAGTCTGGCTGCTGTCCTTATCATCGCCGTCATTCTGACCGTTGGCCACCGGCTCGCTGCATACGCGCCAGCACTCACGCTGCTCATGCTATTCGGCTGGCTTTCCGGTCTCGGTCTCACTCAGCTTTATAAAATCGTGCCGTTCCTCACCTGGATCACGCGCTACGGCCATCAGCTCGGCCACGGCACGGTGCCTCGAGTTCAGGACCTGGTGGACGAAGCCCACACTTCACCCTGGTTCATCATTTATTTCTTCGGTGTAGCCCTTGCCACAGTCGCAGCTTTTAACGGTACAGCCTATGTCTGCCGCGTGGGTGCTGCATTCAGCTTGCTCGCCACGTTCGGGCTGACATTCGAATACTACCGTTCCTGGCGTGGGCACTATGCGGAATGCACCAAGCCCAAGGCACCAGGATTTCCGCCATTCCTGCCTAAAGGAGGACATATCTCATGACCGCATCTGTACCGTTGACACTCGATGTGCGCGAGGAACTGCGCCATGGCGGTGAACCGCTGCCACGCATCATGGAAACAGTGAAACAGCTTGCGCCTGGTCAAGCGCTGCGGCTGTTGGCCACTTTCGAACCCCTGCCCTTGTACGCGGTACTCGGCCGTAAGGGTTTCAGCCATCAGGCCACGTATCGCGGGGTGGATGATTGGGAAGTGGTATTTACACCGGGCAGCGCAGATCCGCAAGCAGCAAAAAGTATGAAGAGGCAGAAAACCGCGTCGATTTCTACCGACGACTGGCCCACACCCAGTGCCTTCCTGGACAACCGCGGTCTGGAGCCACCTGAACCTATGGTTCGAATCCTGAATTCGCTTGAACATCTTGCGCCGGGCGAAGTACTGGAAGCCATCAATGAACGCGACCCGGTATTCCTGTACCCGGAACTGGAAGCACGCGGTGCGGCCATTCATACCGATAAAAATGGCGACGGCGTATATCTGCTGATTCGCCGCGGGATCTAAGGCATGTGCACGCATACCCCGCCAAGTCGCGAATATGTACTGGATGCCCTACACGAAGTGATTGATCCGGAACTCGGCTATAACATCGTGGACATCGGTTTGATCTATGGGCTAAAAGTCGAGACCAACCTCATCAAGGTCATCATGACCATGACCACGCCCGGCTGCCCGGCTCAGGACTACATCATGTCAGGCGTCAAGGCACGTGGACGGCAGATTCCAGGGGTGCAAGACGTGGACATCCATCTCGTATGGGAACCGCCCTGGTCACCACAGAAGATGACGCCTATCGCCAAGGCCTACTTTCATATCGAGGACGATACACCGTGAATGAGATTACGAATCCAGGCAACGAACTCGCGATACTCAACCGGCTGTTCATGCAAGCCTTGATGGCGCTGGGCGGTGCAGGTAAGCAGGAACACGCGTGCCGGCTGGCAGCCGCTGGCTGGGCGGCACTGCGTCAACGACATCCTCGCGAAGCCGAACGCCTTAATGGTGCGTTACATGCATTAACACGCACCTCCCATCCCACCCACATTGGAGACACCCGTGACCGAACCAAAACTACTTGATGTCCGCATGCTCATTCCCGCAGAACGCCACCGGCTTATTTTCGAAACGTACGACAATCTCAACCCTGGCGAGAGCTTCCTACTGGTGAATGACCATGATCCTAAACCACTCTACTACCAATTCGAAGCCGAGCATAACGGTCAGTTTTCTTGGAAGTATCTGGTGCAGGGTCCGCGAGCTTGGCACGTGGTAATTGGCCGGAATTGAGTATTCATGCCCTAGAATATCCAGGGAATATCTCAAATCATCTTTACCGGCCAAGTTGCGGCGGATCGCTGTCCTCGGATTTGTGTATTCCTGGGGGTGTATCGGTCTCATACGGTCGATGCTGACATGGGTCTTATAGCCTACCGCTAAAACGATGCATGCTATTAGTCACCTGCCATATTCCGGAATAACAGCGAGCTAGGAATTTACCGCTGTAGATTGCAGGATATGTAAATCAACGTACTGAATACCTCATTGATTTTTTAACGTGCTGAGATACGTTGCCACGTTATCGATATCTGCATCTGTCAGCGCCTTAGCCATGGGATTCATGATTGGATTGGAGCGTGTACCATCTCGAAATGCCTTGAGTTGAGCGACCAGATAATCCGCCTTCTGACCCGCGAGATTTGGATAAATGGTAGCGACAGAAATACCATTCTCCCCATGGCAGGCGGCACAGGTTGCATCAAAGAGTTTCTTACCAGCGACCGTATCTGCAGCGTGTGCGGTTGGTATGGCGGCCATACCCACAACAATTAGACCTATTAGTGCACTGAACTTGATCATGATTGCGTTCTCCCGCGTCATTGGACGCCTATTTGTCAACCCGGGCGCGAGTATTGCTTCACTGTGTGGTTTGAGAAAATCGTGGTCGATAAAGTATGGCCCACAGGGACATGTTCGCCACAATAACACCAACCCAGACCCCCCCCCAGAATGTCACTATTGGAAAAGTCCGGAGTGGTAATAGCGCCAACGCCGCCAAAAGGATTGCCATGATGATATTGACGTTGCTTTGCCACGGATGATTGTCACTACGCCTGGCCCAGATCGCCATGATAAATATTACTGCTGCTGCAATCAGCAATGGATAGAAACGACCCGTCATGAGCGCCGGATTGAGGACCGCGGCATACACCAATACCAGCCCTAGCAGCGTGTTGATGATGTTGGGGATCATTTAGATTCCTCCGGGGTACTATGCAGCTTAGCAAGGTAGCGCCAAGTCACTGGTGGGATGGCCGCATATATCAGGACGCTCAGCACAATAACAACTTTCCACAGGGCGGCAAGCGGGGTAAACAGGCAGATGGCCAAGGCCAGGAGTATGGCAACAAGGTAACAGGCGACACCGGCTCGGATAAGTACTGTGTTAGACCAGAGTCTGCCGACACTGTAGAGACCGCCATAACCTCCGCCCGCCAGTACAAACAGGCCCAGCAGCAAGGCTGTATAGATGAGTGCATAGGGTGTCATGGGGTTTGCGATTTGACCACGGCTTTCGGCGCGCGCTTGCCCGAAGACAGCAGGTCATACACCAGCACGACATAGCCAGCGGCAAATACCAGGCCGAAACCCATGCGGGCGTACATGCCGGATACGAACCAGGGATTTTCCTGACCTGCCATGAAGGCCATCATGGTGGATCCTCCGATGGCACGTTCATAGAAGGCCTGGGCGATGCCCGCGATCAGCAACCCACCGACCATGCCGATCATGCCGAAATTGAGCAGGCCGAAGCCCCATTTCCAAGCGCGACCATCCAGGAAGTTTACGCCACTGATCTTCTGCTTCGCGAGATACAGGACGGCGATAACTCCGCAGGCATAGGCACCCCAGAAGGCGAAGTGGCCATGGGAAACGGTCCACTGCGTGCCATGCGAGAACAAATTGATCTGCGGTAGCGTCATCATGAAGCCGAACACACCGGCACCGATGAAGTTGCCGAACGCCTCCGCCAATATCCAGTAAAATGCCGGCCGATTATTGGTCTTCATATGATG
>Ga0307374_10003328_pt1 | contig 27534 bp, 24 predicted proteins | sample OX3MG_FD_202532 | JGI IMG/M metagenome (GOLD analysis project Ga0307374, IMG submission 202532) | Soil microbial communities from Risofladan, Vaasa, Finland - OX-3 | ecosystem: Environmental > Terrestrial > Soil > Coastal area > Acid sulfate soil | place: Finland: Risofladan, Vaasa | collected...
GCCAGCGATAGAAGGCGGCGTAGTGGTGGGTGGGGGGGAGCAGGGGGTCGTGGTAGATCGCGATCGGGTTCTCGCCGAATCCACGCGGGGGCTGGACGGTGAGCAGGACGTGGCCGAATTCCAGCCCTGCGAAGTGAAGCCGTCCAGCGCTCAGATAGAGCCGCCCCGGTGGTGCTCCCCAGTGTTCCTGCACGGCCTCTTGCACCGGGGGGGGCAGGGCAGCGAAGGCCTGGGCGTAGGCGGCGACTCCCTGCGCAGCCGGGGCCAGGCGCATCTGCTCTGAGGTCAGATACTCCTGGTCGTAGACGCCGGCGGCGATGAGATCGTGGATCAGCTCATCGCCGCTTTCGGGCAGCTCCCCGACCCGATAGCCCTCCTCGCGCAGGCGGTGGAGCAGGGCGAGGGCGGAGGCCGGGGTGTCCAGCCCCACCGCATTACCCACGCGGGCGTTCTTGGTCGGGTAGCTGCTGAGCACGATCGCGATCCTCTTGTCGGCGTTGGGCCGCCGACGCAGGCGCGCGTGGGCCAGAGCCAGGCGGGCGACCGCGCGGCAGCGCTCGGGGTCGGCCACGTAGCGGACCACGCCGTCGACCTCCTCTTTGAAGCAGAACGGGGGCCCCACGATGCGGCCATCAAACTCGGGCAGCGCCACCTGCATGGCCACGTCGAGCGGCGAGAGACCGCCGCTGCTGGACGACCAGGCGGCCCGGCTGCCGGTGCTGGTCACAGCCTGAATCACGGGCAGGCCCAGATCCTCGAGCCAGCGCGCGGTCCACTCGTCGGCGACCGTGCCGCCGTCGACCTGAACCTCGGCCACCGAGAAGCTGAGCGTCATCACCAGGCAGTCGGCCAGGGGCCGACCGTCCCGCATCAGGCACTCCGCGATCGCGGCCGGGGTGCCGTCGGGGCCGGGCTCGCGCAGGCTGTAGCAGAAGAATGCGTGTGGCTCTCCCCCCGCCTCCTCGATCGCGCGACAGAGCTCGTCCACGAAATCGAGATTTCCGCTCATCCAGTGGGCGCGGTAGAAGGCCACCGCTATCACCGGTCTTGGGGAGGCTGGATCAGCGGCGCGGTAGACACCGTTGCGGGGCACGGGCTGGGGGGCCGAGGCGGGGAAGGAGGTGGACCGCAGAGCATTGCTGAGACGGGCGAGCAGGTGGCCCACGTTCTCGATTCCGCCCTCGGCCCAAAAGCGCCCCGACTCGGCGACCAGCTCGGCAGCGGCGGTCGAGGCCGCCTCGAGTTCGAGGTCCTGCCCCAGCTCGCCCGGCCAGGCCAGGAGCGGGACCGCGGCGGCGACGCAGGCGCTGCGCAGTCGGTCGAAGCCATCGCTGAAGGCCCGGCGGCCTCCGAGCAGACGCATCCCGACCGCCCAGAACTCGCCCTGGCCCACGCGCCGGATGAGGCGATCGAGCTCGTCGGCGTCGATGCGGGCCGGGTTCAAGGCCTCGATCGACCCGTAATCGGGGGGCACGGCGTGGCTCACGGCGAGCAGGTCGGTGTCGGCGGTGGAGAGCAGGAGGAGGGTGCCCAGAGGCCGCGGAGAGATCAAAATTCGATCCCGCGCTGGGCCGGTACGCCAGCCTTGAAGTGGTGCTTCACCTCCGTCATCTCGGTCACCAGGTCGGCGGCGTCGATGATGGCGGGGGTGGCGCCGCGTCCGGTCAGAACCAGATGGAGGTCGGCCGGACGTGATCGGGCCAGCTCCAAGACCTCTTCCTCGCTCACCAGCCCGGCCTTGATCGAACCCAGGATCTCGTCCAGGACGACCATCTTGTAACGACCGGACGAGACCGCATCCCGGGCCATCTCGAGGGCCGCGCGCGCCGCCAGTTGGTGCTCGGGAACCGCGATCTTGGGGTCGCGCAGGCGTTCGATGGTGAAGCCGCGGCCGCCCACCTCAACCTCGATCTCCGGCACCCCGCGCCGGATGGCGTCGCGCTCGCCCGTCTTCCAGGCCCCCTTGATGAACTGGACCACCTTGACCGGAAGCCGGTTGCCGGCGGCGCGCAGGGCGAGGCCGAAGGCGGCCGTGCTCTTGCCCTTGCCATTGCCGGTGAAGACCAGCAGGAGGCCTCGGCGCCGAGCCTTGGCCTCCCGTGCCTTGCGTCGCTCCTCCTCGTCCAACCTTCACCTCCTCGGGTAGGGGGTTGGAGGTCGAATTCGGATAGGCGTCGTCCTGAGCCGTCCCGGCCAGGGCCCGTCCGCGCGGCCTCCTGTTCCCCATCGATTCGAGGCAGGTCTCCTGGCTTCCAGCGTCCGTCCCCGGCCTGCCTTCCCTGACCTTTGAAGGATCAAGTGGCGCCCCCCTGGGGGCACGGCCGAGACGCTGGTTACAGTGGCGGGACCACTCCGGCTTTTACCGGATTCCCTTTTGAGCCCTGGTGGGCACCCCGACTTATGGACTTGTATCTGCTGCTGGCAGCCAACTCTAGCACCTGGCCTGTCAGTCGGCGGCCGCCCCTTCGGGCCCGGACACACCGGCCTGGCTGAAGGTGGCCATCTGGTTCAGGGTGCGCACCGCCGCCTCCAACAGGGGCAGGGCCAGAACTGCGCCTGTCCCCTCTCCCAGGCGGAGCTCGAGGTCGAGGAGGGGCACCAGCCCGAGTCGATCCAGCGCCACCTGATGACCGAGCTCCTGGGAGCGATGAGAGGCGATCAGAAAGTTCCCGGCGCCGGGGTTTATGGCCACCGCGACCAGGGCGGCGGCGGCCGAGATGAAGCCGTCGACGAGGATCGGTCGCCGCTCCTGGGCGGCCTGCAGGATGACTCCCACGAGCCCGGCGATCTCGAGGCCGCCCAGGGCTGCCAGGGCCGCCATCGGCTCATCGAGCCGGAATCGATTGACCTCCAGGGCCCTGCGCACGGCCTCGCGCTTGCGCGCCAGCCCGGCGTCGTCGACGCCGGTGCCGCGTCCCACAACCTGATCAGGGTCGGCCCCGGTGAGAGCACAGACGAGGGCGGCGGAGGCGGTTGTGTTGCCTATCCCCATGTCCCCCGTCAGGACCACGTCCAGCCCCCGCTCGAGCTCAGCCCGGACCAGGCGGCGACCGTGCTCGACTGCCATCGCCGCATCCTCGGGCGTCATCGCCGGTCCCTGCGTGATGCTGTCGGTGCCTCGGCGGACCTTGCAGTCAGCCAGCTGAGGGTGGGGGGCGATGTCGCATTCGACCCCGAGGTCGGCCACCACCACGCGGGCCCCCATCTGGGCCGCGAGAACGTTAATCGCCGCCCCCCCGGCCAGGAAGTTGGCGACCATCTGGCCGGTCACCTCGCGCGGGTAGGCGCTCACGCCCTCACTCGAGACCCCGTGGTCGGCGGCCAGGGTGAACACGACCCGATGCTTGAGTTCCGGGTCGATCCGGCCGCAGATCCCGGCCAGTTGTACGGACAGCGCCTCCAGGCGCCCGAGGCTGCCGGCCGGCTTGGTCAGCGTCGCCTGCCGCGTCCGCGCAGCCTCCATGGCGGAGTGATCGAGCCCGCCCAGCGTCACCTGGGGTGAGCTGGAGTCGGTCTCCAAGGCGTTCTGCCAGGGCCGCCCCCAGGCCTCGCCAAAGACCACGTCGCCCAGGCGCCGCCGGGTCTCCCAACCCACCTGCTCGAGCAGCGGCCGGGCCGGGAAGGCGTCGGGCCAGCCCAAGCAGAGCAGGGCCAGGGGGCGCACGTGGGGCGGGATCTCGAGTGCCTGTTGGACCTCGCCGGGGTGGAAGAAGCTGACCCAGCCGACCCCCACGCCCTCCGCCCGTGCGGCCAGCCAGAGGTTTTCGATCGCGCAGGACGCGCTGTAGGCGTCGGTCTCGAGATCGCTGTAACGGCCGAGCACGTGGTTGCCGCCGCGGGTGGGGTCGACCGTGACCACGATCACGGCGGAGCATTCGATGATCCCCTCGACCTTGATGCGGAGGAATTCCTGCACCCGCGAGGGGTCCTCGCCCATGGCGGCGGCCGTGGCCAGGCGTTGGCGTTCGGCGCTGTCGCGCAGGCGGCGCCGAGGAGCGGGGTCGCGCACCACGATGAAACTCCAGGGCTGCATGAAACCGACCGAGCCCGCCCGGTGAGCTGCCCAGACCAGGCGATGAAGAATCTGGTCGGATACCGGCTCGGGCCGGAAGTGGCGGATATCGCGGCGTTCCTGGATGACGCGGTAGACGGCGTCGCGCTCGGCCTCGCTGAAGATGGCCGAGGTGGTCTGGATCCCTGGATATTGGTCGACCAACTTCATCGCCGCATTCGCCTCCTCGGTGGTTCGGCTCGTACCGGCGATCGATGGCTCAAAAGCACATGGCACGCCGAGGCGAGCCGAGTGACTTTGCCTGCCCTCGGGTTCGGCCGCAGGCAGGTCTCCTGGCTTCCAGCCCACAGCGACACCACTACCTTCCCGGGGCGGGGCCCCAGTGGCGCCGGACAGCCTCCGGCCGGCGGTGTCGCAGCTGGTTCACAGTGGCGGGTCCGCTCCGGACTTGAACCGGATTCCCTATTCTGCCGCTCACCCCGGCGGTGGGCGGCCACCTGCGGCGTCTATTTGGTTGTGGGCTCGAGGATAGCAGCGCCGAGACGCGGTCGCCCGTTCGCCTGGCATACGATGGGTGCGACGGGAGCTCGGTCGGACCGGGCTGAGAGGGTGGCTTAGATGGCCGCCGACCGTGATGACCTGATCCGGGTAATGCCGGCGTAGGTAGAAGTGCCAGCGCCATGGAATCTTCCCGCCGTGCTCTGCATGCGAGGAGGCGGTACATGGCCAGCACCATCCAGGCGGCGAAAGAGGGTTCTAAGGCGTTCCCCAACAGCCGCAAGGTCTACGTTGCGGGCTCGCGCCCCGACCTGCTCGTACCCGCCCGCGAGATCGCGCTCGCCCCATCCAGCGTGCGCGGCGCGGAGGTGGCGAACTCGCCCCTGCGCGTGTACGACACCAGCGGCCCCTACGGTGACCCCGCGCACCTGGTCGACCTGGAACGAGGCCTGCCTACGCTGCGCCGGGGTTGGGTCATCGAGCGCGGCGACGTCGAGGGGTACGAGGGCCGTGGAGTCGAGCCTGCCGAAGACTTCCCCACGCCGGCCGGCACCGTCCGCTTCGGGCCCGGAGCGGTGGCACGGTGACTCAGATGCACTACGCGGGCCGCGGGGTCGTGACCCCGGAGATGGAGTTCGTCGCCCTGCGCGAGGGGCTCGAGAGCGAGTTCGTGCGCGAGGAGGTGGCCCAGCGCCGCGCCATCATCCCCGCCAATGTCAACCACCCCGAGAGCGAGCCGATGGCGATCGGACGCGGTTTCCTGGTCGTCAAGATCAACGCCAACATTGGCAACTCCGCGGTCGCCTCCTCGATCCAACAGGAGGTCGAGAAGATGACCTGGGCCACCCTGTGGGGAGCCGACACCGTGATGGACCTGTCCACGGGCAAGAACATCCACAGCACCCGGGAATGGATCATTCGCAACTCGCCGGTGCCGATCGGCACCGTGCCCATCTACCAGGCCTTGGAGCGGGTCGGAGGTAGGGTCGAGGAGTTGAGCTGGGAGGTCTATCGCGACACCTTGGTGGAGCAGGCTGAGCAGGGTGTTGACTACTTCACCATTCACGCCGGGGTGCGCCTGGGCTACATCCCGCTCACCGCTCGCAGGATGACCGGCATTGTCTCGAGGGGCGGCTCGATCATGGCCGGCTGGTGCCTGGCCCACCACCAGGAGAGCTTCCTCTACACGCATTTCGAGGAGATCTGCGAGATCATGGCCGCCTACGACGTCGCCTTCTCACTCGGCGACGGTCTGCGCCCGGGCTCGATCGCCGACGCCAACGACGCGGCCCAGTTCGCCGAACTGGAGACGCTGGGGGAACTGACCGAGGTGGCCTGGAGGCACGACGTTCAGGTCATGATCGAGGGCCCCGGGCACGTCCCGATGCACAAGATCAAGGAGAACTTGGACCTTCAACTCCAGATCTGTCATGAGGCGCCGTTCTACACGCTGGGTCCGCTCACCACCGACATCGCACCTGGGTACGACCACATCACCTCGGCGATCGGAGCGGCCATGATCGGCTGGTATGGGACCGCCATGCTCTGCTACGTCACCCCCAAAGAGCACCTGGGCTTGCCCAACAAGCAGGACGTGAAGGACGGTGTCATCGCCTACAAGATCGCCGCCCACGCCGCCGACCTGGCCAAGGGCCACCCCGGTGCCCAAGCCTGGGACGACGCGCTCTCCAAGGCTCGCTTCGAGTTTCGCTGGCACGATCAGTTCAACCTCAGCCTGGATCCGGTATCAGCCCGCTCGATGCACGACGAAACCCTGCCCGCCGAGCCGGCCAAGACGGCCCATTTCTGCAGCATGTGCGGACCCAAGTTCTGCAGCATGCGGATCAATCAGGACATTCGCGACTATGCCGACGCTCAAGGACTCGATGAGCAGGCCGCGCTCGTTGCTGGCCTGGAGGAGAAGGCGGCGCAGTTCCGCCAGTTGGGAGGGCAGCTCTACAGCGAGGGGTGAGGCGAGGATGGAGTCGGCCGCTCGGCCCCGAGCGGCGTGTGCTCTAGGGCGCGGGGGGCGGGCCCCCCTGCATGAGCTGGCGGGCCTCGTCCAGGCTCGTGTCCTCCGACGGTAGGGCCAGATCGGAGGCAACCAGGCTCGAGGCCTCGAGCTTGGTGCCGCGCTGCCGGACCAAATCGAGGGCGGTCTTGAGGGTGGTCGCGAATCGGGCCGAGTCGTGAGCGTCGATGGCGGCCACGATGGCCTCATCGCAGCGATGCAATTCTTCGGCGACCGAGCTCGAGATGCGGTACTGATCCTCGCCCTGGATTCGAACCACGAGCGATCCATCCCCCAATGCGGCGCTGACGGGCCCGGTTCCGAGCTCGCGTTTCAGCGCCGCCAGCTCGGCGTCCACGTTGCTGGAGGTCGAGGCGGCCAGCAGCTGTCGATCGATGTCGTCCTGACTTCCAGCTCCGATCTGGTCCAGCCCGCCGGTGTCGATGAGCTGGTCGATGGCGGCCGAACGCGCCTGCATCTGGCGCGTCTTGTCCTGCGCCCGGTCCACCATCATGCTCACGTCCGCCATCTGCTCGGAGAGCCCGGTCACCGCCTCGCCGATCTTGGTCGACGCGCTCGCCGCCGAGTACTGGGCCTTGAGCGATTCCTTCTGAGTTCTGAAAGCCTCCACCTTGGCCTGAAGCTTCTGCGCCGTCTGCTCCAGCTTCTGCTCCTGGAGCGTGAGCTGCTCGATCTGGGTCTTGAGGTCGCCGAGCTGTTGCCCCGCGGTCTGGGCCCGGGTCAGGGCCAGACGCGCCAGGTCTTCGCGTCCCTGGGCCAGCGCCGTTCGGGCCTGCTCTTGAAGTTTGGCCTGGCGCTGCTCGAGTTCTGACGCCTGGAGCTCGAGACGCTTCTCGGAGGTCAGAACGTCGGCCACGTTGGCCCGCATCTGCTGTAGCGCCTGGAGTTGCTTCTGATAGGCGAGGTCCATCGATTCGGCGGGATCCTCCGCCCGGTCGAGGACGTGGTTCAACTTCTGCTGGATTACGTCAGACATACGGCGCATGATGCTCACCGGCCAACTCTACCGTTGCCCATCGGGGAATGGTCAACCGGTGGCCCGCGCGATCCTGGCCTAGGGTCGGTCGAGTGGGTGGTTGACCGGGTGCCGTCCGGCCGGGCTCCGTCCCGCGGAGCCGAATAGGGTGTACTACTAGGACCGACCCAGATGGATTCAGGAACCGATTCGGGACCCAGCTTCGACCTCGTCGCCGCCTCGATCAGGGCCGACGCCAGAGATCTGGCGACCTTCCTTGAGGCGCTCGCTTACAAACTGGGCGAGGCGCTGCCGGGCGCGGTTGCGGTCGAGCGCGAGGGTGGCCTGTTCCGGCGCCAGCACCGAGTGCGGCGATTGCACATCAGCCTGGGGGATCGCAACTATGAGCTGGAGCGGGCGGGCGCGGGGCTGCGCTGCCAGGTTGCCCACAGCGTAAGGGGGATAACGGTGAAGAGTGAAGAGATTGAATTGGACGCCTGGATCGACGATCTGAGCCGCCGGCTGGCCGAGCACGCGGGCGAGAGTTCGCGTACCCGCTCAGCCCTCGAGAGGCTGCTCGGATGAGCCCGGAGGAGATCGGACTGCCGGAGGAGGCCGAGCACCGTCTGGCCGAGCTCCGGGGACAGGGAGGGCAGGCCGGGATCTTCACCAGCGATCTGTCGGTCAACGAGTTCCTCCTGGTCAAGGAGGCTGGATTTGATCCGGTCGGCCTGGTGGTCGGGAGCTCGATCTACCACATCGGGTTCCAGGCCCCACGCTGGGGGCAGAGCCAGGAAATGACCAATTTGAGCCAGGCCATGTACCACGCCCGAGAGCTGGCCATGTCGCGCATGGAGGCGGAGGCCGAGGACTTGGGGGCGGACGGGGTGGTGGGCGTCAGGCTGGACATCAACTTCTATGAGTTCGGCCAGCATTCCGCCGAGTTCATCGCCATCGGCACCGCGGTCAAGGGGCGCCAGGGCAGTGCCCGTAACGCCGCCGGCAAGCCCTTCACCTCCGACCTGTCGGGTCAGGACTTCTGGACCCTGGTCCAGTCCGGCTACCTGCCCCTGGGCCTGGTCATGGGTACCTGCGTCTACCACGTGGGTCGCCGCAGCCTGAGCGGCTGGCTGGGCAGCCTGGGCCAGAACCAGGAGCTGCCCAATTTCACCCAGGGCCTCTACCAGGCGCGGGAGCTGGCCATGGCGCGAATGCAGGCGGAGGCCACAGAGCATCAGGCTCAGGGCATAGTCGGGGTGCAGCTGAAGGAGGAGTCCCATCTTTGGGGCTCGCACACGATCGAGTTCTTCGCCGTGGGAACCGCGGTGCGGCCGCTGGGCGAGGAGCATGAGATCGCGCGTCCCCAGATGGTCCTGGACCTGGGCGGCTAGCGGTGCTGGCCGAGCGCGCCCTGGATCGGCTGGCGCAGGGGGCAGACCGTAGCGCTGAGCACCGCGAGTTCACCAGCGACCTGTCGGTCGAAGAGCTGGTCGCAGTTGAGGCGGCGGGACTGGAACCGCGCGGTCTGGTCGGCGGATCCTGCGTGTTCCGGGTGGGCTGGCAGTTCGTGGGCTGGACCGAGGCCCGCGAGGTCGACACCCTGAGCACGGCGATGTACGAATCGCGGGAGCGAGCCATGAAGCGCCTGGTCCAAGAGGCGGCGCGCTGCGGCGCCGACGGGGTTGTGGGGGTGCGCCTCACGATCGCGTTCGACAACTGGGGCGAGGGACTGGGAGAGTTCAGCGCCATCGGCACCGCGGTCCGCCATCGGGATCGACCGGGCAGCCTTAGGACCCCGACCGGAGACATCTTCACCTCCCATCTGTCGGGCCAGGACGTTTGGGCCCTGCTCCGCACCGGCTACCGCCCGCTGGGCCTGGTGATGGGCTGCTGCGTGTACCACTATCCAGCCCAGGGCTTGAGCCAGTGGTTCGGCGCGGTGACCCAGAACCAGGAGCTGCAGGGGCTCACGCGGGCCTTCTACAGCGCGCGCGAGCTGGCCATGGACAGGATGCAGCGGGAGGCGCTTCAGCTCGGCTCGGAGGGGGTTGTGGGGGTCACGGTGGAGGAGGAGTCGCACGTCTGGGGTGGCCACACGCTCGAGTTCCTGGCCCTTGGGACCGCGGTGCGCTCGACGCCGGCACCTCCCGCCCCGCCGACGCGGATGGTGAGGCGAGTCGATGTCTGAGCTCAAGGCCGCCTGGGGCAGCACGCTCAGCGTGGCCGAGCTGGCGGCGGTGCGCTCCGAGGGCTTCGATCCCGTGGGCCAGGTCATGGGCAGCTGTGTGCACCAGGTGTACGCATACCTGCAGACCTCCAATCTGGGCGGAGCCTGGGGTGGTGGCGGCGTCATCGGGGGCGGCATCGCCGGTGGTGTCGGCATCGGCGGCGGCTTCGGTTACGGCAGCCAGGGCGGCCGCGGGGGCTGGGGTGGTCCGCTGGGCGGATCTCCCTTCGGCGCGGGCCAGATGGGCGGAGGCGGAATCTGGTCGGTGCAGGAGCTCAGCGATTACAGCCAGGCCCTGCGTTCGGCGCGCAACCTGGCCCTCGAGCGCATGTCGGCCGAGGCTGCGGGCAGCCACGGCGTGGTCGGGGTGCGTCTCAACCTGCGCTGGCTGGACGAGTCGGCTCGGATCCTCGAGTTCACCGCCTTGGGGACCGCGGTCAGGGCCGCTGGGCGCGAGGTTTCGTCCGCCCCCTTCCTCTCTCTGCTCTCGGGCGAGGAGTTCGCCAAACTGCTCCGCGGCGGCTACGTCCCCTGTGGGGTGGCGATGGGGATCTCGGCCCTGGCCGTGGCCGGCTCTCCGGTCGGCAACTGGGCCATGATGGGCCCCGGCTACGAGGTCCAGGAGTTCAGTCAGGCCGCCGCCCGAGCCCGCACATCGGCCGTCTCCCGGATGGAGGAGGACCTGCGCCGGATGGGGGCGGACGGCGCCGTGGGGAGTCAGGTCGTGGCCCGGGTGCAGCACCAGGAGGGCGCCGGCTACCCGATTCGAATCGTCGAGTTCTCGGCCGTGGGCACGGCCGTGATGCGCTTCGGGCGCGACGACGATCCGCTGGACGCCGTGCTCGGACTGTGAGCCAAGCCTAGACCGGCGGCGCCGAGCCGACCAGCTTAAAGCCCCCTTTTCCATCCATCTGGATGAGCCAGATCGTCTGCCGAACGTCGTGCGCAGAGGTGAATCGGAAGCGTCCGAGCGGGGTCTGCACGTCGACCCCGGCCAGGGCGGTACGCAGGCGGTTGCGGTCCTGGGCCGGATCGGTGAAGCGGAGATGGGCCCGGGAGGCCGCCTGAGCCAGGATCTGCACCGCGGCGTAGCCCTGGGCTGCGAACTGATCTGGATCCTGGCCGTAGGCCGTCTGGTAGGCGGAGACGAAGGCGCGATTGGCGGGCGAGGCGTTGCCGAGGTACCAGGCACTGCCCGATTGGGCGCCGAGCCCCGCCGGACCCGCCTGGGCCGAGACCTGGGCGGTGTTGAATCCGTTTCCTCCCAAGAACTCGCCCTGAAAGCCGAGGGCACGGGCCTGGACCATGATCTCGGCCGGCAGATTTCCCAGGCTGGTGATGAAGATGACCTCAGGCTTCAACGCCAGGGCCTGGCGCACGTAAGGCCCGAGGTCGCTGGCGTTCTTGCTGAAGTCGATCGTGCCCAGAAGCTGGATCCCGTACTGGGGCGCGATGGCGCTCACGATGGCCCCTCCGTCGGCGGAGAACTTGTCGTCCGACGCCACCAGCAGGACGCCGGTCCGGGCGTGGTGGGCGGCCTGCCAGGCGGCGATGCTGGCGGGGATGGCCGCGGCCTCACCCAGGCTGTCCCGGAAGACGTATGGGCAGGGGGTAGGGTCGGGGTAGTTGCAGTCTGGAACCAGGTGGTTACCGGTGTCGCTGATCCCGATGATCGGGACTCCGGCTCGGTTGGCCAGGGGCTGGACCGCCACGGCCGAGTTGGATAGGGTCGGACCGAGCAGGGCCAACGGGGCCGGTTTGGTGGCGAGCAGAGAGTTGAGGTCCGCGGTCGAGGTGGCCCGGATCGAGCCGTCGTCCTCGATCTGGACATTGATCCTCGCCCCGAGCACCCCGCCCCGGTCGTTGATCTGAGTCAGCGCCAGGTTGATCCCGTTCTTGGACCCGATCCCGTATACCCCGCCGGGTCCGGTGAGGGAGAGGATGGCCCCAAAGGACAGCACGTGGCCGGAGTAGGCTCCGCTTCCCCCGCTGCCCCCACACGAGAGCAGGGCCAGGCTGGCCAGGCCAGCCGCGGTCCACAGGCGTCTCATTGCGGGAGAACCGTGGCCGGGGCCTCGAGCAGAGGCGCAGGCGGGGCCTCCAGGCTGGAGGGCAGGACGACGCGGAACACCGTTCCCCCCGCCGGGGAGCTCTCCAGTTCCAGCCGTCCGCCCAGGAGTTCGACCAGGCTGCGGCTCAGGGGCAGACCCAATCCGGTGCCCTCCCGGTCCCGAGCCAGGCGCTCGCCGACCCGGGCGTACTCGTCAAAGGCACGCTTTAGATCCTGGGCTGCGACTCCCACCCCGTGGTCGCGGACCGAGATCTCGATCCCGGCCGCCGTGCGCAGGCCCGAGAGTTCGATCGAGGTCCCGGGACCCGAGAAGTTGATGGCGTTGGACACGCCGTTGAGCAGGGCCTGGAGGAGGCGCCGGCGGTCAGTTACGACCCAGAGGATCTCGTTGCGCTCGATCCTGATCGACTGGCCGCGCGCCTTAACCAGGGGTTCGGCTTCCCGGACCAGCTCCTCGAGCAGGCCGTCCAGGCCGAAGCGTTCAGGATGCAGATCCATCCGCCTCGCCTCGACCTTGCTCAGATCCAGAATGTCGTCGATGAGCGCCAGCAGGTGGGTGCCGCTGGTCTGGATGTTGTTGACATAGCGGGCCTGACGCTCACTGAGCGAACCCGGGGCCGCCATCTCTAGCATCTGTCCGAACCCCAGGATGGCGTTGAGGGGGGTGCGCAGTTCGTGCGACATCTTGGCCAGGAAGGACGATTTGGCGTTGCGGGCAAGGCGGTTGGCCTCGAGCAGCACCAGGAGCAGGGCGGCAAAGAGTATGGCCACGAACACCACCACTGGAACCAGGATTCCTAGCACCGCCTCGTTGCGGTTCACCTCACTGAGCGTTGAGGTCGCCTCCGCCTGGCGCCGAGCGGTGGCGACGTCGAGGAGCTGGTTGATGTCACCCGACACCGGATCGAGCCCAGTTTCGATCTGGAAGGCGGCCGCCGTGTCCTGCGCGTCTATCGCGGCCAGCAAGCGGGAGGAGCCGGCGAGATAGATCGAGTAGTCGAAAGAGACCGAGCGCACGAAGGAGCGATCGGCCGCGGACCCGCTACGCGAGATGGCCCCAAGGTCGGCCTTAAATTGCCCGGAGGCGACCAGGAACTGGGTCTTAAGGGTAGGGAGGCGCTCGAGCTGGTAGCGTCGGGAGAGGTCCTGCTGCACCGCCATCGACTCACTTGCCTGTTGGTAGTAGCCGCTGATGCGATCGAGGTAGGCCACCCGCTCGGCGGCGCTGCGACTGTACTCGGCCGCGAGCACGCCGGCGGTCCCCGCGGCGAGCAGGGTGACGATCAGCCCGAGGCTGGTGGCGGCGCCGGTCCAGGGGGGCAGGACCAGGGCCAGGGAGCGCCACGAGCGGCGCCAGTTCAGATGAAGGAACATCGGGGCTGACCATACACACCGCCCGGAGGAATGGGGCCCTGACGCCCAGCTCTCCACGGCCGGAGTTGAAACAATCCGATCCGCCCGTCGGTAGATAGGGGTAGATGGCCACGGGCGCACTCGGTCTTGATCGCTCCGTGGGCCCACCCCACCTGTTTGAGCCTCTGCGCCTGCGCTCGATCGAGCTTCGCAACCGGATCGCGGTGTCGCCCATGTGCCAGTACTCGAGCCAGGACGGCTTCGCCAACGACTGGCACTTGGTCCACCTTGGTTCCCGCGCCGTGGGCGGCGCGGGACTGGTCCTGGCCGAGGCGACCGCGGTCACCCCCCAGGGCCGGATCAGCCCGGCCGACCTCGGGCTCTGGAAGGACGAACAGGTGGATTACCTGGCCCGGATCGCCGCCTTCGTGCGGGCCCACGGGGCGGCGCCCGGAATCCAGCTCGGACACGCCGGGCGCAAAGCGTCGACCGCACCACCGTTTGCGGGCGGGGGGACGCTGACCCCCGAGGGGGGAGGATGGCGGGTCTGCGCGCCCTCAGCAATCGCCTTTGAGCCCGGGGGAGCGGTCCCGGAGGAGCTGGACGAGGCTCAGATCGCGGCCGTGATCGATGCCTTCGAGGCGGCCGCGGCGCGGGCCCTGGCGGCCGGGTTTGAGGTTGTGGAGTTGCACGGAGCCCACGGCTACCTGCTGCATCAGTTCCTCTCCCCGCTCAGCAACCATCGCAACGATCGTTGGGGTGGTTCGTTCGAGAACCGTATCCGCCTGGTCGTGGCCGTGGTGAGCGCGGTCCGACGGCGCTGGCCGGACTCCCATCCTCTCCTGCTCCGCCTCTCGGCCACGGACTGGGTCGACGGAGGGTGGGACCTCGAGCAGACCGTCGAGCTCGCCCGCCACCTCGCCGGAGACGGCGTCGATTTGATCGACTGCTCCAGCGGAGGTCTGGTGCCGGTGGCGGCGATCCCGATCGGACCCGGCTACCAGGTCCGCTTCGCCCAGCGTGTGCGCGAGGCCGGTGTGGCCACCGGAGCGGTGGGCATGATCACCTCAGCCGAGCAGGCGGACCAGATCGTCCGCAGCGGGCAGGCAGACCTGGTCCTGCTCGCGCGGCAGATGCTGCGGGACCCCTACTGGCCCCTCCACGCCGGATCGCGTCTGGCCCAGGACGCGAGCTGGCCGGACCAATACCTACGCGCCCGCCGGCGAACCTGAAGATCGGCGTTGGGCGGGAGGGATCGAACTCAGCCCTCGCGATAGAGCCAGGAGTTGAGGCGGCGGTCGACGATCTGAACCGCCGACGTGGCCACCACCGCGACCACGACCACGATCAGCATGATGGCCAGGATGCCGGTGGCATCGAAGGCCCCCGCGAAGCTTGAATCCAGTCGCCCCAGCCCGACCACGGCGATGAAGAGCTCCCCGTTGATCATGCCCTTGACGCAGCGTCCCATGCCCAGGCGCAGGCCGGCCATGGTCAGGGGGAGAGAGGCGGGCACGATCACGAAGCGGTAGATCTGCCAGCGGCTGGCGCCCGCCGAGCGCGCCATCTCCACGAGCTGGGTATCCACGGTCTTGAGCGCGGTCTGGGTGTTGACCGCGATGAAGAGCACGGCGTAGAGGACGATGACGGCGATGGGAGTGGCCCGGGAGAGCCCGAAGAAGATGAAGAAGACTGGAGCCATGACGATTGAGGGGGCGAGCAAAAAGGCGTTGACGTAGGGCTGGAGCGCGAAGGCAACCTTCTGGAACAGGCTCATCAGGGTGCCCAGGGTGACGCCCGCGACGGCGGCGATGACGAACCCGATGACCAGGTTGACCACGCTCTCGCTCAGCGCCGGCTGGAGCTGGCCCTGGGCCCACATGGTGCCGATGTCTGCCACCACCCGGCTCAGCGGCGGTAGCCAGTCGAGTCTGAAGACGCTTCCCGCCACCTGCCAGAGCAGCAGGCCGGCGGCCAGGGAGAGGGTGGGGACCAGGGGGCGAGGAATGCGAAGCCGCCGCGGCAGGACTAGCGGCGCGGTGTGGGGGGGGGCCGAGGCATGGATGGCCACTACAGGCCGAGGGCCTGCCAGATCCGGGCCCGGATCTCGATGAAGATCCGGTCCTGCTCCATGTCCCGGGTGCGGGGGCGAGGCAGGCCGACCTCGACGATGTCCGCGATCCGCCCCGGCCGGCTGCTCATGATCACGATCCGATCGGAGAGGAAAACGGCCTCGTCGACCGAATGGGTCACGAACACCGCCGTCTTCTTGTCCGACTCCCAGATTCGGATTAGCTCGTCCTGCATGACCCTCCGGCTGATCTCATCCAACGCCCCAAAGGGTTCGTCCAGGAGCAGGAAGCGGGGGTCCATGGCGAGCGCTCGGGCCAGCCCCACGCGCTGCTGCATGCCGCCCGAGAGCTGGCGCGGGAGCGCCTTCTCAAATCCCTCCAGGCCAACCGCTCGGATCAGATCGAGGGCGGTCGCCTCGCGCTCCGTCCGCCGTACCCGGCGCAGCTTGAGCCCGAAGGCGACGTTGTCGAGCACACTGGCCCAGGGCAGCAGAGCGAAGTCCTGGAACACCATGGCTCGCTCCGGGCCGGGCCCGGTGATCGCCTCTGAGCCGATGCGCAGACTCCCCTCGTCGGCCCGCGCGAGCCCCGCGATCATGCGCAGCAGGGTCGTCTTACCGCAGCCCGAGGGCCCGATCAGGGACATGAACTCGTGCGGTCTGACCTCGAGCTCGATGCGGTCGAGCACGTGCAGCATCTCGGTCCCCGAACCGTCGGCGGCGGGCCGAAAGAAGCGCTTGGACAGGCCTTCGATGCGGATTCCAGGTTCCTGTTCGATCGCCATCTACGCTCCTCCGGCGACGTCGAGGACGCGGCTGGCGCCGACCTTGCGCTCGAGCTGGGTGAGGATGAGCATGACCAGCACGGACTGACAGATGATAAGGAACACGGTCGCGAACACCGAGGCCGAATCGAAGTTGTCCCTGAATTCCAGCAGGAGCTTGCCAAAGCCGACCGCGAGCAGGTCAAGCTCGGCCACGATCATTCCGGTCAGGGCGTGGGCGAAGCCCTGGCGCAGGCCGCTCATGATCGAGGGAATGGCGGCAGGGACTAAAACCTCGCGCCAGAGGTCGAGTTCGCCCGCCCCAAAGGAGCGCGCCATCTCGAGCAGGCGCGGGGGCACGGTCAGCACGCCGGCCCGGCACGGCACGATGACGAAGGGCACGGCGAAGACGAAGATGACGATGGCGCGCGACCAGATGGTGAAGCCGAAGATGATGAGCAGAAGCGGCATCACGATGGCCATCGGGGTGACCACCGCGATATTGAGGTAGGGATCGACCACGCCCTCCAGTGAGCGCGCCCGGCCCATAGCCAGACCGACGGGGACGCCGAGGATGAAGGCGGCGCCGAATCCGATCAGGAGCGCGCTTTCGCTGGTCACCAGGGCGCCCCAGAAGGCACGCCCGAAGAGCAGCTGCACACTGCGGGTGACAAAGCTGGTGAAGGTGGGTAGGAGGAGGTTTCCGGGCCGCAGGGCGGCCCATTGCCAGATCAGGGCCACGGGCACGATCACGGCCAGAGGAAGGAAGATGCGCCAGAGCAGGTCCCGGCGGCGCGCGCGCCGCCAGGACCGCAGCAGGCTCTGTTCGCCAGCGTCTGCGAGGGAGCTGGCCAATGTCAGCAGGTGGTGGCCGAGGAGGTGCCGATCTGCTTCAGGACGGCCTTGACGATGCTGTCGTTGACGACCTGGGAGGTGGTGACCCCGGCCGGAATCTTGCCCGCGCTCTCAAAGGTCTGGAGCTGGTTGTCCATGGTCGCAGTCTGCAGGCCGCCGTTGGCGCACCACTGCTGGGTGGAGGTGAAGAACTTGCCGATGGCATCGGCCTGGGCGCCGTAGTTGAAGTATTTGGCGGTCTCGGTCCGAACCAGAGCGGGGCTCTTGTAGAGGCTGCGCGTGGCCAGGAGCTGGTCTTTGACAAACGCCTTCAGGATGCTGGGGTGGTCTTTTACGAAGGTGGGGCTGGTGGTGACCACGTCGCGTCCGACCCCGGGCAATTCCTTGGCCATGCTGGCCAGCACGTGGAACTTGGACGGGTTCGAATTCACGATCGATACCGTGTCTGCGCCCTCGAGAGGGGCCGCCACGACCTGGCCGTTTTCGAGCGCCTGGCGGCGCAGCGTGGAGTCGGCGATGATGAGGTAGGTGGGCTTGACCGAAGGGCAGTTCTTGGCGAAATAGATCTTGAGGTAGGCGGTGCTGGTGCCCCCGGTGGAGAAGATGGCCACCTTCTTGCCCGAGAGCTGAGAGCAGGAGGTGATGTCACTGGTCGTGACCAGGCTCCAGGTGTTGTTGTTGCGGGCGCTGATCGCGGTCAGGGGAATGCCCTTCTTGATCGCGGTGGCGACCTGGATCACGCCCGAGCCGAAGAGCTGGAGCTGGTCGTTGGCGACGGCCTGGATGACCAGGCTGGTCCCGTTGAGCTGGGTCGTGGCGGGAACGTTGTAGCCATCCTTGCGCATCTGATCCAGGGCCATGAGGATCGGAAGGTAGGACTCATCAGGGGTGGAGTCGGCGCCGAAGCCGAAACTGGTGGTGTCCACCGACGTCTTGCTGGTGGCAGCTGGGGTCGAGCCACCGCAGGCCGCCACCAGGGCCGCCATGGCGCCCATGACGGCGATTCGCTTGAGCCAATTCATGCCTCTACTCCTGTTGAACCGGCGGCGGGGGGGCGGATGAGCGACCCATTGGAACCCGCGGGGCGGTGCATGGCCTCGTATTCTGGATCCAATATCACGGCTGGTCAACGGTCTCCTCGGCCCGTCGGTCACCACCAGAAGTTGGATACGTGATACAAAAACCTCCGCAGAATGAACCTGGGTCATCACCATGACGACGAGTTTTTGGATCCGTCCGACGGCACCGGGGAGGAGTGGAACCCGGACGACGTCGAGATGACCACGGTGGGCATCGACATCGGTTCGTCGACCTCGCACCTCATGTTCTCGCGCATCCACCTGCGCCGCCTGGGCAAGAGCCTGACCAGTCGCTACGTGGTGGTCGGGCGCGAGGTACTGCACCGCTCGCCGATCCATTTCACGCCCTACCGGGACGACCAGACAATCGATGCCGAGGTCCTATCGGGCTACATACAAGAGGCCTTTGAGGCCGCCGGGCTGTCGCCCGAGGCGATCGACAGCGGGGCCGTCATCCTCACCGGCGAGGCCATGCGCCGAGTCAATGCGCGGCCCATCGCCGAGTTGTTCGCGGGCCAGTCGGGTCAATTCGTCTGCGCCACGGCCGGGCATCACCTGGAGGCGCAGCTGAGCGCCCAAGGTTCAGGCGCGGTGGAGTTGAGCCGGACCTTGCCCGGCGTGGTGCTGAATGTGGACGTGGGTGGGGGGACGAGCAAGCTCGCCCTGGCCGACGCCGGGGAGATCGTGGGTACGGCATCGATCAACGTCGGCGGCCGCCTGATCGCGCTCGACTCGCAGGGGCGTCTGGACCGGATCGAGCCGGCGGCCCAGAGGGTGGCCGATCACCTCGGGCTTCGCCTCCAGCTGGGCGAGCCGGTGACGACGCAGACCATGCGCCAGCTCGCCCAGGCCCTGGCTCAGGCGCTGACCGAGACCATCGCCGGGCTTCCGGGGGTACTGGCCCGGGAGCTGATGCTGACCGAGCCCATGTCGGTGCCGCCAAGGATCGACCGGCTGAACTTTTCGGGGGGGGTGGCCGAGTTCATCTACGGCCGTGAGGCGGGCGACTTCCAAGACCTCTCCCGGCCTTTGGCGGAGGCCATCCGGGCTGGGCAGGCCAGGCTTGATCCGCCGCTGGAGGCGGGGATCAGGGCGACCGCGATCGGAGCCTCCCAATTCACGGTCCAGGTCAGCGGCGACACCCTGCTGCTCAGCCGGCCGGGGCTGCTGCCGATCCACAACCTGCCCGTGCTCAAGGTTCGCCTACCGTCCGCGGACCCCTCGCCGGCGCAGGTGGGCATCGGGGTCGCCGACGCGTTCCGGCGCCAGGGCCGCGAGCCGGGGTCGGAGCCGGTGGCCCTGGCGGTGGAGTTCGCCGGGATCCCCAGCTACGCCAACCTTCGGGCCCTGGCCGAGGGCCTTCGAGCTGCGCTCGACGTCCCCCTCGGCCGCGGCACCGCGGTGGCGCTGGTGTTCAGCGCCGACATCAGCCAGAGCGTGGGCGAGATCCTGCGCTCCGAGCTCGGCGTCGCCGGCGATCTGATCTGTATCGACGGCGTTGAACTGCGGGATCTGGACTTCATCGACGTCGGCGCCCTGCTGCCCAACCGGCGAGTGGTGCCAGTGGTCGTGAAGACGCTGCTCTTCGCCCCGCCCCATCCGGCCTCGGAGCGCGTGGTCGGAGCGGGCTAGGGGCCAACTGGAGGTAATCATGGCGACCAAGGCGACCAAGGAATTCACCGTCCATCCCTACGTGCAGTTCATGGAGGACCGCTACAACCACTACCGTAACTTCCTGCGCTCGGAGGGGATCCCGATCATCGACGGGCGTTACGTATTCGACGCCCGGTCGGTCGAGCTGGGTGACTGGGAGCGCCGCGGCGGGCGCGGAGCCTACCTCAGTTTCTCAGATCAGCTCCTGGCCGACTCCTACATCGCCGAGATCCCACCGGGGGGCCAGCTCCGAGCTCAGCACCAGCTCTTCGAGGAGATCATCCTGGTCACCAACGGGCGCGGCGTGACCACCATGTGGCAGGGCGACGGCGGTCGCCGTCACTCCTTCGAATGGCAGCGCGGCAGCCTCTTCGCCATCCCCCTCAACGCCTGGCACGAGCACCACAACGCCAGCGGCTCCGAGCCTGCTCGCTTCGTCTCCCTGACCAGCGCTCCCGTGGCCTTCGAGTCCTTCCGCGATGACGATTTCATCTTCAACAATCCGCACGTTTTCCGGGACCGCTTCGACCCCGATCAGGACGATTTCTTCAACCGCCCAGGGGATTACCTGACCGAGTACTACGGTGGCATCCTGCACACCAACTTCATCTCCGACGTGCGTCAGATCGAGCTCGTGCCACGCGACAAGCGGGGCAAGGGCACCCGCAACATGTACATCCACCTATCGGGCAGCACCATGTTCGCCCACATCTCCCAGTTCCCGGTCGGGCGCTACAAGAAGGCTCACCGCCACGGGCCGGGAGCGCACGTGTGCATGATCGACTCCACCGGCTACACCCTGATGTGGGACGAGGGCGAGCAGGCCAAGCGCTATCCCTGGGCGGAGGGCAGCATCATCGTGCCCCCGGCTGGGACCTGGCACCAGCACTACAACACCGGCACCGAGCCCTGCCGCTTCGTGGCCATGCACGCCTCGACCGCGGTACAGCGCGAGGAGGGCGGGATCGAACAGATCGACTTCGAGCACGAGGACCCAGGACTGCGTGAGATGTACCGGCAGGAGTGCGAGGCCAATGGGGTCGAGGTCGCCATGGAGGACTAGGGCGGCACCTCCCCTGGGCTCTGCGCTGGACGCGCCTCGCCCCGATCGTGCCACACTCGATCGGCATGGGAGCGGGGGCTTGAGCGCGTCACCCGAGGGGATCCGTCCCGACCACTACCGTCACGTGCTGGGGCACTTCGCCACCGGAGTCGCCGTGGTCACCGCACTGTCCGAGGGCAAGCCGATCGGGATGACGGTGCAGGCCTTCAGCGCGCTCTCCTTGAGCCCGCCCATGGTGCTGTTCTGCGCCCGCAGAGGATCACGCAGCTGGGCTGCGATCGCCGATTCGGGAAGGCTCTGCGTCAACCTCCTGCACGAGCAGCAGTCCGGGCTGGCGGTTCAGTTCGCCCGCTCCGGGCGGGCCAAGTTCCAGGGCGTGGAGTGGAGTCCGTCGGCCGCGACCGGGAGCCCGGTCCTGCGCCCGGCGCTGGCCTGGATCGACTGCCTCATCCGCGAAACCCACCCCGGTGGCGACCACATGGTGGTGATGTGCGACGTGGTCGATCTGGGCGCCGATACCAGCGGGCGCCCCCTGCTCTTCTACCGCAGCGAGTACCAGCGCCTGGGATGAGCCCGCGGTCCGGGCGGCGCGGCTCGCCGCCCGTGCGCCCTCCCGCACGCTGGCCGGACTCAAGTTGATCAGGCCGGCCAGATGCTCTGCCCATGACGACTCCAAGAATTCGCCCGCGGCCAGCCGGCGCGAGGCGCTGATCCGGCGCCGGCGCCCAGGGGCATCGTGACCGTAACTGAGGCCGAGGTAATCCGCCACGGCGAGTCTGAACACGGCCACGATGAGCTCGACCGCGGCCTCAGGGGCGACCGCGGCGCGACCGCGATCTGGCTCGGCGCAGTCCAGTTTCGCCTCCTTTCCCGACTTCGGCGCCGCGCTCAGCGGCCCCATCCGACCTCCCACTGCACCGGTGCGCCAGGATCCTGGTTCAGCGCCCGAGCTCTCGCGCCGGCTGTCGCCGGGCCCGGTGCTCGAAGGGATCGGCCCCGAGTTCGGGCCGCAAGCCCGCCAGTCGACGCGCGAGATCGGCCTCGAGGCGGCGTGGTCTGAGCTCCAGCCCCTGCTGCCGTTCCAGCTCGGCCGCCAGCGCGAGCTTCATGGAGGCGAGACGGGGGCGGGTCAGAAGCAGTGTTCGCGTGCCCTGGGGGCCCGAGCGCTGTCCGGCCAGGATGACGTGGACGTGGGGGTGCGGGGTGTTGTGGTGCTCGGCTGCGAGCCAGGGGGGGAGCGGCCCTGAGTCCTCCTCCAGGCGTGTCATCACGGCTCGGGCGAGGGCACGAAGCTCCAGCCTGCGAGCGTCGGGGGGAGAGATCACAAACAGGTAGTAGGCGCGGTTCTGAGCGTGAGTGCGCCCGTACTTGAAGAGCCGGCTCGAGGTGTGGACGACGTGACGATAGAGCGCGGTGCGCTCGGGCTCGGCCACCGGCCCGCGGGCGTCGAACAGAGCTCCCGGCCGCTGGGTGCGGTGGCGCCAGGCGCAGTCGCGGGAGAAACCCTCGAGCCCGCTCAAGTTGAGCGGTCCGTCGGTCTCGTCGCGCCGCTCCAAGTAGCTGAGCAGGCGGCGCAGGTGGCGGCCGAACTCGACCTCCTCACCCCGCGCCTGGTAGCGCGCCGTCAGCACCGCGCGGGCTATGCCCGCCAATCGACCTCCGCTCCCGCCAGGGCTCGCTCGACCCGGTCGATGCTCTCCCGCGCCGCCTTTGCCGCCGCCTCCTGGAGCAACTCCGTGCGCTCCTGTCCGCCTGGAAAGCAGGCCTCAAGGAAGGTCAGGATCTGGGCCGAGGTGAAGAGTGTGGCCAGGGTCGCCGACTGGACGGTACGGGCCGATTCGAGCCCAGCTTCCTCGAGCGCCAGCTGGCGCTCGATCATGCGCGCCGCGGCCGCTGGGAGGGAGACCCGGCGCCGGCTTGCGATGCGCGCCAGGCGGCGCCAGAGGTCGACGTCGAGGCGCAGCCGAAGGGGCTTGTATTCCTGGGCCCAGCTCTCTTCCATCGCCGTCCCACCTCCTTTCTCCCTCCATCTTGGGCTAGGGACGGGGGTCGAAAAAGGGCCCCCCGGGATCGAATCAGGCGGGCGGACGGGGAGGTCCGGACCCGGCCCCCGAGGCCTCGATCGCGTCCGCGATGGCGTCCATCTCGACCCGGCCGAGATCGAGTTGGGCGGAGTTGACCCAGCCCTCCACCTGCTCGGGGCTGCGGGCGCCGACGATGGCGCCGGTGACGCCGGGCCAGGCCAGGGTCCAGGCCACGGCTAGCTCGGCCAGGCTGGCACCCAGCTCCCGAGCCAGGGGCTCCAGGCGCCGGACCAGGTCCAGATTTCGTCCCAGGTTCGGTTCCTGATGGTGCTCGTCGCGCCGCCGCCAGTCGCCCGCATCGAGGCGACCCAGGGCGGCGCGAGTGTGAGTCCCGCCCAGCAGGCCGGACTGCATCGGGCTGTAGACGATAACCCCGGTGCCGTGCTCTCGGGCCCAGGGCAGAAGCTCGGCTGCGCCGCGCTCGATCATGGAGAAGGGCGGCTGCAGGCTGTCCACGTGGCGGATGGGCTCGATCCGCTCCAGCAGATCGAGGCCGAAGTTGGAGACCCCGGCGTGCGCGACCTTGCCTTCCTCGATCAGGCGCACCATCTCTCCCCACGTCTCCTCGACCGGCGTCCCGGTGCGATCCGGCCAGTGCAGCTGATACAGGTCTATGCGCTCTACTCCGAGCCGGCGCAGGGATTCCTCGACCTCCCGCCGCATCGTGGCCGGCCTTAGATCACGGGCCGGACTGAAGGTGGGGTCGGTGGTCGAACACACCAGGCCGCACTTGGTGAAGATCAGGGGACGCTCGGCGCGCGGGATCAGGGCCAGAGCCTTCCCCACCACCTCCTCGGAATGGCCGCAGCCGTACACCGCGGCGGTGTCGATCCAGCTGACTCCGCGATCCACGGCGCGCATGATGGCGGCGATGGATGAGGCGTCGTCCTGGCGGCCAAGGCTGAAGGCCCAGCCCTCGCCGCCCAGCGCCCAGGCTCCGAATCCCACGCGGCTGATCTTCGGCCCGGCGCTACCCAACTGGAGCTCCCGAACCGGGCCGCTCTCTCCCTGCATCCCAAACCTCGTCGACGCGGCCCCAAAGGCGGCATTCTCAATCCCGGATCCCCCGGGCCCCTGCGGGCGCGGGAACACGGCCCATCTTATGCCGCCGCCGCATCCAGGCATCCGACTCCGGTTTGGCGCCGCTCTGGCGTTGGGGCTCCTGGTCATGGCACTGGCCGCGTGTGGCGCTCGGGCCGCGCCCACCGCAGAGGTCTTCGGAGTGGTACGCGCCGCGCCCTGCCGCCCGGTCGAACAGGTGCCGCCAGTCGCCTGCCCGGGCGTGGCCGGGGTGAGGGTCGTGGTTTGGGGCCAGGGGGGGAGCTGGTCGGGGCGAAGCGATTCGAGCGGTCGGTACCGGTTCCGGCTGCCCAGCGGGCGCTATCGAATTTCGGTCCGGGCGGGGCTGGCACCGCGCACGGTGCAGATCCAGCTCGCCTCTGACCAGCGGTTGCGCCGCGACCTCACCTTTGATTCTGGGATCAGATGAGCTCCTGCCTGGCCCGAGCTGGGCCTTGAGGCGCCAGGCACCCATGACGCCGAGGTTGGCGCGACAGGGTCAGTTATCGGCGCCCGAATCCGGTCCCTGAACCCGGAGGGGCGGGAGGCGCAGAGCCCAGAGCTCGGGCGCTCCGCAGGTGGGGAACCAACCCGGTTTGGGTTCGGGCTCGAGCGGGGTAGGTATTGCTCTAGAGGTGAGACTGGACAAGCTGACCGAACTGGCGCGAGAGGCCCTGGAGGGCGCCCTCGAGGTGGCTGCCGAGCACGGGCAGCAGGCGGTGGAACCCGAGCACCTGCTGCTCGCGCTCCTGCGCCAGCCCGAGGGTATCGCGCGGCCCCTCCTGCAGGCCTCCGGGGCGCCCCCAGCGGAGCTCGAGGAGGTGCTTCAGGCGGCCATTTCCAAGCTGCCCCGGGTCGCGGGCGGGGCGCCGTTTCTGTCCCCCAGCACCAACTCGATGCTGGAGTCGGCGGCGCGTGAGGCGAGCCAACTCCGAGATGAATACATCTCCACCGAGCACCTGCTCCTGGCCCTGGCCGAGCGTCCCCTCCTGTCCCGGTCGGGGGTGACTCGGGACGCCCTGCTGGGCGCGTTGCGCGGCATTCGCGGCAGCCAGCGCGTGACCGACGCCAACCCCGAGTCCAAATACCAGGCGCTGAAAAAGTACGGTCGTGACCTAACCGAGGCGGCATCCGCGGGAAAGCTCGATCCGGTGGTGGGCCGAGACGAGGAGATCCGGCGCGTGATCCAGGTTCTCTCCCGGCGGACCAAGAACAACCCGGTCCTGATCGGCGAGCCGGGAGTGGGGAAGACGGCCATCGCCGAGGGTCTGGCCCAGCGCGTCGTGGCCGGCGACGTCCCCGAGACCCTGGCCGGGCGCCGGGTGGTGGCCTTAGACCTCGGTGCGCTGGTGGCCGGGACCAAGTTTCGGGGTGAATTCGAGGATCGTCTAAAGGCGGTGCTGAAGGAGATCGATGACGCCGACGGGCAGGTGATCCTGTTCATCGACGAGCTCCACACCCTGGTCGGAGCGGGCGCGGCCGAGGGATCGATGGATGCGGCCAACCTACTGAAGCCGGCCCTGGCTCGAGGCGAGCTCCGCGCCATCGGCGCCACCACGCTGGACGAATACCGCAAGCACATCGAGAAGGACGCCGCCTTAGAGCGCCGCTTCCAGCCCGTGATGGTCGATCAGCCCTCGGTCGAGGACACGATTTCCATCCTGCGCGGACTGCGCGAGCGCTACGAGGTGCACCACGGAGTCCGCATCAAGGACGCGGCCTTGGTCGCCGCTACGCTGCTCTCGCAGCGGTATATCAGCGACCGGTTCCTGCCCGACAAGGCCATCGATCTGATCGACGAGGCGGCCGCTCAGCTGCGCATGGAGATCGACTCGATGCCTCTGCCACTGGACGAGGCGGAGCGCTTGATCCGCCAGCTCGAGACCGAGCGCCAGGCGCTCCGCCACGAGCGCGACGGCGTCTCCAAGGAGCGGCTTACAAGCCTCGAGCAGCAGCTGGCGGGGCTGGTCGAGGAGCGTGACGCGCTCCGCGCGCGCTGGGACCGGGAGAAGGAGGTGATCGGGCGCGTGCGCCAGCTCAAGGCGGGATTGGAGGAGCTGCGCACCGAGGCTGAGCGAGCTGAGCGCCAGGCGGACTTCGAGCTCGCCGCCCGGCTCCGATATGGCGAGACCGTTGATCTCTCCCGGCGCCTGGACGAGGCGACCGGGGAGCTGGCCCAGATCCAGGGCCAGGGGGCCCTGCTGCGTGAGGAGGTGGACGAGGACCTGATCGCCGCCATCGTCTCCAAGTGGACCGGCATCCCCGTGGCACGGATGCTGGAGGGCGAGGTTCAAAAGCTGATCGGCATGGAGGAACGCCTGCACGGCCGGGTGATCGGACAGGACGACGCGGTCCTAGCCGTTGCCAACGCCGTCCGGCGCTCCCGCTCGGGGCTGGCCGATCCCAGCCGCCCCGTGGGCTCGTTCATCTTTCTGGGCCCCACCGGTGTGGGCAAGACCGAGCTCGCCCGGGCCCTGGCGGAGTTCTTGTTCGACGACGACCAGGCCCTGATTCGGCTTGACATGTCCGAGTACCAGGAACGCCACACGGTGGCCCGCATGCTCGGCGCGCCGCCCGGTTACGTGGGCCATGAAGAGGGAGGGCAGCTGACCGAGGCGGTGCGCCGGCGCCCCTATTCGGTGGTGCTCCTGGACGAGATTGAAAAGGCCCATCCCGACGTCTTCAACGTGCTCCTCCAGGTTCTGGACGACGGCCGCCTGACCGACGGGCAGGGTCGGACCGTCGACTTTCGCAACGTGGTCCTGGTCATGACCTCTAACCTCGGCGGTGACCTCATCGTCCAGCTCGCCGGATCTGATGCGCCGCGGATGCAGGAGGAGGTGCAGGCGGTGCTGCGCCAGCACTTCCGGCCCGAGTTCTTAAATCGCGTCGACGACGTGATTGTGTTCCGCCCCCTCGATCGCACGCAGATCGGACAGATCGCCCAGATCCAGCTCGGCCGCCTGCGCCAGCGCCTGGCCGAGCGCCGGATCGAGATCGTGCTCTCGCCCGCCGCCCAGGACCTGCTGGCCGAGCAGGGGTGGGATCCGGCCTACGGAGCCAGGCCCCTCAAGCGCGCCGTGCAGCGCCTGATCCAGGACCCCCTGGCCCTGCTTCTGCTCGAGGGCGCCTTCAACGACGGCGACTCGATTCTGCTCGATGCGGAGGGAGGCCGGATGACGTTCAGCCGCGCCCAGGAGGTCAGGGCCGACGCCAGTAGTGGTACTCGAGGGTCCGACTGAGGTCGAATAACTCGCGTCTGCGCCCGCTGGGGATGTACCCGCGGGCCTCATAGAAGCGATGGGCGAGATCAAAACGGGAGTCGGTCCAGAGCTCGATCGAAGACCGGCCCCGGCGTCTGGCGTCGGTCTCGACCTGGGTCATGAACCGACTCGCCAGGCCCTGCCGGCGTCTGGCGGTGGCTACGTAGAGATGCTTCAGCTCAAAACCTCCGTCGTCGTCTCGGTATCCGCCGCATCCGGCCACTCCGTCCTCGCCCTCGGCCACCCAGAGCCGTCCGTTCCAGTTGGCGAAGGAACTGGCGGGCCGGAGCAGGTGCGGGGTCTCGCCCGCCACATCGAGGATGCATCCGGGGTATTCGGCATAGACCGCGGCGATGAGCTCGATCAGCTCCGGCGCGTCGGCGTCACGGGCGAGGCGGATCCGGATGTGGGAGTCCGCGACCAAGTCTCAGCGTCGCCGTCCGCGCTCGGTCTGGGTCGCGACCGCGAGCAGCCCGGCCAGGATCCCACCCTCGA
>Ga0307374_10003331_pt1 | contig 27531 bp, 31 predicted proteins | sample OX3MG_FD_202532 | JGI IMG/M metagenome (GOLD analysis project Ga0307374, IMG submission 202532) | Soil microbial communities from Risofladan, Vaasa, Finland - OX-3 | ecosystem: Environmental > Terrestrial > Soil > Coastal area > Acid sulfate soil | place: Finland: Risofladan, Vaasa | collected...
CTGCATCGATGCTCATCTCCTGCGCGTGCAGGTTCACGGCCCCGGTCTGCGTTTGCATGATTTGGTCTTTTAGGCCGCGCATCTTCGAACGCCATTTCTTGCGCACCTTATCGAGGAACGAACGCGCTTCTTCCGGGTCCATCAGAATTGCGCGCGTGTTCCAGCGGTATTCGATTGGCAACGTATCGAGCGCCGCGAGAATTCCCGGCACGCTCGCTTTGGGGAATCCATCGATGGCCACCACACGCAGATGCTTGCGCCCAATGCGTGGCGTCAAACCGCCAACGAAATCCTCCGTGGCCAGCATGTCGTTCAGATACACCGGAAATTCAGGAAGCCGGATGGGATGATCTTTCCACGACACACAGCGATGCACGTAGCGCAGCAATTCGTCGTGAACGACTGAATTGTCGGTCGTGTCTTTCGTGCGCACTGCTTTCAGGCGCGTCACGGCAAACAAAGACTTGAAAACGTCCTCGAAACTCGCAATGCGGTTTTTGAAATAATCCACGATACGCGCGGCATTCCCCCGCTGGTCCTTCATGCCTTCAAACATCCATCCTTTGATTTTCTCTTCTCGGGCAACGGGGGGAAGGTAGGTGAGCGAAAGGTAGTAATCGCTTTCGAAATGCACGCCCTCAGACATGAACTGCTCGCGCCGCTCATCGTCGATGATCTTTGTAACCGAATCCGGAAACTCTTGATGTTCCGGGTAGCCGGGCGCTGGGGCGCGAACGCTGTCACACTGCACCATCCAGCCTCCGCCAAGCCGAAGCAATGCTCCCAAGCGCCCGCTGAGCGCCGCCATCTCACCGTTCGTCGCGGAACCGAGATCGGGTCCTTGAAACTTCCAAGCCGCAAGCAACCCGCCGTCTTGCAGAAGGAGAATCCCATCCTCAATCAAGGAGTCGTAGAGCAGAAGGTCGGCTAATCCAATCGCGTGACGGCGCTGTTCGATAAGGGGCATGATTCATCTCCAATTCGCGGGGGTTGTAGTAGGTGGAGCGGACATCCGGCTCTTGGCGGGATAAAAATCCCGATAACGAATGTGCCGGATATAGACGTGACGCAAGAGGGGGTCCACCTTCGCCATACGTGCGAGAACCCCCACCGCGATCAGCCATAGAACGAGCCCGGCAAGAATGCTCCACCACTTCATCACCGCAAAAACCAACATCGCCGCCAGGATGGCGGAGACCAAAATCAATTCCCGGTCTCCGCCCATCAACAATTGTGGCCGGTTTGCCGACTCATGAAACGGTACTTCCCGTGGTCCGTCCATTGCTAAACGACCGCAGCGCCAACCGCAAACAAGCCTCCCAGCAAGCCAGCCGCAGAGACGATGAAAGCGATTGCGCAGACTGCGTACACCGCTCGGCGGGCAAATTCATTCCACTCGCCGCCGAACACCAGCGTTACACCGATCGCCACCAGTGCGATAACCGCGATAGCACCCGCCACGGGCCCGCTTAACGACTGTTGCAGACGAGTTAGAGGAGCTTCCCAGGGCAATGCCGCTCCGCCAGCCGCTGCGGATGCGGGCAGACTGAGAACCATCGACGCCAGCGTCAGCAAGCCTGTCTGGGCTGCGAGACGCCGCCATTCCACTCTTCTCCTGAATACTTTCATTTCGTTTTTTTCCTTTCATCCTGAGATTTACAACCAGCAACTACTCGCTCCACTGACGGTGAACCACGCCACCAGTGCAACGAATCCCGAACATAGAAGCGCCGCCGCAAACAACACCACCAGAGTCCGCCGCATTGTGTTTGGCAAATCGAGCAGCGTGCTCACGAGCACACCTGAAAAACCCAACACCATAATCACCAGCGCCATGGAGCCCCCCTATACGTACTCCAGCTCGTAATTCCCATCGCGATACCCCATAACAACGGCCACCTCGCGGACCTTGCGGCCTGCGCGAATACTTGGCTCGCCGTCCACGAAGACGACCACATTCACCGCTTCGGCGATCAATTGCTGTTGCGGCGCGGCGGTCGCTTCTGCCACCAGACTTTCCAAGCGAATCAGGGCCCCGTGTGCGTCGTTTGCATGCACGCTTGCGGCGCCCCCTGGGTGCCCGGTGTTCCACGCTTTGAGCATGCTCAGCGCTTCCGCGCCGCGCACTTCGCCCACGACAATCCGTGTCGGCTTCAGTCGCATCGACGCGCGCAGGCAATCGAGCATCGACACACGCCCCACCGCGAGGAGCGCCACGGAGTTTTCTACGTTGCATTGCAATTCGGGCGTATCTTCGATGATGAGCACACGGTCGTCCGGTGAAATGCCCGCCAGTTCGTCAAGGACCGCATTTATGAACGTGGTTTTGCCGGAGCCCGTTGACCCGGCAACCAGAATATTTTTCCGCTGTGCTATCGCGGCGCGGATGACTTCCGCGTGGCGCTTGCCACGCACTAGCTCCACAAAATAATCGCGATGCCGCTGGCGGTTCAGCTCATCGCTCTTGTCCGTCAGGATTCCCGCGCTTTCGTAGTCGTTCAGAGTGAACACGCGATGAGGGCGTTGCCGGATCGCGAATACCGGTTGCCGTACCACAGGGGGGATCAAACCCTCGAAGCGGCTCCCATCCGTAGGCAGTTCCGTTTCAAGAATGGGGTTGTCGTGATTGATGACCGTGTCGCGAATCGCCGCAATCGTGCCGAACGCGCTCAAGGCTTGCGCTGGAAGCATCGAGCCCGCAACCTCAAAATCCTGATGCGTGCGCTTCACCCACACCCGGCCATCGGCGTTCAGCAAGATATCTTCGGTGCGATGATCTTCAAGGCAGGAAGCGACGAGCGGCCCGAGTTCACGGACCAGCTTTTCATTGCGGCGTTCGGTCACTTGCTGAAGTTCTTGCATTCAGTGTTCCTAATGCGCCCGATCATTCGATCTAAACTTACCCTGCTATATGCCAACCAATGGTACTATACATACAGAGTGTTAATGACTGGGGGTACGTTATTACGCCCGAGTCGTGCGCTTGTCAAGTCGAAAAAGCAAATGACAACGATCAGCACACCGGAAGCCGTCGAGAAGCAAAGCCGCGCCATGTGCGCAAAGGCTTTCGAAGTTGGCCTCTTTGATCCGAATGCCGCACACGGAGCGATGCTCCCGCGTGTGTGGGACATGGGCACGTTGCTTCGCTCCGTTTCTTGGTTGCGCTTGAAAAATGCCGAAGGCAGGAACATCTACATCCGGCCAGCCGGCGAACATAGTCTTTCGCTAATCGACGACGCCAGTATTCAGGTCATCGAGCGTTTGAAATCGGAAGGCTTTGCGCCAGCGGTTGTTCTGGAAACTTCTCCGGGGAACTTTCAAGCATGGCTAGACCACGGACAGATTCTGCCGAAACCTCTTTCTACGTTTGCAGCACGATTGCTGGCGGTGCGCTTTGGCGGTGACCTTGCTTCGGCGGATTGGCGGCACTATGGAAGACTCGCGGGGTTTACGAACCGCAAAGACAAGCATCGAAGGACGGATGGAACCTTTCCGTATGTCCGGCTGCATGAGGCCACGGGAGCGGTGTATTCAAAAGCGATAGCATTTCTCGCCGAACTCAAAGGTCTATATGAAGCAGAGAAATCCAAGCTTCCGCCTCCCGCCTCTTTACGGCGCCGGAGCCTGTGCCTTTCGAATCTCAAAAGCATCGAAGACTTCCGCGCGAAGCCGATCTACGCCGGCGACCAGACGCGCGTGGATCTTGCTTATGCCGTCTACGCTTTGGCCCACGGCGTATCGGAGAACGAAGCGCGCAACATCCTCGCCTCGCGTGATCTTACGCACAAAGGAGATAGAAAACGCCAAGAAGAGTATATTGATCGGACGATCAAGAAGGCTCGGGAACGAATCGGAGACAATTACAGAGGCTAATGACTTTCTCTCCAAAACTCAACATTCTTCCTGCATCGCAGCGGGCGCTCTGGAAGGAATTGAAGGCCACGCCAAGGCATTTTGTGCTGTACGGCGGAACCGCTCTTGCTCTCAGACTCGGGCATCGCGTCTCGGAAGATTTCGATTTCTTTACGAATGCGACTTTTGAGCCGCAGGACCTATTAGACCGTATACCTTATTTTCGCGACGGCAAGGTCACCTTGCTCAGCGAAAACACACTCACAGTCGTCGTAGATCGTAACGGTCCCGTTTCAGTTTCATTTTTCGGAGGGTTAGGACTCGCCCGCGTTTCCAGCCCGGATACCGCAAATGACAACGATGTCCTAGTCGCTTCCTTGCTGGACGTTGCGGGATGCAAAATGGCCGTTGTGCAGAGGCGCGCAGAAGGAAAGGACTATCTCGATATTGCAGCGTTACTGGAAAATGGCATTAGCTTGCCGAAGGCTCTTGCTGCCGCCAAGGCCATCTATGGCGACCAATTTGAGCCCAGAACGACGCGGACGGGGATCTGCCCAAACTCCCCGCCTCGATGCAAAATACATTGCGAACCGCAGCCATAGGCGTAAAATTAGATGAGTTGCCCGTGCTTATTGGGAAGCGCGACTTGACTTCACAGTGTGAAGATTGATGACTTACTCTCACGAACTTCTGGCTGTTGCGAAGCGCATCTTCTGGTTTGGAACTCCAGAAGAAGCGCTCGAATTCCCATTGCGCTTTCTCACCTATGCGATGACATACGCTTCGGAAGAGGATATTGAAATTCTTGGGAAGTACTTCAGCGACGCTGATTTCAAAGCGGCACTGGACGACCCCGCACCCGGAATTTTTGACCGAAGCTCATGGGCCAAATGGAATGAACGCTACGGCCGCACTCCGATTCCAGCACTTCCGGGACGACGGATTCCAGGTGTAGACCCAGCCACAGTCCCAAATTTCTTTCCTGCCAAATCCTGAAATCTGCAACGTCTCAATGCCAACTGGTCCCCGATGTCAGAGGGGCAACCACGAGGCGTTGTCATACGTTCTAAGAGGGCATCATCCACTCGGAACTACGGAAATCATTTCCCGCGAGCCGCTCGGTTATCGGAGCGGGGCGCAATGCCCTTGACAGGAGAAGCGGACGGTCCAATCGAAGGTTTTCACCAGGAAGGCCAAAACAAATAGTTGCAGTTAGTGGAGCACCTGTTCATTCTTGGCGTTTAGAAGGTTTCAGCCCCCTGCGGGTTTTTCAGGGCGGTGGGTGAAAGGACCACCGCCTCTGCGAAGATCTCTCAAATTGACAACGACTTATAAACAGGAAAGGGAATATCGGGAGAACAGATATTCGTTAGTCCGGCTACGACATTTCGGAGCAAATCCGAAATGTCGCGTGTGTTTGTGTCTATCAAGATTGCAAACACCAGCAACGGGTGGGTCTTCAATGCTTTGGGAACATCCAGGCATGCTTGGATGTGGTCTGTTTGCATTGACCGGATAGGACAGGCATCGGGTCAGTTGAAGTGATAGATACGTTTTCCGAAACGCTATGCTTCATCAGTCACGCAGCCCAAGCTTGCGTTCTTCACAAGACGAATGTACTTGGCAAGCGTGCCGCGTTGCGCTTTGTACTGAGGCATGCGCCAACTTGCGCGGCGTGACGCCAATTCCTTGTTCGAAAGGTCGACCGTCAACAGATTTCGCTCGGCGTCAATCGTGATCCGATCACCGGCCCGAATCATGGCGATTGGTCCGCCCTCTTGTGCCTCCGGTGTAACGTGCCCCACAATGAATCCATGCGAGCCGCCGGAGAATCGGCCATCCGTGATCAATGCGACGTATTTTCCCAAACCCGCGCCCATGATCGCCGAGGTCGGGGTTAGCATTTCTGGCATGCCGGGACCGCCTTTTGGTCCCTCGTAGCGGATTACAATGACATCACCTTTCTGAATCTCTTTCCTTTCGAGTGCCTGCAGCATCTCCTCTTCGGAGTTGTACGGTTTGGCGGGACCGGAAAAGCACAGGCCCTCCTTTCCTGTGATCTTGGCGACCGCCCCTTCGGGCGCGAGATTTCCCTTCAGGATCTGGATGTGTCCGGTCGGTTTAATTGGATTCGATAGCGGCCTGACGATAGGTTGTGCGGGCCTCAAGCTCGGCAGATCTTTGAGGTTGTCGCCCAGGGTCTTGCCGGTGACCGTGACACAATCACCATCAAGTAGATCTGCTTCGAGCAGCATCTTCATCACCGCCGGAATGCCGCCAACTTCCTGGAGATCCTCCATCACATAAGCACCGCTCGGCTTGAAGTCGGCGAGCAGCGGCACGCGATTACTGATGTTCTGGAAATCGTCAAGGGTAAGTGGCACGTCGACTGAGCGTGCTATTGCAATTAAGTGCAGGACCGCGTTGGTCGAGCCACCGAGCGCTGTTACGACAGTCATGGCGTTCTCGAACGCCGCGCGAGTCATAATGTCGCGCGGCTTGAGATCTAGTTCCAGGAGGTTCCGGACGGCCGCTCCGGAACGAAGGCACTCTTCCAGCTTGAGCGGATGCTCAGCTGGCGTCGAGGAGCTATAGGGGAGCGACATGCCCAAAGCCTCGATGGCCGAGGCCATTGTATTCGCTGTGTACATCCCTCCGCATGCTCCCGGGCCAGGGCAGGAGTGGCGCACAATTTCCCGTCGTGCGGATTCGTCTATGTGACCGGCGATATACTCTCCATAACTCTGAAACGCAGAAACGATGTCGAGTTTCCTTCCCTCGTAGTGCCCGGCCCGGATGGTGCCGCCGTAGATCATTAAAGCGGGCCGGTTGAGTCTGCCCATCGCGATGACGCATCCCGGCATGTTCTTGTCACAACCGGGTATGGAGATGTTAGCGTCGTACCACTGAGCCGACATCACGGTTTCGATCGAATCGGCGATCAGGTCTCGCGACTGCAACGAATAACTCATACCGTTCGTGCCCATCGAAATCCCATCACTCACGCCAATCGTATTAAATCGCAGGCCGACGAGCCCCGCCGCACCGACGCCCTCTTTCACCTTCTCAGCAAGTCCAAGAAGATGCATGTTGCACGGATTCCCATCGAACCACATGCTGGAAATTCCCACCTGGGGCTTGTTCATGTCCTGGTCGCGGAGTCCAGCGGCATAGAGCATCGCTTGGGAGGCGCCTTGCGATTTGGGTTGCGTGATTCTGGAACTATACTTATTCAGTTTCTGGGTCATAGTTAACCTGTGAGAACGCATCTGTTCGACGGATCAGATAGCAGTATGATCTGAAGGGAAGGAATTACCTTCGCGATCTGTTGGATCGGTTGCTTTTTGATTAGGGCGAGGGCAGCATCGCAAACTGATCGAACGCGCGTACCGCGTCCGCTCCGTAAACGGCCGCGGGCCCGCCGCCCATATACACTGCCAATGCGACAGTCTCAATGATCTCCTGCCGGGTCGCTCGGTGCTGGTGCGCCATCTTCGTGTGGTAGGCTACACAACCGTCACAGTGAACGGCAATACCGATGGCAAGCGCCATGAGCTCTTTCATCTTGGTGTCGATGGCGTGTGTAGCCGTCGCCGCCACCGAGAGCGTAGTAAAGGCTTTCATCGCATCCGGCGCGCCCTGTCGGAGCATGCCAATACCTGCGATGACTTCGTCGGCGATCTGAACAAAATCTTCGCTCATACAATCAATGCCTCATTCTCTTTCCGCTGAAGTTTCACTGTCACTCCACCACTCGACAACACTTTGGTTTGGGGCTGGAGAGGCTCTAGTCTCCGCAGCCCGCCGGAACGTACCCGTACGCTCCGGCGCGGGCGTCACTGTATTGAACGGGGTGTGTCGCCTTCGTTCCGGCGGTCGTCTTAGGATTCATAGCCATCTCAGCGACAGAACAGTCAGTCGGATAACGTAAAATACATGGAAGCGTTTTTGTGCTCAGTGATAAAGATCACAAATGAAGACGATGGAGATCACTGCGCTCTGGAAGCTTTCGTTGATAGCCTTTTAAATGTAATTTTCAGCGGCGGGTGTGAAGGGACATTCAAATGCCAACCCGCAAGTTCTAAGAGCCTGGCAGGGTATCCCTCGTGAACAAATTGAGTGGCATCCGACGGTGGATGAGAATGCCTGCGTTGGGTGCGGCACCTGTGTCACGGGATGCAGTCGAATGAATCCGACTTTTCGGGACTTGTATAAGTGTCCCGCTTCAGTGAGACGCAAAACGGGAATCCCGGTCTAAATTGCAACTCGTCAATACGCATTGTATTCGCGGCGATCAGTTCTTAGACTTGCACCATTGGTTGGGGGCGTGAAAGGAGAAAACAATGAACGGATACACTCGGGAAACAGCACAACGGCTCGCGCAATTGCTCCGGGATGCAGATGCGGCAAACAAACAGAACGAGGCACATCCCAACGGCCCGATACGCGAATGGCCGGAATGGTATGCAGACTACCTACTCGCATCTGGCAAACTGACGAATCTTTTCCTAACGCCGAACGTTGAAGTACTGCGAGACGAATCAACTGAAGCAGGCGGCTTCTCTCCCTGCGCGTCTATCACGAAGAAGGCGTAGCCCCTTGGGATGATCTTACCCCCGCGTTTCCACACTTGGAGAAGCGACAGACTGACTCCAGCGGACATTCCAGTGACTACTACGGCAGTGGGTGCCAGTGGTGTCATGACGCTGTGAACGATTAGCCCCAGAGAAAACGTCGCTCCAAACATTTGCAGAAATCTAAGAAACGGTCGGACAACTGCCCATCGGCGAATGCTTGTTGCGCTCGTGGCTTAATTGCCGAGAGCGTGTGAAGCAATTCGGGAATTAGGCGAACCCGTTATTGTTGACCGATCTCGTCGATTTTCTTCTTGATGGCCAATTCGTCGAGACTAGACAGGGGCAAGCACAGGAGAAGACTGATTCTTCGATCAAGAATCATGAAAGCCTCGCGGAAAGCCTTCTCGATCTGCTCGGGTGTGCCGGTTACTGCGGCAGGGTCCGGTATGCCCCAGTGCGCGGTCATCGGTTGGCCCGGCCAGATCGGGCAAACTTCTTTGGCCGCGTTGTCACAGACTGTGAACACGAAATCCAAGTGAGGGGCGTCGGGCTTGGCGAATTCGTCCCAATTTTTGCTGCGAGCCCCATCGGTGGGCAGCTTAGCCAGCTCAAGTTGTCGCAGTGCCTGTGGGTGAACACGCCCCGTGGCGTGGCTTCCCGCACTATAGGCAGTAAAAGTGGGGCTTCCTTTACGGTTGAGTATCGCTTCGGCCATGATGGACCGAGCGGAGTTTCCCGTGCATAAGAAGAGAACGTTGTAGCGCCCTTGCATGATGGTCACCTTTCTCTGTGGCGTCTTCGCGTCGTTCCTGAATTCCACGAGAGCGCGGGGCACTCTTGCTGCCGGTTACAGTAAGGCGGCGCGAAAAGATTAGCATAAGTCTATGCATGTATGCGAATATACAATTAAGGAGAAACGGTATGTCCAAACTACAAGTCTTTGATCCTGCCATGTGCTGCTCGACGGGCGTTTGTGGGCCGGCTCCGAATCCCGTGCTTCCCCGCTTCGCGGCCGATCTGCAATGGCTAGCAAAGGAGGGAATCGCCGTCGAACGGTTTAACTTGGCCCAGCAGCCACAAGCTTTCGCCGCCAGTGAGACGGTCAAGACGGCTCTGGCCCAATACGGCAACGATTGCCTCCCGCTCATCTTGGTGAATGGCGCCATCGTAAGCCGCGGCTCTTATCCAACGCGGAAAGAACTTGCAACCTTCGCTGGCCTCTCGAATGAGGAAGCACCCAGCCTGTTTACCGAATCAGTGGCCGAGCTGGTCGCGATCGGCGCGTCGATTGCGTCAAATTGCGAGCCCTGTTTTAAGTTCCACTTCGACAAGGCGCGCAAACTTGGGGTCTCTGTTGAGGACATGTCTCGCGCCGTTGATACTGCGCAGGCGGTCAAGGAGAATCCTGTGCGTTCAGTACTTGCTCTTGCAAACCGATTGTTGCAGCGCGACAAAACGCCGACGGGGCTGCCCGTGACGCAGTCGAGTTGCTGCACACCGGCTACGACCGCTCCGTCCACTAAATCGGAAAGCTGCTGCGGATGAGAGACGCATCGGATTTCCTCAATCAAGCCACCCGGATTTTGTTCTTCACGGGTAAGGGTGGTGTCGGCAAGACGTCACTCTCCTGCGCTACAGCTGTGACGCTTGCGCGAAGCGGCAAGCGCGTGCTCTTGGTGAGCACGGACCCGGCCTCGAACCTCGATGAGGTCCTCGGTGTTCAACTCTCATCGGAACCGAGGGCGGTCCCAGGCGCCGTAGGGCTGTCGGCCCTCAATATCGATCCGGAGGCTGCGGCCCATGCCTACCGTGAACGGGTGGTTGGACCTTACCGTGGTGTGCTGCCAGAAGCTGCGGTCACTAGTATGGAAGAACAGCTTTCCGGCGCTTGTACAATAGAAATCGCCGCCTTCGACGAATTCACGAAACTGCTTGGCGACAAAGACGCCACCTCCGAATTCGATCACATCATCTTCGACACAGCCCCGACAGGGCACACCCTGCGACTTCTGAAACTACCCGCGGCATGGACTGGGTTCATTGCTGAAAACACGAGCGGAACGTCTTGCCTCGGACCTCTCTCGGGGTTACAGGCTCAACAAGCGTTGTACGAATCGAGCCTGCGGACCCTTTCCGATCCCGCGAGTACTACGCTAGTGCTCGTCAGCCGGCCGGAGTCATCCGCACTGGCCGAGGCGGACCGGACACGAACGGAACTCGCTGAGATCGGACTGACGAATCAGTACCTCTTCCTCAACGCAGTCTTCGTGGCGTCCGACGCAACCGACTCTGGCGCTCTTGCTCTGCAGCATCGAGGGCGTGAGGCAATGAACAATATGCCGGAACGGCTCGCTGCTCTGCCGAGGTTAGAGATTCCACTGCTCCCGTTTGCTCCCGTGGGCATATCCAATCTCGGACGCGTTTTCGAATCGGACTCCCCGTTAACCGCTCACGTAGATCCTGTGCAAGTTGGAGCCACTAAGCTGCCGGGACCTTTGGTTTCGCTCATAGACGAAATCGAAAAGATGGGCTGGGGTGTTGTCATGACTATGGGCAAAGGCGGAGTGGGCAAGACGACCATAGCTGCGGCGGTCGCGGTCGAGCTGGCCCATCGAGGCCATAAGGTGCATCTCAGCACAACCGATCCTGCCGCTCACATCGCCGCAACGGTGGACGCCGGAGTTCCGGGCCTCCAGGTTAGCCGGATAGACCCGGCATTGGAGACCCGCCGTTATACCCAGGAGATCATGGCGAAGTCCGCTCCGCAACTCGACCAGCAGGGCCAAGCACTACTCGAAGAGGACCTGCGCTCGCCCTGTACGGAAGAGATCGCCGTCTTTCGGGCGTTCGCGGAAACTGTCGCTGGGGGAAAGCAAGGTTTTGTTGTTTTGGATACGGCCCCTACGGGCCACACGCTCCTCTTGCTCGATGCGGCCGAAGCCTACCACCGTGACGTGTTGCGCTCAATGAGCGACATGCCCGACTCTGTAAGGAATTTGCTACCTCGGCTGCGCGATCCGGGGTTCACGAAAGTCCTGCTGGTTACGCTTCCCGAGGCTACGCCGGTGCATGAAGCAGGCAAGCTTCAGGACGACTTGGTCCGCGCGGGCATCACGCCGTTTGCCTGGGTGATCAACCAGAGTTTCGTCAACAATGGCTTTCGCGACCCCGTCCTTGTCGAACGAGGTTTGCGCGAGCTTCCGTATATCGAAGAGGTCCGAGTTCGGTTCGCTTCGCGTCTTGCCCTGGTTCCGTGGAAAGTCGAGGCACCGGTTGGCCCGATCCTGCTTCGAGACCTTATCCAGACCCAGGTTGGCTGCGGCCGCTGAGAACGCGGAGCCACGATGTGGAAAGGTGCCAACATAAAATAGTTTTGGCTATTCGTTGGAATCTCAGGGTCAGCTCTGATTCGGGCAGCTTGCAACAAATCATTCGACAACGAAAGGAGTGACTCTATGGCCGATATTCAGAATACCTGGCATGGCATCCCTCGAAATGATATTCCCTGGTTTCCTTCTGTGGACCATGACACCTGTATCGGCTGCACTCTATGCTACGTCACCTGTGGCCGGGGAGTTTATGAGATGCAGGACAACAAGGCCGTGGTGGCGAACGCCTATAAGTGCATGGTTGGGTGCAGTACCTGCGGTGTCGTTTGCCCCGTCGAGGCCATCAGTTTCCCTGGGCGCGATCTGATTTGGAAGACCGAGCGCGAACACAAGATTTTTAAGGTCGTAAGGCAAGAAGCTAAAGAGAAGACGGCGAAAGCCGACGCCGCCAAGGCTCGCGCAGCGGCCGAGGAAGCTATATCGAAACTCACAACCGAGGTGCGCATAGAGATCGCAGGGGAGTTCGGCGAGAAGCGCTTCCTGGTGAAACTGGGTGAACTGATTCAAGGCCGACCGTACGACATTGTGAATTTGCAGCTGAGCGTGCCCACGGTGAAAGGCGCTATGGAGCGAACGCCGTCTTTCATGACCTTTGAGGTCACTTCGACCGAACAGCAGGACATCCAGGAATTCTTGCCGGAATTGAGGACATTAATTGGAAACAACGGATTAGTGCTTGTCAGCGAACGCAAGCTTTGATCTGGGACCTTGCCGAGGTGCTCGATATTTTAGTCGGGCGCGTAGCGCTGATTCCCTGGCAGATTCTGGCTCCCGTTGGGAGCGAGCGGTTGCGACAAATTGCAGAAGTAGCAGTATTAACCTGAAGAGGAAGGGGCACATGAAAGAACTGGAACAATACTTCAAGGCACTCTCTGATACAAACCGGCTGCGAATCTTGAACCTCCTGCTGCATGGTGAGTTGTGCGTCTGCGATATTCAGCATGTCTTGGAAGCGTCACAGCCGAACGTTTCTCGTCATCTTTCGTATCTGAAAAACTCGGGCCTTGTCTTGGATCGCCGGGACGGCTACCGAATCTTCTACCGGCTCGCTGACTCGAAGCAAGGGATGAAGAAGCGTCTATTCGAATTTCTGCAGGATGCTTATAGGGACGAAGCACAGCTGGGGACAGACCGGAAGCGGCTCAAACAAGCAACCGAGGCGGGTTCCTGCACACTCAGCGAATGGAAGCCGGACCTGACACGAAGGGGGACAGCGGTCTCGCGATCACGTAAGTTTCGATCATCGGAGCAAATTACGTCCAATGCAAGCGCCAGACCCAAGTCTCTGACTCGGGCGACGAATTCCCAGAAAAACTGAGACTCCTGTGGGGTCTGAACTGCAGGATCAGATGGCTCGCGGAACCCGTATTGGAGGAGATGTTGTAAGCCAGATTGAATGGTAAGGGGGATTAGCTAAAACAAGATGGCAAATGCGCAAAGTGCTCCCCGGCTTTCTTTCCTGGACCGATTTCTGACGGTATGGATCTTCGCGGCGATGATTAGTGGTGTCGCGGCGGGTTACCTGGTGTCAGGAATCGTTCCCTTTCTAAACCGTTTTAGCGTGGGAACGACCTCCATCCCCATCGCAATCGGACTCATCCTCATGATGTACCCGCCACTCTCCAAGGTGAAGTATGAAGAGATGGGACGGGTATTCAGCCACCGGAAGGTGTTGGTCCTCTCGCTGATTCAAAATTGGGTCGTCGGGCCGCTGCTCATGTTCGCTCTGGCAATTCTTTTTCTCCGCGACAAGCCAGAGTACATGACGGGACTGATACTGATCGGGCTTGCGCGGTGTATTGCCATGGTAATCGTTTGGAACGACCTGGCTCGGGGAGATCGTGAGTACGCTGCCGGCCTTGTGGCGTTCAACTCGATTTTTCAAGTTCTGTTCTTCTCCGTCTACGCGTACTTCTTCCTCTCCGTGTTGCCGCGGTGGTTAGGGATGACGGCAATCCGGGTGAACATCTCCATTCGCGACATCGCCTGGAGCGTTTTCGTTTATCTTGGCATTCCGTTCCTCGCAGGTTTTTTAACACGGTTCGTGCTCACGCGCACGAAGGGCAAGGAATGGTATCACAGCCGCTTTATCCCAAAGATCAGCCCGATTACACTCATCGCCCTTCTATTCACCATTGTGGTGATGTTCTCGCTTAAAGGGGAAATGATTGTTCGATTGCCACTCGACGTCGTTCGAATCGCTATCCCTCTGACCATTTACTTCGTCGTGATGTTTTTCGTTTCTTTCTGGATGAGCGCGCGAGTGGGTGCAACCTATGCTGAATCCACGACGCTCTCCTTTACGGCGGCGTCGAACAACTTTGAACTGGCGATTGCTGTGGCCATCGCGACGTTCGGAATCAACAGCGGGGCAGCCTTCGCTGCTGTGATCGGACCGCTCGTGGAGGTACCTGTCCTGATCTCGCTAGTCAACGTCGCCCTGTGGATGAACCGGCACTACTTCGGCGACCGGTTCGAGACGGTGACAGCTTGTCCTAAACCGGAAGCTTGATGGGGACGACACTCTGACTACCCGGTTTTGGTGACACCGATGGGCCGATGAAGGAGGTTACGGCTCGAAATGCTTCGATTGCTCGATGAGGAGCACTGCTGTGGAATGCGCAATCAGTCGGAGACAATACTGCCGCGGTTTACATCTCGTGATTCCTGTCACAGTCAGCTCCGGATGAACTTGTTAGGCTAAAGAGGTGGTTAAATGTCCCCAGGATATTTGAACTCATTACAAGGTGAGGCTAAAAGGAGCACGAATATGAATACCGGAGTTGGCAACCAGAAGGCGACAGCAACGGCTAAGAAGACCACAGAGACTCATGGAAGTCTCGACCCGAAGACATTGGACAATCTCTCTACTGCGATGCACGGCGAAGCATTCGCCTTTGTGAAGTATCTGCTCTATGCGGAGCACGCCCGTAAGGGTGGCAACAAAGAACTTGCGGATTTGTTCGAGAAGACGGCGGAGACCGAGCGTTTTGAGCACTTCGCTGAAGAAGCGCAACTCGCGGGGTTGGTTGGCACTGATGCTGACAACTTGAAAGATGCGATCAAAGGCGAGTCCTACGAGATTGATTCCATGTACCTTGAGTTCGCTCAGAAAGCGGCGGTCGCTGGAGACACAGCTGCGGCCACTCGTTTTGAGGAAGTCCGCCATGATGAGATGGGCCACCGGGATGCATTCAAGATTGCGCTGGCAAAGTTAGAATCCAGCACGTCCTAGGGAGGTAACGCACGAACCGCGCACCGGAATGCTACGGAAAGAAATTTTCCTTCTGTTGTCGAGATGGCGCACAACAGGCCGATTGCTGGGAAGGTGTTTGGAATGCTGTGACTTGGATGGCTGTTACCGGATGTCCACGGGAACTATGCCGCTGTCAGTGAGTAGACCGCAGCGAAACAGCCTCCGAGGGACGGAAGCTGGTTGACAGTCTCTCCAAAACAAGGACGAGGACATATCGTATGAACGAAACTCCGCGCAAGTTGACGTACCAAGTCACCGCACGCCGCGTTGATGCGCATGGCAGTTTGGCGCAGTGCAAGGACGCAAAGATTACATTAGATACAGATCTTCGAGGCCGCCCTGACGCATTCAACCCCGCCGAACTGCTTCTCGCGGCACTGTCAGCCTGCATGATCAAGGGCATCGAGCGTGTAATGCCCATTCTGAAGTTTCAGCTACGCGGGGTCGAGATTCGGATAAATGGTTTACGTCAGGACACACCACCGCGCATGGAGCGCATCGACTACGAAATCATCGTGGATACGGACGAAGCGGATCACCGCCTCGAGTTGTTGCACAACAACGTCAAAAAGTACGGCACCGTTTTCAATACGGTCGCCCCCGGCACTGAGCTGTCAGGCGTACTCCGACGTTCTGGCTGAGCTTTTTTTGAGCCACTGAAAGGAATCGTCATGCCCAATCCGCAATTCACCAAGCCATGGCATGGAGTGCCACGCGAGCAGATCCACTGGAATCCAACCATCCTCGAAGACGCCTGCATCGGTTGCGGCACCTGTGTCACCGGGTGCAGCCGCTTGGTCTACCGCTTCGATTTCGAGCGCAAGAAACCGGTCGTCATCGATCCGCTCAACTGCATGGTCGGCTGCACCACCTGCGCCAACACCTGCCCGGCGCATGCTATCGCCTTCCCGCCCATCGAAACGGTGCTGGCGATGGAAGGGCTAGAGACGGTACGCCACGCGGTCGAGGACGACCTGCTGGCACGACACGATCTGCTCGCCGCGCAGGTGTCCATCCCGCATCCGGACCGGATCGTGATCCTGGAGGTCGCAGCGATTGAGCAAGCCGCTGCCAATGTGTTGCGGGTCAGGCTCAAACCGACCGTGACGGGCGAGTGCTTCTGCGAGTTCACGCCCGGCCAGTATCTTGAATTGTGGCAGCCGGAGTCGTCGTACATGTCGCGCGCCTACTCAATCGCGAATGCGCCGGAAGGCGATGGTAGCGTTGAGCTCCACATTCACCGTGTCGAGAGCGGGCGTTTCACAACCTGGGCGTTCTCCGGCATGAAAGTCGGCGACCGGCTCAAGGCACGCGGCCCACTCGGCCAGTTTACGATGCGCTCCCGGCCCGATACACCTTTGTTGTTCGTCGCCGGCGGGACGGGTTTTGCGCCGATTCTAGCTTTGCTGCGCCAGCAGATCCGTTCTCAGCCACAACGCGACATGGTCTTGGTGTGGGGCATGAAGCTCGCGCAGGATTTCTACGCCCAGGACGAGTTGCGTCCCGTACAGGATCAGGCACCGCTCCTGCGCATCGTCCTCGCTGCAGAGGAAGGCACGCCAGCTCTGCCGTCCCGTGACCGGCTCTCGTTCACGTCGGGTACGGCGACCGACGTGCTCATCCAGAACCAAGGACTACTCGACGGCCGTGACATCTATGCCGCCGGGCCAGCGCCCATGTTGCGCATGCTCGGCCATCAGCTAGACCGTTTTGGCATTGCGCGCGAGCGGGTGCATATGGATTCATTCAGTGTTTAAAGAAATATCATCCGAAAGAGCGCCTGCGTTGAGCACTTCGCGCGACCACAGTCACGCCCCGGCCACTTTTGGCCGCGCGTTTGCCATCGGCATCGCGCTCAACATTGGCTTCGTGCTAATCGAGGCATTCTATGGTTGGCGGGCGGGCTCGCTCGCCCTGCTGGCCGATGCTGGCCATAACCTGAGCGATGTGGGTGGTCTCGGGCTCGCCTGGGCTGGCCTGGCTGCTGGCCGATTGCGCCCCAACGACCGCCATACGTATGGTTGGCGACGTGGCTCAATCCTGGCCAGCTTCGCCAACGCATTGCTCCTGCTCGTCGCCATGGGCGCGCTTGCATGGGAAGCCGTGCGACGGCTCCACTCTCCCACGCCGGTCGAGGCAACAACGGTGATGGCGGTCGCTGGTATCGGCGTGGTCATGAACGCACTTACGGCTGCGATGTTCATGGCCGGTCGCAAAGAAGACTTGAATATCCGTGGTGCTTTTCTGCACATGGCGGCAGATGCCCTGGTGTCGCTTGGTGTGGTGCTGGCTGGCGGGCTGTACCTCTGGAAGCGCTGGACATGGATCGACCCTGTAGCGAGTCTCGCAATCGCGGTGGTGATCGTTGTCGGCACGTCGTCGTTGTTCCGGCAATCGCTACACTTGCTGTTCGACGGCGTGCCCGAACATATCGATTTGTCAGCGGTGCGTCAGCGTCTGCTGGAGTTGCCAGGCGTGCGGGCCGTGCATGACTTGCATGTCTGGGCGATGGGTACATCGGAGGTGGCGCTATCCGCACATCTGGTTCTCAAGAATGAGAGTAGAGATGCCGATAGCCTATTGCACGCCGCAACAAACGAATTGCACGAACATTTCGACATCCCGCATGTGACGCTGCAACTCGAATCCGAAACCTTTGCACTCACGTGTGGTCCGGCGAGCGGGCAGTGCGACTGAAGTATGGGGAAAACGAAAACGATTTCGACAGAGACGAAAGGGCAAGAAGACTGACCACTGTGGTGGTCAGGTTCTTAAAAACCGGTTCAGTTTGTCCGTCAAGATCACACCCTCGTGTGATGAGCATCACTGTTCGAATGGCAAAGCGGCGTCAGAGTTAGCCTGAAAGTAAGGGTCGCACATGATTTCGACAGAGACGAAAGAGCAAGAAGTCCAGAACATAACCGAGAAGGATCGGGCTGCTTCCCCGAAGCTGACCGGCTCCCGAGCCACGCCCGGTCCAACCCTGCGAAAACTTTCTCGTGCATGGCTGTACTTGGCGGGTGGAATTCTCGCTGTTACGGTCGTGCTCGTGCTTCTGCCGCCAACCGTTCAAGTCACCAAGCCCATCACGATGACCATTTATGATGAGGCGGTCGGGGTCGGCTATGTTCAAGCCAAAGTGCCCGTCAGCGCCAGCGCCAAAATAAACGGAGTGATACACAAAGTCTACGTGGATCAGGGAGACTCCGTAAAGAAGGGGCAAGTACTGGCGCAATTGGAGAATGAGGACTATCGCAGCCAAGTGACGCAGGCAGAAAGCCAGGTACAGGCCGCCGAAGCGGCACTGTCATCCGCACGCGCGGAGCACCTCGCCGCTGAGGCGCGTGCGCGGGCGGGCCGGAGCGCCATTTCGAGAAGTCGTGCAGGGTTGAATCTTGCAAAGGTCAACTATGACCGGGCGAAGGGGCTCTATGACAGCGCCGTGTGGTCCAAACAGGCGCTGGACGACGCGGAAACAACATATGTGCAAGCACAGGAAGATCTGAAGAACTCAGAAGAAACCCAGCGTTCCCTCGACCAAGGAGTTGCGGCGGCCGACGCTGGAGTGAAGGCGGCCCAACAATTTGTGTCGGCGGCTCAGGCAGGAGTGGGATTTCAACATGCGAGCTTGCAATACACAATCGTGACCAGTCCGATGGATGGTTACGTGGTGAGCCGAGATTTAGAAGAAGGCAGTACGGTCGTTCCAGGGGAATCGATTTTCACCCTGGCGGGGTCAAAGGTCGTCTGGGTGACCGCCTACATTGACGAGAAAGAAATCAACGGGTTGCGGCCGGGCCAGCCAGCGCAAATTGTCCTTCGGTCCCGATCGCATCAGAAAATCGCGGGATTTGTCGCGCGCGTCGGGCAGCAGGCCGATCCGGTCACGGAAGAATTGCAGGTGGACGTGTCCTTCGCGAAGCCCGATCCCACAGTCCGCCTTCAGGAAACTGCAGAGGTGTACATCCAAAAGGCCGAGCATCTTGAGGCTAAGGTATTGCCGGTCAGCGCTGTAATCCCGGGAACGCAAGGGGCAAGCGTGTGGGTCGTGGACAATCACCATCTCGAACGCCGGGCTGTTTCGGTCGATATTGTAGACAAGCGAGGCTACGCCGAAATTCTGAATGGCATCTCCCCGTCAGATTTCGTTGTTATTCACCCCGAAGCTTATGGCCAAGCGCTTCTGCCCGGCAAACGGGTTCGAACCAAGTTCGCCCCCTCTTCGGCAGGCGAGAATCGGTAACCCAATGAACTTAGCCATTCGCGATATTCGGCGGCACTTGATGCGCTTTTTGCTGACCTGCACGGGGCTGGGGATGCTGTTGACTGTCGTCATGGCAATGAGCGGGATATACCGTGGATTGGTAACAGATGCGATACGAGTCATTAGTGCAGTACCTGCCCAACTATGGGTCGTGGAGCAGGACACGCGCGGTCCCTTTGCCGAAAATTCGCGGCTGCCCGAAGATCTACAGTATGCCATCGCCGCCGTTCCAGGTGTGCGGCGAGCATCACCGCTTTCTTATCAGTATGTGCAGATCCCTCATCATAACAAGCCGGTGCGCCTGATGTTGATTGGCTATCGGCTTGGCGATCTCGGCGGACCAACAAGCCTTGTCGCTGGACGGCCTATTTTGAAAGAGCACTATGAGATCGTCGTGGACCAGAAGTCTGGATATTCTCTAGGCGATAGCATCCATCTCGGTGTGGAAGACTACACGGTTGTTGGCCTCACGAGAAACATGGTGTCACCCTCAGGAGACCCTGTTTGTTATTTGTCCCTTCTCGACGCTCAAACCGTTCAATTCCAACTCGACAACGATGCCATCCGCAACAACCGACAACGGCTGGCTTCTACCTATGCTTCACTTAGCAGAATGTCTTCGCTCTTCGGTGCGCGCGCAACCCGGCAGGCCATCTTGGCCGGGGAAAACGTCCATTTCGTCAATGCGGTGGTCGCGGAGTTGAATCCGGCGGCCCGGCCCAATGAGGTAGCTACGCATATTGAGCGCTGGAACCACTATCAAGTCTTCTCTTCGGGGCAGGAAAGCGATCTACTCCTGCGCGGCATGATAGAAAAGTCGAGGAAGCAACTCTGGCTCTTCCGAATCATTCTGATGCTGGTATCCGCCGTCATCATCGCGCTGATCGTTTACACTCTGACCATGGATAAATTGCGTGAAATCGCGACGTTGAAAATCATTGGTGCTCCCGATCGCACGATTGTCAATCTTATCCTTCAGCAATCGTTAGCGATGGGAATTCTTGGGTTCGCTTTCGGGTACCTCTTAATATCGCAGACCTATACTTTGTATCCGCGGACGGTCATGTTGCAGCCGATGGATATGGCTGTACTTCTCTTGGTCGTTGTGCTCGTGTGCATTCTTTCAAGCATGCTCGGAATTTGGCGCGCATTGAAGGTTGATCCGTCAACGGCATTAGGTGGCGGCGGAGGCTAAACCAGTGGAAGCGGTGCATGTCGAAAACGTCTCCAAGATTTACCGTCGCGGCGACACAGCTACCGTCGCCCTTTCCCATATTGATCTGAGTGTCGACAGAGGCGAGCTTGTGGCCGTGCTGGGTCCAAGCGGATCGGGGAAGACAACTCTGCTAACTTGCATTTGTTGCATCAATGAGCCCACTGAGGGTCTGATCGAAATCGATGGCATCCGCATTTACGACAATGGCTGGACAGGTGTCGACGTTCGCGCCATGCGCCGACACAAGATGGGAGTAATCTTTCAGGCCTACAATTTGATCCCGTTTCTCACAGTCTTGGAAAATGTAGAACTCATCTTGGCGCTCAACAAGCTGGGTCGGCGGGAATCGCTCGAAAAGGCAATGTGGTTGCTCAACTACCTTGAAATCGCACACCGCTGGCACCATTATCCGACTGAAATCTCGGGCGGCGAACAACAGCGGGTGGCAATCGCACGTGCTCTCGCTAACGACCCGGCGGTCTTGCTTGCTGACGAGCCCACGGCAGCCCTCGATACCGAGAGAGGCAAGAGCGTGATGGCGTTGCTTCGCCGCCTGAGTCGGGAGAAGAATACAGCCGTCATTGTCGTCACGCATGATAAGCGAATGGTGGAAGGCTTCGACCGAATCTACCAAATTGCAGACGGTCAAATAAGAAACGGAAACAGCTCTCACGAGGTAGATATAGTTAGCTCCTTGCATCTTTAGTATAAAAAAGAACCGGCATAATAGCCCTCGTGAGGTTTCATCAGAGTAGATTTGTCAGCAATAGAACAATCAGTGAAACAGTAAGAAAAACAAATGGTAACCGCTAACAACGCTGCTCATCGCGCAGCTCTTGATGTGATCGACCCAGAAGAGTACGCGCGTTGGAGAGAATCCTACCTCGGTGCCCTCACTGAGCGCATCGAGGAAGATGCTATTTTCCAACTCTCTGGAGACCTAGGGGGCAAATGCCTGCTTGATCTCGGCTGCGGCGACGGCATCTACTCCATTGCAGCCTTCCAAAAGGGTGCCCGTGTGACCGGCGTCGACATTTCGGACGCGATGCTTGACTCTGCTCGACGCCGGGCGACAGCGTGTGGTGCATCCGTCGAATGGTGCCAAGCTTCTGCCGAATCGCTTCCATACGAGGCGGGCACATTTGACATCGTTCTTGCCGTCACCATCCTTTGCTTCATCAGAGATCCTCTGCAGGTCGTAAAGGAAGTCAGCCGCGTATTGCGTCCGGGCGGGTGGTTCGTCATCGGTGAACTCGGCAGATACAGCTCTTGGGCGCTGTCACGTAGGGTGCGGGGGTGGCTTGGCTCCTCAAGGTGGAGAGATGTCCATTTCTGGACTGTTGGTGAACTGCAACGTTTGCTTCAGCAGGCTGGCTTTCAGATTGACACCGCTCGCGCGTGCGTATATTACCCGCCCTTCAATCTCGCGGCGCAAACCGTAGGTGAACACGATCACGCCTTCTCTTTTTTGGGGCAGATCGGCGCTGCATTCCTTGCCGTCAGAGGCGACAAGCCCGCCTTGAAATAGGAGGACTGGCGCGGGAGGTGAATGAGAAACTCGGACGCGCATTAAATAGTGTGGCCCCGCAGCCGGCTCCATAGGACGGCTTGCCCGGCCGGTCTCGAATCGTACGCACGTATCGGTTGCTCCTGAACGACTGGGTCAATTCTAGTTATGGGGTCTTCATTGAAACCAACTTTTGACGTGATTGCATTCGGCGCACATCCCGACGACCTCGAGGCCGTCATGGGCGGCACGGCGGTCAACCTGGTGCGGAAGGACTATTCGGTGCTTTTCGTGGACCTGTGCGAGGGTGAACCGGCGCGGCATGCCGCACGGGGAGAACGTCACAAACAGGCAGTCAAGGCAGCGGAGATTCTCGGAGTCGAGCGTACGATACTGACGCTGCAGGATCGATTGATCAGCGATACGGTCGAAGCCAGGTTACAGGTTGCCCGGATACTACGAGAAAATCGGCCGCACATGGTGTTCACGACTGCTGGCGGAGGCGTTCATCCAGATCACAAAGCCGTAACGGAAATTGTCACGCATGGAGTGTTCTACGCCCGGCTCCCGAAATGGGACGAAATCTCCGGGGGAGAGTGCTTGAAGGACACCGAACCACATGAGGTTGAGCGGTTCTTCTTCGGACATTGCCGGATGGAGCCAGCCTGGGATCGGTTCGATTTCGCTGTCGACGTTAGCGATGTATATGACTTGAAATTGGCAGCGCTTCGCAGTTACGAATCCGTGTTCAGTGGGAGCCAAGCGACCCTGCTAGACAAGTACAATGCGGAGGATCGTTACGTCGGAAGTCTTGTCGGCGTGCAGTTCGCAGAGGCATTTCGCTCGCGTAGCCCATTGTTGGTGGCTGGCCCCGAGGTCTTTTTGAAGACACGGTTTGGATGACTCACACTTGAAAGCATTTCCCTGTCTCTTCAATGTTATCCGTATCGCGTTTTACCATCTCGTTCTTGCCACACTTGCTGGTGATCCACTGATCGCGATGCCATAATGCAACCGCCTGTCTGCGCTCCAAACCGAGCCGAATGTAAACATGACGCCGATACTCTCAGTGCGGGATCTCACAATTAGGTTTGGAAATCGCACGGTCATTCAGCATCTGAACTTCGCGGTCGATCCCGGTGATAACTTGGCGATCATAGGGCCAAACGGTGCTGGCAAGACTGTCCTTCTCCGGGCCTTGCTCAATTTGCTGCCCTACGAAGGTGTCATTCGCTGGTCACCGGACGCCAAATTGGGCTATGTCCCCCAAAAAATTGCGGCAGACCGGCACCTGCCTTTACATGTAAACGACATTCTGGCGGCAAAGGCCCGACTGCTAAAACTCCCCGTTCAGAATGTTCGGTTGATCGCAGATAGGGTAGGCCTTACTCCAGAACTACTCGACACCAGCGTCGGCATACTCTCCGGGGGAGAGTTCCAAAAGGCTCTGATCGCGTTCGCTCTGTTGGGAGATCCAAATGTACTACTGTTCGACGAACCGACCGCCAGTCTCGACGAACTAGCGGAGGAGCATATCTATGAATTGCTGCGAGACCTACAGCGCGAGCGTCATTTAACTATTCTTCTGGTCTCGCATGATCTCAGTGTCGTGTATCAGTTCGCAACAAAAGTTCTGTGCCTCAGCAAAGGAAAGCCCTGTTTTGGTCCACCCAGAGAAATCTTGACACCGGAAACTCTCGAAGCCGTTTATTCAGCGCCAGTGAAATTCTACGAGCATCATCACGATCAGTAGAGGATCAGCAGATGTTTCATTCAGGGGAAATCTACGCGGTCGTGCTGGCCCTTCTCTTCGCTGTTGCCGCTGGCCTGGTCGGTAGCTTTGCGCTCATGAAACGGATGCTATTGGCCAGCGATGTGGTCTCGCACGTGGCGCTTCCTGGACTAGGCCTAGCTTTTCTTTACAGGTTTAATCCGCTGATTGGCGGAGCGGCGACCTTGCTTTTGGGCACTCTGTTGATCTGGCAACTTCAAAAGAAAACAGGCCTCGCGACTGAGGCCATGATCGGCGTGGTATTCGCAGGGTCAGTCGCCATCGGCGCCATTTTGACTCCAAAAGAGGACCTTGTGGAGGCGCTATTCGGGCGGTTCGAGGATCTTTCGCTCACGGCGTTCTTGGTTGGAGTAGGCGCGGTCCTCGTTGTTATTCTGGTTGTCTTCCGATTTAAGGACGAACTGATCTTAGGCCTGTTCGCACCCGAATTGGCCGCAGCAACTGGCGTGAAGCTTGAAAGACTAAACCTCTATTTTCTCCTGGTATTCAGCCTGTCGGTTCTTGTGGGCCTGCGTTTCCTGGGCGCGCTCCTCGCGGGATCGTTGATCATCATTCCTGCAACCACGGGTCGGCGGCTTACAAGTGATCTGTCGCACTTCCTGGTCGTTTCTTGCCTTGCCAGCGTGGTGGCGGTCGGAGCGGGTTTGGCGGTGACTCATTACCTGCTGCCCCAATTCAGTCCAGGACCGGTTGTCGTCATCATCTCGGCGGCTCTATTCATGTTGAGCCTGCTTAAGAAACCTGCCGCCGCTTAGGAAGGTTTGGGACCGTGAGGTCGGTAGTAACCTGCTCCCCTAAATCCGCAAAAAACCGAGTATGATCTTGCATTTTTGATCGGTCCCCTTTTCCTGTATCACCCGGAGAGTGAGTCTTCGGCTTGCCATCCGCGCCGTTTGATTTGTTAGCCGGAAGCCGAACTTCAATCAGAGGCCGCAAACTGCCGGGTTTCGTCACGATAGTTGATGGGAAAAAGAGGGAACAATTGGGGAACAATTAAATTTCTCTTCCTTTCCTTTCATTACTTTAGACTCCCCCCACATTCCTTGTAACTTCTTGAAACTACGCTATTCTCATACATTCGATCTCTACCGCTCTACCGGTATTTCATTTGTTTGTCTTCATTCCGTATTTGCTTCTTAGGAGTACTCACCGGGTGCCTGGTTCGCTTCCACTCTCTTGCGGCGGATTCCCATTTCCTTGGGAAAGAATTGGTAAGGAACTCCTGTAGCCCCCTAGGTCGCGCAGAATCGAGGGCCGTATTTTCTCGTACGGTCTCATAGCCTGACCCCGTAGAGGCTTTGGCTGGGTAGCAGTATCAGCTCGAACAACTGGAGCAGGACAAACACCGAACACGGGACAAAGCAGAGGTCGCCACGGCGACCACAAGAGGAAAACGAAGATAAGCGTAAAGACCAAAAACGTTTTCCGAAATCCCGGTTGCGTGTCGCATTTATAATCGACATAGAACAGCATTGCGAGAAATGATCTCATTTCAGCACCCGGACAAGCAGCACTCCCAAGCCAATACCCAACACCAGCAGGCCGCTTGCAGCAATCACGCCTACTGCAACCCAGCGGCGCACCGCAGATCGCGAGTAAGCACGGTTTAGTTCCACAATCAACTCTCTCGCGTGTAACCGCCCAGCGTCAATATCCTTTTGAATCTCCTCACGCACCGCAATCCCAGCTTTCCGCGCTTCTTTTTCAACGATTCCCAACGCTTCGTGTTGCGCCGAACGAAGGCCTACTTCTATGCCGGCGACCATTTCTTCCGTGCGGGCTTCGATACTCCCGATCACCTGCTGCAACACCACTTCATTCATCGTCACCAAAAGCATCGCAGGGTCATCAGGCATAACCAGCATTCCGTGGCGCGCTGCAACTTCCGCAGTTATGCGGCTCAAGTTCAGCGCAACTTCCGTCTTCATCGGACTCTTTACCATGAAGATTTCCCCGCTCACAGGCGGGCTCCTTCATTACACGAATGGAATTGCATCCAATTGGTCGAAGAGGTCACGCTGCACCACTCGCAGTCGCTGCTTCGCCATGATCGTGAAACCGTTCCCATTCAGCGCTTCGTCAAAAGTCATCTTCTGGCAAATCATCTCTTCCACATCCCGGCCAAACGTGTCCGCGGTGCGCCGCACGATCGCCACGGAGCCATGCACTTTGCCTGCATGCTTCTTACACACGGCCATCTCCCGGAATGGTGATCCATCCTGCAACACTGCGCCAAAATACTCGTTCAGCCAGACGATTAGATTCTTCTCCCGCGTCGTTTCCGCGAGCTGCTCGAACCCGCCTAGCGTATCGTTCAGCGATTGACCTCCGGTAATCACCGAATGGATGAACACGCGCTTTCCTTTCTCCCGCAAGTAATCGAGCGCCTGATTCTCCAGGATGTAGTGCCACAGGGGAATAAACGTCGATGCGCCCGTATCCACAACGAACGTGCCGCTCTCTGTCAAAAATCGTTCCATGAGCAGATCGAATTCACGCTGGTCCACGCTCCCATCTTTCAAAAGGTTTAGTCGGCTCACCGCCAATCCACGATATTCCGACAGGGTTTGATTCACCGGGTCCGCGTCAATACCAACCACATCGTGTCCTTTCGACAAGAGATACTGCGACAGGATCGCGGAGATCAGACTCTTTCCGACTCCACCCTTGCCTTGCAGTGAGATGTGAATCGACGTTGCGCCGCTACCATTACCGTTTGTTTTTGTCATTCGAGTCCTCCCTGCCGTGCACTAACCTTTCCAACTTCTGCGTGCCTGGCCACTGAAAACCTGGCCTGTTTTCTTCCAATCGTTTTAGATTGGCTAGGGGGTCTCGCTCTTCAACTGCTTGCATTCCCGCCTCCCCCAGTCCTTGCGGTTCAGAAGTCTTGTCCTGTTTTCCCCAGTCGCTGGTCGCGGTTCGTTTTCTTTTGGCGCGCCATACCGCCATGTGGAAAGTGTGGTAGCTCACCTGCAAGCCTTCGGTTTCTAAGGCCTCCCAAATGTATTTAAGAGTTTGCCCAGAGTTCACCGCCGCTTCTATTCCGGGAAGAAGAGACCGAATGAGAGCGGCTTTTCTTTTCGGGGGAGCTGCGGCTAGATGTTCTAAACAGCGGCGGTAATTGTTTTGCGTTGACATGTTGTGTAAGCCTGCTGTACATATAGCACCATGAAGGGCAGATGTAAAGCACGAAAGAATCCGAAGTCAACCGAGGCCTGCAAATGCCTTCATTAGTCATCATTTGCCCACAGACGGAAGCACTTCTCAACGTGGGCCAACACTTGTCATCACTATTCGACATTCTTCAGCAGCAGTAGGAGCAGCGTGCATGAAATGCAGGCGGGTTATCGGCGAAAGGCACAGGTATTGGAACATAAAGGGTTGTAGTCACTTCGTGGTGTCTTTCTGGCTTAACTACTTACTTTTCTTACTTTATGCGTGGTACCACTTCGGACAGATTCTGGTACCACTTTGGTACCACTCTTGAAAGGAGATATTTTGTGAGTAGAGAACTCTTTCCGCGAAGTTTTCGATACCCTTCCGCCGAACTCCGGGAGCAAGTTCGCGCCGCTGTCAAAGAACGTGGCTTCCGTTCCGAGCAAGCGTTCCTCATTGCCGCTTGCGAGCACGAAATTCGGCAGGGCGCTAACACCGAAGCTACGACGCAGTTTGAGGCGC
>Ga0307374_10003332_pt1 | contig 27525 bp, 24 predicted proteins | sample OX3MG_FD_202532 | JGI IMG/M metagenome (GOLD analysis project Ga0307374, IMG submission 202532) | Soil microbial communities from Risofladan, Vaasa, Finland - OX-3 | ecosystem: Environmental > Terrestrial > Soil > Coastal area > Acid sulfate soil | place: Finland: Risofladan, Vaasa | collected...
CCGAATGTGTCGGTACGTGCGGCCATGCATTCCTCCCTAGTACTTGGTCACATCAAAGGTTGAAACGGCGACGCGTCGATGTGTCCGCCGAACCGTTGAGCGCAGCCTAGGCAGGTCGCCGGCCGCGTATCAAGCATCTCCTAGGAGTCTTCGCGAGCGTGGTGAGCGGACTTGTCGTACAAGCACACGTTGTCACGTGGTCATTTAGAGGAGGCGCGGTGACCATTCCGTGCAGTGTCAATGAATTGGGGGTTAGTTGCGAAGTCGCGTTCAGCGTTGGCGCGACAATCGTCCATAATGGATATATGCCCCTAATTTCACGAGCCGAGAGTTGGCTCTGCGACATGGACGGCGTCTTGATACGCGACGGAGCCATGATTCCGGGAGCCGATAAGTTCCTGGACCGCTTGCGTTCGACCGGTCGACCGTATCTGATCCTGACCAACAATTCGCTGTTCACGCCGTCCGAGATACGAATGGAACTGTCGCAGATGGGGCTCAACGTCGAAGAGAACCACTTATGGACATCGGCGTTGGCGACGGCCAAATTCGTCCAAACCCAGCGGCCGTTCGGCAGCGCCTACGTCGTCGGTCAGGCGAGTATGCACGAAGCGATGCACGACGTCGGCTACGCGCCCAATGACCTCACGCCCGACTACGTCGTGCTCGGAGAGACTCAGGACTACTCCTTCGACGAAATGACTACCGCCGTACGACTGATCGATAAGGGCGCGCACTTTGTGGCGACCAATCCCGAACCCACCGGGCAGTCGCCGCTAGGACCGTTGCCGGGGTGTGGCGCGCTGGCCGCGATGATCGAGAGCGCGACCGGCGTCGCGCCGTACTTCGTGGGCAAGCCGAACCCGGTCATGATTCGCGAGGGCCTCGACATCCTCGACGCGCACTCCAAGACGACGATCATGATCGGCGACCGCATGGATACCGACATCCAAGCGGGGGCCGAAGCGGGGCTCGGTACGATCTTGGTACTGTCTGGCGTGTCTCGCGCTGAAGACGTGAAGCGCTTTCCCTTCCAACCGTCACGGATCGTGGATTCGGTCGCCGATCTGATCGACGAGCTCTGAGTTCCTCGAAAGGTACGCTTACTCGCGCTACTGCGCGGTGAGCGCCAATGCCGCGAGGAATGCGTTCGCCCAGTCATAGACATTGCGACGAAAGATCATTCGACGCATGCGCGACATCCGGTCGCGCGTCTCTTTCGGTCCGGCGTTCATCGCCAGGAGAATCGTTTCTTTGATCCCGTCGGTGTCGTGCGGATTCACCATGTAGGCGCCGCGCAGTTCCGTCGCGGCGCCCGCGAACTCGCTCAGGATCAATTTGCCGGTGAGGTCCGAACGACACATCACGTACTCCTTGGCGACCAGGTTCATGCCGTCCTTGAACGGTGTCACCAACATGATGTCGGCTGCGAGATAAAGCGCGATGAGTTCGTCAAAGGGCAGGTTCTTGTGCAGGTAGTGGATCGCCGGGTGTCCCACGAGACCGTGTTCACCATTGACTTCACTGACCGCTCGTTCGAGGTCGTGACGTTCTTGTTCGTAGTGAGCGTCCGCTTCACGACTCGGCACCGCGATCTGGATCATCACTTGGCGTTCGGCAGTCAGGAGGCCATCATCGAGCATTTCGGCGATGGCTTTGATTCGCTGTTGGATTCCCTTGGTGTAGTCCAATCGGTCGACACCGAGCAACACGTACTCCGGATTCCCGAGGTCCTCGCGGATTTCCCGGGCCCGTTCGCGCACCTTCGGGTCGGCGGCCAATTCCACGATCTGGTCGCAGTCCACCGAAATCGGGAAGGATCCGACCCGGATGGCCCGACCTTCGAATTCCAATCCCGAATCGGTGCCGGTCGCCGACGTCAATCGACGGGCGAGGCGCGAGAAGTTCGACGCCGATGCGTGCAGCTGGAAACCGAGAAGGTCGGCGCCAAGGAGACCGGCCAGGATCTCGCGGCGCCACGGCAATTGCATGAACAACTCACTCGGTGGAAAGGGGATGTGCAAGAAGAAACCGATTTGGACATCCGGGCGAAGTTGGCGCAGCATCTGCGGGACCAGTTGCAGTTGGTAGTCGTGCACCCACACGGTGCCGCCGGGTGCGACGTTCTCCGCGACGATGGTCGCGAAACGCATGTTGACCTCGCGATACGTGTGCCACCACGTACGGTGGAACGTCGGCGAACGGATCGCGTCGTGATAGAGCGGCCAGATCGTCGCGTTGGAGAAACCGAGGTAGAACTCCTCGTACTCCTCGGCGCTGACCGAGACGGTCATGAGACGGATCCCTTCATAGGTCGACGGCGGCTCTTGGCCCTCGGACGTACCGGGCCAGCCGATCCAAAGTCCATGGCGGTTTTGCAGCACGTTCGTGAGGGCCGACACCAGTCCGCCGGGACTGGGTAACCACACGTCGTCCCCGGCTCCCGAAGGGCGCATGGGCAGTCGATTTGCGACGACGACGAAGTCGGCCGGTTCGTACGAGGGATCGTCGAATGGGTCTTCCGGTACGTTCGGCTCCGCCGATCCAAATGGGGTGAAGGAGTGTTCGCTCATGAGAGGTTCCTGGTCGGAGCCTATGTTGAACCTCTCGTTTTCGGGCCGGGACATCGTTTCTTTCACATGACCTGCCTTTGTGCTGCCCTAGTTGAGAACTTCTTTGGACTTACTAATCGCTCAGTGTACGGAGGCAATGTGTGACGAGGACATGAATATTGCGGGCCCAGGATAAATGAGAGTCTCTGAGACGCATTGTCCGGTTTATTGGAGCGGATTGTCCGACTTGATGATCTCGACCGATCCGGTGCTCTCGGTCCAAATCTCCTTGGCCGCGATCGTGTTGGCGCTGCTTACCTTTCCCGCGTTCCACCAACTTTGCGAGTGAGCGCCCTTCGAGGACTCGCCTTCGCGCGCTTCGCCGCTGATCACGCTCATGATGGCGTTTATGAGAGCCAGGTGCGTGAGTGCCTGGGGGAAGTTACCGAGGTGACGTTCGGTGGTGGGATCGAGCTCTTCGGCGTAGAGCCCGAGTGAACTGGCGGCACCAATGAGCTTCTCGCAGTGCGTTCGGGCGCTGTCGAGTTCGCCAATGGCGACGAGCGCCGAGACGAGCCAGAAGGAGCAGACGGTGAAGCTCCCTTCACCTTCACCGTCAAAACCGTCGTCGGTCTTTTCCGGTCGGTAACGGAACACGAACGGTCCGTCCGTGAGGTCATCGGCGATGGAGAAGATTGTTGATCGGATTCGCTCGTCGTCCGGAGGCAAGAAGCCGAGCATCGGCAAGACAAGCAGTGAGGCGTCGAGTTCGTCACTGCCGTAGGACTGGGTGAAACATCCTCTAGGCCCCACGGCGTTGGCGCAGATGTCGTCGTGAATCTTCTGCGCTTCGTTCAACCAATGCTCGGCGCGCGACTTTTCACCGCGCAGCAACGCGAGTCGCGCACCGCGTTCGATGGCGACCCAGCACATGACCTTCGAATACGTGAAGTGTCGCGGTTCGCCACGGACTTCCCAGATTCCGCGGTCCGGATCGCGCCAGCACTCGATTGCGGCCTCGACGGCCTGGACGACGATGCGCCACGACCGTTCGCTCAGGGCATCGCGTGAACGGGTGTGCTCATAGATGCAGTCAACCACGCCGCCCAAGATGTCGAACTGGATCTGGTTGTAGGCGGCGTTGCCGACGCGCGCCGGTCGACTCCAGACGTAGCCGGTCAGGTGATCGAGTTCGACTTCAAATGGCGATTCGCCGCCGTCGACGGGGTAGAGAACTTGCAAGGCGCGTCGAACCCGGGTGCCCGACGTGGTGTTCGCGTCGCGCGGAGGTTCGAGGACGTCGCCCAGGAAGGCCAAGAAGTCGTCGGCCTCGGTATGGAACCCGAGCGCGTGCAGCGCCCGAAGGGCGAACGCGGTATCGCGGATCCACGTATAGCGGTAGTCCCAGTTGCGTGATCCACCGAGGTTCTCCGGCAGCGAGGTGGTGGGTGCCGCGAGCAATGCTCCGGTCGGAGCGTAGGAGAGGCCCTTTAATGTCAGCGCGCTTCGCTGCAAGAGTTCTCGCCACGGGTGGTCCGGGAATTGACCGCCGTCGATCCAGCCGCGCCAGAACCGCGCGGTCTCATTCTTGAACAAGTTGACCTCTTCTTGGGTGGTCGGAAGCGGTGCGTCGGTCCAACTCATCACGACGAAACACGACTCGCCTTCGACCAATCGGTGACGGGCGCGGATCGAACGACCTTCGATCCCGAAGCGCATGTCACCGGTTATGGTGATTCGGCTGTAGTCCGCGTTGGTGGTCGATACGTGGTCATACGAAGTGCCGGTGTACTCCCATTCGGCGTCCACGCGCCCGTAGTTGAACGACGGTTCGCAGTTGAGCATGACGTCGACACTGCCGTGAAGGCACTTGGCCGTTCGCACGAGTACATGACGCGCATCGGAGTCACCGGGCGTGCGTCGCTGCAACGTCGAACGTTCGCCCGTTCGGTACCACGGACCGATGGCGAGGAAGTCATTCACCTCGAGCCAGCCGCCGCGTGTCTGCCAGGTCGTGGAGAGCACCATCGTTCCCGGTAGGTACTGGCGGTGGGCTGGCACCGAACTTTCGACCGGGGCGAGTCGGAAGGATCCGGCCGATCGGTCGAGAATGGTACCGAAGAGGCTCGGGTCGTGCGGCTTGGGCAGACACATCCATTCGATCGATCCAGTGGGCGCCACCAACAAGGTGTTCTCACAGTCTGACAAGAACGCGTAATCACCAATGGGCGGAAAGATCGCTTCGAGCGCCTCCGGTGTCGACGGCGGTAGTGAGCCGAAATCCTCCAGCGTGCGAAACCCGAGTGCGGTCGACGGGTCGAGGGAGTGGATGCCGTCGTGGCCGCTGGATGAACTGGAATGTCGAGTTGGTGCCATAATCGCGTCTCACTAAGTTCCCGCTCCACTGGACAGTCCCAGCGAACGGGCTCGTTACGAACCGAACCACCTTTGCAGGTGTTTCAATCCCGAATTGTCACTATCAAGCGTAGTGAGGATGCGCGCCGTTGTACACCGCAGGCCCGTGATCTTGCCCTGACCAGAGGTCGTGGCGGCCACGAATTACTGGGATCGACCTCGCGCGGTGACATCGATGACGTCCACGATGATGTCGTCGTGGACCAGCCAGATGACGTCGTAGCGATCGACCGTCGGGTCACAGTGCGGGGGCACCAGTTCCAGCCGCTCACCTCGGCGAAAGGAATGTTGTGACGGATTTGTCACCATTCCCTGCTCGTCGCCGAAGAATCGATACGTGGAGGCGCCTTCGTGTCCCACGACCACCGGCGGGCCGGCGTCGGTCGCCATCGCCTTGAGTCCGGCGTCGACGGTGACGTAGTCGTCGTGATTCGCCGAGATGACGGTCGTCACCAGCGTGAGGCTCTGTGCGAATCGGCCCTCAGGATCGTCGCCGAGAGCGTCGCGATACTCGCTGTCCATGAAGACGTAGCTGCCCGGTTGGAGTTCATTGAGCACTCCGATCTCGACGTCGAGCAACAACGTCCCGGTGCCGCCGCCACTTCGAATCGGCAAGTTGAAACCGGCGGATTCGAGAGCGTCGATCACGAGGCGCAAGTGACTCGTCGATTCGATCGTGGCCGCGCGACGATGTTCGCGTCCCGCGATGTGCTGCAGATGGCCACCGTAACCCTGGACACCTTTGAAGTGCAGTTGAGTGGCGACGGCCACTCGTTCGGCCACCGCGAGCGCCTCGTAAGCCCCGACGACGCCCGTTCGACCGAGTCCGACGTCGACGTCGCAGAGCACTGACAAAGTCGTGTCAAACGCGATCGCCGCCGCTTCGAGTTCGTCGACGCCATCGGGGTGGTCGACCGCGACGATCAGATCACAGTGGGCGGCGAGTGATGCAGCGCGCTCGGCCCGGTGTCGACCAACGAGCGGGGAAGTGAGTAAGACCGAGATCGCTTGATCGTTGTCGGCCGTGAGTCGTTCGACAATGATTTCGGCCTCGCCCAACTTGGCGAATGAAAGTCCGACGGCGCCGGCGTCGAGTTGGCGTTTCGCGATGTAAGCCGACTTGTGGGACTTCACGTGGGGGCGCAGCGTGACGCCGGCGCGACGTGCATTGTTCGCCATCGCTTCGATGTTCGCGAGCAGCATGGCGAGATCGCAGACCAATGCCGGCGTCGCAATCAGGCGTCGCGAGTTCATCTCGCCGACTTGGTCCAGCGCTTCGTCGTCGGCGCGTGAGCCGATTCGATGGTTGTTCATCGAGCTGGCCACTGAGAGTGGATCCGGGAGGTGCGTTCGTTGGTCATATCGCACGAGGATACCTAGCGGAAACGTTGAACCTTTCAGCGTTACCCGTCGGTAGGCGTGGCCTTCGAACGTCGTTCCACGTCAGTGTTTGCTCATATGAGGTGCAGCGTGAGCGAACTCTCGCCTTTTCGAAAAAGTGCGGCTCGTGCAATAATGGCCTTACATGGCTGATCTCGCGGACTTCGACGCTTCGATCCCCGAAGACGACCTCGATTCAAGGCTCCTCGGCGAAGGACACCCGACCGGACTCCCGATCTTCAAGGCGCCCGTCGGCGCGCACCTTCGCAATCGCAAGAAGGTAAACAGCCCTTCGCAGTTACTCACGCTGCAAGAGCTCGTCCATTTCAAGGCCAGTCACGGACGGTGGCGCATCGCGAAAGACCTCGTCGGTCTGGTCCGTCGAGGTCACGGTACCGAGGGAGACGAATCCTACGGCGACAAATTACAGCGCGAGCGTGGCAAGGGCAAGACCGAATCATCGACGTATGGATTGGCCACTTTTGACGGACACCCCGTTGTCCTTTACGCCATGAACTGGGACTTCTTCGCTGGCTCGCTGGGTGTGGTGTCGGGCGAGAAGTTTCAAGCGGCCGCCGACTTAGCGATCGCGCGCAAGTTACCGTTCGTGAGTGTCTACGCCTCGAGCGGCGTGCGTCAGCACGAAAACTTCGCCGGCCTGACGCAGATGACGAGAATGGTCGAGGCCATTCGCAACTACAAGGACCGCGTGGAGCTGCCACACGTGGCTGTGTTGCTCGGCAACGTGTGGGGCGGAGTGTCCGCCAGTGCTGTGCCGAACGCCGACTTGATCGTCGCCACGTCGGGTACGAACTTCGGTTTCGCCGGCCCCAACGTCATCGAAGCCTTCGAAGGACTCTCGGTCCCGTCGGGTTCTCAAAGTGCCGAGGCGAACCTGCTCGATCGTAACATTGACGTCGTGCTGTCCGAGGTCGAGGACGTCGTGCGTTATCTCGGCGCAGTCCTCACTTCGACGACTCGACCGGACAAGCATCATCAGCTCACCGCCGAAACGCCGGCGCTCATCAGAAATGTCACGGCGTCGGACCAACGTCGCTCCTACGATTTCGGACCGGTCGGAATCTACGGTCCGCGCTTCGACGACATGAAAGGAGCTGAGGCGGTACCGGCAGCCGCTCCCCGTCAAGCGCACGTGAGCACCGATTCCGATGCCCTGGTCGAGCAATATCAGGACCTCATGACCGACGCTAACCGCGTCGATCTCGAGTTCATCGTGCGTTACTGCTTCACCGAAGCTACTGCGGTCTACAACTACGTGCAGGAGAGCGAGTTCAAGCGCTACCCGGCCATCGTGGGCGCCTTCGCCAAAATTGGCGCGCAGCCGTTCGTCATCGTGGGCACCCAACCTTCGTACCAGCGATTCGGCGACACCGTGATCAAGCGACCTTCCAATCCGGCCCCAGAGGACTTCGCCTTTATGGAGCGCATGCTCGAGATGGGCGAGCGTCTGCACCTGCCCGCGATCTTCATAACTGACACGCTCGGGGCTAAGCCAACCTTGGAGAGTGAACGACGTGGCCTGTCGCGTGCGATCGCGCGCTCGATCCTCAAAGGAATCGATTACTCGGAGCCGGTGATTTCGCTGGTCGCCGGAGCGTTGGGGAGTGGCGGGGGACTCGCGACTACGCCGATGGCCGACCACGTGATGATGTTGGATAAGGCGATGGCCTATGTTGCTGAACCGCGTTCGGCCGCGTCGATCCTCTACAAGACGCCGAATCCATCACACGATGAAGTGCGGATCACGCTCGCCACGATGCGCTCGACCGCCAAGGATCAACTCGACCTCGGACTTATCGACGAGGTGATCCCCGAGGATCCGAACCCTTTCGTGACGGTCGAGCGCCTTAATGCGTCTATCATGCGCGCCTACATTGACCTCGCGCAGCTCTCTGAACGCAAACTCCGAGCACGACGTCAAGAACGCATTCGCGGTCTTCGGGCGTTCGAAATCGCCAAGGACTAATTCCAGGAATCCGGTCAACATGACAGCGGGCGACCGCGAACGGCTAAACATTTGCGAACTCGCCGTTCTTTGCTTCGCCTGATTCGGCCCCTACAGCACAATTCCCCGGCGCGTGGCCGGGGAATTGTGCTGTAGAGGGCTGTTTACTTCAGCCAGCTCGGAATACCGTGACTCAACTTTGTCGCTGCCGTCACCCGACCGTCCGTTGAACTGTCGGCGGTGTATACCTTCCCGGTGAGAGGCTTCATCGCGGCGTTGCTGATGACCGTCGTCAGATAACCACCGTTCAGACCTTGGTGGTTGGAAGTCGAGTAGCGCAACGGCACGAGTGATGGCGTCTGGGAAAAGGTGACACGCTGGAGCGTCTTCAAGAAGCTCGCTCGGGTGAGGTTCTTGCCGGTGGCCATCAAAGCTTCCACGAACGACACGCCGTAGGCCGCGCCGTAGGCGATGTTGCCGTTAAGGACGCTGGAAGACGTGAAACCGGGGAAGTCAGTTGGGTCGGCCTCGATCACCTTGGTGATCCAAGGGATCCACGCGCTGTTCGTGGTGGTGGTCGGCAAGTAGCTGAACGTGACCGCGCCGATCTCGGGGTCGGTCGGAACCTTTCCTACGAACGGGGCATCAACAGTCTGGGGGTCCGAACCGACACTGGAGATTACCCAATGCGGCGAGTAGCCCAACTGCAGGGCGGCGCCCAGCGCGGCGTCAGTGGCACCGGGAATGGTGTCCAAGACCACTACCGTGCACTTCTTGCTCTGGAAGTCCTGGATGTACGGTGCGACAGAAGCACCATTCGTCGCGACCAAATCAGGAACCGAATAGAGGTCCGCGGAAAGGGGCTTCACTCCGCCCGCTATCAAACCGGCGAGTCCGTCTTGGCCGAAGTCGTCACCTTGTCCCATGAAGCAGACGTTGGCGCCAGGGTAGGTGGACTTGATGTACGTCGCGAAGATCTTGCCCTCCTCGTTGTAACTGGGCTGCCAGCCGAACAGGCCCGGATACTTGTGAGCGCTGTTCCAGTCTCGCGAACCCGACGCGACGAACAGCTGGGGTACGCCGTTGCTCTTCAGTAGCGCGCGGACCGAGTCCTGCGTCGGAGTACCTAGTGAACCAACCGTGGCGAAGACCGGAATACCGAGCAGCGCGTGGGTCTGGGTGGCGGTGTTGGGAACGCCCGTGCAACCGAAGCCTGGTGTGCCGTAGCAGTCGTCCTTGATGACGTACTTGATCTTTCGTCCGTAGATGCCGTGGTGGTGAGCGTTCACCCACTTGAAGACGGCGTTGGCGGCCTTGGCGACCTGGTTGTAACCCGAAGAGGCAATGCCCGTCACGGGTTCGGTCGCGCCGATCGTGATCTGCCTGGCCGTGACGCCAGGAACCTTGGTCGCCGCACCGGCACCGACAACGGAGCCTCCGGCGGTGACGAGCCCCAGGACCAGTAATAACGCCGTTCCGGTAATCGTCACGCGACGTGTCTTGGTTTTAACCATTATGTCCATCTCCCTAGTCTTGAACCCTTGATGCGTGAGCGTAGGCGTCACGAAACGCAGTTGCAAGTCACCTCGCAGATCGCGTTCGCAGTCGATGCCAGAGAAGTCGCGCGGCACCAGTGATGCCAAAAGGGGCGAAGAGCATCGTCACAATCAACAGACCACCGAAAATGATGCCGTTGAGCTGGCTCGCGAGGTTGCCCTGAGGATTAAGTCCCGTCTGGGTCGTGATCCATGAGATGAAGTTCGTTGAAAAGGCGTAGATGACGCCGCCAATGAGGGCTCCCGAGATCGTGCCGATGCCGCCAATGACGATCAGCGACAAGATCGTCACTGAAAGGGCGAAGGAGTACGTCTGCGGTGAGACCGAGTTGTCGATCAAAGTTAAGAGTGCCCCGCCCAGCGCGGCGTACGCTGAGGACACGATGAACGCGACGACCCTCGTGCGCGGTAGAGACACCCCAACGAGTTCTGCGGCGACGTCGTTGTCCCGGATGAGTCGCATCGACCGCCCTGTGCGACTGGCGAAAAGATTCGCCATGAAAAAGAACGCGACGCCTGCGACGACGATGGCGACGTCAGTGATATAGAGGGTGGTGGTCTTCAGCGGTGACGTTCCGGCTTGGAAGAATCCATCGAGCCAGCGCGGCGCTATCGCGGCGGTGGGAAGCTGCAATCCCGAGTCGCCGCCGGTCCAGGAACTGAAGGAACTGAGGATGAACGTGAAGGCGACGGCGAAGGCAAAGGTCATGCCTGCGAGATAAGGACCACGAAGTCGCGTCGCGGGCAGACCGAGGAGAAGTCCCACCAGAGCACCACACATCACTGCGATCAAGAGTGTGAGCACGATAGGCGTGCTCGAGTGATGATTCGCCCAGATCGCCATCGCGAAGGCCCCGACGCCCATGAAAGCGCCATTACCAAGCGAAATCTGTCCCGATGCGCCCGTCAAGAACGAGAGCCCAAGCAACACGATTGACATCGCCGCTCCCGTGGCGAGGTTGAAGTTCGTACTCGAGCTGAAGAAGTACGTGAGAAAGATGGCGATGTCCAGCCCGAGCAGCGTTAAGGCCGCACGCGACACCACGGGATGGCTCGCTTTGAGCCCTGGCACGCTCATCACGACAACGCACGCGACCGCCAGGTCAAAGGCGATGCTGAGAGCGATCCCTTGTCGAACATTCGCCGCCGCCACGATCGCGAGGACGGTCACGGCGATGGCGATGGCGATGGCGATAGCGATAGCGATAGCGATCGGTACTCGGAAGCGGACAGCGATGAGCCTCATCAGACACGTCTCTGCGAGCTCTTGGTGAAGACGCCGCTCGGGCGGACCATCAACGAGACGACGAGGATGCCGAGGGCGATGATGATGACGGCGTTCTGGTTTACAAAGTCAATCACGAACTGATTGACGACGCCGAGCACAACGCCCGCGGTGATCGCCCCGACGGGACTCTCGAGTCCACCAATGGCAGCGGCGATGAAGCCGTAGGCGAAAATGCCGTCCATCACTGTCGGAGTCAGTCCCGAGAAAAAGTTCGCCGAGACAAGTATTGCGGTGATCACGCCCACGGCCGTCGAGAGCATCCATCCCAGCGTGAGGAGTCGACCGACGCGCACGCCGAGTAGTCGCGACACCTCCGGGGCCAACGCCGACGCGCGTAGCTGCAAACCCAAATTCGTGAATCGGAACAAAGCGGCGACCGCCAACATCACCACGAGGGCCGTAACAATCTCGTAGACCGTGAAGGGCGACAGGGCAAAGGGCTTTCCGGCCAACTGCCAGTGGATGGACGAGAAAGGACTGGGCAGACTTCGCGGCGTCGAGGACCAGATGGCGGCCGCGACTGCTTCGAGCACGATGAGGAACCCGACCATGACCACGATCGGATTGATCTCCGGTTTCCCGTACAGTCTTCGAACCAGTAATCGCTCGGTCAGTCCTCCAATGATCAGTGCGGCAATGACACACGCGACGACGCACGGCCAGTAGCCGAAGTGGTACGACAAGAGAGCGAAGCCCAGGTACGTAGCAAACATCGGCATCGCGCCTTGAGCGAAGTTGAGGATGCCGGTCGAACGCCAAATAAGCACCAGGCTCAATGCCAACAATCCATAGGTGACGCCGTTGGTGAGTCCACCCAAAATGTCGGTGACGACTCGCGAGGTGAGGAACGGATCCATCACTCAACCAGTCCGAGGTAGTACTGGCGGAGATTCTCGTCGGCCGCGACGGCGGCAGCGGTGTCGTTCGACACGATTTTACCAACGTGTAAGACAACGGCGCGGTGCGCGATACGCAGCGCCGACGTCGCGTTCTGTTCGACCAGGATCACCGTGAGGTCACTCGATTCACAAAGTGAGTGGATCGTGTGCATGAGTTGGGCGGTTACGAGTGGCGCGAGTCCGAGCGACGGCTCGTCCAACAAGAGGACGGACGGCTTGGCAATGAGCGCTCGTGCCATGGCCAGCATCTGGCGTTCGCCGCCGGACAGTTTCGCCGCGTGTTGTTTACGTCGCTCGCCGAGAACTGGAAAGAGTGAGTACTGCTCATCCAAACCTCGTTGTAGGTTGACCTTGGCCATCATCGCGCCGAGACGAAGATTCTCTTCGACGGTGAATTCGCCGATGACGCCGCGGCCCTCTGGGACGTGGCCGATGCCCAGTCGGGCGATGTCTTCGGTGCGTTTGCCCACGAGATCTCGTTCGTCCATCCGAATTGATCCGCTCTTGGGTTCTTTCAATCCGCTGATCGTGCGCAAGAGCGTCGTCTTACCCGCTCCATTGGCGCCAAGGACGGCCGTGATCTTGCCCGTTTGAGCAGCGAATGAGACGTTGCGCAACGCCTGTACCGCACCGAAAGAGACGGAGAGGTCTTCAACCGTAATCATTTATCGACACCGAGGTAGGCGGCAATTACCGCGTCGTCCCTGCGCACGTCGGCCGGCCTACCGTGCGCGATCACTTCGCCAAAGTTGAGAACCACGAGTCGATCGACCAACGGCATGACGAATTCCATGTCGTGTTCGACGAGTAGCACTCCCATCGTCGAACGAAGTTCGACAATGAGCCGCGCAAAGTCATCCAATTCCGCTTCGTCGAGTCCCGATGCCGGTTCGTCCAGTAACAACAGGGTCGGAGAACTCATGAGCGCGCGGGCCATCGACACCTTCTTGGCAATGCCGTAAGGAATTGCCGACGGGAGTCGCGATGCCATGTCACGAATTCCGAAACGCTCCAACATCGCGAGTGCGTCACGACGCAGGGCCCGCTCTGAGCGCACTTCGTTGGGCAGCGAGAGGAAACTCGCGATGAAACCGCCATTCGGCCGCAGGTGTCCACCGGCCATGACGTTCTCGAGAACGCTGCAGTGGGGGAAAAGTCCAACGCCTTGAAGTGTTCGAGCCACTCCCGCGGCGACGAGCTGGTTTGGTCGCAGGTTTGACCTACCGACACCGTGATAGTGAACGTGACCGTGCGACGGTTTGACGAAACCGCACGCCACGTTGAATGCAGTTGTCTTGCCTGCGCCGTTCGGACCGATCAGTCCGACGATTTCACCGAGTGACACATCGAAAGAGACGTCGTCCAACGCGCGCAGACCTTCAAAATGGACTGAAACGTGTTCAAGTTCCAAAAGTGGAGTTGCAGTCTCAGGCGTCATAGTGCCCCAAAGTTACTTGAGGGCGCGGTGTTCATGTCTCAACGCGAGCGAGCGAGTCGTCTCGAAGACGCTTTCGTTCTTACGTCGACCTGGCAGAGTTGGACGAAGAAATCTAGCGCCTGGCTCGAACGACGCCGTATTCGATCATCGAATCGGCCATGGACGTAGTCATCTCGAGCAGGTCTCGAGGTTGCCATCTCAAGACGGTTCGAATCTTCGTGTTGTCGACGTTCACAGGATTATCGAGATCGTTGAGAGCCAGTCGCACGGTCGAATCGAAGATGGCCATCGCTCGAAGGACGATGGAGGGCAGTCGTCGCGTCGGTACGTTGAAACCTTGCGCGCCGTAGCGGGACTTCAATATCTGTGCGAGCTCCATCATCGAATGATTGGCTTCGGCACAGATGAAGCGCTGGCCGGCGGCGTCGCGACTGACCATTGCTGCTAAGTGGGCGTTCGCCACGTCGCGAACGTCGACCGTTGCAAAACTGATGTTGGGAATGGCGGGGACCTGATGGTCGAGGATTCGCCTGATCATCTCGCCCGATGTCCCCCAATCGCTCGAGAGCAGTGGGCCCAGGACTAGGCCGGGATTGATGACGGCCAGCTGCATCGATGAAGATCCTTCAATCGACGTCATGTACTCCCAGGCGGCCCGTTCAGCGACGGTCTTGGATTTATCGTAAGCACCGATGCGTGCACCGTCGAGATTGGACCAATCAGCTTCGGTGAAGACGCGAGAACGGTCGTTGCCGTACACGATGGCGCTGAGCGAGGACGTGAGGACGACGCGTTCCACGCCGGCGTCTTTGGCGCTGCGCAGAACTCGTAAGGTTCCGTCGCGAGCCGGCCTGATCAGTTCGTCCTCATCCTTCACCGTGCCGCGTGGCAATGGGCTCGCCACGTGCATCACGAAGCGGCATCTTTCGACGGCGCTGCGCCAACCTTCATCGCTCTTCAGATCGGCCGCGACCACCTCGAGTGAATCGAGCCCCGGACGGGCCGTGTCGCTGAGATGGGGGAACAGAACCGCGACGACGTCGGCGCGACGGCCAGTGTCGCGCGCCGTTCCACGAACCAAGTAGCCGGCTTCCAAAAGTTGCACCATGCAGTGCTGCGCGATGAAGCCGGTGGCGCCCGTGACGAGAACCCGATCTGCCATGCGACCTCCCGCGTTGGGCATTCAAGCGTCAAGTCGGACTCTAGCGAGGTGGGTTCAGCGTGCGGGCTCGCCGACACCGAGGAGTTCACGAATGCGAGTTCTCCAGTCGATGCCTTCGGTACTGAGTCCCTTGTCGTGAAAGTCGGCTCGTTCTTGCCGCAGTTGCGCGGCGACGTCGCCAACATTGTCCGGAAGTCGCTGCGCGATCATGGACCGAAGCTCTTGAGCCAGCGCGGGCGACGAGCCTTCGGTCGAGACCGACACGGTGACGTCACCGTCGCGGTGCACGGCGGTGAAATAGAAGTCCGAGCGCACGGGATCGTCGACCACGTTCAACCACACGTTCGTGCGGCGCGCCTCTTCGACGATGCGGTCATTGACGGCCGCATCGCCTGTGGCCGATACGGCCAGAGCGAAGTCTCGCAGGTCGCCGTCGCGGTAGTCGCGCTCGACGAACGACGCCAATCCCGGAGGGAGTTCGGCAAGTCGCTCTCGGGCAATCATCGTCACTCGGGCGCCGGCGTCGACGAGGAGCGCCGCCTTGCCGGTGCCGATGCGACCGGCACCGATAACAAGGACATCCTTGTCGGTGAGATGAACGGCCAGGGGCAGCACGATCAGACCATCGCGGAAGTCTGGTCCATCATGTCGCGCAACGAAAGAGCGGCGCACGGGCCGATGACGATGATGGCGGGGGAGGCGACATCGAGGGAGCCCAGGTTTCGCAGTACCGAGCGTGTGATTGATTCGCGAGGCGTCCAGGCGCTCTCGATGACCGCGATGGGCGTCTCGCGTGAGAGACCTCCGTCAATCAGTTGCCTGGCGATCGACGATCTTGCTGCGACGCCCATGAGAACGACGAGCGAGAGGTCGGGGTTGGCGAGGCGTCGGAAGTAGCCCTCGTCGTTACTAGAGATATGCCCGGTGACGACGGTGACGCCTCGTGACAGTCCTCGGTGCGTAACGGGGATGCCCGCCGCTAAGGGGCCGGAGAACGCTGACGTGATGCCGGGCACTACTTCGGAGGGCACACCGGCGTCGCGTAACGCGATCATCTCCTCACCGCCACGACCGAAGACGAACGGGTCGCCACCCTTGAGGCGCACGACCGTCTCATAGTCGCGACCGAGCGAGACGAGCAAGTCGTTGATCACCGACTGCGAAGTGAAGCGACCCGGTTCCTTACCGACGTCGATCAGTTCGGCGTCTCGTCGAGCCAAGTCGAGCATCGATCGTTCCACCAATCGGTCGTGGACGACGACGTCGGCCACCTCGAGGAGTCGCGCACCACGCACGGTAATCAAATCGGCATCACCCGGACCAGCGCCCACGAGAAAGACGGTCATTGGAGGCCCACTCGCGTCACGAAATCTCCGAATGATTCGTCGTCATCGCCTTCGGCTTCCCACCGGTCAAAAAGTGGTCCGAGTACGACGGCGATCTCATCGAACGGGACCTTTTCTCGATAGAGGGTCGCCAGCCGGTCGCCGCGTGGCCCGCCGCCGACGTAGACGTCGTAGGTCGACTTCGTGCGACCGACGATGCCGACTTCGGCGACGGCGGGTCGGGCACATCCATTCGGACATCCGGTCATGCGAAGTTGCAGCGCTCGGCGGCCCAGCTGACGTTGAGCCAGTGCGCCTTCGACGTTGCCCACCAACTCTGGGAGACGGCGCTCGGCTTCGGTGAGGGCCTGGCCGCACGTGGGGAGGGCGGGGCAGGCGAGCGCCGTGCGTTCGACACTGCCGAGTTCGGTGTCGAGACGTACAGCGTGCGAGTGCACGATCTCTTCGACCTCGACTCGTGCACCGTCGGGGATGTCGCTGATGACGATGTCTTGTTGAGGCGTGAGGAAGAACGTGACGGGATGACGTTGCGCGATGATGCGCAGCGCCGAACGCAGCTGCAGGGCGCCTTCGTCGCGAACTCGACCGGCCGAGACGCGAACGCCGAGTTGATGCGTGCCGTCGTCGTTGGTGCGCCACCCCAGGTGGTCGTCGGCGTCGAAGTGTGGAGGCAGCGCCAGTGGTTCGCGTAGCTCGCGCCCGAGTCGAACCTCGATCTCTTTGCGGAACCGCTCGTATCCCATGTCGGCGACGATGTATTTCATTCGCGCGCGTTTGCGATCGGTGCGGTCGCCCAGTTCGCGAAACGTCTCGAGTACCGCGGCGATCACTTCATCGATCTCGTCGTAGGTCACGAAGGTCATCGGATCGGCCAGTCGGGCGAACGTGTCGGCGTTGGCGTAGGCCCGACCGAGTCCGCCGCCCACGAGCAGGTTGAAACCGAGACCGACCTCGGGGTGTTCGCCGGGGATCAGTCCGACGTCCTGGGCGAAGACGTCGACGCAGTTCTCGTCGGGGTGGGCTACGGCGATCTTGAATTTCCGTGGAAGGTACGTCTCACCGTAGAACGGGCGCTCGGCGACGTCTTCTCGTGAGGCGGCCTTGTCGCCGTTGACGAAGATCTCCCAGTGCGCCGTAGTCGTGGCGCGAAAACTTCGGGTGAGACGGTTCGAGATCTCACGGAGTTTCTCGTCAGCGCCACGACCCTGGAGTTGAGGACACGACACCACGTTTCGTACGACATCGCCACACGCTCCAAAGGAGGTCATCAGGTGGGCGTCGACCTCGCGCGCGAGCGGCCGAAGTCCGTCTTTCACCACGCCGTGGAACTGCACGGCCTGGCGGGTGGTGAGACGAATCGAACCGTCGGCGACATCGGTTGCGACCTTGTCGAGGGCCAACCACTGATCGGTCGTGAGGCGTCCGCCGGGGATCGCGACGCGCACCATGAATATGTAGTCGAGCGCTTCGCCTTTTTGGGCACGCTCGCGTCGTAGGTCGCGGTTGTCCTGGGCGTAGACGCCGTGGAACTTGAGTATCTGCTCGGATTCGTTGGACACATTGGCGACGTCGTTGTCGAGTTCGCGGCTGATTTCTCCGCGCAAGTAGTTACTGGACCTCTTGATTTCCTCGACCGCAGTTTCCTGCTTAGTTTCGGTGCTCATCTCAGTAGCCCCCGCTCTTCCCTTAATCACGACAATTCTTACCTACTTAGTCAGGTATTGCAAGAAAAGGCCGGTAACTCCTGGTGGATGAGAACTTCGCCCTACCTCTCACTGGCGCCTCGTCACCGACGGGACGTAACGTGACGTCGAACGAAGGAGCCGTATGGCGAACCGACAGATCACACTCATTCGACGTCCCATCGGCATGATCGATGGCACGACCACGTCGATCGTCGACGCGCCGATGCCTATATGCGGACCCGATGAGGCGCTCATTAAAGTCGGCACGCTCTCGATTGATCCAACGATCCGCACGTGGATGAACGACGCGCCCGGGTACCTTCCACCGATTGGTATCGGCGACGTCATTCGTTCCGGTGGCGCTGGTGTCGTGATCGAGTCCAACTCCGAGCGCTATCAGGTCGGCGACGTCGTGCTCGGCGTGACGGGTTGGCAGGAATGGGCACTCGCGAGCGAGTCGAACCGGTTCACCGTGCTGCCCAACGGACTCGGACTCGAGCTCGCGACGGTGATGAATGTCCTCGGCACGACTGGTCTCACCGCCTACTTTGGCCTACTGGACGTGGGCGAGTTCAAGGCGGGCGACGTGGTGCTCGTATCGGGAGCGGCCGGGGCAACCGGATCGGTGGTCGGACAGATCGCTCGGGCTCGAGGGGCGGCCAAAGTTGTCGGGATCGCCGGTGGGGCTGAGAAGTGTGACGAGGTCGTCGAGTACTACGGCTTCGATGAGTGTCTCGACTACCGCGAAGCCGGGCTTACGCATCGGATCCGCGAAGCGTGTCCCACGGGTGTGGACCTGTACTTCGACAACGTCGGGGGTAGCGTGCTCGACGCGGCGTTGGCCAATATTGCCATGTACGCGCGCATCGTCATGTGCGGGGCCATCTCGCAGTACAACGCGACCGAGCGCGGGCCGGGCGTCGCCAATACTTCAATGTTGATCTCGCGCCGGGGTCGGATGCGCGGTTTCATCGTGTTCGACTTCGCCAGCCGTTACGCAGAGGCCCACGCCGAATTGGCGGCCATGGTCCTCGACGGACGAATCGTGCACCGAGAACACCTCGTCGATGGGCTCGAACACGCGCCCGACGCGTTGAACCTCTTGTTCACGGGAGGCAACCACGGCAAGACCCTCGTGGTCGTCGACGCAAGCATCAGGTTGGACTGAGCGTCGCTGTCAGAGAAGACGGACGTCGGCCACGAGGGCGAGGTGATCACTCCCGCCATCGCTGGCAAAACCGCCCAGGCTCTCCCAGGGACCGCGAACCAACAGATGATCGATCTGTGAGTGCGGTGCGCGCGCCGGCCACGTCCGCGCATTCACCAGTGATCGCCATCCCGGGAGCAGCAGCCGTAGGAGCGGTCGCCACGAATTGAAGTCGCCGCCAAAAAGAATGGGTAATGCGGGATCGAGTCGGGCGACGATCTCACTGACTCGCCGGTACTGGCGATAGGAACCGTGACTGAGATGAGCGCCGTGCACCGCCAACACGTAGAACGGGCGTCCTTCGTCTTCGAGCGTGGCGACGATGAGGGATCGTTTGACCTTCTCTCGAGGCAGGCGTCCGAGGGACTCGGAGTGGATGTCGCGGATGGGCAGGCGCGTGAGTAGTCCTAGTCCCCATTCTCCGTGCTCGACATTGTCGGAGGTAGCCCGGCGAATTCGCTGGCGCCTGGTGAGGGAGCGGTGCTCGTCGAAGAACAGCCCTCGCTCGCCGCTCAGGTGAGAGAGCAGTGGTTGCCACGTGCGTCTGTCGCTCCCCGAAGTGACGCGCTGACCCGAGGCCAGCGCGACGAAGAGTCCCTCCATCCCCAATCGCGACTTCAGCTCGGCCACGAAATCATCGCCCGACTCGCTGCGCCACAGCTCGGGAAGGATAAGGATGTCGGCGTTCAAACCCACGACGTGGTTGAGAACATTGGTGGGTCGTCCCCAACCATCGACACCGGCGTGAAGGTTAAACGTCGCGACACGCACGCCAAAACCATAGGTGGTCTCGCTCGGTGTTGTGAGAGGCTCTACGAGTGGATTCTGTCAATGTGGCCTTCGGTCACCGACTTTGGTGGGTGGACGCCTTCACGGGCGAGGCCGAACGAGGAAACCCCGCGGTCGTGGTCTTGCTCGAGCGCTCCATGCCCGACGACGAACTCCAACAGATCGCCTTTGAGCTGGGCGTGTCCGAAACGGCGTTCGTACGCCACTCGGGCGATCAATGGAACCTGCGGTGGTTCACGCCGACCGTCGAGGTTGACTTGTGTGGACACGCGACACTCGCCAGCCTTCACGTCTTGTTGAACGAACTGGCCGTGCCCGGGGGAGAGATCTTCTTTCAGACGCGCGCCGGGGTCCTCTCCGGACGACGATTGAGCGACGGTTTGCTCGGCATCGACCTACCTCGTTGGACCTTGGAAAAGGCTGATCGATCCATACTCAATGACACGCTCGGTCCGGTGAGCGAGGTCTATCGAGCCGGGACACAGGGTGTGCTCGCCGTGGTGGACGATTTCGACACGCTCTGCGGACTGGCCGTTGACACCATGAACCTCTTCTTGGTCCCGAGTTCCATGGTGATCGCTGTGTGCCTCGGGGGACCCGGCGTCGACGTCTCGATCCGCGTCTTCGCGCCGCGGCTCGGTCTCGCCGAGGACAGCGTGACCGGCAGCGCCATGTGTGCGGTCGCGCCGTGGTGGGTGGAGCAAGTTGGTTCGCCGACGGTCTCGGTCCATCAGGCGTCAGCGCGCGGTGGCGTCATGTACTCGCGGCTCTTCGAACGAAGTGTCGAAGTCGCCGGAATGGCCCGCACCTTCTTCGGCGGCGATCTTCGCGCATGAGTGACGTGCTCGGGCCCGGCCCCAAGACTCGTGTTCGTCGTTTGGCGGAGAAGGCGAACTACGACGCCGACGTCATCTTCGCTGTGATCGACGAAGCACCGCTGTGCCACGTCGCGGCGATCGTCAAGGGTCACGCTCAGGTCATCCCGACCCTGCACGCGAGAGAAGGTCACACTCTCTATCTCCACGGCAGTCCTTCGAATGCGGTGATGACAGCGGTCGTCGAAAGTGGCGAGGCGTGTGTCTCAGTGACGCTCTACGACGGACTGCGACTAGCGCGAAGCGGCTTCGAGTCCTCCATTGCGTACCGCTCGGTGGTCCTCTACGGCGCGGCGACGATGGTCACCGACGATTCGGAAAAGGCGCGGATCCTGAATCTTTTCGTCGACGCGGTGTTGCCGGGGCGAGCAAGCGAAGTGCGCGCGATGAGCGACTCGGAACGTCGCCTCACGATGGTCGTGGCGGTCAGCATCGACGAGGCGTCGGCCAAACTCTCTTCGGGACCAACTGACGATTCTGAGGATGACAGGGCGCTCCCGGTGTGGTCCGGCACCGTACCGGCGCGTCTGCACTTCGGTAATCCGATCCCCGACACCAACGGGGCCATGGCCACCGGCGCCATAGAGGTGCCGGCATCGGTGAAGCGGCTCTTGAAGAATCAATGAGATCGTTGACGTCGCTGCGAGACCAAATCGAGCGGATCGATCCGGTCGATCAACGCGAGGCCGATTCCATACTCGCGACCCTCGAACGACTCAACTGGCCCGTCGATCCCTTCGCCGAAGATGCGGACCCTCACCACCTGACGGCGTCAGCGTTCGTGGTCTCGAGCCGTGGAGTCGTGTTGCATCGCCACCGTCTTCTCGGCATCTGGGTCCAACCAGGTGGTCACGTCGAAGCGGCTGAACTTCCCGAAGCGGCGGCGCTTCGTGAAACGCAAGAAGAGACGGGTCTCGTCGCTCGCCACCTCGATCCCGTCGAGCTCTTCCACGTGGACCAACACCCGGGACCCAAAGGTCACACGCACTACGACCTGCGCTACGTCGTCCTCGCACCACCGGTCGAACCGTCACCACCAGAAGGCGAGAGCCCCGAGGTGTATTGGTTCGACTTCGAGACCGCGCAGTCGCGATGCGAACCAGCCCTCGGACCCGCGCTCGTGAAGCTCGCCCGGTTCTACGACGCCTGGAACGTGCGAAACTGACGAGGTGAGTGCGACCGACGACCTTCGAGCGCTCATGGAGGCCGATCGGTGGATCGAGCGCGTCAATACCCAAAAGACGCACCTGCCCGAGATGGCCGAATTGGCCGCCCTCGAGATTGAGTTGCGCGCGCAGCTGAAAGCGCTCAACGAGGCCCAGGCCGCGCTGACCCCGACACGCAGCGCCTACGACGAGGCGCAGCGAGAGGGTGAACGCCTACGCGCGCGTGCCGCGAGCCTTGATAAGACCCTCAGTGCGTCGACGGCCAACGCTCGAGAGTTGGCCGCGCTGCAACACGAACTCCAACACGTTCGCGAATTGCTCGAGCGCAACGACGACGTGGAGTTGGAGTACCTCGTGGCCGTCGAACCATTGGACGAAGCGGTCAACTCGGTGAAGGCTGCGGCTCAACCGGCCGTAGCCCGACGTAGCGAACTCCAAAGCGTCATTGGCGAACTCCACGCCAGTCTTGACGACGAACTGGTGGCACTACGTGCGCAGCGCGTGGAGCGCGCCTCGGCTCTCTCGCCGGAACTCCTGAACCGCTACGAAGCGGCTCTCGTGCGGGTGGGCACGTCAGGTGCCGCACAAGTCGTGTCGGGTCACTGTGACGGATGTCGCATTGCGCTCTCGCCACTCGACGTCGATCGTTGGAAGGCACAGCCGGAGGGAACGTTCATGCCGTGTCCCGAATGCGGTCGACTCTTACTTCCGTGATCATCCTCATCCGTCATGGACAGACCACGTCCAACGCCGCGCGACTCCTCGTGGGTCAAAGCGATCCAGCCCTCACCGAACTCGGCGAACGTCAAGCGCGCGCGCTGCGTCCGTTCTTGGCCAACGTCGTTGAGGTGTGGACGTCACCTCTCCAGCGCGCCCGCGAGACTGCCGCTCTGGCCGTGCCTTCTATTGCGGCGACGGTGCAGCAGTCCTTCATCGAAGTTGACTACGGAGCGCTTGACGGGTCCCCGCTGAATGAAGTCACCGAAGAACAATGGCGCGCGTTCGAACACGACCACAACACCGCCTTCGGCAACGGCGAATCGCTGGCGTCAGTCGATCAACGAGTCCACCAAGAATTGGATGCGCTGTTGGCCGACCAGAAGGGTCTCATGCACCACGCGACGTCACACTTGGCGATCTTCAGTCACATGTCGCCGATCAAGTCCGCCATGACCTGGGCGCTGGGTGTCCCGGGATCAGTCGCCTGGCGGATGAATCTCAGCAATGGTTCGATGACGACGATCGGCTCAAGGCTGTGGACGCCGTCGCTGATGAACTACAACCTCATCCCACCGTTGGACTGACTAGCGCAGGGCGACGCTGACCGCTGCGAAGTGCAGTCCGACGCCGATCAACGTGAAGGCGTGGAAGAGCTCGTGGTAACCGAAGACCCGAGGCGAAAGTTTCGGACGTTTGGTGCCGTAGAAGACCGCGCCGACGGAATAGGCGACACCGCCGGCGAGGATCAGCGAGAAACACAGGGGTCCGCCGCCACGGTAGATCTGGGGCATGACCAACGCCGCAAACCAGCTCATGACGAGGAACGGGATCGTATTGGCCCATTTCGGTGCGTTCATCGAGAGTTGGCGGATGGCGATACCGACGAGCGTGCACGCGCCGATGATGATCAAGGTGACGAGACGGATAGTGCCGTGCATGGTCAACCCGGCGATCGCGAAATAGGAACCGGCGATCGCCAGGAAGATCGTCGAATGGTCAGCTCGACGCCACGCCTGACGTTGCGCGGGTGTCCAGTTGACCCGATGCAACAATGCGCTCGTGAGGAGCATCGCGCCGACACCGAAGAGGAAGCACAGAACCCAGCCGACTTGAGCCCGGGTGCCACATCGCGTGAGGAGAATTGGGGAGCACGCGACCAGCACGAAGAAGGCGACGAGGTGAAGCCAACCTCGTAGCAGCGGCCGCACGGGCGCCGCCGCGGTGTCGCCCGTAATCGTCGATCGGCTCACTACACAACCCTAGAGGTGTTGATACTTTCTTCAAGGTCGTGTCGAGAAACAACGAAGCCCGCCTATTCCGCGTATCCAGAACAAGCGGGCCCTCGATGTTTGGCCCCCCCAGCCAATGACACAAAAATATAATCGCAGCCCCGGCCGCTACTCTGTCACGAGATGCCTGCAAACAAAGGTTTGTGAGCAATTTCACATCAGGGAGATGCGATGAAACGTCGAACGTTGGGTCAAGGACTGGAAGTCTCCGCGCAAGGTCTGGGTTGCATGGGCATGAGCGAGTTCTACGGAGTCGGTGACGACGATGAATCGATCGCCACGATCCACGAAGCACTCGACCGTGGTGTTGACTTCTTGGACACCGCCGACATGTACGGACCGTTCAAGAACGAAGAACTCGTGGGACGAGCCATCAAGGATCGTCGCGACGAAGTAGTGCTGGCGACAAAGTTCGGCAATCAACGCGCCGAAGACGGTTCGTTCATCCGCATCAATGGAACGCCAAAGTATGTGCTCGAGGCCTGTGATGCATCACTTCGTCGGCTCGGTGTCGACGTGATCGATCTCTACTATCAGCACCGGGTCGATCGCACCGTCGCCATTGAAGATACCTGGGGCGCCATGAAGAGCCTGGTGGAGGCCGGTAAAGTTCGCCACCTGGGAATCTCGGAGGCGGGATCGGCCACGATTGAGCGCGCCCACGCGGTACATCCGGTGAGCGCGCTGCAGAGCGAGTATTCGTTGTGGAGTCGCGACCCCGAAGACGGGGTGCTCGACACCTGTCGCCGACTCGGTATCGGATTCGTGGCCTACAGTCCGCTCGGGCGTGGTTTTTTAACCGATGAGGCGAGTAATCGCGAAGGCGGCGAAGGTGACTATCGCAAGAACCACCCTCGATTCTCCGGCGAGGCGTATGAAACCAACATGGCGCTGCTGGCGAACCTCGAGGCGATCGCCGAGTCCAAAGGTGTGAGCGTTGCTCAACTCGCACTGGCGTGGGTCTTGTCGCGCGGCTCGGACGTCGTGCCCATTCCCGGCACGAAACGACGCACGTGGCTACGCGAGAACATCGCTGCTGATGACATCGTCCTCAGTGACGATGACGTGGCCGCCCTAGAGGTTGCGATCCCGCGCGAGGCCGTCGCTGGTGATCGCTACGTCCCGGCTGGCATGAGGAACGTCAACGCCTGAGCGGGCGCACCACTCCGTCGAAGAGTTCGAACACCTCGTCGCACCAGGCCATGACCTGGGGGTCGTGGGTGGCGACCAAGACGGTGGCCTTCGTCGAAGCAAGAAGGGAGAGTACCGCGCTCGTCTCCTCGATTCCGAGCCCGCTCGTCGGTTCGTCGAGCAAGTAGAGCGTGGGACTCGTCACCATCGCGCGCGCAATGGCGATCCGGGCACGCTCGCCGCGCGAAAGATCGTCCCAGCGCGTAGTGGCGTCGGTGGAAAGTCCAAGTGCCGCGAGGTCGTCACGCACGTCACGCGTGCTTGAGCGACCGAGGCGCACCACGTCGACGGCGTAACCGCGGGTCAGTCCCGGTTCAGCCGCGACGTACGCGACGAGCCGGCGCAGATCACCCTCGTTAATATCGGCGACCGGAATACCGCCGATCGTGATGGCACCGCTCGCCACGTCATCGAGTGCCGCCACCGCTCGCAACAGCGTCGATTTTCCTACTCCGGACGCCCCGGCGAGAGCGACGCGGCGCCCTGACGCAATGGAGAACGTCGCGTCGGTCACGAGGGTCTCTCCGGCTTCATCGATCGACACGTGATCGAATCGAAGCGTCGAATCACCGGGCCAGGTGACGTGGCCCCGAGGCGTCGCGAGGTCGAGTTCTTCGAGTCGCTCCGCCGCGGCACTCACGGCGACGCCGGTGTCGAGTGCGTCGCGTACGACGTTGAGCAACTCGAAGGTCGAAAGAGCGAGCACCGCCGCGACGACGATCCAAAGCGCTGCGCTGGCGGGTCGCACGGCTAGCGCAGCGATCGCAAGCGCCGTCATGGCCGGAGCGACCGCATTGGAGAGATGGTGTCGGTTCGTGAGCGCCCTCTCGGCTCGCCGCAGTCGTTCGACCGACGCGGAGGCACGTTCGTTCGCGAACGCAACTCGAGCGAGCAAGACGAGTTCCGGAGTCGCGGCGCTCAGCTCGACCAGTTGAGCCCGGTACGTCGCGCGAGCACGACGAAGGACCCGGTCTCGTCGTAGGAGTGCTCCAGCGTTGCCGAGGAGAGTCGCGACACCCACAACCTGGATGGCGAGCAGATCGCCGGCGTAGGACCACCACTTTCCGTGTGGTGCCATCAGCCCGATGACGAGGTCGCTCAACGCCATCACGATTCCGGAAGTGACGAGTGGGATGACGCAGCGCAGCCAGAGATCTTGCAGATCGTCGGTGTCGCGCAACGAACGCTCCAAGAGATCGCCCGCGGCGAACGAGCGCCACCGGGTGAAAGTGAATCCGCCCACACTGAGAACGAGCCACCGGCGCCAGCGCGAGACCGCGCTGAAGCCCAGGCGGTGGGCACTGAGTCGTTCGACGAACCGGAGCGGCGATCGAAGAAAGGCGAACAGTTCGATCACGATGAGCGCTCCGAGGACCGTGCGGAGTCCCGGGCGCTGTGCGCTTTCCACCAACAGCCCGATGGCGCCGACGAGCAGCGCGACGTTCACGATCGACGCGACCACTCCGGCGCCGAGGGCTCGAAGGAGTGTTCCCCGCGGTGGTTGCGCTCGCCGGAGCCAACGAAGGAGTCGACGCAGGTCAGAGCTCACGGTAAGGCGATCCGGTAAGTGGTGTCGTCCAAGAGCGGCGTGTCGACCGTTGCTTCAACCAGGCCCAGGCGAGGATGTTCATCGAGCACGCTACGAACGAGTCGGCGACTGTCGGCGTCGAGTACCCCCGCGACGTCGTCGATGATCATCAAATCCGGGCGCGCGAGGAGAGCTCGAGCAAATGAGAGACGGACCTTTTCGCCAGTGCTGATGCCTTTGCCATCGGCGAGCAATGTCGAATCGAGGTCTTCGAATCGCGGTCCGCTCAGCCCCAAAGACGAGAGGCACGAACGCACGTCGATGTCGGAGATCTTCTGGCCGAGTGTGAGATTGTCGCGCAAGGTGCCGGAGAGCAATGAACTCTCCACACTCACGTGTCCCGTGCGCGCACTCGAGCGCCCGACCGATCCACTACGTGGATCGCGCCAGTCGACGAGCGTGTCGAGCAGTGTGGTCTTGCCCGATCCTGACGGTCCCGTGACTAAGAGTGATTGGCCGGGCTCGAGGGCGAAACTGATCGGGCCCTCGCTGGCAGCGGTCACCAAATCGGTGGCGCTGAGCAGTGCCGAGGTCGTCATGGGGGGCCTGATGGCCGGCGCGTCCAGCGCCCTCAAGGAGCGTTCGGAGTCTTCGCGGCGATGAAACTCCACTCCGAATCGCCGGACGTGACTGAATATCTCGCTGGTAACGAGCACGGCGATGAGCGCGTGCTGGAGCGAGATCCGTCCTCCCAGTAGATCGAAGCCCACCACCATTGCAACGAGCCCGATGCTGACGCCGCTCAAGAACTCGGTCACGAGTGAGGATTCGAGGGCGACTCGGATCGCGCGCATCGCTATGGCGTGTTCCGAATCTGAGATCGCAGCAATCTCGTTGGCGCCGTATTCGACGGCGCCCAGGGCACGCAGTTCCGTCGTGTGCTGCAGTATCTCCAGTTGTCGACTTTCCAAGACCGCGCGTCGTCGCTGGTATTCGAGGGCCGTCGCCTCGCTTCGTCGACCGGCTCGACGATAGAGCGGTACGGCTCCGCCTAACAGCGCCACGGTGATGAC
>Ga0307374_10003333_pt1 | contig 27517 bp, 23 predicted proteins | sample OX3MG_FD_202532 | JGI IMG/M metagenome (GOLD analysis project Ga0307374, IMG submission 202532) | Soil microbial communities from Risofladan, Vaasa, Finland - OX-3 | ecosystem: Environmental > Terrestrial > Soil > Coastal area > Acid sulfate soil | place: Finland: Risofladan, Vaasa | collected...
ATAAAAGCCAGCGCTCCCATTATCCCGGATCAGTTCCAGGGTATGGGCCAGGTCTTTCTGTATCAGGGTATCCCCAGCTTTCCAGGGAATATGCCGGACAAAAACAGGTCTGATGGTATTGAGTTTCAGGAAATCACTCCGGGTATCGTTCAACATCTTGGCTTCCTCAGCTGAAATTGCAAATCCGTTTCTGGCCAGGTGAATGGCCGGTTCGATCAATTCTCTAAAAGGCAGACTGGCGAACTTATATGCCGCAAACAACCCGGCGACCGTGCCAGGGACCCCGCAGGCCAGGTGCCCATCCTGACTCAGATGTGGATCCGCATTACCCTGCTTATCCAGGAACATATCCCGGTATGCTTTACCAGGAGCTTCCTCCCGGTAATCAATAGTGTAATTTTTTCCAGAATTAAGGTGTATTACGGTAAATCCTCCTCCTCCGATATTTCCGGCTTCCGGGTAAACAACTGCCAGGGTAAGCTGTACGGCAATGGCTGCATCCACGGCATTACCCCCTTCTTTTAAAATACGCAGACCCACAGCTGTGGCCAGGGGATTGGCCGATACCACAGCTGCATGGTATACAGTGATATCCTTGGGAAGGGTATTATGGTAAGGTTTGGGTTGCTGGGCCAAACCAACTAAACAAAATAGTAAAGCTGGCTGAATGCAGGCCATACAGGGAAATGAACTGATCTTCATGGTGGGATAAATAAGTTTAAAGGTAAAGAAGAACTGGAATATGCCAATCTTCCATACCCAGTTGCACGAAGATTAACGGAAAGAAAGTAAAAACGAGCGCTGAGCAGTTTTTCAGTATTTTGGCACTATACTGATTTAACTATCATGGAGAAAATCACTATAAAAGGATTTACCCTGGTCATTGCATGCGTAGCCGCCCTTGGCGGACTGTTATTCGGGTTTGACACTGCAGTGATCAGCGGAACTCTGCACTATTTGGCAGTTTATTTTAACCTGAACCCGGCTTCATTGGGACTTGTGGTAGCAGCCACTTCAATCGGTTGTATACCAGGTGCATTATTTGCAGGCAGGTTTGCCGACAGGTTTGGCCGAAAGAGCATGCTGCAGGTGGCTGCTATGCTTTATATCCTTGCTGCTGCAGGAAGCGGACTGGCCGGAAGTTTCGGAATCCTGGTTGTTTTTAGGTTCATTGGGGGGTTAGCAATCGGGATAGCTTCGACAACTGCACCGATCTATATTTCCGAAATCGCTCCCCCTGCCTTCCGCGGCAGGCTGGGTATGCTGCAGCAACTGGCTATTGTCTCTGGTATTTTGCTTTCTTTTATATCCAATTACTGGATCGTCTATGGAGGTTGGATGGGGCTTGACATGCATAATTACTGGAGATATATGATGGGTGCGGCGGTGATCCCTTCAGTTATTTTCTTTTTACTGTTACTTCTTGTCCCTGAAAGCCCCAGATGGCTGATTTCCATAGGTAACTATGATAGGAGCAGGTGGATATTTTCCCGGATATATTCCGAAAAGCAGGCATCAATACAAGTCAGCATAGTCCAGCAGGACCTTGCGTCCCATCAGCAAGCATCAATCAGGGAAGTGTTTTCAACCCGGTATAGGAAAGTAGTGTTCATGGGCATCGTGTTTGCTGCAATTGCACAACTCACGGGTATCAATATTATCTTTTATTATGCTCCCGCGATACTTGAAAAGACACATGTGCATATCAGTATACTTCTACAGACCATGCTTACGGGGATAGTGAATCTGGTCTTTACCTTATTCGCTTTTTTGTTGATTGATCGCCTGGGAAGGAAAAAGCTGTTGCTCGGAGGTTCGGCTGTAATGGGACTGAGTTTGCTGACCATTGGCTGGTTGTTCCATATCAATCAGCTGGCTAATTATCTGCTTTTAAGCTTAATCTTTCTGTATATCGCTGCTTTTGCCTGCACCTGGGGCGCTGTTCTATGGGTATATGTGGCTGAAATATTTCCAAACAGGATAAGGGGCACAGCTACTTCCATTGCTGTATTTGGAAACTGGACAGCCAACTCTTTGGTGAGTTTAAGTTTTCTTCCCATGCTCAATGGACTGGGAGGGGCAGGAACCTTTTGGATCTATGGGGCAATAAACCTGTTGATGATCATTTTTGTCAGCAAGTACGTTTTTGAAACCCGGGGAGTTCCCCTGGAGGAAGTGGAAAAATTATATGTTCCCTGAATGTTGATGAAACAAAAATTGTTTAACCGGGGTATTGGACTTGGATTATTGTATATCCTGCTTGCCAGTTGCCAAGGTAAAAAATCCATTCAGGTCGTTCCGCACAGCGGACACAACTACAAATGGGCATTGATGCCCTTTGTCAAATCAGACCCGTCAAATCCGGTCCTTGGACCTGGTCCAGGTACTTTCTGGGATCCGGTAAGCGGAAAAATAATCCGCTGGGAATCCAAGGATGTGTTCAATCCAGCAGCTGTGGTGATGCATGATAGCATTTACCTGGTATACAGGGCCCAGGATAGCTTGGGCAAGCCAGCCGGAACATCGCGCCTGGGTCTGGCCATAAGCGGTGACGGTCTGCATTTTGTCCGGAGGGCCAGGCCAGTGCTGTATCCCGAACGGGACAGCATGTTAACTTACGAATGGGAAGGGGGGGTTGAAGACCCGAGGATAGTGGAAAGTCCGGATAGTTCCTATATACTTACTTATACCGCTTATGATGGAAAAACAGCCAGGCTTTGCGAAGCCATTTCCCATGACCTGGTCCATTGGAAAAAGCTAGGGCTGGTATTTGGAAGTGCCGGCGGTGGAAAATTCCGGAATCTATGGAGTAAGTCAGGGGCCATTGTGGCACAATTGGAAAAAGGGCATGTGATAGCTAAAAAGATCAGGGGGAAGTATTGGATGTACTGGGGAGATTCCCGGATTTTCATGGCTACTTCTGCAGATCTGGTCCATTGGGAGCCTTTGGAAAATGGAGGACATTTACAATCGCTTTTTGGTCCCAGGAAAGGTTATTTTGACAGCCGACTGGTGGAAAGCGGCCCTTTTGCTTTATGGACGGGTTCAGGGATAGTATTAATATACAATGGGATGAATGATTCCCGCAGTGGGGATTCAACACTGGCCTCCGGGACCTATTCAGGAGGACAGGTGCTGATCGACAGCCAAGATCCCACCCGGGTTCTTGCGAGATTGCCATATAATTTCATCCGACCGGATAAACCGTATGAGCTGAAGGGCCAGGTTAACCGGGTTTGTTTCCTGGAAGGCCTTGCATGGTTTAAAGGGAAATGGTTCCTCTATTATGGAACGGCAGATTCCAAAATAGCTGTAGCGGTTTTTTCCCCTGGAAGAAGGATCAGCCCTTCACCCGTTCCCTGAAAAATGCCAAAGTGGCTTTATATGCATCGGTTGTGGCCGATTCATCATGATGGGGATTACTGGGATTGGCAAAGGCATGGTCCGCATTATATCGTTTCACAATCAGGGTTTTATGGGCTGCTGCCATATTGGTGACAAACTGGTTGACCACCGTGGGATTGATCCAAGCATCCTTGTTGGCAAAAATGCCTAAAACATCGGCATGAAGGGTCTTTAGCCGATCCACATCTTTTTCAGGCATTCCATAGTACATGACACATCCTCCAGCCTGGGATCCAGCCATCAGGGTAGCCTGAAGGGACCATCCACCTCCGAAACACCATCCAATGGTATAGATTCGCGCATCCTTCCCAGCATACTTTAGCGCTCCAGAAATAATTGCCCTGGCCCTGATGTCCTTTACGGCCTGCATGTATTTTCCGGCCATTTCGGGTGTCGTAGCCACCTTGCCGTCATACAAATCAAGGGCAAGGACATTGATATGGCCAATATCCATTCCCAGTTTTTGGGCCATCTGCCTGATATAATCGTTGAGACCCCAATATTCATGGAATACCAGCAGGTAATTATGTGTGGGATGTGCAGCTTTAATGAAATAACCACCCCCTGTTCGACCGTCCGGAGTGGGAAATCGGATTTCCTTGCCGGTTTTATGTGCCAATATAAAAGGAAGTGGAACGGCATGAGCGAAAAGGAATTCTTTATTGCCGCCGAGCATAGCAAAGGCTGTCGTGGCGCTTGGCCCTGGCTTATTGCAACAGATCATGGACTGGGCTTCTCCCACAAAAGCATGGATGGAAAGCAGGAGGGAAAGGATATATTTCATAGAAAAGTAATTTTGATTAGTTAGTTGGTCAAAAATAATCAATTTGATTCGAGGAATCATTAAGATGTAGATTAGCAGGGTAAAAGGTTAATCGGATCCAATCCTTAACTTTAATCCCTTGAATTCAAATTATGGACCCCCATTTATCCCTATCGTTTGATAATACTGAAATTGCCTTTGCGCGTAAATCGGACCTGGAATTAAAAAGAGAAGAGCGTTTGTTCACCATGATGAACAATAAAGGATTGGTCTTTCTCGGTTCGACATTAGCCCAAATTGCCCTGAAACTTCATCTGCCGGTCAGAGGGATCATCAAAAGGACTGTTTTTGAACAGTTTTGCGGGGGCGAAAACCTTGAAGGGGCTGGCGAAACTTCCAAGCTTCTGGATAAATCAGGCATCAGGGTGATCTTGGATTATGGGGTGGAATCGAAACTTGGCGAAATAAATTATGACCATAACCATCAGGAGTTTATCCGGGTGATCCGATTTGCTTCCCAACACCCGAATATTCCATTTATAAGTTTAAAGGTTACAGGATTTGCCCGTTTCCAGCTATTGGAAAAGCGACATGCCGGAATACCGTTAACTCCGGAAGAAGAACAGGAATTTGCCAGAGTAAGAGAACGGATATTGGACATTTGTCAGTTTGCAGCAAGATCCGGGATTGGAGTGCACATTGACGCAGAAGAATCCTGGATTCAGCAGCCTGTGGATGAACTAACAGTAGAAATGATGGAACGGTTCAATCAGGAGAAAGTGGTTGTATACAATACCTTTCAACTTTACCTAAAGGATAGACTCGATTACCTGAAACACTATTTAGCGGATTCGGAAAAACAAGGATACCTCCCTGGAATTAAACTTGTCCGGGGTGCTTATTTGGAAAAGGAAAGAAAACGAGCTGTAGACAAGCATTATCCTTCACCGGTTCAAATGGATAAATTGTCCACGGACCGTGATTATGATGAGGCGCTCATTTATTGCCTGGAACGGCTGGGAAGGCTTTCTCTTTTCGTGGCTACACATAATGAAAAAAGCTGCTTGCTGGCTTCAACCTGGATGACCAACCGGCAGATCCGTACTGATCATCCACAGGTATATTTTTCCCAGCTATATGGAATGAGCGATCATATTTCCTACAACCTTGCCAATGCCGGGTTCAGGGTATCCAAATACCTGCCATTTGGTCCTCTTGAAGAAGTCATGCCCTACCTGATCAGGCGAGCTGAGGAAAATACTGCAATTAGGGGCCAGATAAGCCGGGAACTGGGTTTGATTCGTAGTGAAAGGCGTCGTAGAAAAAAATAGCTCAATTAAATATTTACAGGACAAATCATCCTCTTCACCATAATTATAAAATATTTAAATTCAGGAATAATGACCAGATTATCCGTCAATATCAACAAGTTCGCCACCTTGCGAAATGCGCGCGGAGGTAATATTCCTGATATTCTAAAAGTGGCAAAAGATTGCGAACGTTTTGGGGCCGAAGGCATTACAGTTCATCCCCGGCCTGATCAGCGCCATATCCGGTATCAGGATGTTATCGATTTGAAACAGGTGGTTACCACCGAATTTAATATCGAAGGGTATCCTTCAGCTGATTTTTTGGCCTTGGTCTTGAAGGTTAAACCTGATCAGTGCACCCTGGTTTCGGATCCTCCGGGGGTACTGACTTCCAGTACGGGTTGGGATACCATCACCCACCAGGCTTTCCTAAAGGAAATAATCAACCGATTATCCAAAGCTGGGATCAGGATATCCATATTCCTTAATCCGGAAACATCCATGGTGATCAGCGCAAAAAATTGCGGGGCGGATAGGATAGAACTGTATACTGGACCCTATGCATTGGCTTATGAACAGGCTAAGACAAAACCACAGAACTACAAATTATATAATGCCTATAAAGATACGGCTAATGAAGCGCTTAAACATGGGCTGGGGCTGAATGCCGGCCATGATCTTAACCTGGATAACCTCAAATATTTTAAATTGCATATTCCGCTTTTAAAAGAAGTATCCATCGGACATGCCCTTGTTTGTGATTCCATTTATTATGGCCTGGAAAATGCCATACAGATGTATAAAAGACTGCTGAAAGATAATGTGGATGAGGATTAACCTATTTCTTCCTGAAATGGGATTGATATAAACCAATTTAACTGGATGGTTTAAATTACACTAGGATTTGAAGACAACTTTTATTAACAAATGGGAACTCCATTGAAAACAAGGATTAAAGGAGGCATGTCGTTTTTAATTCGGATTAAGCTTTGGCAGGTATTTTTGCCAGGGCAATACGGGTGACATCATTCATCTCCCGGACATAGTGAAATTTCAGCCCTTTGATGTAATCATTTTTGATTTCCTGGACATCTTTTTCATTTTGCCAGCAAAGAATGATTTCCCGGATACCTGCACGTTTTGCAGCCAGGATTTTTTCTTTAATACCGCCAACGGGTAATACCAGTCCCCTTAAGGTAATCTCACCGGTCATTGCCAGATAGGATTTTACGCGGACCCCGGTCAATGCGGAAGCCAATGCCGTCAGCATGGTGATTCCAGCGCTGGGACCGTCTTTCGGAACAGCACCTTCAGGTACATGTATATGGATATTTTTACGGCTGAATATTTTAGGATCGATATGATATGCCTTGGCATTAGCCTGCAGGTAACTTAAGGCGGTTGTGGCAGATTCTTTCATCACATTGCCCAGATTGCCAGTCAGTTTCAGCTCTCCTTTGCCTTCGCTCAGGATGGCTTCAATGAACAGAATGTCACCTCCAGCATAAGTCCAGGCCAGACCAACCACCACACCGGGAGGATTTCCCACCTGGTAAATATCATTTGTATACTTTGGCTTTCCAAGGGTCTTTTCCACGGATTCAGGACTAACTTCTCCTGTCAACGGATTTCCAAAAGCGACTTCCTTAGCCTGCGAACGCATAATGGCTGCGAGTTGCCGGTCCAGTTCCCTTACACCACTTTCCCGGGTATAGTCCCCGATTAATCTTTGCAGGGCTGGATTGGTAAACCTGATCTTCTCATTTTTTAGGCCATGAAGTTCTTTTTGCTTTGGGATTAAGTGCTTTTTGGCAATCTCCATTTTTTCCTCCACGGAATAACCACTTAGCTCGATAATCTCCAGACGATCCCTGAGTGCCTGATGGATATTACTTATATTGTTCGCAGTGGCAATGAATAACACTTTGGACAGATCATATTCCAATTCCAGATAGTTATCATAAAAAGTGCTGTTTTGTTCCGGATCAAGGACTTCCAGCAGGGCGGAACTGGGGTCACCCCGAAAATCGTTTCCGACTTTGTCGATCTCATCGAGGATCATGACCGGGTTGGAAGACTTTACCTTTCGGATGGATTGAAGTATCCTTCCCGGCATTGCCCCAATATACGTTTTACGGTGTCCGCGTATTTCACTTTCATCATGCATACCACCCAGGCTCAGCCTGACATATTTTCTCCCGATGGCATTGGCTATGGACCGCCCAAGGGAAGTCTTACCGATACCTGGGGGACCCACAAAGCATAAAATGGGAGACTTCATGTCCCCTTTCAGCTTTAATACGGCCAGGTATTCTAAAATACGTTCCTTGATCTTTTCCATCCCGTAATGATCATGGTCAAGTACCCTGGCTGCCTTTTTCAGGTCATAATGATCCTGAGTGTACTGTTGCCAGGGTAAATCCAGCATAAGATCAAGATGATTGTAAATGACGGAATAATCCGGGGTAGTGGGATGCATCCGTTCCAGTTTTTCAATTCCCTTATTGAATAATTCCTTAGCCGGTTCAGGCCATATTTTTGCTTCTGCCCTGTGCTGCATTTCCTTAAGTTCCCGGTCATTGGTATCTCCACCCAGCTCTTCCTTGATGGATTTCATCTGTTGCTGCAGGAAATATTCTCTTTGTTGCTTGTCCAGGTCGGAACGGGTTTTGCTGGTGATTTTGTTTTTAAGTTCGGCCAACTGCAGTTCGGTCTGAAGGAGATTCATCAGGAATTCAGCCCGGGTTTTCAGATTATTGGTTTCCAGTAACTGTTGTTTGTCCTTCAGTTCACAGTTAAGGTTTGAGGATACAAAATGGATGAGAAAAGGGATATTCTCAATATTCTTTAATATAATAGTAGCTTCAGCAGGAATATTGGGGGATAGCTGTATGATCTGCGCAGCAAGATCCTTGATAGAGGAAATATAAGCATTGAATTCCGTATCATTTACCGGAACTTCATCGGAAAGTAGAAATATTTTAGCTTTGAAATACGGATCTTCGGAAGTGATCTGGTCAATTTTAAAACGCTTTTTGCCTTGGATGATAACGGTTGTTCCCCCGTCAGGCATCCGAATCAACTTGACAATCTTAGCAATCGTCCCCACCTGGGAAAGATCGGCGATATCGGGTTCCTCTACATTGACATCCCGCTGGGCCAGCACTCCAACGAGTTTATCGCCTTTATAGGCTTCCGTTACCGCTTTGATCGATTTATCCCTTCCGACAGTAATGGGAATCACCACTCCAGGGAACAATACCGTATTTCTTAAAGGGAGTATGGGTAATTCTTCGGGGTATACTTCCGGATCAGCACCCTCTCCGGTATCTTCAGTCAATGGGAAAATGGGCATATACTCCACTTCATCTTCAGAACTTCCCAAATAAAATTGAATATCGTTCATTTCATCAGCCCAGGTCAAAATGTCAGTGTACCCACCTGAATTCCAGGGGACAAATAAAGGCAAAACAAGGTCAAGATTAATGCCAAAGGGCAAGAATGAACAAAAAGTCAGCCTCCTGACTAAGCGGATAAGCTATTTGCTTAATATGTCATTTTTCAAAGTGTCAACCCGACACCTAGCTGAATACTTTGGCTGGTCCATTTATCCTGGTCTCCGAGATTATTTATGTTTCCCAGTCCTGCAGAATATCGAGCCAGGAGATTGATATGCGCTGGCAGTCTGAACCAAAAGCCACCAACAAAGGCGAAATTACCGGATTTAAAGGCCTGAGCACCGTTATCCACCAATGTTCTATCCTCGTTGATCATGATACTATATTGCGGCCCAAGCTGCAGATATATCCTTGGAGCCAGGGCAATGGAGGCCAAAATGGGAATACTGAGATATTGCAGGGAAGCATGACGCTGGGCGATCCCTGATTGGTTATAAATTGAGTTGAAATTAGTTGTTGTAGTCGCGGTAGATTGACTGAAAATCACTTCAGGCTGAATGCCGAACCCCTTAGATAGCCCAAAGTTGGCATAAGCCCCCAGGAAATAATTGAAATTGAATTCCTGGTTAAAGGATTGTCCGGATATCTTATCCAGATTTGCTCCGCCTTCCAGACCCAGGCGAAAACCAGTACCCTGGGCCATAGCACAGGTGATGCCCTGGCTGCTGATCATCAGTAAAATGAATAATTTTTTCATAGGAACGGTGATTTAAATAATTTAATTTTTTTTTGAGTAATAGTCCTGCAATCGAATGTAATATCCATCAGTAAAGCATCTTTTCAAATTCCATACCAATCAAATATGACGTCAATTATCCCAACTTGAGGTAGACGCTTCATTGGGCAGCAATAATTTATAATTATGATAATTATATTAATATTTGATTGGGTATCTATTTATATATTAATATTTTATAAATTATTTGTAATAAATATTAATAAATTTATATAGTTAAATGGTGATGTCAATTTTAATTTCCATTCCTTCAAGGACCAAAAATCGCCTTCCTGAAATAATATTATAAAGTATAGCCTTGGGTGCTTTCCAATGATCGGAAGTGTATACTGCAATCCTGCTTTGCATATTTAACAAGGATCATGGTTCAATATCTATTCCTGAGGTGTAAAATTTTACCCTTTGAGTCAGTTCCAATAGTCAACCAAACCAAAGCATATTTTTACAGGGTCAAGCCCACGCCCAGGGTGATAGTTTGGTTTTTCCACTTATCCTGTTGTCCAAGGTTATTAATATCCTGAAGTCCGATTCCATATCGACCCATGACATTCAGGTGAAATGGGAGGCGGATCCAAATACCTCCCAGCATGGAGAAATCCCCTGATTTAAAGGCTTGCTCTCCATTACTGACCAGGTTTTTACCCTGATTGATCAAGATTCCATATTGGGGGCCCACCTGAAGGTAAATCCGCCTGGACAGGGCAAATGATGCCAATATCGGGATGCTGATATAATTCAGCGAAGCCCGGCGCTGGGCACCCCCAGACTGGGTATAAATGGTATTAAATTTACTAGTAGTAGTGGCAGATGACTGGCTGAAAATCACTTCTGGTTGTATTCCAAATCCCTTGGTAATACCCAGGTTAACAAATGCCCCGAGATAATAATTGAAATTGAACTCCTGGTTAAAAGATTCTCCGGATATCTTATTCAGGTTTGATCCTCCTTCAAGGCCCAGACGGAATCCTCCCTGAGCGAAAGCAGTTGAAAAAGGAAGTATCCCGATTAAAGTAAGAACTAATAACTTTTTCATAGGATATGGTTTTTAGTTTATATTCAATATTAAGATAAAAGGCCTCCCTAAAGGTTTAATGATATGGATCCGCTTATTGTATTGTTTTTAAACTTTCAGACCTTACCAGGGACTTACAGGCTGGTAATCGGTAATCGGGTTACCCGGATTTCAAGGTGGGCAATTCCAATCAGGTTTATATTTGCCAGTAAAATCGGTGTACTATAAACGTTAATACAGGATAAAAATTATTATTTAAGTATTATTTACTTCATTAAGTTTTCATATCTAGCTGATGTCCATGCATATATTGATTGTGGAAGATGAGCCCAGGGTGGCAGCATTCATCAAAAAAGGGCTTACAGAGCAACATTTTACTGTGGATATGGCATTTGATGGGCCCTCAGGGATTAAACTGGCCAAAGAAAATAGTCATGATGTGATAGTACTGGATATCATTCTTCCCGGTATAAATGGGATTGAAGTATGTAAGGAGATTAGGAAATTCAATAAAAAAGTTCCCATCCTAATGCTCACCGCACTGGGTACCACGGATGACAAAGTGAAAGGGCTGAGCAGCGGGGCAGATGATTACCTGGTCAAGCCATTCCATTTCAGGGAATTCATGGCCCGGATCGAGGCATTGTCCCGCCGCCGGGGTCTTGTGTTGGATGAGAAAAAAATTATATTTGGTGACCTTGAACTGGATATGGGTACCCGAACCGCCAGAAGAGCTGGCAAAGAATTGGCGTTGACCGCGAAGGAATATGCCCTTCTGGAACTTTTCCTCAATAACCAGGATAAGGTGCTATCCAGGGCTTTTATCGCCGAAGCGGTCTGGGGTATCGATTACGATACGGGGACCAATGTGATTGATGTGTATGTAAATTACCTGAGAAACAAGGTGGATAAAGGATTTCCAGCAAAGCTAATCCATACCGTAGTTGGAATGGGATATGTGCTCAGGAAGGAATTTTAATTGTTGGATCAATGAAGATCAAAAATCGGCTTTCCCTTCAGTTTACAGCTATCGTGGCTACCATGCTGGCACTCGTATTTTCTGTACTATACTGGATTTCCGAAGAAGACCGCAAGACAGATTTCTATTCAAGGCTGAAGGATCGTGCCCTGACTACAGCTGAAATTTTCCTGGCGCAGGACAACTTATCCAGGGCGAAATTCAGCGAGGTACAGGCAAAATATCCCCAGCAATTACCCGGGGAAATTGTCAGGTTATATGATTCAGTGGATCATCCTGTTTTTATCCAGGACACAATTCACCGCTGGGCTCGGAATGTAATAGATCAGGTAAGGCAGGAGAAAACGCTGGAATTCCAGACGAGAAAGCGTCAGACAGTGGGGCTTTATTATATTGATAACTCCGGGAATTTTGTAGTCCTGGCTTCTGCAATTGATGTGTATGGGTTCAGCACTCAAAAAAAATTCCTGATCGTCCTTGCGGCCACATTTGTGATCACATTGATCATCCTTTTTATGGCAGGCCGGGTATTTGCCCAGGTAGCGCTTAACCCGATCAATAAAGTAAACCAGCAGGTGAAAAGCATCCAGGCATCCAACCTGAACCTAAGGGTGGATGAAGGTAACGGCAAAGATGAGATCAGTGCCCTGGCTATCAACTTCAACAATCTCCTGGAAAGAATTCAGGGGGCTTTTGAGATTCAGAGTTCCTTTGTCACCAATGCATCTCATGAGCTTAGGACCCCCGTAACCAGCATCATTGGTGAAATTGAAGTGACCCTGGATAAAATCCGTGAGGGGGAGGAATATCGCAAATCCATGCAATCCATTCTCCAGGAAGCAGAAAGATTAAAAGAAATCACGGACAACCTGCTGGATCTCGCTCAGGTTAACTTTAATATTGGTCCGGTGACCACCAGTACCTTCCGGGTTGATGATCTGATGTGGGATATCAGGGATGAATGGGTCAGAAAACCAAATAATTGTCCCCTGGATTTAAAACTGGTCGGTATGCCTGAGGATGAAAATGAACTATTAATCAAAGGGAACAAACAACTGCTGGACTTGGCCATAAACAATATCCTGAAAAACGCCTGCAAATTCTCGGGAAATAAAGCGGTGACCTGTACCCTGAAGCATAATGAACACCGGATCAGTATCCTGATCACTGACAATGGGATCGGAATAGCCAAGGAAGATTTACCTCATATATTTCAACCATTTTACCGGGGTAATAATGCCAGGGCCTATTCAGGGTATGGGATTGGACTTTCTCTGGCGGAAAAAATCATCAGCCTGCATCAAGGGACTATCATCGCCAGATCAAGCATTGGAGAAGGAGCTGAATTTGAAATAAGTTTACAGGGTAAAACTTGACCAAAAGCCTGTTAATGAATTGTTAACAGTTGATATATTCCCACATTCTAATGCAATTCTAATCTGGATTTTCAATAAGGTTACTCCACTCCGCCTAAATTTGCACACTGGAAAATTCAGTATTCATGCGAAATTGGAGGCGCTTTGTACAGTTTATGGTATATATGGGATTTTGTTTTCCCCTTAAAGCCCAGCTTCCTGCATTTGATACAACTCGGTATACCCTTCAACAGGCGGATCGCCGCTTTCTGCAAAAAAACCTGCTTTTACTTGCCCAGAAATACAATGTAAACGCCTCCCAAGCCCTCATTCTACAGTCCCGTTTATGGAATAACCCCAACATAACCGTAAGCCAGGGAGTATACAATCCCAAAACTGAAAAGTATTTTCAGACCGGTCCGTTAGACGGAGAGGAAGCAGTTGACTTACAGCAACTTTTCCTGCTGGCCGGCAAAAGGAACAAACAGATCAGGATGGCCCAGACTAATTATCAATTGGCAGAAGATGGACTCTTTGACCTGCTGCGTACTTTAAAATTTACCCTTCAGACAGATTTCTACCATATTTACTACCTGGAGCAGTCAACCGGTGTCTATCAGGAAGAAATCAATTCTCTGAGTAAGGTAGTCCAGGCATTTAATGAAGAAAATGGTAAAGGATACATTGCTGAAACTGAAGTAGTACGCATCAAAGCCCAGTTGTATAGTTTGGAAAGTGAATACAATGATCTGGGCAATCAACTGAATGATGTGCAAAGTGAATTCAGGTTGCTGATACAGCAACCTCAGGTATATCTGGTTCCACAGATTGACAGTGCCGAACTTGAAGGATTTAATCCTGAAGAGTTTCCCTTGCAGACGCTCATTGATTCAGCATTTCACAACCGTACTGACCTCAGAATAGCCCGTGATAACCTGCTTTTGAGCAAACAATATTATTCCTACCAGAAAGCATTGGCTATTCCGGATCTTACCCTTGGAGCATCTTATGATAAGAACGGCAGCTATGTTCATAACTACAATTCGATAAGCGCTTCCTTTGACCTGCCTTTTTTTAACAGGAACCAGGGAAATATCAGGTATTCAAAAAATCAGGTTGACTTTAATGGAATGGAGCTTAAAAGTGTTGAACAAAGTTTGGAAGATGAGGTGGCCAGGGCTTTGCAGAAGGCTGTTGATGCAGACAAGCTGTACCGGTCATTAAGCCCTGGTTTCTCTGCGGAATTTGACAGGCTGGCCCAGCAGGTTTTGATCAATTACCAGAAACGTAATATCAGTTTACTGGATTTCCTGGATTTTTATAATTCCTATAAAGAGAATGTGCTGCAAATGGATCAAATCCGATTTAATAGGGTCAGTGCCTTTGAACAAATCAATTTTGTTACTGGAACGGAATTCTTCCGTTAAATAAAAAACGCCAAAGCCATGAATCCAAAACTGATGAGAGGTATTTCAGGTATTTCAGTTGCGACCTGTCTGTTCATTTTTGTAACCGGGTGCCATACCGGGCAGAAAAAATCTTTATCAACGGATTCCAACAAATATATCCTTCCGGATTCTTTGTATAAAACGCTGCAGATTGACACAGTCGGCAGTTGTAAGGTGGTCAATATGGTTACCCTTACAGGTCAGGTTGATTATAATGAGGATAATGTGGTCAAGATATATCCACTGGTGAGTGGTCTTGTAACCGGAGTACAGGTGATGCTGGGAGATTATGTCCATAAGGGACAGGAATTAGCTGTAGTGCACAGCATGGAAATGGCCGGCTATTCCAGTGAACTGGTAAGCGCAAAGACCAATCTTGAAGTTGCCAGGAAAAACCTGCAAGTGACTATAGATATGTATCATAGCGGACTGGCTTCCCAGAAAGATTCCCTTTCAGCCGTCGCCTCTTTTGATCAGGCGCGTGCCGAACTGAACAGGGTCAATGAAATCCTTTCCATCAGTGATGCGGGAGCCAGTTCAGGAAATGAGGTGATCAGGTCACCCATCAATGGCTTCATTGTGGAAAAAACCATTACCAATAATACCATGATCCGCCCAGATAATGGGAACAATCTGTTCACTATTTCGGACCTTAGAAACATTTGGGTAATTGCCAATGTCTATGAATCCAATATCACTGATATTCACCTGGGGGATAGCGTGCATATCACTACCCTGGCATACCCGGACCGGATTTTCGCAGGAAAGGTGGATAAAATGATGGATGTCCTGGACCCGGTCAACAAGGTGATGAAAGTGAGAATTGTCCTGAATAATCCAGGATACCTGCTCAAACCCGAAATGTTTGCCAGTGTCAAGGTGATAAATCCGGAAAACCGGGATATGCTCTGTATTCCCCAAAAAGCGGTGGTCTTTGATAACAGCCGGTACTATGTATTGTTGTACCGGAATAATAGCCATATCATCATTACCCCAGTGAAAGTAGATATGTCAGGAGAAAACAGGTATTATATTTCCGGGGGCTTAAAAGTGGGAGACCGGATCATCGGATCACAAACACTGCTGATTTACCAGGCGCTGAACACTTGATTTAAACTGAACAGATTCTCCCATAACATCTGATTATGAACAAATTCCTTAGGAGCATCCTGGCATTTTCCCTGAAAAACAAATATTTCATTTTCCTGGGAACCCTGATTTTGATTGTGGCAGGAGTAATCAGCTTCCGGAATATGCCCATTGAAGCTTATCCGGATGTCACCAATACGGAGATCACCATCATTACTCAATGGCGGGGAAGGAGTGCGGAGGAGGTAGAGAAGTTTGTAACCATCCCCATTGAAATAGCCATGAATCCGGTCCAGTACAGGGAAAGCCTCCGGTCGACCAGTATTTTTGGATTGTCCGTAGTCACCCTGATCTTCCAGGATCATATCACAGACATGGAAGCCAGGATACAGGTGAACAACCTGCTTCCCAATGCTGACCTCCCTGAAGGGGTAAGCCCACAGGTTCAGCCTCCTACCGGTCCGACCGGTGAAATTTACCGCTATACGCTGGAAAGCAAAATCCGGTCTCCTAGAGCACTCAAGACTATTCAGGACTGGGTGGTCGACAGGGAAATCCGCTCTGTACCGGGAGTAGCTGATATTGTCAGTTTCGGGGGAATGGTAAAAACTTATGAGATCCAGGTAAATCCACAGAAACTGGCCGACCTGGGCATTACTCCGCTGGATGTGTATTCCGCAGTGGGGAAAAGCAATATTAATATCGGAGGCGATATCATCGATAAGAATTCTCAATCATATGTTGTTCGGGGCATTGGTCTATTGAATGATATCAACGAGATCAATAACATAATTATCGAAAACCTCAATGGGGTACCCATTCTGGTGAAGGATGTCGCCAAAGTCCGGATTTCCAATATGCCGCGTCTGGGAGAGGTAGGCAGAACGGATGCAAAATGGGTGAACCATAAGCGGGTCATAACCGACAATCCTGATGCTGTGGAAGGAATTGTCCTGATGCGAAAAGGCGCTAATCCAGATGTAGTGATCAAAGCGCTGGTTAAACAAATAAACCGGCTGAATGAAAAGATACTTCCTCCGGATACCCGGATAGTCCCATATTATAATCGGGAGGACCTGGTGCATTTTGCGACTCATACCGTCCTGCATAACCTGATAGAAGGTATTTTGCTGGTCACCCTAATTGTCAGTTTGTTCATGTTTAACTGGAGGACCACATTGATAGTTTCTATCATTATCCCCCTGTCCCTGCTTTTCTCATTCATTTGTCTCAATTTAATGGGGATGTCGGCGAACCTCCTTTCCCTGGGTGCCATTGATTTCGGAATAATCATAGATGGCGCAGTGGTGATGGTGGAGGGAATTTTTGTCATGCTTGATCATAAAGCGCGGGAAATAGGCATGGACCGTTTCAACAAACTGGCTAAAATGGGCATGATCAAAAGAAGGGGGGCCGAGCTCGGAAAAGCTATATTTTTTGCCAAAGTAATTATCATCACTGCCTTATTACCCATATTTGCTTTCCAGGAAGTGGAGGGTAAAATGTTCTCCCCATTGGCCTATACCCTAGGATTTGCCCTTCTGGGAGCCTTGATTCTGACGCTTACCCTGGTACCGGTCATGTCCAATGCATTACTGAGAAAAAATGTCCGGGAAAGACATAATCCTTTCGTACATTTTATATCTGTCCGGGTGATGAAGTTATTCAGCTTTGTATTTCGCCACAAAAGGCCCGTACTCCTGATTTCAGCCCTGGTCATCATTGTGGGTTTATATTCTTTTAAATTCCTGGGTTCGGAATTCCTGCCTGAGCTTGATGAAGGTGCTTTATGGGTTAGGGTACAGCTGCCTTACAGTGTGTCTTTGCAAAAATCTGTGGATGTGGCCAATCAGGTCCGCCATATCCTGATTGGATTTCCGGAGGTTAAGAGTGTAGTTTCTCAGACTGGTCGCCCAGACGATGGTACTGATGTCACCGGATTTTATAATAATGAATTTGATGTGATTCTGTATCCGGAAGATCTTTGGACGGATACTGTTTCCAAACAGGCCCTGATCAGGGAAATGACCAGGGAACTTTCCATCATACCCGGAGCAGACCTGAATTTTTCCCAGCCGATCACTGATAATGTGGAAGAAGCGGTTTCCGGAGTGAAGGGATCCATCTGCGTGAAGATTTTCGGTGATTCACTGGATTATATGGAGGAGAAATGCGATGAAGTGTATGATATCATGCGTAATATCAGGGGTATTGCTGATCTGGGAGTGATCAAGAACCTGGGACAACCTGAAGTGCTGATTGATCTGGATCAGACAAAGATGGCGCTATATGGAGTAACGACGGCAGATGCCAATGCCGTGATTGAAATGGCAATCGGAGGTAAGGCAGTCACCCAGCTTTATCAGGGGGTGGAAAGGTTTGATATCCGGATCCGTTTTCCGGAACAATTCCGTAAAAATGTGAATGATATCGGAGATCTCATGGTTCCCACATTGCGGGGCACTCAGGTCCCAGTTCGGGAAATTGCCAATATATCCACTACCACTGGCCCCTGCCTCATTTTCCGGGATAACCACCAACGGTATTCAGCTGTCAAATTCTCAGTCAGGGGCAGGGACATGGGAAGTGCCATTAAAGAAGCCATGCAGAAAGTGGATGCGAAGGTTATCCTTAAAAAAGGCTATTCCATGGCATGGCAAGGGGACTTTGAGAATGAACAGCGGGCAACTAAAAGGCTATCCCAGGTGGTTCCCATTAGCCTGCTATTGATTTTTATCCTCTTGCTGGTGATGTTTGGTAACCTAAAAGATGCTGGCCTGGTTTTCCTGAATGTTCCTTTTGCAGTGGTAGGAGGTATTCTGGCCCTGTTGATCACCGGCACTAATTTCAGCATTTCAGCAGGAATTGGCTTTATCGCCTTGTTTGGGATATGCATACTCCAGGGAGTCCTGCTTATTTCTGCTTTTAAGCATAATCTGGAGCATATCCGAAACATAAGTAATCCTTTATTCAAAGCAATTAAAGGGGGAGTGGCTTCTCTAACCAGGCCGGTACTTATGACCGCCATGATGGCCATACTTGGACTTACGCCTGCGGCATTGTCCACCGGAATCGGTTCGGAAAGTTCCAGACCCCTGGCCAGGGTAGTGATCGGAGGTTTAATTTGTGCCACGATTTTTTCTCTGGTCGTATTTCCACTCGTTTTCTCCCTGGCTTACCGGAATATTGATCGCAAGCATAATACTGATTCCAGGGAAGAACCAGGCGGATAATTATGCTTTTCAGACATCGTTAATTTTCATTTCCTAATTCAGGTTGTGAAGAATCCGGGAAATCAAAATATTTAGTTCCATGGGCAGAAAGGGTCTTCCTTCCCGTCAAACTCCACCTTAAAATGTTGAGTTTGATCCCGAATGATAGGGCCCAATGGAAAAGTTTTACTTCAGGGTTTAGAGTATTGGGTATAAATGGTAGCCTTTCTGGATGTTCGGTAGACACCATACCCCATTAACTTTTTTTTCTAAAAAAAGTTAAAAGAAATTTCCAATTTTGTCTTTGATATCGGGTAAAATTTAAGTTTTTTATCAAGGGATCTTAATTTGGATCCTGTAAATTAAATTGAGGTGGATTTTTTCTGGAGTTCGGCACTTGACCGTGCAAGGCTTTTTTTACATAATGTTTTTATTTTCATTGCATAAATATGCCAAACATCCGGAAAAAACATCCTCTGGCCATCCGATGGATGCATTGGATTAATTTCCCGATTCTGGCTATCATGATCTGGAGTGGACTGATGATATATTGGGCAAGTGATGTCTACCATATCCGGATTGGACACAAGGTCCTCTTCCATTTTTTCCCCGATCCATTCTACAATGCTCTTAATCTCCCATATAATCTGGCCAAAGGGATGTCTTACCATTTTGTGTTTGCCTGGATATTCATGCTCAACGGATTGGCCTATGTCATTTATACTGGAGTATCCGGAGAATGGCGGTACCTACTGCCTAACAGGTCATCATTCAGGCATGCCTGGCAGACGGTTTTACATGATTTGTATATTCGAAAGGATAAACCAGCCAGCCAGAAGTACAATGGAGCGCAACAAATAGCTTATACTGGGGTAATTTTAATGGGCATTGGTTCCCTTCTTTCCGGAATCGGGATATATAAACCCGTTCAACATCAATGGGCAGCCTGGATTTTTGGAGGTTATGGGACAGCCAGGGAGGTTCATTTCATATTGACCCTAGGGTATGTAATGTTTTTTCTGGTGCACGTCATTCAGGTGATCCGGACTGGATGGAATAATTTCCAGGCCATGGTGACCGGATTTGAAGTATACAAAGATCATTCAGTATCCCTGGAAACAGTACCTCTCCCTGTGCCCTCGCCTGAACCGGAACCGGACACAAACCAGGATCAAAATCCTTGTGCTGATCCAGATCCAGATCCTAAATCTGAAAGAAATGATTGACCAATCCCCAACGCGTTGGAGCCGGAAACGGTTTTTGATCCGTTCCATTGGATCCTTTATCTTATTTTCCGTTCTTATTTATGGGGGCATTGCAGGATTCAAATGGCTGAACAACCAGCCTCATTCCAATGGGGCCAATGCTGTTTTGAGGAAAGGACTTGATTTAAATGAAAAGGTAAACAGGATTTTTCAAAGCAATCAGAGCCTTGCGCCAACCTATCCCAATGCAGAAGCGGTAGCCCATCCCCGGGTGAACGGAAATGTGGGGGAACCTAACTCCATGCCGGATACGGCTACCTGGAGGCTTGTGGTCCGAAATAATTTCAATTCCCAGGCCGGAGCTGATTCCGTAATGCGAATCAGCGTGGCTGACCTCAAACGCCTTCCAAAGACGGAGTACACTTTTGAGTTCAAGTGCATTGAAGGGTGGAGCCAGAAGACAAGGTGGGGCGGGGTTAGGCTCAGCGAATTCATGAACTATTACCATCTGGGCACCTCGGACGGAAGCATGGCCAGTGCAGTAAATCCGAGGACAGCCCTTTACGTGGGATTCATGACTATTGACAGCCAATATTATGTTGGCATTGACATGCTGAGCGCCCTGCATCCACAGACCCTACTTTGTTATGAATTAAACGGGAAACCCCTTCCTTTTAACCAGGGGGCTCCCTTAAGGTTGATCATTCCGGTCAAATATGGAATTAAAAATATCAAATGGATCGGATCTATGTATTTCAGCAATACCCGGCCGAAAGATTACTGGTTTGAAAGGGGGTATGATTATGATGCCTCTCTTTGAAGTCATTGATTTCAAACAACAATAACGGCCTTTATTTAAAATCACTTTTCAAACCTGCTCCGGTTACCCTTGTTGTTCGTTTTTTAAGTGGTGCTATAATCTGATAAACCTTAAAAACGTATACCATCAAAGGAAGGTAAAGAAAAATTATTCATATTAAATTTAATGTCCCCTTCGGGGAATGGGAGAAAATCCCTCGCCTTCAGGCGAAGACTTTAGTTTGACTTTTAATATCATTTTGGATACAAAGGCACTTATTTCAAATTCGAATAACAAATCATATAGGTATATAGGATTACATTGAAAAACAGGACCTGATCAAAGAAACTGAAGTTGATTTCAAAATCATAGCTGGGTAGGTCGTCATTTGACGACCCGGAATATCAAACCCTTCGACTTTAGTCGAGGGTAGTTTAGTTCTTATCCTTCGCTAATCTGTTATCTCCCATCGAGCAGTATTTAGCACCGACCCAAGGACTTGTCCATTGGTATGAGGGTAAATTTCCAGCCAGCATACCATCCGGTATTTTTGTCGTTCAATCCACAATTGACCGGGACTAAAGGTTGCCTTAAATTTATCATTCCCAGGAACATGGCTTTCAGGAATAATAAATGCCCTGACGAAATTAGGATCAAAATTCAATCATATTTCAATTGAACATCTTCCATGCTTGAGGATGGTAAAACACCAATATTTTAAGTTTATATTATTTGGATGAGGGACGTTTTAATATTACCCATATTCATCTCTTAAGGTATTAACTGGGGGGCTAATACTCTTATATGGAAGTGTTATATGGAAGACCAGCGTAGCCGCAGTTCGAACTTAATATATGTAGACCTGATAAATATTTATTGCTTTTGATTTGGTGATCAATTGATTAAGATTCTGTAAAATAAATTAGGAATGCTGGGAGAATATTATAGCCGCTATCTCCTTAATATTTCCAAATTACGCAAGGGCGCAAACCGTTATTCATCAGGCGGGGTGGGACGTTCACTAAGAATCAGACCCAATAACTATCAGAAAATATATTAAAAATTTACAGTGTGAAACAACGATTATATATTGACAAAGAATTGGATTCTCCCTTTAACTTTTTACATAATATGAAGTAAATCTGCACAGTTCTCTTTGGAAGTTTTCAATGGTTTTATTTTTAACTTGAGGAAAGCAAGTTAGACTCATTCAAAAGACAAAATATACCTGTTAACATTCAATGAAATTAAATCCATTAATAATAAACGTTCAATAATCCTCGTGTTTATGGAAGTTATTAAATGGCCAACGATTTAAATCACATCCGGGAGCTTTTTCAAGTGTTTCCTTTGATTGATTGATTGATTGATTGATCGAATACATATATTTTCCTTATCAGATCAATCTTCAATAAAAACCGGGATTGAAAAAAATTTGATAACTACACCGTGGAAACCTCTTAACCTCACTTCGAATGATTCGATTTTGGTTGTGGTAATATTCATCATAATGTCTTAAATCTCGTCCATGTGTTCGTCTTTATTATCATGCACTTTGTTACCAATTATTGACGAGGCAATTAAATATATTAAGAGATGATTGAAATAAGCTCCATCATGGTTAATTCCAATAAAATTATCATTCGTTAATGTTTCCATTTCGGTACATTTTTCAATTAGATATTTAGATTACATCCTGACATTGAGAATTCCTTTTAAAAACCTATAGAAGCTTCAAGCACAGTTCCTTCAAATTTTCCCCCATTAAGAATACTGGTAGTAGGATAATTCAGATAAACTTGGTTTACATATTCTGCCTTCAACATAATATTTTTTGTAATGAACCATCCCACTGAACCCGCTTCACGGTTAATAGTTATATCAATAGGATTATTTTGCATTGCTGCCGTCACTGTATTATAGCGAAATCCAATCCAGAAATTTTCCTTATTCTTAGGGAATCTATAAATTATGTCGGCTGCGTATTGAACAGCATACCGTGTACTTTTTTCAGAAATTGTTCTACCATTTGCATTTTCATAAGTACCAAAGAATTCTAATCCTTTATATTTAATAAAAGAATTAAGCATAAAGGCATGTACCTCTTCACTGAATCCTGGATTGTATCTACCAGAGAAGGAATTGTAATCATTCGCATCATTTAGCACTGTACCATTTGCTATATTTTGATTTGACATAACATCAAAATAATGCGACCCAGTACGATCTCCTCCGAACAAAGTATTGCTGTTAGCACTTTGATCTATGTAGAATGAACCCGTAAACCTAAAACGAAGATTCTTATTTATTTGCTTATCATATCCCACTTTACCGTGAAAAGCAGCATCATAATGATTTAATTGGCCTGTTGCAGAATCCGTTTTAACAGCTGCAATAACTGTTGGATCAAGTTCTCCATTAGATACTCCACCCATAACAAGCCAATTAGATTTAATGTGGTAATATATCTCACCTCCGATTTCAGTAGCAAATTCATCCATAATATAATTTTCCACAAAGGGATTGTAAATTGTATTACCTCCATCTGTTCTCCTATAATGTTGATCCCCATAATCCACATCAAACTGCCCGATCTTAATTGTAGCTCTCTTCATTATATTGTCAACCCATTTACTATGAAGAAATAGTAATTTATCAAACTGTATATAACCACCTTTTACCCAGGCATTTTCATGATGCCTGGAAGCCAGATATATAGTTAGATTCACACGAATACCATCAGATAACTGTGCATCAATATTAAGATTAGCCATTGCAAGATCGAATCCATTTGTAAGAGGAATAAGACTATTAACATTCCCTATAAACCCACCGCGAGTTGCGGGAGCAGCAGTATTCTGATCTCTTAATGTTTGAAAACTCTGTTCAAAGTTTCCACCAACCCTGACTTTTGTTCCGGTAAATGGAATAATATCATCTTTAGAGGTTTCAAAGATATTTATACCCAATCTGTTATCTGGCCGAAAATATTGAAAGATTGGATCCTGTGCTTGAGCTGAAAAGCTAATACACACAAAAGTAATGGGCAATAATCTGCGTAATAGATAAATAACTTTGTCCATAATTTAGTTTTAAAAAAAGAGTATTTAATTAACTCACGAATAAGAATGTTATATTGAATTTGATAGTAATATTATTTCCTGTTTTAAGCACGCCAAAAAGTGCTGTAGGAGGATGAACACCATAGTCGGTCATCTTTACTAACTGTGTCCCTTTAATTGTTATTTTCTTATTACTATCTTCGGAAATATCTACCGGCAAACTTATGGGTTTCGTTACTCCTGCAATTGTAAGATTACCTGTTACATTAACTATATTGCTACTTGCTCCAGAAGGAATTGAAACAACAGGTCCCGTAAGTGCAAAAACGATTTCCGGAAATCGATCTGACTTTAATGCTTTATAGGTTTTATTATTCATTATTGAACCTTCTTTACTTCTAATAGAATTAACCTGCATTACTATATTAAACGACTGAAGTGTGAAATTTTTATTAGGATCTAACTTAACAACCCCTTTCCCGGAAACATTTCCTACGATCTCATCCCAATTGTGAAGATTGGATGTTCCATCAATGGTAACTGTATATGTAGATAGCGTATAATTATTTTGCGCCTGAGAGTTATTTGTTAAAATCAATAATATTCCAAGTAATAAACTCGTTGATAATTTCATAATGAATTTTTTTATATTATTAGGGATTCATGTATTCTAGGATGAGTCCAGCTACTACTGCTTCTACCAAGGCTAGTATAAGCCATGTGGAAACAATCAACAGTGATACACTCATTGAACTGTAAATAAGCCACAGCATCGGGAATGTAGCAACCATTACATATATTAATCCAAACTCAATACCTCGCGTAAGAAAAGAACCTGCTAATACCCCTTTTAACCGGCTCCAAAACCAGGAGAGAGACATACTCAGCACGAAAGGATGTATACAATAAAACACGAACCTATCTGATTGTGCGTCAAAGGCAGGATCAAAATATTGAACGGCTATACCCGGTAATGTAAAGCGAATGAGATATAGCCCTAAAATATGTAGGAATAAAAAAACGCCTCCTACTAACAATCCAGCTATAATGATTTTTTTCATGACTCATTTTTAAAGTAAGAATAATTTTGATGGAGTAAAGGTGAAGAGGTACTCACGAGTATTTTATGACTATTAACATAATCAAAGATGATTTACATCATGTCGTTCGTTTAAATAATGGATATAATGTTTACAAGTAATTAGTTCCGAGGCTACTTATCAGAATTCAAACATGAAACCACAATTTGCTATTTTCGGATTTGAAAGTATGAATACCCCAATGGCGGATGATTCAACACTCAGGACAACCGTATATCTTAAGAGAATATCGTAGGCAATAAGAATCCATAAATAAAGCTCATGAGGAGTTACGGAATATTATTAAAAACAATTCTTTATTTGTTCAATGTAAATTCATTGTTTATATTATTTTCAAAGTTTTTGGGAAATAGAAATAAGAAGAGGATATTACCTATCTATGTTGTAGAAATTTTAATTTATAAATATTATTTCACTGCTTTACTGATTATTTTTGCACGAAAGTATACGGCGGCTGCAATTATCCCTGTCAATACCACCTAAAAGCTCCCCTTTTATTATTGGCTGTTCTATAATTTTACATTTGAAATTCAAAACTCGATAAAGCAACTATGGTAACAACGCACGAAATAGCACCCCCTGTTTTATTATCGTGTATAATAATATAAGGAAACAAAGGAGTAAATCCTCCTACTAAATAATAAAATGCAATAATGACAGCAACTATAGCTGCACGATTTTTTGATGACGTGCTATTTCAAGTTCAAACTTCATCATAAAGTTTGCCCAGCGATCTTTATCTTTGTTTAGGGGTACAAGCAACTTGACATTCGTTCACCAAGAGATTTTATGCAATATGAAGACGATAATTGAAAAGCAATTTGACGCTGTAAAATACATGCGCCAACAAAGGGAAAAAATAAGTGAGAAATTAGCAAAGATGACAAAGGCTGAGATTGTTTTGTATTTCAAAAAACAAAAAATGCAGAATTCAATAAAGCCCGGCGCATAATTCTAATTTCCGCAATGTCAGCATAAAGGATACCAGTTTGCGTGGCTGTAATGGACTAGTTTAAATGATAGGCATACTTTTATATTTTTAGAATTTTAATTTCCTTACCTATCAAACAAGGGATTTGAACTACAATTAGGATTTCAAAGGTTGTATTTATATAATTCATTTACCTGAATTTAAATATTACTTAGGAAATGATTGCTATGTTGAATCGCAACGTTTTATTTATTTTCCAGACAGTCTGCCATGCTATTCAGAAAGCATATACTTTCTTCAGGGAAGAAATTACTTCCGGATTACCTGGAATACTCCGGTAATTCAAACCAGGTTTCCTTACCTGAAAACATTTCCAATCATTTATTTTTTACGCGGTTCCGAATATGGATTCCCTTCGCCCGGTTTATCCAGTGGTTAGGTAAAAACCTGAGGTTGTATTTTCTGGGTCTTATTCTGATGGTCCCACCGCTGGCAGGAGTTACACAGGATTCTCTGCACAAATTCACTTTTCATTTCCAACTTACCACAGTGTTTCAGGGACATCCCGCTTTCCGGGCTGCCTATTCGGGGATGAACAGCTTGCGGGATTCAGCAGAAACCGCTTTGTCACTAACCACCACATTATTTCTCGGCAGGAGGCTCTGGAAAGGGGCATCATTTTATTTCAACCCGGAAGTAGCCGGCGGAACTGGGATGAGCAATACACTGGGAATTGCTGGGTTCACCAATGGGGAGACATTCAGGATCGGCAATCCCCAACCCCAGGGGTACATAGCCCGGGCTTTTATCCGTCAGCATATTTCCCTTGGGCAGGATTCAGAAAAGCGAACCGGAGAGGGGGTCAATGAGGTGAATGAAGTGCTTCCCCTTCCCAGACTGGATATAACCTTAGGAAAACTGGCCCTGTCCGATATTTTTGATGACAATTCCGTCAGTCATGATCCACGTACAGATTTCCTGAACTGGTCCCTGATGAATAATGGAGCCTGGGACTATGCAGCCAACACCAGGGGCTATACCTACCTGATCGCTTTTGAACTGATTCATCGTTCCTGGGCCCTGAGGTATGCCGAAGCCCTGGAACCTACTTATGCCAATGGTCCGGATATCAATTTTCAGTTGCTGAAGACCCAATCGGAAAATCTGGAACTGGACAAAAATATGCTGATCGGCAATGAGCCAGGTAATATCCGTTTACTGGGTTATTTGAACAACACGCGGGGGGCTTCCTACCTGTCCCTCATCCGGGGCAAACTGAATGGAACAGACACAGGAATGGATGTAATATATGGTACAGCCTATGGGAATCTGAAATATGGCTTCGGATTGAACATGGATCAACAACTCAACAGACAGATAAGTGTATTTATGCGGGCTGGCTGGGATAATGGGAAAACGGCTACCTGGGCATTTGCCAATATTGACCAGACCATCAGCGGTGGGATAAGGATAACCGGAACTTACTGGGATCGTCAAAATGACCATGTCGGCATTGCAGGGGTATCAAATGGTATTTCACCGGGTCACCGTGCATTCCTGAATGCCGGTGGTTATGATTTTATGATCGGGGACGGCAAATTGACCCATTATGGCCAGGAAGACATTCTGGAGATCTATTATCAGGCCTTGTTT